>Ga0335084_10002497_pt1 | contig 17732 bp, 17 predicted proteins | sample Lox_Sample_44_FD_206721 | JGI IMG/M metagenome (GOLD analysis project Ga0335084, IMG submission 206721) | Soil microbial communities from Loxahatchee National Wildlife Refuge, Florida, United States - Lox_Sample_4.4 | ecosystem: Environmental > Terrestrial > Soil > Wetlands | place: USA...
AAGAAGCCGGCCGTTCCCGCCGTACCGTCGGGAAGGCCCAACCCGTTCATACCGGTCAAGAAGCCCTGACCAGGATCGCACCGCGGCGCCTTCGGGCGGCGCCGCGCCCGGTGGGCACGCCGCGGCGGTCGATGCGCGACCGCGACCCGATCCGCCGCGAGCGGGCTACGTGCGCTACCGCACAGCGCTCCCCGAGCAGACGGGATAGCTTGCTTGGGGGCGGCAACCGTGGAGCGCAAGCGACGTGAGCTGGGAGGTCATCGAACGCAACTGGCAAGGGCTCAGAGGAAAGGTCCTGGCGGAGTGGGACAACCTTTCCGACGACGCCTTTGACCAGATCATCGGCAAGCACGATCGGCTGGTGGCGCGGATCCAGGAGGCCTACGGCACGTCGCGGGAAGAGGCCGAGCGCCAGATCGAGGCGTTCGAGGAAGCTAACCAGGACTATCGTCCGCCGAACGCCTCCTAGGACTCTCCTAGGACTCCGGCGCGCGCCGCGGCCGGAGGGAGGTCAGGGGCTGAGTCGACGTGAAGTACCGGGCCGCAATGCGCACGGTCCGTGTGCTGACGTACAGACGGGCCCGCCGGCACATGCGACAAGACCATCCTGCCCTTGCGTGACCTGCTCCTCAGCAGTCCCTCCTCAAAGAGGCTATCGCGAGGTTCGAGCCCGCGTGCGACGCGACCTCCCTCGCGCCTCGCGCGGGCCTTTTTCCGTGCGGCGCGGGGTCGCGCCGCAGTGAGTGCGCTGGCGCACAGAGCGTGCGTGCCGAACGCGGATAATCATCCCGGCATGCGACCCGCTTCCTTCGTACTCCTCGCCGCCGGCTGGCTGCCGTCACTCGTCGCCGCGTCCCCGACCGCTGTCGTCACCGACGCGCTGGTCGCGGAGCAGTCGGTCGTTCACGCCGCGCCGGCAGGAATCGCGCCGGTGCTTGCCCAGGCCGGTGTCGATGCCGACGACCGGTCCGACTTCGGACTGCGCGCGCTCCAGCAAACGAAGCAAAGCTATGTCGCAGGCGATGCCGTCGGCGCCCGACGCGGCCTCGCGCGGGCGACCGACGCGCTCGCCGCGCTGGCGGGCAGCATGCAAGCGCCGGGTCGCGGTGAGGTGTGGATGCTGGTGAACGATCTGCGCCTGATCCGCCTCGTCGAGGGCGGCGCGAATTCCGTGACGCTTCACAGCCTGGCCGACGCCGCGGCCCGCGCGGGCGAGCTGGCCGAGCGCTATCCCGTCGGGTCGGGCTCACCCGCGGAGGCGCCGCGGAACTGAGGCAAGGATCCGTTGACTAGCTCGCCCCGCCGATCACCTTCACCCGGCCACCGAAGCGCCACGTCCGCGGCGTCGAATCGACGATGGCGACAATCGAACCATCGTGCAGGCGGATTGAGGTTTCATACCGACGGGTCGATGCCGCGGCGTTGGGCAACTCGTCTTGTCGCGAATATTCGATCACGCGTATCGACTCGATCAGGCCGCACTCTTCGCACGCATCCGCGACGGCGGCCGGCGGATTCTGCGCTCCCGCGACCGCTTGCTGCGGGTGTGCGCCCAAGAGAGCGGCCACGATGCCGGCGCCGCTGGTCAGCGTCGCCACTGCGCACACCTCCAATACCCGCAGACGACAAGGCCAGGCGGCTCGGGTTCGCGTACCGGTCGGGCTTCGGTCGCGGCATTCGGGGACAGCCGTCATCTTTGCAGGTTGATCCGATCTCGGACCGGGATCTGTACGCTGGCGAACAGACGGTCCAGACGGAACGAGAGATCATGGAAATTGGTGCCTATCCTCCCGTGGCACCTGCTGTACCCGGTCCGGAATCGGCTCCCCCCGTTCCGGGCCTTTCTTCTTTGGCGACGTCGTTGAGCTACCCTGCTTGGGTCGACGGCTCTGGTCGCGCCAATCTGCTACGAGGCTCGTCGAGCGTTCCACGCCGGCACGGTGGCAGCGCCCGCCCGAGCGCGCCCGCCTCCTAGCCGACGATGCGACTTGAAGAACGCCCACATGAGCGCGCTCGCGTCCGGTCCCTCGCTCGCGTGGAACGGAAAGGCGCTGTCGCCCCCGCTCCACGCGTGCGCGAGGCCCGGCACCTCGCACACTCGCAGCAACAGCTGACTTCCGGCGTAGTAGTCGCGTTGCACGTGGAGGGTTCCCTCGCCGGCGCCTCGCGGGAGCTTCCCGGGCGCGTGCGGGACCGGCTCGGCGATCCGCTCCGTCGCTCCGTTCAGCGTCCTGAACTGCTCGGACAGGTGGGCCAGGTTGATCGGGCTCACGACGCCGTCCCGACCACCGTGAATGAGGATCGCCGGCATCGACGGAAAGGCTGCCGGATCATGGAGCGCGTCGCGCACCGCCGCCGCCGGCGAGCGGGAGGCCCCGAGCTGCATGGCCGTGAACGCTGCCGTTGCGGAACCGGCCGCGCCGAACGCCACGCCGGAATGAAGACCCACCGCCGCAATCAGCTCCGGACGACGCAGCGCCAGGATATGCGCCATCGAGGCTCCGGCCGACATGCCCGCCGCGTAGATGCGCGACCGGTCGATTCCGTATTTCGCAACGACGGTCTCGATCATCGCGGCGATCGAAGCGGTATCGCCCGAGCCGCCCTGTGTCGCCCGGTCGTACCACTGCCAGCACCGATGGTGGTGGGCGCTCATCGACTGCTGCGGATAGAGAACGACGAAGTCCTCCTGCCCGGCGAGCTGATTCATCCGCGTGCCCTGCGCGAACTCCGCGGTCGTTTGCTCGCACCCGTGCAGCATCACCACCAGGGGCAGCGCCTGGCTGCGCGCGGCTGGCGGAAGATAGATGGAGTGCGCGAGACCGGCCCGTGGCCTCGCGCCGTTGACGCGCGACGGGAGATGGGCGCTGACCCACGCGCCCCCGTCGGGTGCGAGCGCACTGTCGGGCCCCGGCGGCGCGGCAGGGCCCGGCTCGTTCGCGAGGGGTGCTCTCGAGGAGCGGAGAGCGATCCTGTCGCGCAACCGCCTGGCTGCGGCGCGGGCGCTCCGCGTAATCGCCTTCCACCAGAGGGACCTTGCGCCGGACATCAGCTGGGACTTCGCATGCGAGCAGGGTACGGTCCGGCACGCGTGCCTTCTGTGCGGTAGCGCACTGCAGCCCGCGTCGCACGTGAACCCGCGGCACGCCAAAAAACCTTGGTCGTTGCGTGCGCTAGCGAACGTAATGACGCCCGTTGCTCGTGTACGCTCGGCAAATGCCTTCTCACGGGTTACCTCAAACCTCCAGGAGAGTTCGGTGCCGTCCAAACGGCGTGCGGCCAACGCGAACGGCCTGATCGCGGCGTTGCCCCGCAAGGATCGCGAGCATCTGCTCGCGGGCTGCGAGCGGGTCGAGCTCGCTTTCGCCGATGTGATCTGCGAGCCGGGCGACCGTATCCGGCACGTTTACTTCCCCGTCGACGGCTTCATTTCCCTGTTGACGCCGCGCGACGGCTGCACGAGCCTGGAGGTCGGGCTGGTCGGCAACGAGGGCATGCTCGGCATCACCCTCATGCTCGGCATCGACGTCTCCCCCTTCCGCGCGTTGGTCCAGGGCGGAGGCGTCTCGATGCGGATGGATGCTGCGCTGTTCCTGCGCGAGCTGGCCCGCAGCCCGGCCCTGCAGAGCGAGCTGAACCGCTACCTCTACGTCTCGATGGCGCAACTTGCCCAGACGGCGGCGTGTACGCACTTCCACCTGCTGGAGGCGCGGCTCGCCCGCTGGCTCCTGATGACCCATGACCGGGCGCGCGCGGACGAGTTCCATCTGACCCACGAGCTGCTCGCCCACATGCTCGGGGTCCGCAGGGTCGGGGTGACCAAGGCAGCCGGCGGGCTGCAGCGGCGAAAGCTGATCCGCTACCACCGCGGCAACATCACGATTCTCGCCCGCAACGGCCTGGAAGCCGCCGCCTGCGGATGCTATCGGGCTTCACAGAACGTCTACGACCGCTTCCTCGGCGAGTAGCGGGGAGCGGACCGCACTCGCATCGGTTCACGTCGCGGTGGCTTCGGGAAGCAGGCGATCGCTTTCCCGCTTGACCACCGCGTAGCATTCGCAGGCGCGGGCCTCCAGGCCCGGCCGATCCAGCACCGTGATCCGGCCACGGCTGTAGCGGATCAAGCCGGCGCTCTGCAGCTTCCCGGCGGCCTCCGTGACCCCCTCGCGGCGCACGCCCAGCATGTTCGCGATCAACTCCTGCGTCATCGTGAGCTTGTTCGAGGGCAGCCGATCGAGGCTCAGCAACAGCCAGCGACAGAGCTGCTGGTCGACCGAATGATGCCGGTTGCAGACCGCCGTCTGCGCCATCTGCGTGAGCAGCGCCTGCGTATAGCGCAGCAGCAGATGCTGCATCGGCCCGGCGCGGATGAACTCGCGCTTCAGCACCTGCCCCGAGAGCCGGAACGCCGCGCCGGCGCTCTGCACGATGGCGCGGCTCGGCGTGGTCTCCCCTCCCATGAAGAGGGCAACCCCCACGACTCCCTCGTTGCCGACCACGGCGATCTCGGCGGACGAGCCGTCCGCCATGACGTAGAGCAGGGACACGATCGAGGTCGTGGGAAAGTAGACATAGTCCTGTCGGCTGCCGGATTCGTAGACGACATCACCGAGCGCCATCGGGACCGGCTCGAGGTGGGGACGGAGGTGTTCGCGCTCGGCCGCCGGCAGGACGGCCAGAAGCCCGTTCATTTCAGGAATTTGCGCGACAGCCACAGCCCGTATCTCCGGTTGACGGCCGACCTTACCGAAGAACGCCAGGCCGTATCTGTACGCCAACGCACAGAGCGCGCGCCTTCCGCCGCTCGGCGAGCCGCAGTGACCGCGCTATCACCGGCAGGACTCGGCGGGCAGCGGTGCCCTTCTACGCGGGGGAGCCCGCTCCTAGGCTGCGTCGACGCAACGTCTCGCGAACGTTCCGGTCCGTGAAAATGGCGAGAAAGCCGGTGATCCGCGCACCGTCCTCGAGCTCGGCCCATTCCTCTTGATAGAGGCGCACCACCTCGTCGATCGGCGCTTGCGATTCCCGGGCGAGGAGCTCGATCGCTCGCTGGTGACGGGATTTTGTGTTGGGCTGAAGGAACATGTGGAGATCCACAGCTATGGGTTCTCCATGAGACTACCCCGCCCGTCCCCGAGAGCGCCGTACGCCAGCGCACATAGCGTCAGATCGGCAGCAGCTCTTTGCGCGCTCTGTACGCTAGCGTACAGAGCGAACCTGTGGCGCGGGTGACAATTATGAGGAGTATGCGATGGCGATGGAAAGGATGTCACGATGATCTCGCACGGTATTTTCGAGTTGCCGTGGTGGGGTTATCTGACGGTCGCCCTTGTGCTGACGCACACGACCATTGCGGCAGTCACGATATTCCTGCATCGGCATCAGACCCATCGCGCACTGGACCTCCACCCGGCGATCAGTCATTTCTTCCGGTTCTGGCTCTGGCTCACCACCAGCATGGTGACCAGGGAATGGGTGGCGATCCATCGGAAGCACCACGCCAGGGTCGAGACCGCCGCCGATCCGCACAGTCCGCAGATCTTCGGCATCGGCCGGGTGCTGGGGGCCGGCGTCCTTCTCTACGCCAGCGAGTCGCGTAACCGCGACACGATCGAAAAGTTCGGTCGCGGCACGCCCGACGATTGGATCGAGAAGCACCTCTACAGCGGGCGTCCCCTAGGCGGGGTCGTCCTCATGGGTCTCATCGACGTGGTCGCGTTCGGGCTCGGTCCGGGCAGCCTGATCTTCGGGGTCCAAATGATATGGATCCCGTTCTGGGCCGCCGGGGTGATCAACGGGGTCGGGCACTACTGGGGATATCGCAACTTCCCCGTCGAAGACGCCAGCACCAACATCGTCCCCTGGGGCATCCTGATCGGAGGCGAGGAGTTCCACAACAATCACCACGCCTATCCGACTTCGGCGAAACTTTCGAGCGCCTGGTACGAGTTCGACATCGGCTGGCTGTACATCCGCATCCTCGAGACGCTCGGCCTCGCCCGGGTGAGAAGGATTGCCCTGGCGCCCCGACTGAGTGCCGGGAAGACGGCATGCGACGCGGAAACCGTGAGGGCGATAGTCGCTCACCGCTACCACGTGCTTGCGCAGTATCACCGCTCGGTCGGAGACGCGTGCCGGCAGGAGATCCGCAGGCTCAAGCGGCACGCCGCGACGGCGGGCGGAGAAGGACTGGATGCGCTGTCCGCGAAGAGCCTCCTTCGCTGGCTCCGCTTGCACACCTGGGATTGGCGAGTGCGCCGCCCGATGACCCTCGAGTCGTCGGTGCGGAAGCACGAGCTGCTGCACACGGTGTACTCGATGCGGCGGGAGCTGAGCGAGCTCTGGAGCCGATCGAGCGCGTCCACCGACCAGTTGGTGAAGCAGCTTTCCGACTGGCGCGAGCAAGCGGAGACCAGCGGGATCGCCGCGCTGCGCGAGTTCGCGCGCCGGCTGCCGCACTACGTTTGATCGCAAAGCCGGCGCGATCGAATCATCCGTACGCCACCGCACCGACCCGGGGCGGCGTTGTCGATACCCTCTATCCACGAGGCAACGTCAGACGCGGAGGCATCATGACTACGGGAACCCTTATGTACTTCTACAAGACCAGAAAGTTCGGCTTCATCCGACCCGACGACGGCTCGAAGGACGTGTTCGTGCACGTCACGGCCGTGCAACGCTCCGGCCTGGGCAGCGTCGACGAGGGCCAACGCCTCTCGTACGACCAGGACCGCGGCGCCGACGGCGAGCCGTTCGCATTCAATCTGAAGGCCGTCAGCCGCGAATGACGACACCACCGGGAACGACGTGAGGCGGGACCTGTACCGGGGACTCCTCGAGGGTGTCGCCTCGGCGGTTGCCTGGGGGCTCGCCAAGCAGATCGACCAGGTGGAACGGCACAGCCGGTCCCGGCAGCGCGCCCACGCGATGCAAATCTGGGAGGGCGAGGGCGGAAGCGCGACGGACCGGCCGACGCCGCGAGCCCTGCGGAGTCCCGTTTTCGAGTGAGGACCTGGCGCGGCAGGCGGCGCCAGCTCCGGCTCGTTCGAATCGCCGCAGGCGCCTGGGCCCGGAGCTGCTCGGCGCCAGCTAGCGTTCCGGTTCGTCTCGAAGGCGACGTCATCCGCGGCTTCGATGCGGCGCTGCTCCGACTCTTCCGTCAGGCGCGTGAAGCGCTGCTGCACCTCGGACGCAAACGGCAACCCTTCCAGCGCACGCCCCGGGCCCGAGCGCGTGAACACCCTCGCCGACGGCCTTCATGCGGCGGCGCGCGGCCGTATCATCGTTCCCATGAAAGCCCTCGTCGTGCGCTGCGTCGGCGGTGGAAGCAGCCCGCCCGGCAGGACCGCGACATGATGGATCCGGGATGAAGCTCGGTTCGCAGGACCTCGATCGGCTCGCCGCCCTCACGCTGGATCACTACAACCAGCGTGCCGAAGATTTCCGGGACGGCACGCAGGATCACGACGTCAGCCAGAACATCGCGGCGCTATTGCAATACATCGCGGGCGCGCCCCCCTTCGCCATACTCGATTTCGGGTGCGGGCCTGGGCGCGACCTCAAAGTGCTCGCCGGCCTCGGTCACGTCGCGGTCGGTCTGGAGGGCGCCGCCCGCTTCGCCGCGATGGCGCGAGCCCACTGCGGCTGTGAAGTGTGGCAGCAGGACTTCCTCAAGCTCGACCTGCCGGATGAGCGGTTCGATGGCGTCTTCGCCAACGCCGCCCTGTTCCACGTCCCCAGCCAGGAGCTGCCACGCGTCTTGCTGGAATTGCACGCCACGCTCAAGCCGGGCGGCGTGCTGTTCAGCTCGAACCCGCACGGCCATAACGAGGAGGGCTGGAAGTTCGGACGCTACGGCGCGTATCACGACCTCGAGAACTGGCGCCGCTACCTGTCGGCCGCGGGGTTCGCCGAGCTTACCCACTACTACCGCCCTCCCGGCCTGCCGCGCGAACGGCAGCCGTGGCTCGCGAGCGTCTGGCGGAGGCTTCCATGATGATCGAATCGCTCCTGCTGGCCGTCACCCGCGTCACGACGATGCTCGGGCAGCGGCACCTGACCAACGCGACCGGCTTTTTCTTCGAGCGGGACAGCCGGTTGTATCTGGTGACCAGCCGACACGTAGTGTTGGACGAGGCGAGCGATCATTACCCGGACCGGCTGGAGATCGAGCTGCACGTGGCGCCGGACAACGTCGCCATGACGCGGCAGTTCTCTATCCCGCTTTACCGGGAGCGGAAGTCGATCTGGCGGGAGGGGCGCGACTCGGCAGGCGCGATCGACGTCGTGGCCCTGGAACTCGAGCGGCCCGCCCTACCGGAAACGCTCCTTTACCACGCATTCACGCCCGCTCATCTGGTGAAGGAGCTCGACGAGATCGAAGTGGGAACGTCGGTGCTCATCGCCGGTTTCCCGCTGGGCTTCCACGACACGCTGCATCGTCTGCCGGTCGCGCGGCAGGCGGTGATCGCCTCGGCGTTCGGGATCCGGTTCCAGGGCCACGGCTACTTCCTGACGGATGCGCGGATGCATCGCGGCACGAGCGGCGCGCCGGTGGTCGCGCGCGACTCGACCCAGGGCGCCGGTCGGGTGGAGCTGCCGTGGATGCTGCTCGGCGTCCACGCGGGCCGGATGGACGTCGCCAACCGCGACGTCCAGCAGGACGAACGTCTCGACCTGAACTACGCCTGGTACGCCGACGTGCTCCTGACACTCACGCAGGACGCGGCGTCGGCCTAGCCGCGCTGCTTCCCGCTGTTCTTCGCCTTGTGGGCTCCACTGCTGGGCTTCGCGTTGTCCGCTTTCCTGTAATTGCCGATGACGCCTTTCACGGGACAGAGGCCGAAGACCGGACACTTCTTGCAGCCGACGGCTATGGCGATCGGACAAAGGGTCATTGGTACGCTCCTCCGCGCGGTATTCGACGGTCCGGTTAGCTGCTAGGCACGCTTGACCATGCGCACCAGGAATAGAACGAGCACGGCACCGATGGTCGCGACGATCAAGGCGCCGATCAACCCCCCGCCGGCGGACAGGCCCAGCTGGCGGAACAGAAACCCGCCGACCACCGCGCCCACGACGCCAAGCAGGATGTCGCCGACGGCGCCGTAGCCGCCGCCTTTCATGAACTGTCCTGCGAGCCATCCGGCCGCCAGGCCAATCAGTATGAACCAGAGGATTTCCATGTCGTCTCTTCCTTTTCCGGGTTAACGATCCGGTGTTGTCACCGGCCCGTGGTAGGCTGACTACCGTGCGCGCAGTAGGGACCGCGCGCTCAGGTAAAGCCTACTCGCTCAAGGGGCTGCGATCAGTTCGCTAGCGCACAGAAGCGCCGACGCGCACCGCATTGATGCGCCGAATATCCGCGTCGCTCTGTTCGCTAGCGCACAGTCATCGATCTCGATGCCCGGGTACGCTTTTCCCGTGCGATCCGTGTTTCCCCAACCCTGTAGCGGGCTTAGCGCGTCGATGACCGTAGTGCCAGCCTATCCGGCAAGGAGTCGCAATGAGCCGACCTAGGCTGCATTACATCTTCGATCCGCTGTGCGGCTGGTGCTATGGCGCGTCGTCGCTGATTGAAGCCGCGCGCAAGGTGAACGGCCTGGACGTCGCGCTGCACGCCGGCGGCTTGATGACGGGTCCCAACCGGCAGCCGGTCACAGCGGCGCTGCGCCGCTACGTGCTGGAGCATGACCAGCGCATCGCCTCGTCCACCGGGCAGCCGTTCGGGGAGGCTTATCTCAACGGCCTCCTGAACGATACCGGCGCGGTGTTCGACTCCGAGCCGCCGATCGACGCCATTCTCGCGGCCGAGGCGCTCGGCGGGTGCGGGCTCGACATGCTCAAGCGCATCCAGAAGGCCCACTATGTCGAGGGCCGGCGCGTTGCGGACCGCGCAGTGCTCGTCGAGCTCGCCGCGGACATCGGCCTGCCCGAGGCGACGTTCAAGCCGATGCTGGAAAAGGTCACCGGGCCCACCGCGGCGAAGCACATCGCCGCCAGCCGCGATCTGCTGCAGCGGGTCGGTGGCCAGGGCTTCCCAACCTTCGCGTTCGACGCGGGCCGAGGTCTCGAGACACTGGACGCCGCTCGGTACTTCGGCCACGTCGCCGCGTGGCAAGCGGCGCTGGTGGAACGGGTGGGCGTGAGCCGGGCATGCGGGAGCACGTGAACGCAGGCTGGGCCGTTAGCCGACGTCCCAGGCTTCAGCCTCGTCAATCGTCGTCTTTCGCGTCCGCGGCGTCGCTTCTGCACTGCGCCTGCAGCGCCGCCCATCCCTGCGGTCCCAGCGCCTGCAGCGTGCGGATGTTGCGCTCGTAGATCGTCCTGGCCTCCGGGAAGACGGCCACGGCCCGGTCGATGCTCTCTTCGCGCAGCAGGTGCAAGGTCGGATAAGGCGAGCGGTTGGTCGCGTTCGTCACGTCATCGGCGGCGGTGCCAGCGAACTGATACTGCGGGTGGAAGCTTGCCACCTGCAGCACGCGAGCGTAACCCAGTTCCTCGAGCGCAGCATCGGCGGTGCTCAGGAAGTCGTTGAAGTCGAGAAAGCTCATAAGCACGCAAGGATGGATCAAGAGCGTCGTCTCCACGCGTGCCGGCGCCGCGCCCGCAAGCAGATGGAGCTCCTCACGGAGGGTGGCGAGCAACGCGTCCGGATCGGTCGCGCCGCTGACGACGTACCGGATCTGGTTTTTGACCTGCACTGCCCTGGCGAACGGGCACAGATTCAATCCGATCACGGCGCGATCAACCCAGGCGCGGGTTTCGGCGATAACTGTGTCGGGTGCGAAGGTCATCGGGTGTGGCGACGTCGCCCGAGTACGGGCAATGTCATTATTGTCCAATGAGGGCGATCCATCGTGACCGTCACGGCCAATCCGGGCAGGCCGGTAGGCGCGCCCACGTCGCGGGCTTGATGCTGCGAAGCGGAGCGGCGGCAGAATTGGCCTGACGCTATCCGCCTCGAGGAGGCATCCGAGCATGGCTGTACGCCACATGGAACGTCACCGTACGTACCGCATCGGCTGGCTGCGCGCCGCCGTGCTTGGCGCCAACGACGGCATCGTCTCTACGGCCAGCTTGGTGGTCGGCGTCGCGGCTGCCGGTTCGAGCCAGGGCAACGTCCTGCTAAGCGGCGTCGCGGGGCTGGTGGCCGGGGCCATGTCGATGGCCGCTGGCGAATATGTCTCGGTGCATTCGCAGGCCGATACCGAGCGGGCCGACCTGACGCGCGAGCGCGCCGAGCTCGAGATGGATCCCGCTGCGGAACGGCGTGAGCTGACGGCCATCTACGTCGCCCGGGGCCTCGACCAAGGCCTGGCGCAGCAGGTGGCCGAGCAGCTGATGGCGCACAACGCCCTCGCTGCCCATGCGCGCGACGAGCTCGGCATCTCCGAGACCCTCAGCGCGCGGCCGGTTCAGGCCGCGTTGGCGTCGGCCGCTAGCTTCGCGGTCGGTGCGGTGCTACCGCTGGCCGTGGCGACGTTGGCACCCGCGCAGGGCCTGATTCCTTGGGTGTCGGGGACATCGCTCGTATTCCTCGCCTTGCTGGGCGGAATCGCCGCGCGGGTTGGCGGTGCCGGCGCTCTGATCGGCGCGTCGCGGGTCGCCTTCTGGGGTGCGATGGCGATGGCGATCACCGCGGGTGTCGGTGCACTATTCGGTGCAGTCGTGTGATGCCTGGGTCTGTCCGTACGCTACGCTATCGCACGCGAGGCGAGAAACTTCCGAGATGACTAGTGGCTGACCTGCGGAATACGTCGTGGATCGCCCGCTTCAGCGCAAAGCGCCGCCTGGGAATAGCGCTGCTCGTCGCAGCCGTCGCGTTCCTCGTGCAACCGGACTCGATCTCGTGGCACACGCGCGCCGTGGCGAGCTGGGATCTCGGCGCGCTGACCTACCTCGGCCTCGCGTGGATGCTCGTCGGGCGGACCGACGCTCGGGGCACGCGTGACCATGCACTCGCCCAGGATCAGAGTGGTTACGTGATATTCGTGTTCGTGGTGGGTGCGGCGTGCGCGAGCATCGTCGCCATCGGTTTCGTCGCCGGCACCATCCGGGACCTCCCGTTCTGGGGCCGCGCCTGGCACCTCACGCTGACCATCACCGCGCTGGTCTCGTCGTGGCTACTGATCCAGACGGTGTTCGCGCTCCACTATGCTCACCGCTATTACGCCGGCCCGCACGGTCAGCCCGCGGTCACTGCCTCGCTCGTGTTTCCGGGCGGACGCGAGCCCGACTTCCTCGACTTCGCGTACTACTCCTTCGTGGTCGGGATGACCTCGCAGGTATCGGACGTCGCGGTGGCATCGCGCAGCATGCGCCGGCTGACGATGATCCACGGCATCCTCGCGTTCATGTTCAACATCGCCGTGCTCGCGCTCAGCATCAACATCATCGCGAGCGTGATCTAGTACGAGGAGCTCGCGCGCCATCGGCCGCGACGGAGTTACCCCGGGCGCGATCCGAGAATCACGCGCACCTTGTGGACTCGATCGTCGTCGACGAGCGGAACCCGCGCCGTGCCGTCGGGCAGTCTCTCGCCGTCCAGTTCGGCGCGAGCGACACCACGGCAGACGCCGTCCGGATTCTTGACCTCGATCTCGTAGCTTGCAGAGCGATACTTGAACACGATCTCGAATCGCGGCCACGCTTTGGGGATGCAGGGCGCAAGGCGCAGGAACGCCCCCTGCAGACGCAAGCCTAGGATCGCCTCGATGCCGGCCCGGTAGAGCCACCCCGCCGAGCCGGTGTACCACGTCCACCCGCCGCGCCCGACGTGCGGCGCTACGGAATAGACATCCGCGGCAACGACGTAAGGCTCGACCTTGTAGCGCTGCACGTCTGCGCGCGTGGCGGCACGGTTGACCGGGTTCAGGAGCGAGAACAGCTCCGCGGCCTTGTCGCCATCGCCGAGGGCGGCGAATGCGATCGCCGACCAGGTGGCCGCATGGGTGTACTGGCCGCCGTTCTCCCGGATGCCGGGCGGATACCCCCTGATGTACCCGGGGTCGAGCGACGTGAGATCAAAGGGCGGTGCGAAGAGCAGCGCGAGCCCGTCGCCGCGACGGATGAGCCGCTCGTCCACGGCGGCCATCGCACGGGCGGCGCGCGCCGGGTCCGCCGCTTCGGAGATCACGCTCCAGGACTGCGCGATCGAGTCGATCCGGCACTCCTCGCTCGTGGACGAGCCGAGCGGCGTGCCGTTGTCGTAATAGCCGCGCCGGTACCAGTCCCCGTCCCAGGCCTCGCGCTCGAGCGCGCTGCGGACGCGCGCGGCGTGCGCGAGCCAGTCCGCGGCGCGCGCCGCTTCGCCACGCGCGGCGGCGAGCGGCGCGAACGCCATCAGCGTCGCATGCAGGAACCAGCCGAGCCAGACGCTCTCCCCCAGGCCCCGCTCGCCGACGCGGTTCATGCCGTCGTTCCAGTCGCCCGTGCCGATCAGCGGCAGGCCGTGCGCGCCGACGGCGAGACTCCGGTCGAGCCCGCGGGCGCAGTGCTCGAAGAGCGATCCGCTCTCTTCGGCGAGCATGGGTTGAAAGTAGGCGTCGTGCTCGAAGGCGCCGAGCGCCTGGCCCTCGAGGAACGGCAGGGGCTCGTCCAGCACCGCGCCGTCGCCCGTCGTCTCGACATAGTGAGCGGTGGCGTAGGCGAGCCACACCCGGTCGTCGGAGATGCGGGTGCGTACCCCTTGTCCGGACGGCGGCATCCACCAGTGCTGGACGTCGCCTTCGACGAACTGCCGGGCCGCGGCGCGCAGCAGATGCTCGCGCGTCATTGCCGGGCGCGACAGCGCGAGCGCCATTCCGTCCTGGAGCTGGTCGCGGAATCCGTAGGCGCCGCTCGCCTGGTAGAACGCCGAACGCGCCCAGACGCGGCACGCGAGCGTCTGGTAGAGCAGCCAGCGGTTGAGCATGAGGTCCATCGAGCGGTCCGGCGTTTTCACCTGGACCCTGCCGAGCACGTCGTCCCAGTAGTCGACGACGCGGCGCAGGACCACGTCGAGATCGGTCTCACGGTAGCGGGCGACCAGCGATTGCGCGTCGGCCGCCGTCGCCGCCTGCCCGAGGAGGAAAACGAGCTCCACCGTTTCCCCGGGTTCGAGCTCGACCGGCGCCTGCAGGGCGCCGCAGGGATCGAGGCCGGCACCCACCCGGCCCGACAGCGGTGTGCCCGCGGCCAGTGCCGCGGGATTGTCGAGCGTGCCGTTTCGCCCCAGGAACTCCCGCCGATCGCCGGTCCATGCAATCTGTCGGCCGCCGAGATCGGCGAAGGCGACATGGGCGCCGAACGCGCTGTTCCAGGGATTGCGCGCGAACATCGCGCCGGTTTCCGGGTCGATCTCGGTCACGACCGAAAACGCCGATGCGCCGCGCGACGGGCCGAGCACCCATTCGACATAGGCCGTGACCGAAAGCCGCCGGGCGCGCCGGGAGGTATTCCGGATCGTCAGGCGCGAAACCTTGACCGGATCGTCGAGCGGCACGCACTGAAGGAGATCGAGCGCAATGCCGTGGGCCGCGTGCTCGAACCGGCTGTAGCCCTGCCCGTGCCGGGTGACGTACGGCGCGGACTCGCCGCGGATCGGCTGGGCGGTCGGCCCCCACAGCAAACCGGAATCCTCGTCGCGCACGTAGAGCACTTCGCCCGGCCGGTCGGTGACCGGGTCGTTCGACCAGGGCGTCAGCTGGTTCTCGCGGCTCGATCCCGACCACGTGTATCCGCCGCCCTCGACCGCGACCTGGAATCCGAAGGCGTGATTGGCGACGACGTTGATCCACGGCGCCGGGACCGACCGCCCGGCGCCGAGGATCGTCACGTACTCGCGTCCGTCCGCGGCGAATCCACCCAGCCCATTGAAGAACTCGAGCTGCGGGACCGGAGCGGCCGGCCTCGCGCCCGCGGCAGGCACGCGCTGCGGCGGAGGCGGGACCGCGACGTCGGCTTCCTCGGGACGGGCGAGCTGCTCCGACAGCGTTCCGCGCCGCCCGACCAGCACGACGCGGGCCATGGCGAGCAGCAGGGCGCGCGTCGCCGCCGGAATGAGGTCCGCGCGCAGCACGAACACGGCGCCGCGCGCGGCGTTCGCTCCGATCTGCGGCCGCGACTGGCTCGTCCGGACCTGCGTCTCCAGGGCGACCTGGAGGTCCTGGATGTAGGAGGAGCCGCGTTCGTTCAGGATCACGAGATCGACGGCGAGCTGCTTCATCCGCCAGTACTCGTGCGCACGCAGCAACTGGCGAACGAGGGCGACGTCCTCGATGCCGTCGATCCGGACGAGGACGATCGGCAGGTCGCCGGAGATGCCCTGCGCCCAGAGCGCCGCCGGCCCGCCGCCGCCGCGGCGGATGGTGTCGGACGACGGACGGAGCGCGGGATCGGCGTACAGCACGTGCCCCGCGAGACGCTGAAAGAGGCCCGCTTCCTCCGCGCTGATGCCGAGATGGCTCAACTGCACCTGCGCCTGCGTCCACGCCAGCGTCGCCGCGCGGTCGAAGGCGGTCGGGTCCTGATGCTTGTCGATCAGATCCATCGCCTCGTCGCGGGACGACGCGGCCACCGTCCAGAATGCGATGCGAGCCGTCCTGCCCGGCGGCACCCGCACGCGCTGGCGCAGCGCGAACACCGGATCGAGGACGGTGCCGGCGGTGTTGGAGAGGGGCCGGCCGTCCATCACCGCGATCGGCGCCCGGGCCTCGCCCCCGCGGCCGAGGAAGCGGGCCCGGTCGGTCTCGAGCTCCGGCTCGCCCACCGTCTCCCCCTCGACGACGGCGAGATGGGCGGTCCAGATCTCCGGCTCACCGGGCGAGCGGCGACGCCGCGTCGCCAGGATGGCGCCGCTCTTGGCGAGATGCTCCGTCTGCACGAAGAGCTTGGAGAAGGTCGGGTGCGCGGTGTCAGCGGCGGGCGGCGCGAGCACGAGCTCGGCGTACGACGTGACCTCGATGTCGCGCGCACGCCCGCTCGCGTTCGCGACCGAGACCCGGCGGACTTCGGCGTTGTCTTCCGGGGAGACGACAACCTCGAGCGTCGTGGTGATCGGCCCGTCGTGCCGCACGAACTCGGCGCGGTCCTCGCACAGCGTCACCTCGTAGCGGTCCGGCTCCACGCCGCTCGGCTGGTAGCCGGCGGACCAGACCTCGCCGCTCTGCACGTCGCGCAGGTAGACGTAGGTGCCCCAGTCGTCGCGGGTCACGTCCTCGCGCCAGCGGGTGATGGCGAGATCGCCCCAGCGGCTGTACCCTGAACCGGCCCCCGTCAGCATCACCGCGTACCGGCCGTTCGACAGGAGATGCACCTGCGGCGTGGCGGCGTGTGCGGAGCGGAGCCGTCGCACCGCCGGAAGCTCCAGCTCGCGGACCGTCGCCGCCGTCGCGACCTCCTCCGCCCTGGGATGAGCGAGCGCGACGTCGCGCGGAGTGCGCTCCTGAAGGAGCAGTTCCGTCGCCTGCACCATCGGTTCGGCGTGGAACCGCGCGCGCATCGCCCCGTCCAGGAGACCGTTCGCGATCGCGACCACGGTCATGCCCTGATGGTGCGCCATGAAGGCGCGGACGATCGCGACGTCCTTTCCCTCGGGCAGACGCGTGGGCGTGTAATCGAGCGCCTCGTAGAAGCCGTAGCGACCTCGCGCGCCGATGGCGGCGAGGCGCGCGAAGTTGCGCGCCGCCGCGCCTGGATCGACCATGGCCGCGAGCGCGGTCGCGTAGGGGGCGACGACGGCGCTCTCGCCGAGGCCGCGCTTCAGACCGAGGCCCGGGACGCCGAAGTTCGAATACTGATAGGTGTGCTCGAGGTCGCGGACGTTATAGGCGGACTCCGAGATCCCCCACGGCACGTCGAGCGTGGCGCCATAGCTCACCTGCCGGCGGACGACGAGGCGGCTCGTCTCCTCGAGCAGGCTGCCGGCCGGCGCGCGCATGACGAGCGACGGCATCAGGTACTCGAACATCGATCCCGACCAGGAAATCAGCGCCGCGCCGCGTCCGGTCGGGGTGACGGCGCGCCCGAGCCGGAACCAGTGCCGCGATGGAACGTCGCCCTTGGCGATCGCCACGAAGCTTGCGAGGCGCGCTTCGGAAGCGAGCAGGTCGTAGCAGCTCGGGTCGAGCGTGCCGTCGGCGACCCGGTACCCGATCGAGAGGAGCTTGCGCTCCGGATCGAGGAGAAAGCCGAAATCCATCTCGCCGGCCATCGCCCGCGCCGCGGCCGCGAGCGTCGCGAGGCGCCGGTCCAGGGAGCGGGCGCCGTACGCGGCCGGTGCAACGTCCCGGCGGTGACTCTCGATCGACGCGAGGGTGGCCTCGGCCCAGAACAGCATCTCGGCGCCCGCGTCGTCGCCGCGTTCGCTCGCGAGCGTGCGGGCGATGTCGGCCATCGTCGCGGCATGGGGCGCGATCTCCGCCAGTCGCGCACCGATCTCCTGCGGCGGCATGGGCGCACTGAGCGTAACGGCGAGCGCATCGAGCGCATCGCCGAGCTGCTGCCGGGTGATCGTCTGGGTCCGCCGATCGTCGGGGAGCTTCTGCAGCGATTCGCGCGTGAGATGCAGGGCGTCGTCGACGCCGGAAACCAGCGCCGGGGCCGCCGCCGGGCAGCCGCGCCATTCCTCGCAGGCATTCGCCAGCGCGATCAGATGCCCGGCCAGGTTGCCGCTGTCCACCGACGAGACGTATTGCGGGTCGAGCGGACGAAGCTCCCGGGTGTCGTACCAGTTGTAGAAGTGGCCGCGG
>Ga0335084_10002498_pt1 | contig 17732 bp, 13 predicted proteins | sample Lox_Sample_44_FD_206721 | JGI IMG/M metagenome (GOLD analysis project Ga0335084, IMG submission 206721) | Soil microbial communities from Loxahatchee National Wildlife Refuge, Florida, United States - Lox_Sample_4.4 | ecosystem: Environmental > Terrestrial > Soil > Wetlands | place: USA...
AGGTACGCGGCCAGCGCGCTGCCTCCGGGGTACTTGCGGTACACGTCCTCGGAAAGGGTCTTCGCCTCGATGGTGCCGCGACTCAGGTCAACGTGATAAACAGTGGCGGTGAGTGCCAAGTCTGGTGTCCTCCCTCTGGGTTTCTGTTTCGCGACGCCGTGAAGTGTACCGCAAGCGGGCCTCCACGCGGGCGCTATCACCCGTGCCGCTACGGAGAGACGGAGCGGCCGGGGCAGAGGGCTTCGAGCCGGATCACCGACTCCTCGAAGCAGGTGTCCAGGGTATCGCAGAGGGCCTCGGCGTCTGCCCTCCGTCCCGTCCGGCACGCGTCTTCGATGGCGCCCGTGAGATTGGCGAGCGCAGTGAGTCCCAGACTGGCCGCCATGCCCGACAGCGCGTGGGCAGACGTCCGCAGCTGGCCAAGGTCGGCGTCGGCACGCGCCACCCCGAGGCGCTCCCGGTGGCTGCGGGCATGCTCCGGTAATTCCGCTACGAGCTGGACGAGCTTGGCGGGTCCGAGCGAGTCGAGGAGAAGGCGCACATAGCCCTCATCGACTCCCGGGGTGGCGGCGGCGCGCGACTCGTCCGGTGGAGCCGGAGGAGCATAACGGAAGAGAATGGCGGCGAGCGCCACCGGATCGAGGGGCTTCTGCAGGTGGGCGACCATGCCGGCGGCCAGGCAGCGGTCCGTCTCATCCTTCATGGCGCTGGCGCTCAGCGCGACGATCGGCACCCGGCCCTTGTCTCCCGGCAGACGCCGAATCTCACGCGTGGCCTCGACCCCGTCCATCTCTGGCATCTGCACGTCCATCAGGACCACGTCGTAGGGTCTCGCCTCCACCGCCTTGACGGCATCCAGTCCCGTGCCGACCAGGTCCACGCTGTGGCCGCGCCGCTTGAGGAGGCCGTGCACCACCTGCTGGTTCACGGCGTTGTCCTCGGCCACGAGAATGCGGAGCGGGGCGACGGTCGGTTCGGTTGCCGCCTCCGGCGTCGCCTCGCCGAGCGCGGGCCTCAGCGCAACGGTGAACCAGAACGTGCTGCCGAGGCCGGGAGCGCTGCGCACGCCGATCTCGCCATGCATGGCGGTGACGATCTTCCTCGAGATGGCAAGACCAAGGCCCGTGCCGCCGGCCCGCCGGGCGGGGAGCTCGGCCACCTGGCTGAACTCCTCGAACAGCCGGTGCTGCGCCTCCGGAGCGATTCCCGGGCCGGTGTCAGCGACCTCGAAGCGAAGACGGATCTGGCCATCCACCTCGGCCTCTCGCGTGACCTGCACCCGAACGCTGCCGTGATCGGTGAACTTGACGGCATTGCCGACGAGGTTCATCAGCACCTGGCGGAGCCGTCCCGCGTCGCCGCGCAGCGACCGCGGCGCCTCGACCGCGACGTCGATATCCAGGGCGAGCCCTTTCTCGCGCGCGCGCGTGGCCAGCAAGGTCGAGACGCTCGACAGGACACTCGCGAGATCGAAGTCTGTCTCGTCGAGCGTGAGCCTCCCGGCCTCCATCTTCGAGAAGTCGAGGATGTCGTTGAGGATGGTGAGGAGAGCCCGGCCCGAGTCGCGCACGGTGACGGCGTACTCGCGCTGTTGCGGGTCGAGCGGCGTCTCGAGGAGCAGATGGGTCATGCCGAGAACGCCATTCATCGGGGTGCGGATCTCGTGGCTTACGACCGCGAGGAACTCGGACTTGGCGCGGGTCGCCGCCTCGGCTGCATCGCGCGCCCTCGCGAGCGAGGCCTCGGCCGCGCGGGCGCGGGCACTTTCGTCCTGCGCGCGCTGCCATTCCGTGCGGAGCCCAGCGGCCACGCTGTTGAAGGACTCGACGACCTGGCGCAGCTCGTCACGGCCCTCGACCGTGACCGGTCCGGTGAACTCGCCGGTGAGCATCCGCCTGGACACGTCGTCGAGCGAGGTCACCGCCCGCCGGACCGACGTGTAGAAGCCTACCCAGAGGTAGATGACGACGAGCATGGTGACGACGACGACACCCAGGAGCACGGCCCGCCTGACCGCGAGACCATGCATGCGCGCGAGCAGCAGCGCGTCGAGGGCGGGCGCGGCGGCGTCGTGATGGCGGAAGACCGCGCCCAGCGCCCCCACGTACCGCTCATACGCTTCCGCGGCGCCGAGATCTGCCGCCGCGCGCCTGGGGCCCGCCGTCGTCACGAGAGCGGCCACGGTGTCGACGGCTCCCCAAGTCGCCCCCAGCGGGGCCTCGAGCGTGACACGAAGGGCGGGATTTATCCGAAAGGCCACCGTGTGACCCCGATCGAGAGCATCCCGCTCCGCCTGGGCCTGGCCCAGGACAGTGAGGCTTACGGACTGGCGAAGCGGCGGCCAGACGCCCGAGAGCCGCTCCTCCACCTCGTTGGCCCCGATCGCGGCCAGGTAATCGGCCAGCGCGGGCAGCCGCCGCACCACCGCTTCCATCATGTAGTAGCTGTCCAGGTCGGTGTCCAGGCTCAGATTCGACGCGTCGGCGACCTGCTCGACGAGCTGCCGGACCTGGGCCGAGAGCGTGCCGGGTGCGACTGCCGGGTGGGCGACACGCGGCCGAAGCGTGCGCCACAGATCCCGGACGCCCAGGCGCGCGCCGAAGCGCTCGTTGACAGCGTCCGCGGCCGCCGCTGCCGCCGCCAGCCTCACCTGCTCCGCGGCGAGCTTTTCCTGCGCGGACGGGTCGCCCGCTTGGGCCAGGGGACGCAGGGCGCGGGAGCGCTCGAGCGGCTCGATGACGTGCTGGAGCGCCACCACGTATTCGAGCCCACGTCGCTCGGCGGCCGCGAAGGACAGGCGGCTCTCGAGCTCCACGAGCCAGAGCCCCATCATGAGGCCGATGGGAATGGCAAAGAGCAGGGAGATCAGGGCGAATTTTTGCGGGTAACGAAGCCGGTGCATCAGGTGGACCGCGGGCTCGAACAGGCGCTGCATGCCCCTCATCATGGGAGACGGGCCCCGCCGGCGCAAGAGGGCCGAGAGAGCCTTGACTTGCCCGCCGCCTTCACGGACGATGGGCCCGAACCGGGGGGTGCCGGAATGGGCAAGCCGCTCAGCGTCTACGTCGTCGACGACAGCCCAGTGCAGACGGACATCGTCAGGGCCCTCCTCGAGAAGGCCGGGCATGTGGTGACCACCAGCCAGTCGAGCGCCCTCGCGCTCCGCGAGATCCCGGCGAGCCGGCCCGACTGCGTGCTCATGGACATCATGATGCCGGAGATCGACGGCTACGATCTCTGCCGGCGTCTCCGGGCCATGCCCGAGCTCGGCCACACCAGGATCTTCATGGTGTCGACCAAGGCCTTCCCCTTCGATCGCCGGCGCGCAGCCGAGCTGGGCGCGAGCGGGTATTTCACCAAGCCGCTCAATCCCGCTTCGTTCGTGGAGGAGCTCGAGCGCTTCGTCGCCGAGACTCTGACGCTCACCTTCTGGGGAGTGCGCGGCACGCTGCCAATTTCGCGCAAGGATTCCCTCCGCTACGGCGGGGCCACGTCGTGCGCGAGCCTGGCCTTCCCCGACGGGAGGCTCTTCATCTTCGACGCCGGCAGCGGCATCAAGCCGCTTGGCGACGCGCTCATGGCGGCCAGGCGCACCCGGATCGACGGCACGATCCTGATCTCGCACCCCCACTGGGACCACATCAATGCGCTGCCCTTCTTCCTGCCGTTCTACGTCTCGGGCCACCAATTCGAGATCTGCGGGGCTTCGCACGGCGACGTCACCATGCGGGATCTCATCTCGGCCCAGATGGACGGCGTCTATTTCCCGGTGACGGTGCGGGAGTTCGCCGCCAGCGTCACGTATCGCGACCTGGCCGAGGGCGAGTACGACCTTCGCGGCGTCAAGGTGAAGACCATGCTCTTGAGCCACCCCGGGAACTGCCTGGGCTACCGGCTCGACTACAGTGGGCGGTCCATCTGCTACGTGACGGACAACGAGTTGTTCGACCCGGGCTCGGAATTTTACTCCGAGGAGTACGTGGAGCGTCTCGCCGCCTTCGCGCGCGACGCCGACGTGCTCATCACCGATTGCACCTACACGGACCAGACCTATCCGCGGAAGATCGGCTGGGGCCACTCGTCGGTGAGCCAGGTGGCCGACCTGGCCTGGCGCGCGCGCCCGAAGACCCTCTACGTGGTGCACCACGATCCCGACGACACGGACGAGGCGATCGACGGCAAGCTCGCGCATTTGCGAGAGCTCCTGGCGAAGCGGGGTGGTCCCACCAGGGTGGAGGCGCCAGCCGAGCGCACAGAAGTCGACATCTGAACGGGGGCAGCGGGCGCGCCGGACATGTGGATGTGCGAGCCCTCGCGATCATTTTCACCAGACCCCCTTCGAGGAAGACGCTGGACAAGGCATATCGATGCCGCATGGTATTCTGCCGCCGGGAGGGTCCACGCGATGTTGACGAAGGACGAAAACGAGCTGCTCACGAGGACGGGACCGGGGACGGCGATGGGCGCCCTCCTCCGGCGCTTCTGGATTCCCGTCGTGCAGTCCGGCGAGCTCGAGGCCGGCGGGCGCGTCAAGCGCGTCCGGCTCCTCGGCGAGCCCCTGATCGCCTTCCGGGGCAAGAGCGGGCGCCCCGGGCTCATCGGCGAGTTCTGCCCCCACCGGTCGGCCTCCTTCTTCTTTGGGCGAGTCGATGACGATGGAATGTCCTGCGCCTACCACGGCTGGAAGTTCGGCGCGGACGGCCGCTGCCTCGAGATGCCGAGCGAGCCGCCGGAGTCGAGCTTCGCCGCGAAGGTCCGGCATATCGCCTATCCGTGCGAAGAGCGGGGCGGCGTGGTCTGGGCCTACATGGGAACGGCGGGGGGCTCCGCGAGCCCGCCGCCCCCGCTGCCCCGGCTCGAGTGGACGCTCCTTCCGGAATCCCACACGCTCATCTCCAAGCGGGTCCAGGAGTGCAACTGGTTCCAGGCGCTCGAGGGCGGCATCGACTCGAGCCACATCTCGTTCCTCCACGCGCCGATAAGCCACACTGACACGGAGATCGCGCGCGAGCTCGACCGCGCGAGCTTCGGGATCGGCGAGGCCGTACAGACGGCCGACCGCGCGCCGCGCTTCGAGGTGGCCGACACTGACTATGGTGCCCTCATCGGGGCGCGGCGGTCGTGGCCTGACGGCCAGCACTACTGGCGCGTGAGCCAGTTCCTCATGCCGTTTTACACGATGCCGCCGACCGACCGCGACGAGAGGATGACGCAATCCCACATCTGGGTGCCGATGGACGACATGAACGTCATCAACTGGATGGTCACGTGGCACCCCGACCGCGCGCTCACGGGCGAGGAGAGGGCGCTCCACATCGCGGGCAAGGGCGCGCACGTCTGCGACTACGCGCCGGCGACGTCCGAGGCCTACGGTGACGTGCGCACCGCCGCCAACCGCGACAATGACTACGGCATGGACTGGGAGGTGCACCGCACCCGCATGTTCTGCGGCATCCCCGGCTTCGGCGTTCAGGACCAGGCCATCCAGGAGAGCCAGGGGTCCATCGTGGATCGCACGCGCGAGCGGCTGGGGACGAGCGACACGGCGATCATCCACGTCCGCAGGCGGCTCATGGATCTTGCGAAGGCGCTCCACGAGCGGGGGCAGGCGCCCGCCGAGGCCAATCCGGAATCCTTCTGCGTGCGCTCGACCTCCTTCCTGCTGCCCCCGGGGGCCGATTGGGTCGAGGGCGCCAGGGCGCGTGTCGTCGTCAAGCCGGGCGGCCAGCTGATCCTGGCCTGAGCGCGCGCATGGCAGGACGCATGGCCGGGCGCGTCGCTCTCGTCACCGGCGGGGGAGGCGGCATCGGAGAGGCGACGGGCCGGCTCTTCGCCGAAGAGGGCGGGAGCGTTGTCCTCGTCGACAGCGACAAGACTTCGGTCGAGGCGGCCGCGGCCGGCATCGTCAGGAACGTCGCCGGCGCGCGCGTCGCTTCCATGGTCGCCGACCTCAGCAGCGAGGTGGAGGCCCAGCGCGTCGTGGACGATACCCTCGCGGCCTTCAGCGCGCTTCATACCCTGGTCAATGTCGCCGGCGTCAGGCTCTACGCGCCGCTGGCGGCGGCCGACGCGCGGGGCTGGGAGTTCATCCTCGGCGTCAACGTTCTCGCCACCGCCTTCAGCTGCAAGGCCGCGCTGCCGTCGTTGCGGGTCGGAGGACGCGGCACCATCGTCAACGTGTCGTCAGTCTACGGCGTCAAGGGGCGGGCGGGCATGGGCCAGTACGATACGACCAAGGCCGCCGTGCTGGGCTTCACCCGCGCGCTGGCCGTCGAGGAGGCGCCACACGGCATCCGCGTGAATGCGGTGTGCCCGGGTGGCACGATCACGCCCTTCCACATCCGGCGCGCCGCCGCCCAGGGCGTCTCAGAGGCCGAGATGCGCGCGCAGCGCACGGGGGATAACCTCCTCGGGCGCTGGGCGGAGCCGCGGGAGGTCGCCTGCCCGATCCTCTTCCTGGCCTGCGACGAATCCTCCTTCATCACGGGCGCCACGCTCATGGTGGACGCCGGCAAGTCCATCCTTTAAAAGAGATGACGGACACGGCCACATGCTGCATCGCCGGCGGTGGCCCGGCAGGGATGATGCTGGGGCTCCTGCTCGCCCGCGCCGGCGTGGACGTCCTGGTCCTCGAGAAGCACGCCGATTTCCTTCGTGATTTCCGCGGTGACACCATCCATCCCTCGACGCTCGAGGTCATGCACGAGCTCGGCCTGCTCGACGACTTCCTCGCGCTGCCCCACCAGGAGCTGCGGGAGCTCAGCGCGCAGGTTGGCGACGTGCGCGTGCCCGTCGCGGACTTCACCCGTCTTCCGACCCGATGCAAGTTCGTGGCGTTCATGCCGCAGTGGGACTTCCTCGACTTCATCGCTTCTCGCGCCGCCCGCTACCCGTCCTTCCGCGTCCGGATGAGAGCGGAGGTGACCGGGCTCCTCGAGGAGTCGGGGAGGGTCGTGGGCGTCGAAGTCATGACTCCAGAGGGCCGGCGAGAAATCCACGCCGATCTCGTGGTCGGCGCCGACGGCCGGCATTCGGCGGTGCGGGGGAAGGCGGGGCTCGAGGTGCTCGAGCTCGGCGCGCCCATGGACGTGCTCTGGTTCAGGCTGTCGCGGCGCCCCGAAGACGCGGCCGCGACGATGGGCCGCTTCGGCGATGGCAGGATCTTCGTCATGATCGCGCGCGATACATACTGGCAGTGCGGCTACGTCATCGCCAAGGGCACCATCGGCCAGATCCGCAGTCGGGGCATCGAGGCGTTTCGCGAGGGCGTCGCGCGCCTCGTCCCCTTCCCCCGGGAACGGGCAGGGGAGATCCGCGACTGGAAGGACGTGAGCCTCCTGACCGTGCAGGTCGACCGGCTCTCGAAGTGGTATCGTTCGGGGCTCCTCTGCATCGGGGACGCGGCGCACGCGATGTCCCCGGTCGGCGGCATCGGCATCAACCTCGCGCTCCAGGACGCGGTCGCCGCCGCCAATCTGCTCGCCGCGCCGCTGGCGGAGGGACGCCTGACCGTGAACGATCTCGCCAAGGTCCAGCGCCGGCGCGAGATGCCAGCGCGCGTCACACAGTGGCTCCAGGTGCAGGCGCAGAGGCGGGTGATCGCGCCCGTGCTCGCGGGCGCCGCGCCTTCGAGGCTCCCGCTGGCACTTCGCCTCCTGCGTCGCTTCGCGATCCTTCGCCGCATCCCGGCCCGTCTCATCGGCATTGGCGTGCGCCCCGAGCATGTGATAGGGCCAGCTGTCCCAGGCTGATCCGGCGGCTCGACATTCCCGTCGAGCGCATTCGACGATTTCGACGAGTCTTGCGCCGCTGTACCTGTCGCCACGGCCGCAAGTTCGCCAGAACACGGCTGAGCAGTCGAGCCCCGTCACTGGCACGGGCCATGCTCCTCTCTTGGGGCGAGTGAACTTCGCGAGAGAGGAGGTGAGCGACAATGAAGCGGTTTCTCACAGTAGCGCTCGCGGTGGCGGCGACACTGGCGCTCGCGGGAACGGTCTTCGCCCAGATGGGCGGGCCAGGGTACATGGGCGGGCCGGGCTATATGGGCGGTCCCGGAATGATGAGGGGCGGCTGGGCGGGCCCCGGGATGATGGCAGGCCCTGGGCAGTTCGGATGCCCGGGCATGGCCGCATTCGGGCAGGAGCAGGGGGTGGCTCAAGTCACAGAAGAGCAGGCGAAGGTGATGGCCCAGCAGTACGCTGACCAGTACCTCAAAGGCTTCAAGGTGGAGAAGGTCCTGCCCTTCGCAGGGAGGCGCGGTGCGATGTACCAGGTGGAGCTGCAGGGGCCCGATGGACAGGTGCGGACCTTGCACGTGAATCCGTGGGGCAGCGTCATGCCGTTCGGCGGCCCGTCCCGGCGCGCCGGTTGACGGAGTCTTTTCTCGCCGCGACTCCCGGGTGTCCAGGCACCGGGGGTCGCGGCGTGTTCCCGAAAGCGCCGTGATAGCATGAGCGACATGAGCGGCCGATGACACGACGCTCTCCGCTTCGCTACTTCCTGGCCTCGGTTGTCCTCCTCGCCGCGCTCGCCGGGCTCTTCGGCCTCTCGGAGGCGCTCCGCACCCAGCAGGAGCTCACCCGCCAGCTCGAGGAGAAGGGGCTCGCGCTCGCCGGCGCTCTCGAGATCTCGAGCAGGAACGCCATCCTGAGCAACGCCCTCATGGAGGAGATGATCACCCAGCGGCTGCTCGACAACGCCCGCATGGTGGACCAGGTTCTCCTTTCCCGGCCCGCCAATCCCGCGTGGCTCAAGCGCGTCAGCGCGGCCAACGGGCTGGCGCGAGTGGATCTGCTCGACCGCGCGGGCCGCCCGTACGAGCCGCCTCCGCCGCCGTCCCCGCCCCCGTCTCCAAGGATGGGAGGCATGATGGGACGGGCGCCGTCCTCGCCGGCCGAGGCCCAGGAGCGTCGCGCCAAGATGATGACGTACATGTGGGGCAGGAGCTGGGCGCCGCCGTCAGCGGCGGAAGAGGCGCCGCCGGCGATCCGCGACCGGAAGTTCTGGACGGGCACCGTCCTGGGCGTCGCCGTCGGCGCGCGAAGCTTTCCGGGGATCATCGCCGTCCACGCCGACGCCAACTCCGTGCTGAACTTCAGGCGAGAGATCGGCGTGCAGCGGCAGGTCGAGGAGCTGGGCCGCCAGCCCGGCGTCGAGTCCGTCGCGCTCCTGGGCCACGACCTGACAGTGCTCGCGCACTCGACTCCCGACCAGGTGGGCACGCGCGAGACGGACGCGGGCCTCCAGTCCGCGCTCGAGAGCGGGCGCGTCTTGAGCCGGGTGGTCGGGCGAGCAGGCGCCGGCAGGGTCTACGAGGTCGTCAAGCCCATCGCTCTCGAGGGATCCCGCACCGGGCTCCTTCGCATCGGGCTGTCGACCGCTTCGATGGACAGGATATGGAGGAGCGACAGACTCAGCGCCGCCGTCACCGCTGCGGCGGTGCTCGGGCTCGGGATCCTCGGGATGAGCGTGATCTTCTACCTCCAGCACCGCCACCTGAGGGAGGTCAAGTCTCTCGAGGCCGAGATGGAGCGCGGGGAGCGCCTGGCCACCGTCGGAAACCTGGCCGCCGCCGTAGCCCACGAGATCCGCAATCCGCTCAACGCGGTCTCGATGGGAATACAGCGCCTCCGCGTCGAGTTCGAGCCGGCGCCGCGCGAGGAATACCTGCGCATGGTGGATCTCGTCCAGGCCGAGGTCCGGCGCCTCAACGCGATCGTGGAGGAATTCCTCTCACTGGCCCGGCCGATACCCCTCAAGCCCGGGCCTGTCATCGTGGCGGATCTCATCGACGACGTGCTGGGCCTCGTGGAGCCGGAAGCGCGCGGGGCCAGCATCACCATCGCGCGGGAGATTCCGGCTGGTCTCCCGGTGCTCCACGCCGACCGGGACCGCATCAAGCAGGTGCTCCTCAATCTGGTATTGAACGCGATCCAGGCCATGCCATCCGGCGGGACCCTCGAGATCGGCGCCGCCGCATCCGGCGGAACGCTGGCCGTCACCGTGGCCGATACCGGGAGTGGCATCGCGCCGGACGTGCTTCCGAAGGTATTCGAGCCATACGTGACGACCAAGGCGAAGGGGCTCGGGCTTGGCCTCGCCATCGCCAAGCGCATCGTCGAGGCGCACGGCGGCGCCATCGAGGCCGAGAGCGAGCCCGGGCGCCGCACCCGTTTCCGCTTCGCGCTCCCCCTCGCCGAAGCGGCCCATGGCTGATCCTTTCCGCATCCTGGTCGTGGACGACGAGCCGGCCCAGCGCGAGCTCGTCGGCGGGTTCCTGAGAAAGCACGGCTTCGACGTCGTCGAGGCGGGAGGCGGCAAGGAGGCCGTGGCCCGCTTCAAGCAGGAGCCGTTCGACCTCGTGCTCACGGACCAGCGGATGCCTGACCTCTCGGGGCTCGACGTGCTCGAGGCGGTCCGAGCGACGAGCCCGGAGACGGCAGTGGTCATCGTCACCGCCTACGGCACCATCGAGACCGCGGTGAGCGCTGTCAAGGCGGGAGCCGCGGACTACCTGACCAAGCCGCTCAACCTCGACGATCTCCTGCATCGCGTCCACCGGGTCCGGGAGCGCCAGCGCCTCGTCGCCGAGAACCGCGAGCTTCGGGAGGCCCTGGCGGAGCGGCACCGCGTCGAAGGGATCATCGGCGACAGCGGGCGGATGCAGGAGGTGCTGTCCCTGGTGCGCCGGGTCGCCCCGAGCGATGCCACTGTCCTGATCCGGGGAGAGAGCGGCACCGGCAAGGAGCTCATTGCGAGGGCCCTCCACCACGCGAGCCCGCGGGCGGCCGGGCCCCTCGTCAAGGTCAACTGCGCGGCGCTCGCCGAGAGCCTGCTCGAGGCGGAGCTCTTCGGCCACGAGAAGGGCGCCTTCACCGGCGCCGTCGCAAGCCGCAAAGGCCGGTTCGAGCTGGCCGACGGGGGCAGCATCTTCCTCGACGAGATCGGCGATCTGCCGCCCCACCTTCAGGTCAAGCTCTTGAGAGTGCTCCAGGAGCGGGAGTTCGAGCGCGTGGGATCGAGCCGGCCGATCAGGGTGGATGTGCGGCTCCTTGCCGCGACACACCGGGATCTGGAGGCCCTCGTGCGGGAGGGCCGCTTCCGCGAGGACCTCTACTACCGCATCAATGTCGTCACGATCATGCTGCCGCCGCTCCGGGAGCGGCGCGAAGACCTGCCGCCGCTCATCGAGCACTTCCTGCGCGCCTTCGCGGGGAAGAACGCGAAGACCGTGCGCGGGCTCACCCGCGAAGCGCGGGAGGCGCTGCTGCGCTACGACTATCCGGGCAACATTCGCGAGCTCGAGAACCTGATCGAGCGGGCTGTGGTGTTGACGCGCGACGACGTGATCGGAGCGGAAGATCTGCCCCTGGCGCTCGAATCGCCGGCGCCGGGATCGGGGGAGGAGGCCGGGCTCATCGCCGCCGTCGAGGGGCTCGAGCGGCGCATGATCCGCGATGCGCTGGCCAAGGCCGGCGGAACCCAGACGCGAGCGGCCGAGCTGCTCGGCATCAGCGAGCGCGTCCTGCGCTACAAGCTCAAGAAGTACGGCCTGTCATAGCTGGCGGCACCAGTCCTCGATGGCTTGGAGCATGGCCTCCGGCTGCTCCGTGGGGATCCAGTGTCGCGCCGCGAGCCACACGGTCCGGCAACACTCGAGCTGTCCCAGGAGGCTCGTGGTGATCGAGGGGTTCGCGAACCCGCCGCCGGGAGTGAGGAGGGCGAGCGCCGGCGCGCGGATCGCTCGGAGATCGGGGACCGGGCCGGTGAGGGCGATGAGATCCTGCAGATAGACGGCCGTCGCCGTCGTGCGCAGGTCGAGCAGCGGAGACGCGTAGCGCGTGAGAGCGTCCGCCGAGCCGGTCTCGGCCATGAGCGCGCGCGTCTCGCGGTCGAGCGCCTCGAGATCGAGAGGCGGGAGCCTCCGGCGGTGAAGGCCGAGCGCGTTCAATACCCGGACAAGCCCAGCGACCGCGAGGAAGAGAGGCCGGGCCTGGGCGAGGCGCCGCATGCCTCCGGTGAGCGCGGGCCGGAACACGGGTTCGATGAGCACGAGCGCCTCGGTGTGCTCCGGGCTGCGGACGGCGAATTCCGCCGCGATACCAGCCCCGAGGCAGTGCCCCGCGACAATCGCCCGAGGGGCACCCTCGGCGGCGAGGACGGCCGACACATCGGCGCACCATTCGGCCATCCCGATCCGGCCGCGATGCTCCGACAGGCCGTGCCCACGGAGATCGAGACGCAGGAGGTCGCACGAATCCCCGAGCGAGGTCCGCCCGACGAATTCCGACCAGCGCGTCATGTTGCTGCCAACGCCGTGGAGCAGCACCAGGAGCCGGCGCGGCGCGCCCGGCCGCCAGAGCCGGTACGCCACGACCGCCCCGTCGGGCATCGTCAGCGTGCGGAGGTTGTCTCCCGTGCGATCGATCGCTCTACCGGACCGGGTCGATGGGCGTGGCAAGCCCTCGCTGGGCTTCGATGACGTCGGCGGCGTCGAGGCATAGGTCTTCCCGGTAGCGCGCGCCGATCACCTGCACGCCGAGCGGCAGGCCTCCCCACACACCCGTCGGCACCGACACCGCGGGCAGCCCGAGCAGGTTGACCGCTACCAGCAGACGTTGCGCCCGCAGGACCTCGCGCATCTTCTGCGCGCTCTCGACGTCGAAGCCAACGGCGAAGGGTGGCTCGCTCGAGACGGGGCCGACCACGAGCGGGTAGCGCTCGAGGAAGAGCATCCAATCGCGCAAGTGCGTCGTCCGCCTGGCGAGCGTCTTGAAATAATCCTCGAGCCCCAGGTCCGCACCCGCCTCCAGCATGAGCTCGGTGCAGCGGATGACGTTGGCGTCGCCGTGCTTCAGGACGTAGGGCAGCATCACGTGACGTATCTCGGTGTCGATGAGCGCGGCCCAGCAGTCCGTCACGCCCATGACGTCCGGCGGGTCCACCTCCTCGACGGCGTAGCCCGCTTCGGCCAGGGCGGTCCCGGCGGCGCGCACCGCCGCCGCGACGTCGGGATGCACGCCCTGCTTCGCGGGATCCACGGAGAGCGCGACGCGTATCGGGCGCGGCGCGGGCGGGCCCTCGAGGGGCGCCGGCGCCCACCAGGGGTCGCGCGGGTCGCGCGCGGCCATGGCCTCGAGCCCCAGTCTCACGTCGCGCACCCGCCGCGCGAGCGGCCCCTGGACGGACATGAGCTGGAGCGCGGGCGGGCGCTCGTCCGCCGCCGTCTGGTTGTACGCAGGGACGCGCCCGAGGGTCGGGCGGATGCCGGCCACACCGCAGCAGTAGGCCGGATAGCGGATCGAGCCGCCGAGGTCGTTGCCGTGGGCGAGGGGCGCGATGCCGCTCGCCAGCGCCGATGCCGCGCCGCCGCTCGAGCCCCCGGGCGTGCGCTCCCGCGCCCAGGGATTGAAGGTGCGACCGCGGAGCGCGTTGTCCGTGTGCCACCGGATGCTGAAGGCGGGCGTGTTCGTGCGCCCGATGATGACGGCGCCGGCGCGCGTCCAGTTGGCGACGGGCGGGCTGTCGCTCTTGGCGATCACGTCTTTGTAGGCGACGACGCCGTTTGCCGTGGCCTGGCCCGTCTGGTCGATGTTCTCCTTGATCGTGACGGGGACTCCGTGGAGCAGGCCGACGGCCTCGCCACGCTTGACCGCGGCATCGGCGGCGTCGGCCGCGCTGAGCGCCTGATCGGCCAGCACCACGGTGACGGCGTGGATGGCGGGGTTGACGGACTCGAGGCGCTCGAGCACCGACTGCACGGCCTCCCGGCTCGAGACCTTCCGCGTCCGGATGGCGGCGGCCAGCTCGACCGCATCCCAGCGCCACAGCTCGCGTTCCATCGGCTTGCCTCCTTGACGGATGGCCCACGCGAGACGCGCAGGTGAGCGGTATGGTACCACCCGGTGGCCGGTGGGGCCGGGCGCGTTGACAAGACCGACGGGCCTGTGGTTTCCTCGTCGCTGTCGGCAGGAGGATGGACGGCGTAGCCCACCCCCCGGCGTAGGCTTAACGTCTCGAACGTTCCGAGGAGGAGCCCATGAAGTTCCTGCGTCGCTGCTCAATCGCGTCTCTGGCCGTCGCCGTGATGCTGTCTCTGGCCGGCGCCCAGCAGGGCGCGAGCGCCGAGACCGTCCTCAAGGTCGTCATGCACTCCGACCTCAAGATCGTGGACCCGATCTGGACCACGGCCTACATCGTTCGCAACCACGGCTACATGGTTTACGACACGCTGTTCGCCACGGACGCCAAGGGCGAGATCAAGCCCCAGATGGTCGGCAAGTACGAGATCAGCGCGGACAAGCTGACGTACACCATGACGCTCCGCGACGGGCTCCTCTGGCACGACGGCAAGCCGGTGACGGCGGAAGACTGCGTCGCGTCCATCAAGCGCTGGGCGCAGAAGGACACGATGGGGCAGAAGATGATGTCCTTCGTGAAGGACCTGGTCGTCGTGGACGGCAAGACCTTCAAGATCGTCCTGAAGGAGCAGACCGGTCTCGTCCTCCCGGCCCTCGGCAAGCCCAGCTCGAACGTGCCCTTCATGATGCCCAAGCGCGTGGCCGACACGCCGGCGAGCGAGCAGATCTCGGATTTCACGGGCTCGGGCCCCTTTGTTTTCAAGAAGGACGAGTGGAAGCCCGGCGACAAGACCGTCTACGTCAAGTTCGCCCAGTACAAGCCCCGCCCCGAGCCGGCCTCGGGGCTGGCAGGCGGCAAGGTCGTCAAGGTCGACCGCGTGGAGTGGCGCGCGATCAGCGACCAGCAGACGGCGATCAACGCGCTCCTGGCCGGCGAGATCGACTACATCGAGTCGCCCTCGCACGACCTCCTGCCGGTGCTCAAGAAGGACGCGAACGTCAAGCTGGCGGATCTCAACCCGCTGGGCAACCAGTATGCCTTCCGTTACAACGCGCTCTTCAAGCCTTTCGACAACGCCAAGATCCGCCAGGCGGTGATGGTGGCCTTCAACCAGAAGGACTTCCTCGAGGCCGTCATCGGCGACCCTGCCTACTACAAGCTCTGCAAGGCGCTCTTCCCCTGCGGCTCGCCGAACGCCTCGACGAAGGGGATGGAGGCGTACCTCGACTCGAACTTCGACAAGGCCAAGGCGCTCATCAAGGAGGCGGGCTACGACGGCACGCCCATCGTGCTCATGCATTCGACAGACCTCGGTGTCCTGACGAACCTGGCGCCCGTCGCCAAGAACCTCATGGAGAAGGCCGGCCTCAAGGTGGACATGCAGTCCATGGACTGGCAGACGTTGGTGGCCCGCCGCGCAAAGAAGGACCCGCCCGCGCAGGGCGGCTGGAGCGCTTTCCTGACGTCATGGGTCTCGGCCGACATCCTGAACCCGGTCAGCGCAGGGTTCATCAACGCCTCCTGCGACACGGCCATGTTCGGCTGGCCCTGTGACAAGGAGCTGGAATCGCTGCGCGACCAGTACGCGCGCGAGACCAACCCGTCCAAGCTCAAGGCCATCGCCGAGGCCGTGCAAGTCCGCGAGACGCAGTACCCGACGCACGTGTGGCTCGGGCAGTGGTACCAGCCCGCGGCGGTGCGGAAGAACGTGGACGGCATGATGGTGGCGCCCGTCACGGTCTTCTGGGGCATCGAGAAGAAGGGGAGCTGATCCGACCCGTGCGTCTCGCCGGCGGGCCCTGAGACCCCCGGCGGGGCGCACCGTCCCATGCTCGGGTACATCGCCCGCCGGATTCTCGCCACGATCCCGGTCGTCTCGGTCGTGGCGGTCTTCGTCTTCCTCCTGCTCCGCCTGACCGGCGGCGACCCTGCAGCGGTCATCGCCGGCGACAGCGCGACCACTCAGCAGGTCGCCGAAATTCGGGTGAAGCTCGGGCTCGAGCGACCCATCGGCGAGCAGTTCGTCATCTGGATCGGCCGGGTCGTCCGCGGCGACTTCGGCGAGTCGTTCTTCTTCAAGAAGCAGGTCGCCGAGCTGATCCGGGACCGGCTCGAGCCCACGGCGGCGCTGGCTGTCTGCACCCTTTTCCTCGCAGTGGCTGTCGCTGTGCCGCTCGGGGTGGTCGCGGCCGCCAAGCGCGGGACCTGGATCGATCGCGCCGTGATGGGGTTCGCGGTGCTCGGCTTTTCCGTGCCGGTCTTTGTGATCGGCTACCTGCTCATCTACCTGTTCGCGATCCAGTTTGCCTGGCTGCCGGTGCAGGGGTACCAGCGGCTGGCCGACGGCTTCTGGGGTTTCCTCCAGCGGCTGATCCTGCCGAGCGTGACGCTGGCCGTGATCTATGTGGCGCTGATCGCGCGCATCACCCGCACGAGCGTCCTCGAGGTGCTCGAGACCGACCACGTGCGCACGGCACGGGCCAAGGGATTGGGCGAGGGCGCCGTGCTGCTGCGCCACGTGCTCCGCAACGCCGCCGTGCCCATCGTCACCGTCATCGGGCTCGGCGTGGCGCTCCTGATCGGCGGCGTGGTGGTCACGGAGTCGGTCTACGGCATCCCGGGCCTCGGCCGGCTGACCGTGGACGCCGTGCTGGCCCGCGACTACCCGACTGTGCAGGCGGTCATCCTGCTCTTCTCGCTCGTGTACGTCCTGATCAACCTCCTCGTGGACCTGACGTACACCTTTCTCGATCCGAGGATCCGGTATTGAAGGCGGCGAAGAACCGGAGCGTGCTGATGGGCGGGGCGATCCTCGCGATCATCCTGCTGATCGGTCTCACGGCTCCGTGGCTCGGCACGCGCGATCCCTCGCAGATCGATCCGATCTCGCGCAACAAGCGACCCGGGGCCGTCCGCGTCCTGACGGGCGCCGACGGGCGCCAGGTGTCGACGACCTACTGGATGGGCACGGACAGCCTCGGGCGTGATATTTACAGCCGGGTGCTCTACGGCGCCCGCGTCTCGCTGCTGGTCGGCGTCTCCGTGGCGCTCATCAGCGTGGCCGTCGGCCTCGCGATCGGCCTCCTCGCCGGCTACCTCCGCTGGCTCGACGGCTTCGTCATGCGCATCATGGACGGGCTCATGGCGGTGCCGGCGATCCTGCTGGCGATCGCGCTGGTGTCGCTGTCCACGGCGGGATTGCGCGCTGTCATCCTCGCCATCGTCATCCCGGAGGTGCCGCGCGTGGTCCGGCTGGTGCGATCGGTCGTGCTCTCGATTCGCGAGGAGCCCTATGTCGAGGCTGCCATTGCCCTCGGCGCGCGCACGGTGCCACTCATCATGCGTCACGTGCTGCCCAACGCGCTGGCGCCGCTCGTCGTCCAGGCGACGTACGTGTGCGCTTCCGCGATCGTGATCGAGGCGCTCCTGTCCTTCCTGGGCGTCGGGATCCCGCCGGAGACACCGACCTGGGGCAACATCATGGCCGAGGGGCGCGCGCTCTTCCGCGTCTTTCCCCACAACATCCTCTTCCCGGGCATCTTCCTGGCGGCGACCGTGCTCGCGGTCAACATCATGGGCGATGGTCTCCGCGACAGTCTGGATCCAAGGCTGCGGAAGCGGCTCTAGAAGGCCCTCTTCTTGACAGGCCCGAAGAGGCCGGCATACACTGCCCGAGGGCTTGGGAGATCGTCTAATGGTAGGACGCGGGGCTCTGGACCCCGTAGTGGAGGTTCGACTCCTCCTCTCCCAGCCAACCGCCTCGTCCCGCCGACGTGGCCCCATCGTCTAGAGGCCCAGGACACGGCCCTCTCAAGGCTGAAACACGGGTTCGAATCCCGTTGGGGCCACCAAGTTGTTTTTGTTGATGTTTG
>Ga0335084_10002501_pt1 | contig 17722 bp, 16 predicted proteins | sample Lox_Sample_44_FD_206721 | JGI IMG/M metagenome (GOLD analysis project Ga0335084, IMG submission 206721) | Soil microbial communities from Loxahatchee National Wildlife Refuge, Florida, United States - Lox_Sample_4.4 | ecosystem: Environmental > Terrestrial > Soil > Wetlands | place: USA...
GCCTGGGCCTGCGGCGTCAGCGTCCTCCTTGCGCTTACGACGGCAGCGGCGCTCGCACCCGCCCTCCGCGCAAGCCGTATCGATCCCGTTCGGGCGCTCCGCACCGATTGATCAGCCAAGGGACGTCAACGGCCGTTGCCGATTCCGGCGGCAGGGCAGTGGCGCGCGGGTTCCCGGTCGATGCCCTGGCGTTCATAACTGCGATGATCGACTCGCTCGGGCCGAGCCGCTCTTCGAGCTTCTTGTTGGTGAGGTCGGCCCAGCGCTCGCGAGCCTGCTCGACCCAGTCGCGGCCATGGAAGGTCCGGTTCTTGGGAGCGCCGCCGTGTTCGGGATCCTCGGAGTTCGCGCGTCGGAACCATTCGGCGGGCCCGCGCTCGATGCCATCGTTCTGCCGTTCGGAGAACATCAGGTGCGCATGCGGGCTGTGGTCCTGCCCGTTCTCGTCGCGTCCCTCATGGATCACCAGCGTGTACGGGAGCTGCTCCTCCTCGGTCAGCTCGTGCGCGAAGGCGCGCGCCAGCTCGATCTGATCGTCGGTACCGAGCTCAGGATGACTCCAAGCGAGCGCAGAGAGTTCGACGCCTCGATGAAGTTGAATGAGGCCCCAGGGCGGTTACGGGTAGCGACCTGGCCATGGCCGTTAATCGGTGCCGTGCGCGTGCCACTCTCCTCATCTCGCCCCGTCTTCCGGTCTGGCCGGCGCTGGTTACTTCCTGGATCTTCGACTTCGAGCGCCTCGGCTCTGTTCAGATATGGATCGAACTGCGCTCGTGATGCTGGCCAGAAGAGGCAAGTCGAGACGACAACTAAGTGGGGACACTTCTCTAGCGCTTGCCTTGATCGAGGAGGCGGTCGATCGCGTCGGTGTACACCGAGAGCGGCCGCACACCCGCGATATGCGCTACGACCATCACGCGACCGCCAGCCAGGAGCGGGCCCATCAGAAGGGCAGGGTCCTCTCGTACTCCAAGGCCGGACGCCTGCGCACTCTCCGCCCTTGCGAGCGTTACTCCTTCACCATTCAGGCAGGATCTGAAGGCTGGATCGTCCAGTCCAACGGCAGCGGCCATGCCAAGAAGAGTTGATGAGTCCAGATGATCCTGGTTGCGAAAGAGCGCATCATGCATCTGCCAAAACTTTCCGCGGCGATTAGCGCAGCTGGCGGCCGCGGCGGCTTGCAAAGCAAGCGGATGGTGCGCTTCGAGCGGGTGGTTCCGAAAGGCAAGCAGCACCTTGCCGGTTCGTACGTACCTCTCAGTCAGTTCAGGGATGACCTCTGATTCAAGCAGTCCGCAAAAAGGACATTGAAAGTCGGAGAACTGAACAATGCCCACCTTTGCGCTCAATGATCCGCGGAGTGGTGCGTCGCGAATCGATATTGGCTGCGGAGGCACGGTCGGACGGTGGGACCAAGGCAGTCCTACCTGCCAAAGAACCACGCCGCACACTGAAATCACCGCAAGGGGGACAGCCAGCCGGAGAATCGGTGAAATTCGGCGCCGCATGATTAGCCTCGCAGCTTCTTCGCCCGACGCGGATCTGACGCGCGTCGCGGTTCTAACCCTACCGCACATAACCCTTGCGGGCGACGACTTGATATCCATGACCAGGAACGCTGATCGTGATCGTGTGCCATCCGCGGGATCCCACACCACTCGGGACGTACTTGAGCAGGTACCGGGATCGAAACTCGGCGACAGTCACGCCCAGAGCTTCAAGGGATCTCGAGTTTTCATTGAGGTCAAAGAAATAACCGCCAGCCAAATCCGTAACCTTCTTTAGCGGGTTAGCGTAGTCGTGCACCGTGACCAGTGTCTCAGCCGGTCTCGGTAGGTTGGTTGGAGTGTCGGTCGCCAGCTGACTGTGCGACCCGACAGCAACAACCGCCGCGGCCACCACATCGACAACGGCATCCGCGCGCTTGACGATCGCCAAGAGTGTTTGATGGTTTACAAAACTCGCGGTGTCTCGTCCGTCGGTTACGACAATGACTAGACGGCGAAAACCGACAGCGGGTGGTCTCATCACCGCGATCGCGAGAGCGTCAAACAGCGCCGTACCTCGATCGCCAAAGAGCGAGCCCGTTGCCCACGAGCCGAGTGACTCGCCGTTCCAAGTTGTGGCATCGACAATCTGAGCGCCAAAGTCGCGGACCTCGATGTGATCGTTCGGACCGAAGAGACCCCGTGCTCGGTTTCCTGCCTGAATGAGGGTGTCACCAAACAGCAAGCGGGCGCTCTCGCTCACATCGATGAGAACCGTGACGTCTAACGGAATGACTTCCGTCGTGAGGTCCACGATCGTTTGTGGCACCGAGTCATCCAACAATCTGAAGTCCTCTGGCCGAAGGCCAGAGACGCTACGTTTTCCGTCGCGCACAGAGACGTCGACTAGCACGCCCTGCGTGCCGCCGCGGAAGACAGTCTGCTGACTGCCCGTGAGTCCACCGGCCAGCAAGCAGATGCCGAGAATTGAGCGACTAGGAGTCACCGCAAGGCCTTTCGCATATCTTCGAGAAGTTGGGGCCAGTTTCGATAGCTCCCGGCAAAGTATTCCAGCCAGGGATCGGCGGCGCGAGTCTGCAAACTCGCCAACTCGGGCGAAGGATCCGATTCACTTTCACTCCCGGCCAAAAAGTCGAGTGCCGCTAATGCCAGATACCCTGACCGCCCGGGCGTCGCTGACACTGCACGCCGGTACTCGTCCCTTGCCGACCTAGGATCTCCGGAGAGCTCGTCGGCGCGGCCAAGGAACAGGTGACCAAGGTAACGAAGAACCGGATCAGCTGTCATCGAGTCCACCGTGCGGAGTTCTTGCACGGCTCGGCCAGGCCGATCTGCGTGGCCTTGGGTCATCATCAGCTGCTGCTGAACGGTCGACAGGAATCCTAAACGGACCACTGCTTCGGCGGTGACGTTCGAGTACGTTCGAGCCGCCGTCAGAGCATCGGTGGCGCTTCTCAGCGTTGCTTGTGCTCTCTCAAGTTCGTGCGGAGAAAGGGGGCGATCGATATCCTGCACGGCCCATTCCGCGACAAGGCGTCCAACTTTCTGTTCGCGATTCACGCCCCTTGCCAGCGCCAGCACTCCCGGATCTGCTCTGCCTTTCAAATGGTCAAGATGCTTGTCGAATGCCGACACTCCTAGCAAATCGACAGGATAAGAGTCGCCCTCCATCAAAGACAGACTCGCAAGCATCCAGCGATGTGCGAACTCACTGCTTGCAGGTTTCCGTCGAACAATCGTGCAGCCAACTTCAAGAAGGCGTCGGGCGGCGGTTGTGAGCCTTGTGATGTCTCCAACACGGCGCGGCCGAGTCGAATAAGCCGCGTGCGCCGCCTCCAATGCGAATGCCGCCGCTAGTTCTTCTGCTTCCGGACGAGCGTTGCGGAGTACCCGTTCGACGTCCGTTTCGAAAGCACTGAAATCGCGTACATTGGCGAGTTCAACCGCAACTTCGGCAAAGTGCCCGTTCGCGTAGTCTCCAAACAGCGGCTCGGCCGCCGGCGACTGCGCCAACTCGGTAGCGATTGCCACGCGCGCCGTGGAGACCGCGCCAGGCGCCGTGAGCACGGTTACGGCGGCCAGGCTGACGAGGAGCCAAGGCTTGATCACAACGCCTCATTCGACTGAAGAGGAGCAATTGAAAGAGCAAACCTAGCGCGCGGACATTTCCATGTCAAGCCAGCGGAAGCCCATTCTTGCGCCGATGTTCTGCAACGAAGTCGTCAGCGTCCGCTCGCCCAGGGCGCGAGCGGACGCCAGCGGTGCGGTTACGGGCAGATGTAGCACCAGCAGTCGTTGGAGCAGCCGCCTTCTTCGAAAGGATCGCATCTGAAGTCCGCCACCCCGCAATAACCCAATTCGTGTGTGTTACAAATCGCTTCGCAATCGGCGAGCGCCCCGCAGCAGTAGAACTCGTCGATCTCGTCGCAGGTCACTCGCATCGCCTGGGCGCGAGACGCCCAGAGACAACAGGCAGCGACCAATAGTGCACACCTTGCAATCGTCTTTACCATGAGAATCCTCCTTCACCACCGGACACCGCGCTTGATTCTCCCGTCAATCCACAACGCACCGAACTACCTCGTCGCGAGAACCTTTCCCTCCAGGAGTCCATTAAGAGCCTTGGCAAACTCGCTCACTGGTCGCGCGCCAACCAAAATCTGCCGGACTTTCACTCTGCGGTCCTTTTCTAGTGTGCCCAGCAGGAACGCGGGCGTTCCGGAGACATTGATCAGCCTCGCACTTTCCGCATCGGAGTCCACCTTCTCCTTGGTTAGTCCGGCAAGGCATTCGCCGAAATCATCAGCGTTGAGCCCGATGCTGCTGGCTTTTGAGACGAGGCTCGCCTCATCGATCTGTGATGGGCTTTCAAAGAGCTTGTCGTGCATTTCCCAAAACCGTCCCTGACGGGCCGCGCACTCGGCCGCTTCGGCCGCTTTCCGCGCCTGAAGATGAATGGCGAGTGGCATGTGACGAAACGCAAGCAGAACTTTGCCCGAGGAGATGTACTGGTCGTTCAACTTGGGGAGAATTTCTCGACTGAACTGACCGCAATAGGGGCATTGGAAGTCTGAATACTCAATCATGACTACCGACGCGGACGAATTTCCGCGTGTCGCCACCCCCTCTAGCGACACGGGCTCTTTCGGTAACTGTGGCGGGCTGGAGCGTTGACCCTGCGTAGGAGACTGGACAGCGGCCCACACCAATACCCCACAGGTCGAGATCGTGGCAATAGAAGCGAAAGTCTCCAGGAATCCGCGGATGTTCTTCATGACAGTCCCTTCACAGCCCCTGCTCAGTCGTTTTTCGCCAGCCTCAGGCGTCAAGGCTCAGTCGAGAGCCAACTGACCCCAACGAGCGAGAGGTGCGCCAGTGGTAACGCTGTAACGGTGCGTGAAGCAAAGTCTGGGCCAGGACATTTGCAGCCGTGCCGTCGGAGCTTCGGGCGGTTTGGCACACATCGAGCCTCTACTGCGACAGCGCCGTCGCATCGCACTGCGACAGCCCTGTCCCACTCTTGACGCGGCCTAGCTAGCTCGCCGTGAAGGTTGACTACTTGCTCGGGATCAGCCGCTGAATGGTTCGCCGGCTCAGGCCAAGGAGCCTCGCGGCCGCACTGACATTTCCGCCCGTTCTCGCGAGGGTCTGTTCGACCCACTCACGCTGAAGTTTGCGGCCCGCCTCGCGAAGCCTCCCTCGTGGAACGCCGCCTTCGAGCGGGTTGTCGGGGCCCTTCGCGTTCATGAGAGGCGTGGTCAGGCGCTCAGAGAAGTGCACAGCCGTGAGGCTCGAGCCCGATGAGCGTAGGCAAGCTTTCTTCAGCTCTTGCTGAAGTTCCCGTAGGTTGCCCGGCCACGGGTACGCTTGCAACAGGCGCATGGCGTCAACGGAAACGGTCGGAAGTGGGCGGCGCACAGCGACACTGACAAGCGGTAAGAAGTGACGGACGAGGCGCGGCAGGTCCGCGATTCGCTCTCGCAGTGGCGGAAGCGTGATTTCCAAAGCGCAGAGGCGGTGGAACAAGTCCTTACGGAACGGCACATCTGCCTTGCGCAGGTTGACATTCGTCGCGGCGATGAGGCGCACGTCAATGTGAATGGGCTGGTGGCCTCCGAGTCGAGAGATCTCGTGGTGTTCGATCGCGCGGAGCAATTTCGCCTGTGCTGAGTGGGATAGTTCGCTCACCTCATCGAGGAAGAGCGTCCCGCCGTGCGCAGTTTCGAACCAGCCGATGACGCGCCCCGTGGCTCCAGTGAATGCGCCTCGTTCGTGACCGAAGAGCTCGGACTCCAGCAGTGAATCCGGCCCGGCAGTTGCGCAGTTCAGAACGCGAAGCGCACGACTGGAGCGTTGCGATCGTCGATGGATAGCGCGAGCGACGAGCTCTTTCCCGGTTCCAGTCTCTCCGCATACCAGGACTGGTTCGTCGGTGGCAGCGACCTTGGCGATGAGATCGAACACTTCGCGTATTGGAGGAGCCACGCCCACCATGCCCTCGAAGACGCCGTCGTCGGGGCTTGCTACCTCTTCGACCGCATGCGCTGCGCCAGACACGCCTCGCGCGAGCGTCGCTTCCACGTGCCTCACGAGTTCGGGCGGCCGAAACGGTTTCTCGATGTAGTCGGCGAAGCCATCGTGTATCGCTTCAACGACTCCGGTGGGATACTCAGGAAAGCCCGTGATCAAGATCCCGAGCAATCCTGGGCGCTCACGCCGGAGAAGTCGAAACGTCGCCATGCCGTCTGGGCCCGGCAGTCGGAGATCTACGATTGCCAAGTCGAAGAGTGACGAATGCGCCTGCTGAATGGCTTCATTGCAGTCGAACGCGCGTGTCGTAGTATGGCCCGCACGCCGCAGCGCATCGGCGATCACGTCCTGCACGAGCTTGTCGTCGTCGACGACGAGGATTCTGGCCACCAGCCACTCCTTCCAGGCAGGCAGGCAGGCAGGCAGGCAGGGACGCCCGCCCGCACCGCGCACAATTGGGGAGTCCGATCAGTATACGCGCAGGAGGTGGCAGAGGTGTGACGTAAGACTCTGTGGGCGGATCGCGTCCGCCAAATCGCCCGCCGCTTGCGCTCTGCAGCACATGCAAGCCAAGCGAGCCGATCCTGCGCATCGTTGAAGTTCTTGTGCTTGAGAACTAGGTCGTGCCGAGGGTCAGAATCGAACCGCCGCCGCCGCGTTTCTCAGCCCTCGCGCGCCACTATCTCGACACCGTCGCGGGCCGTCAAGTCACCGGCCAAAACACATCGTTCTTTGCGATCTGGTTGAAGCATCGTTGAAGCACTCGATCGGCGTCAGCCCGCAGTGAACCGTAAACCAGCAGCCCGTGTGTCGGAAGTGCGCCCGCTCAAATCGACCGAATCCCGTCATCGTCATGGGCGAGCGCCGAACGACGAAGTCATCCTCGAGTTGTCGACTCCGTGCCCGATAGCGCGCGCAGAGATAGAACGCTGTGTCTGTAATCGAGGATCATGTCTGTGTCTGGTAATCGAGGATTATGTCGACTCGCGAATCCCGTTTGTACGGACTATCGGCTCGTAATTGCAGAAGTCCTGCGTCGTATTCATGGCGGCGAAGCCCTCGAACTCGTGTCGGGATCTGTTGCTGCCCTTGAAGACGTGGAGACATCCTCCACACCGGGCGATATTTTTGAATTCGGCCATGTGCCTGCGTCGCTTTGACCGCGACGAGCCGCGCGTCCGCTGACGATTGCGGCCCGCCGATCGGCTGACGCTGTGCTACGCTGGCATCCCTAGCCGCAGGTTTGACGGAGCCATCGGCGCCCGTCACGTCTGTGACCTACTTTGTCACGCTTTGGAGCGATGCTGAAGCCGGAAGGCAATGCCTGGTCCATCTGCAGACAACCGAGAGCCACCACGGGAGAGCCCATCCCGCCCTGGTTCGACCCTCAGCTCACCGGAAGCGACGCTCGCTGCCATTGAGAGCGCCGCTAGCGAGGCTCTCTCACAATTGGGAGTCGGGGGAACCCGATGGACGACGTGCATCGGCCAAGTCGAGAAGCTTGCTAACGAGTATGTGGACAACCTCGTAGCACAAGCGGCAACATCGTTCGGCGACGATCAGATCGAGAAGCTCTCCGCACGAATTCGAGTCCGACGCCAAGCACTCTCGCTCAGTTCCAGCAAGCCGAGAACAGATTCTCGGGATCTCGAAACAGATATTGGCGTTTGGCGGCGCCGGTTTAGCAGCTGCTCTTGCCACTGCGAACAACATCAGGAATGCCGGCGCAACGATCCAGTCCATTTTAGCGCTCGTCGGCATTCTCTATTTCGAGTTGACGATCGTCTCGCTGATCCTGCTCATCGTCTACATGCTGCAGGCCCGATACCGTTATCCGTACCTTTACCTTTATCTCGACAAGATCGGTAATGCGTGGCCCTTTTTCTACTACGCGTCGAGGCGCTTCTCTCCCCGCAAGAAGACTCGCACCGACAAGTCTATCGCTCTGACCGTCGGCCTAATCGGCGTGCGGTTCCCACGACTCAACCGCCGGCCCTTCTCGATTCCAGGATCACGCGTTAGCATCAGCCGTTGCCATGACCCCAGCTGGGCGGCCTAGGTTCGAGACAACCCGCTGGAGTCTCGTCCTCGCGGCGGGTGGCAGCCATCCTTCGGCCGCACGTGAGGCGCTTGCCGCACTCTGCGACACCTACTGGTATCCGCTGTATGGCTACGTACGCCGCCAGGGCCACGATGCTGATCAGGCTCGGGACGCAGTGCAGGCGTTCATTCTCATGCTCCTCGAACGAGACGACTTCCGAGGACTTCGTCCTGAGCGGGGCCGCTTCCGCGCGTTCCTACTCGTGTCACTGCGACACTTTCTCGAGAGCCGTCGCCTGCACGACCGCGCGCTCAAGCGCGGCGGCGGGGAGCCGCCCCCGCTTCCTCTCGAGTTCGGCACGGCGGAGAGCCGTTATCTTCTCGAGCCGGCCGGTGCCGGTACGCCGGAAACCGTCTTCGATCGAAACTGGGCGCTCGCCGTCCTCGACCAAGTCTTTCAGCGGATTCGAAAAGAATGGGAAGCGAAGGGCAAAGGCGCCGAGTTCGACCGGCTCAAGGATTGCCTGATGGGCGAGCTGCCCGCCGGTGGTTACAGAGCGCTCGCCCTCGACCTGGGCTCCACGGAGGCCGCCACGAAGATGGCCGTCCTCCGCCTCAAGCGCCGGTTTCAGCAGGAACTCCGCAGCGAGATTGCTGACACGGTGACCGATGACGCCGTTGACGACGAGTTGCGGTATCTTCTGAAAGCTCTCCAGACGTAGGGTTGGTGCTGCCGGCGCCCGACCTGGCGGCGATGATACGCGCGTGCTCGCCTGCGCGCGCGACGTCCTTCGCCGGCCGCGGTTCGACGCCGGTACCAACGCCGCCGAGGGGCGCCGCCTCGCCGCCTCCACCTGCCGGCTCCCCAGCCAGAGGATGTTACTTTTGACGCCGGAATCGGCTGATCTCTTATATGGACCCATCCCTTTGTCCCCGGTGCGGATCCGTCCTACCGACCCACAGCCCCGAAGGCCTGTGCCCGGCATGCGTCTTGGCGGAACTCGCGGCACCGGCCTCGGATTTGCCCGGGGATCGTCTGGACCCCCGGGACGCGAGCCAAGCGGACGTAACTGCCGATTGGCGCCTCGAGCCAGGCGACCGGTTCGGCCCCTATCAGATCGATCGCCTGATCGGTCGTGGCGGCATGGGCGAGGTCTACGAAGCCGAGCACGTCGAGCAGTGCCGGAGGGTGGCGCTCAAGGTTCTGCACCACCGCCTTCGACGGCGCGACGATCGGGCGCGTTTCCTTACCGAGGGCCAGCTTGCCGCCGCCGTCAACCATCCGAACAGCGTCTATGTGTTCGAGACGCACGAGATTGCGGGCATCCCAGTCATCGCGATGGAGCTCGTGCCCGGCGGAACCTTGAAGGACCGCGTGAGAAATGGCGGCCCTCTGCCAACCGCTCAGGCCGTCGACGCCATCCTGCAAGTCGTCGAGGGTCTCGACGCCGCGCATGCCGCGGGCATCCTGCACCGTGACGTCAAGCCCTCGAACTGTTTCGTCGAACCGGACGGCACGATCAAAGTTGGCGACTTCGGACTGTCGATTTCCTTCGGCTCGCGTGAGGAACCGACGCTCACCAGGCGCATGTCCTTCGAGGGCACGCCTGAGTTCGCGGCCCCGGAGCAGATCCTCGGCGAGCCACTTGACGTGCGCGCGGACATCTACTCGGTTGGGGCCACGCTCTACTTCTTGCTCACCGGCCACCCGCCGTTCGAATCCGCCATCCTCGACGAGCTCATCACGCGGATCCGTACGGAGCCGCCGCGATTCTCTCCAGATCTTCAATCCAGGATCCCGGCCGACCTGGCGGCGCTGATTCGCCGCTGTCTTGCGAAGCAACCTTCTGAACGACCCAGCACGTACGCCACTTTAAGGAACGAACTCAGGCAATTCGCCTCAAACGCTGTCGTGCCCGCGCCCATGGGCCTGCGAGCCGCCGCCACGGCCTTCGACGTGATCGTCCTGTTTCCGATCGCCGCCATCGTGCTCGGTAGTCTCGCAGGCTCGCAGGTCATCCGCGATCCCAGCGGGGCGGGCCTCGTCATCTTAGCCGTGCTCGTTCTGTACTGGGGTCTCCTGGAAGGGGTCCTTGGCGCCGGATACGGCAAGCGCCGATGCGGACTCAGTGTTGTCACGCGCAATGGCGATCCGCCAGGTGTCATGCGAGCGCTCGCGCGTGGCGCCCTGTTCGTGCTGCCCCTCGCATCGTTGGTCCTGATCGCGTCCCTCGCGAGGTCAATCGCGGGACACTCGTCACCGGCCCTCGTACAGGGTGTCGTGTTCGGTCTGGGGACGGGCCTCTTGGTTCTTCCCTCGCGCCAAAAGAACGGTTTCACAGGGTTGCACGACATTCTGACCGGCACGCGAGTCATCAAACGCTCGCGCGCTCCTGAGCCAGCGCGGCCGCAGGCAGCGACTTGCCCTGCCGAACAAGCCACCGGTGATCGCGTAGGCCCATACGATGTCGTCCCGGTTCTCAGCGCAACCGACGGTGGGCGAGTGCTCCTCGGGTGGGATCCAAGACTCAAGCGCTCGGTCTGGATCCACGTTCTACCCACAGGCGCTCCGGAGGTGCCCTCCGTCGTCAGGAATGTCAGCCGGCCCACTCGACTACACTGGCTTCAGGGGCAGCGCACGGAATCCTCCGCGTGGGACGCCTACGAATCACCCGACGGTCAACCACTCCTCGCGCTGGCGAGAGCGCAGCCATGGCGCTCGGCGTCGATCTGGCTGGGTGACCTCGCGCGTGAGCTCGCGGCAGCCACAGTTGAAGGCTCAATTGACGTGCTCGCGCTCGATCGTATCTGGATCACCGCCGCGGGCCGCGCAAAGCTCCTCGACTTTCGAGCGCCTGGCCTGAGCGCATGGGAGGGCCCGACGACAGGCATCGACACGGTCTCTGCGCAGCGCTTTCTTCATGCCGTGGCCCGACACGCGTTGGGTTCGCCCGTCCCGCCACCCCCCTTATCGGTGTCCACGTGCCTGCGTACGCTTGAGCGTGGAGGATTCGGGACCTTGTCGGAAATCTCAACAGTGCTGGCCGAACTGCAGGCCAGACCAGATCACGTGACCTCAACCAGCCGCGGCATGACCCTGGGCCTCTGGGCGGTCGTCTATCTACTCGCGTCCGACGCCCTCGGCGGTGTGCTCGTCAGTGGAGTGTTTCCACACGTGGCGCCGCAGGTACTCGGGCGGCTGTCGCTGACCGCGAGCGGGGCGGGCTTGATCGGAAGTTCAGTGCTGGGCCTCGTCTGGGCGGTTGCCCTCCGAAGCGGTCTTTGGCTTCGTGCGTTCGGCGTCGCCGTCGTCACACCGGATGGCAAAGAGGTTTCGCGGCTGCGTGCGGTTTGGCGCGCGTTGCTGGCGTGGAGCTGGGTCCCTGCGCAGTTGCTGTGGGCTGGGCATGCCGTTCCGGTGGTACTCATTGCGGCGGCGAAGCTCGTCGGTCTCTTTTATGCGGCCGACCATCCGGAGCGAGGGATCCAGGATCGACTGGCCGGGACATACCTCGTGCCGAGATAGTGAGGGCCGAGCCAGCCATGGGTGCTCTTGCGATGGCGCTTCACGAGAATCGCCTGCTCGCAAGCCTCTCTCCTGATGCGCGAGCGCGCCTGCAACCAGGCTTGGAGAGTGTCTCGCTCACCAAGGGCATGAGCCTCTGGGAAGTCGGTGACGTCGTGCGGCACACGTACTTTCCGACGGAAGGCCTCGTGTCGCTCGTCGCCTTGACGGCCGAAGGGAATGCCGTCGAGCTGGCCTCCGTCGCGCGTGAGGGCGTCGTCGGTCTGCCCATTCTCTTGCAGGCCCGCATGGCGTCACATCAAGCGCTCGTTCGTCTCGAGGGAGCTGCGCTGCGCCTGAGCGCGACCACGCTCCACGACGAGATGCAGCGACACGAAGGGCTCCGCTCGACCCTGCTCGCGTACGCTCATCGCGTCTCCGGCGAGATGGCGCAAGCGGTCGTCTGCCAGTGCTATCACAACGTGCTCCAGCGGTTGTGCCGATGGCTGCTTGCGGCGTCGGATAGCACGGGCAGCGATGCCCTGGAGCTCACACACGAGAGTCTGGCTGCCGCCCTGGGCGTGCTTCGTTCGGTGCTCACGGAGGCGGCGCTTGAACTGCAGGACGCTGACGCGATCCGATGTCGCCACGGCCGAATCGTCATCCGGAATCGCGTGCTCCTCCTCCGCTCAGCGTGTGAGTGTTACGAGGCGACGCGCACCACGCGCGCCGGCGAAGAGACCGCTCAACGGCGGTTCGCTCCGACGAGGAAGACGACGATGAACTCGCAGCATTCGCTCGCCACCGACGCGACGCCTGCTGCAGACAACGCGGAGGAATGATGGCCAGAGCGAGAATTCAGCCGCCGTCATGGGCGATCGATGAAGTCCTCGCGACCTGTAGTCCGCTCGCTCGACTTCTCTATCGCGACCTGCATGCGATCGCCGACAAGACCGGGCGCCTTGAAGATCGGCCGAAGCGCATCGGGGTGTCGTGCCTGCCGTACGATCGCTGCGACGTCGACGCGCTGCTCGAGGAGCTCGCCGCGTCCGGAAGAATCCGCCGATATGCCGTCGCCGGCCAGAAGTTCATCGAGATCCCAGACTTCCTCAAGTATCAGCATCCGCACATCCGAGAGGCGGCGAGCGACATCCCGCCGCCAACGGACGAGCACCAACCTGAGCACGACCAAGGCAATGCGGAGCCCGACCCAGGTCGTGACCAGGCACCGCCAGGATCGCCGGTACCTGTTTCTGTGTACGGATCCGGTGAGGGTGAGGATCCGGGTTCTGTTCCGGTGTCTGAATCTGGAAGAGATCAACCGCCGCGTCTCGCGGCGGACTTCGCGGACTTCAAGGTCTACGCCGCGATTGCCAGTGAGTCGTTCCGCCTCGCGCTCTTGGACTCTGACGACTCGAACGCGACCGTGTCGGCGATCTTCTCTGATCTGTGCGCCAAGCAGGGACACCGTTACGATGCCGGCTTCCGCCCGCGCGCGATCGATGCCGCGCGTCGCTCTCGGGAAAAGGTCGCTCGGACGTTTACGGAATTCGTAGCTCGCCCGCAGTGCGCTGACGCCGCGTCGACGCATGCTGAAGTTCGCGCCGACGCCGGTTCAAAATCTGACACTTCCGCCGGATGAAAACCTGACGTTCGCCGGGGCCTTGTTCGGCAATGCGAGACTGCGAACCGCCGCGCGAGCCATTCGACGCAGCCCTGTCGATCGTTCGTTAGCGGCAGAGCAGCGTGAATCGCACGTCGGCTCCTGCGCGAATGTCGAGGCGTGCTTACAACAACCGATTTGATGCCTTCTAAGCCGAGGGTCGGAGGTTCGAGACCTCCCGGGCGCGCCAGCCTTCGCTGAGCGCGCGCTGCGCTCGCAGCTTCGGCGGCAGGCCAGCACGTCACCCAGAAGACACACTCGCCGCTGCTCGGTTCAGCCGGTCCGGTCGCTCCCTTGACAAAACGAAAGGAGCGGCCGAGAATCCCGATCGTCCCCGGGGAAAACATGGCCGACGACCGAGGTGGCGACGTCATCAAGGGCACGCTCGAGATGATCGTGCTCGAGGTCCTCCAGGCCGAACCGATGCACGGGTGGGGAATCACCGAGCGGATCGAACGGCGCTCCGACGGCCTCCTCAGCGTGAATCAGGGTTCGCTGTACCCGACGCTCTATCGCCTCGTCGCGCGCGGCTGGGTGTCGTCCGCGTGGCGCACGACGGAGAACAACCGCGCCGCCCGCTACTACACCATCACGCGTGCCGGCCGAAAGCGTCTCGCGGCCGAGCGGGCGCAATGGGAGAGGCTTTCGCGCGGGGTCGGCCTCATTCTCGCGGGAGTCCGGCCATGAGCGTCCGCGCCTGGTGGGCGCGGGTTCGCGGCACCCTTCGGCGCCGCGATGCGCTGGATCGTGAGATGGAGCGCGAGATGGCGTTCCACGTCGAGATGGCGACGAAGCGCAACGTCGAGCGTGGCATGCCGCCAGACGTCGCCGCCCGGCAGGCAAAGCTCTCGTTCGGGAGCGTGGGCGCGGCGGCCGAAGCGGGCCGCGAAGCGCACCGCGCCCTGATCGTCGAGAACGCCGCCGCCGACGTGCGGTTCGCCGTCCGCGCGCTGCGGCGCGCGCCGTCGTTCGCGCTCGCCACGCTCTCGACCATGGCGCTCGGCATCGGCGCGAGCACGGCCATCTTCGCCGTTGTCGATGCCGTGCTCCTCCGGCCGCTTCCCGTGCCCCAACCGGCGGACTTCACCTATCTGGGATGGGTCTGGGACAAGGGCGACGCCTTTCCGGCGCTGACCTCGCTTCAATACCAGTTCGTCCGCGATCACGGCCGCGCGTTCACGGCGGTGGCCGCCTACGGCACGCGGGACGCTCGCGTGGGTACGGTCCCCAATGCCTCGACGACGCCTGTACGCGGACTGGAAGTGAGCGGCGATTTTTTCCGGACGATTGGCTTCACCCCGCGCCTCGGCCGGGCGTTCGACGCCACGGAGCTCAAGGCGGGAGACGCGTCGGTCATCATCCTGGACGACGCGGTCTGGCGCACGCGCTTCGGCGCCGACCCGGACATCGTCGGGCAGCGCCTTTTCCTCGACCGCGAGGCGAGGACGGTCGTGGGCGTCATGCCGGCCAACTTCTTCTTCCCTCCCGCAGTTGGCGACACCGGCTTCCTGGTTCCGGTCGCGGTCCACGTGAATCCGACCGACGAGGGCCACAACACGCAAGCGATCGCCCGGCTGCGCCACGGCACGAGCGATTTCGCGCGCGACGCGGAGATCGGGGCGCTGAGCCAGGCATTTCGCGCGGCCTACCCGGCGCTCGCCGGCGCCCACGAAGCGTTCAGGCTCTACACCCATCGCGAGGCCTACGCCGGCGGCATTCGTCTGACGCTCTGGGTCCTGTTCGGGGCCGTGTCCTTGCTACTCCTCATTGCGTGCGCGAACACCGCCACGCTGCTCCTCGTGCGCGCCTCGTCGCGCCAACGGGAGATCGCGGTGCGCGCGGCCATCGGTGCTGGACCGGCGCGCATTCTGCAGCAACTCCTCACTGAAGGCCTGGTGCTGGCCGCGATCTCGGCCGTCCTCGGCGCGGTGCTCGGCGCGCTCGGGCTGCGGGCCTTCCTCGCCGCCGCCCCGGCCACACTGCCCGGAGGCCTGGCGCCAGAGTTCGACGCGCGGATACTGGTGTTCGCCGTCGCCGTCTGCGTCCTCACCGGTCTCGTCTTCGGGTTGGCCGCCGCGGTGCCGTCGTTCCGGTGGCGGCTGGCGTCGGGCCTGCTGGGCACCGCTCGCGGTACGACGGGAGGCGGCACGCGTACGCGCGAGGTCCTCGTCCTCGTCGAGACAGCCTCGGCCGTGGTGCTGCTCGCCGGGGCGACCGTGCTTGCGGCCAGCTTCGCGCGGCTGATGCGTGTTGACCCCGGGTTCGAAACCGACGCGGTGATTGCCGTCAAACTCGGCCCGCTGCCGGACGACTACGACGCCGCGCGCCGGGCACAGCTGGCGGGCCGCATCCTGGAGCGCGTGCGCCGCCTGCCGGGCGTGGCGCACGCCGCGACGGCACCGAACCTGCCGCTCGAGCGCGGAATGAACTTCCCGGTCGACACCCCGGAACATCCGGAACTCGGCCTCGGCGCCGTTGAGCTGCGGTTCGTCTCGCCGGACTATTTCGCGACGCTCGGCGTGCCGCTCGCCGGCCGCGACTTCGCCGCGAGCGACGGTGCCGGCGGCGAGCCCGTGGCGATCGTGAACACGACCTTCGCGAAGCGCTTCTGGGGCGAGGCGCCCGCGATCGGCCGCACGATCCAGATCGGCCACTTCAAAGATCGCTGGCTTTCGGACCGGCTGGAGCACCAGACGCGCGTCATCGGCGTCGCCGGGGACATGCGCGAGATCGGACTCGATCGGGCGCCGCGGGCGACCGTCGTCGTGCCCTGGACGCAAGGATTCGACGATCGCCAGCCCGTGCTGCTCGTCCGCGGCGAGATGTCGCAAGTCGCGAAATCCGTGCGTGCCGAGGTGCTCGGCGAGGACCCGCGATTGATTCCGACGGTCGAACCGCTGACCGCCGCGGTGAGCCGCAACGTCGCGGAGCCGCGATTCCGCGCGCTGCTCATCGGCACGTTCGCGGCGTCGGCGTTGCTCCTGGCGGCCATCGGCATCTACGGCGTCATCGCGGCGGTGGTCGAAGAGCGCCGGCGCGAAATCGGCGTGCGGCTCTCGCTCGGCGCGACCGGCGCCGTCGTCGCGCTTGGCGTCGTCGGTCGCTGTCTGCTTTCAGTCAGCGCGGGGGCAGCTGTCGGCCTGGCGGCGTTCTGGGTCACGCGGCGCAGCCTCGCGTCGATGCTCTACGACACATCGCCGGGCGATCCGCGTCTGCTCGCGGTCGCGCTGGCCGCGCTCGCGCTCGTCGCCGTGTTTGCGGCCTGGGTTCCCGCGCGACGCGCGGCCCATCTGGATCCCGTGACCACGCTGCGGCTGGACTAGCTGTCTCAAGGAAGAGTCACCCGGACGGCCCCGGGGGCACGTCGGAGAAGGGGGCTATGCCGGCATCGACTCCGCCGCGCGGCGATTCGAACGGCGACGCGGCGGCATGGCACCTGGGCATGGCACCACGCAGAAGTCATTGATGCCGTGCCAGTTCAGCCTCTGCAATTTCCCCTTCTAACTCGAGGGTCGGAGGTTCGAGACCTCCCGGGCGCGCCAGATCATTCAGCGTTTCGCAATTTCTCTCCGAATCTCTCGCGCTCGTACCGGTCAGAACCCCTCAATTTCGGCATGGCACCTGTCGGCGCCAAAACTCAAACTTGACGTGCTATAATGCCAACCTGAATAGCATTATGAGTTCGACCAAGGTGCCGCTCTTGGGCGAGGTTGAGCAACTCGTGCTGCTCGCGGTCTTGCGACTGGGTGCCAACGCCTACGCCGTGCCCATTCGGACGCTGATTCGCGCAGACGCCGGCGTGCGTCTCGCGCGCGGCACCATCTACGTCACACTCGAGCGGCTCGAACGCAAGGGCTACGTGACGTCCTGGTTCTCCGACCCGACGGCCGTGCGCGGCGGGAAAGCACGCCGCCTGTTCCGCCTCAAGCCGACAGGCCTCGCGGCCGTCCGCGCAGCCAAGGGTGCCGTCGATCGGCTCGCCGCTGGGACCATTGTCGCGTCCGACGCGGCCGGAAAGACGCGATGACGCGCTGGGTCGCTCGCCTGGCCGCGCGCCTGGTGCCGACGGAATGGCGTGCAGACGTGGTGCGTGACGTCGAGGAAGAAGCCCGCGCAGGACAACGCGGCGCGCTCTGGCGAGCCGGGGAAGTGGCTCGTATCGGCGCAAGAATGCGCTGGACGTTCGGAGGCGACGCGTTGCTCACCGACCTTCGGTATGCCCTTCGGTCACTACTCGGCGCGAGGTGGTTCACGCTTGGGGCGATAGCGACATTCGCGCTTGGCATTGGCATCAACGTCGCCGTCTTTTCCGCGGTCGACCGTCTCCTCTTCAAGCAACTGCCGTACTCACACCCTGAGACACTCGTGCTGCTGAAGTCCTGCGATGCGACGACGGGCACCTGCGCAGGCTCGTTTCCCGCAGCGGTGGCCTTTCAACTCACACAACATTCTGACGCGTTTGCGGAGGTGGCTGTC
>Ga0335084_10002502_pt1 | contig 17721 bp, 11 predicted proteins | sample Lox_Sample_44_FD_206721 | JGI IMG/M metagenome (GOLD analysis project Ga0335084, IMG submission 206721) | Soil microbial communities from Loxahatchee National Wildlife Refuge, Florida, United States - Lox_Sample_4.4 | ecosystem: Environmental > Terrestrial > Soil > Wetlands | place: USA...
GCGACCTCGATCACGGCCTTCTCGTGCAAGACGTCGCGGGCGCCGCCGAGCGCGCCGGCATTCGGCCGGGCGACGTGATCGTCGCCGTCAACAACACGCCGGTGAAAAGCGTCGGCGAGTTGAAGGCCCTGGTCGAGAAATCGGGCAAGACGGTCGCGCTGCTCGTGCAGCGCGAGGACGCGCGCATCTTTGTCCCGGTGACGCTCGGCTGAAACGCCAGGCGCGATTCCAACCCCGGCGCCGCTCGCGTTCGCGGCGCCTTTCGAGCGGACGGCAACCCGTCCGCTCTTTTTTTACGTCAATACACCTTCAGGTGATCCGGTGACCCGAGGCTGCGCGGGCGCGAGAAGCGCAACCCGGTCAGCGAGCAATCGGAACTGCGCCGCGAGATCCTTAACTCGACCTCGCTGCCCTCGTGCGCCTCGACAGGCCGAGCACTCCGAGCGCGCCCGCGACCAGCAACAGCGTGGCCGGTTCCGGCGTCGTCCCTGGCCCCGGCCCCGGCCCGGGCAGCGTGAACCCTGCGGTATCGGTCAGCACGACGTTCTGCAGGAAATTGCCGTTCGCGTCCAGCAGCGCTATGTTCGTGACTTCGAATGTCGTCGAGTAATCCGTAAAACCGCTCCCGGCTGCCCCCAGTAACCCCGAGACCGGGCCCACAAGCGTAGCGGTGAAGATGCTCACATCCAAGTAGAGCAAGGAATCGACGCTCGGATCGACGGGGATGGGCACCGTGAGGGAACTCGGATTCGGAAGGGGGGCGTAGTCGGTCCCAAACAGCTGGGGGTCCTGCACGATGTTGGAGCCGTTTGCGAGCGTGACCATGGCGATCACCTGCACAGTGCCGCCAGCGCCGACGCTGCCGTTATTGAGGTCGGCCGTGAGCCCAAGGGTTCCGTCAAGCGACAGAGTGAACTGAAACATGTCGCCGGCGAGGATGCCTCCGGGGGGAAACTGGGTGGTCTGATCCGTGAGGTCGAAAATATCAATATAGTCGGCACCCGCCTGACCTGTGGGAGAGATATTGCAGTTGGTCGGGCAGGCGACGACGTCGACACTCGTTATCGACCCGACCGAACCGAACTGCGCGATCCCCCTGGCGGACTCCGTGTTGCCCTTGGCGTCTGGGCCCCCGGGCTGAGTCTTGTCGAGCGGCGGAGTCGTGCTGAAATACTCGACGAGCCCCCCGCCATCCGTCGTGTTGACGTAGACGTGGTAGCAAGGGTACCCCGTGCACTGCGCTTGCACCGTGACCGCCATTCCCAGGCCTAGAGCGAGCGCTGCGACAAATCCAAGAATGTGGCGAATCGCCCTCTTCAGGAGTACGTCGCGAGCACGGCCTCTCGGTAGACATTCCCTTTGAGCCAGATTGATCTCACTTCGCGTCACGGACAGACGCGCCGAGATCTTGCTCGTTCGAGTCCATGTGCGTTTCGTCATGACACCTCCCTATAGCTCTTAGTCACGCGCTTGGCGCGCACAGCAATGCTCTCGCGGTCGGCAAGTGCGAGTTGCTACCGCAAGGGAGCGTTGCGAAGCAATCGGACACGGCGACGCGCTGGGCGCCATCGCCTGCACTGCTCGCGCGACAGTTCGGTTTTCCCCAGGGGCACGGACGCGGCGGACGCGCGAGTCCATATGCCTTTTGACATCAGGGCCACTCCCCGGCGCGTAACTCATTGGCCCGCGCCCGCAACCCATTCGGCGAGGCACCGCCAGGCGATGCCTTTGACACGTAATGCATAAATTGTTCCCTACACGTAACTTATTGAATGCACTGCCGTCAGGTTTCTGTAAGTCAACAAAATGTAAGGATTCTCGACAGGGCTGAGCCAGAGCGGGGCATTGACTGCCAATATTATTGTGATATCATTTCGCTATCGCTCGACTGCCGTCGAGACGGCGGGGCGCCTTCACGGGAGGGCTCATGCAAGCGATGGCGAACACGCACGGAAAAGGCGCGCATGAGGAACGCGAACGCGCCACCTGGAACGGATTCCTCACTCTCGCGATCGGCATTGCCCTCATCGCGCTCGCGATCTGGGAACTCGTATACACGATCACCGCCGGCAGGCCGTCGGTCGCTGGACTGATTGGCGCGATCCTTGTCTTCATCGCGCTGGTCGTGGCCGGCGTGCTCGTCCTGGCCGCGCTGTTCACCGTTCAGCCCAACGAGGCGGCGATCCTGCAGCTCTTCGGCAGCTATCGCGGCACCACGCGCGTGGCGGGATTGCGCGGCACCAATCCCTTCTACACGCGGCGCAAGATCTCGCTTCGCGCGCGCAATCTCAACGGCGAGCGCCTGAAGGTCAACGACAAACGCGGCAATCCGATCGAGATCGCAGCGGTCGTGGTGTGGCGTGTCGACGATACGGCGAAGGCCGCCTTCGACGTCGACAACTACGAGAACTACGTGAAGCTGCAGAGCGAGGCGGCCGTGCGCCACCTCGCCTCCTCGTTCGCCTATGACGAGGGCGACGGCATCGCGCCCTCCGCGTCTGCGCCGTCGGGCGCGTCGCCGCGGCAGCCGACGCTCCTCGCGAGCGCCGACATCGTGAACCGCGCGCTGGTCATGGAGCTGCAGCAGCGGCTCGACAAGGCAGGCGTCGTGGTCGAGGAAGCTCGCCTTACGCATCTCGCCTATGCGCCGGAGATCGCGCAGGTGATGCTGCGCCGGCAGCAGGCCGAGGCGATCATCGCGGCGCGCCAGAAGATAGTCACCGGCGCGGTCTCGATGGTCGAGATGGCCCTGAAGGAGCTCTCGGCGAAGCAAGTTGTGAACCTCGACGACGAGCGCCGTGCGGCCATGGTGAGCAACCTGATGACCGTGCTCTGCGCCGAGAGCGAGGTGCAGCCGGTCATCAACACGGGCACGCTCTACAACTGAGCGGCTCGCGCAGGCTCTCGCCCCAAGGAGGCAGCCATGATCATCATCAGAGCAAGGCATACCGGCACGTGGACCGCGATCGGTGCAGCCGCCGGCACGGCGATCGGCACCGCGCTCGGCAACAGCCCGATCGGGCTCGCCCTCGGGGCCGGCATGGGCTTCGCGCTGGCGATACTCGCTGCGAGGTCCGCCAGACGCGGAGGCTGAGGCGCGCATGCGCCGGCTGCCGCTACTGCTGCTGGTCGCGCTCCTGATCGCGGCCGGCGCGATCCTCTACGCGACTGCGGAGAACCTTCCGCCACGGGTCGCCTCGAGCTTCAACTTCGCCGGCAACGCCGGCGGCTTCATGTCGCGCGGTACCTATCTCGCCTTCATGGCGGCGGCGATGTTCGGCGCTTCGGCGATCATTCTCCTCGTCTGCGCTGTGCTTCCGCGACTTGCACCGCGTCTCGTCAACATTCCCGCCCGCGAGTACTGGCTCGCGCCGGAGCGTCGGGAGGAAACCTTCGCGAGCCTCGCCGCATCGGGGGCTCTGCTCGGCTGCCTGGTGACCGCATTCCTGATCGCCCTGCACCTCCTCGTGGTCGAAGCCAACGCGCACCAGCCGCCCCGCCTCGACAACGATATCCTCTGGGCGCTCATGGCAGTGCTCGCCGTGTGCGTGCTCGCAGTGCAGTTCTTTTTCTGGCGGCGCTTCCGGCTCCACAGATGAGCCAGCCTCGAGTGCGATCGATGCGCGCTTTGCCGGCCGGACGGCGCTGACTCGGCATGGCGCAGAAGAAGGCTTTCCTTTTGCGGCTCGATCCCGCCGTGTGGGCCGCGCTCGAGCGGCTCGCACAGGGCGAGCTGCGTAGCGTCAATGCGCAGATCGAGTTTCTCCTGCGCGACGCTCTCGGCCGCCGCGGCATCCGCCCCAAGGATGCGCCGCGCGAGGCACCTCCACGTGGCAAGGTGGATTGAGCCCCTGGCGAGGACGCTCGCAGGCGCGGAGGCTTTCCGCGGGCTCGCGCTGCGCCGCGCCTCGCGCGACGACGAGGAGCGCCTCTTCGAGCTGCACCGCGAGGCGATGCGCGAATACGTCGACGCGACCTGGGGCTGGGACGAGAACTGGCAGCGCGCGTACTTCGCCGACACCTATGCGCCGGCGCGCAACGTCCTCATCGTCCGCGACGGAGCGCGGCTCGCCGATGACGACGAACTCGTCGGGCGCGTCTGCCTCACGCAGAGCTGGCGCCGCGTGTTCCTGCGTGACATCGAAGTCGTGGTCGCGGAGCGCAACCGCGGCCTGGGCAGCGCGATCCTCGCCGCCATTCTCGAGATGGCGCGCAGCAGGAACGGCTTCGTCGAGCTGATCGTCCTCAAATGCAATCCAGCGCGACGCCTCTACACGCGCTTTGGCTTCAGCGTGGTCCGCGACGACGGCGCGCGCCTCACCATGCGCGCCTGAGCCAGGCGCCGAGCGCCGCGATCTCCTCCATGCACACGGAGTGTGGCATGCCGTAGCTGTGCCACTCCACCGGGTAGCCCGCCGCCTCGAGCGTGCGACATGAGGCTTCGCCCCACGCGTAGCGCACGATGGGGTCCGCGGTGCCGTGCGCCATGAAGATCGGCAGTCCGCGGTTGGCGGCGCTCGCTTCCGTAGCGAGCCTGTCCGCGGCTACCAGGTACGTCGACAGAGCGATCACCCCCGCGAGGCGATGCGCGTGGCGCAGTCCTGTGTAGAGAGCGATCGCCCCGCCCTGCGAAAAGCCCGCGAGCACGATGCGCGCGCTCGCCACGCCGCGGGCCTTTTCCCCCTCGATGAGCGCCTCGACCAGGGCCTGCGACTGGCGCACGCCGGCGAGGTCGGCGCGATTCTGCAGGTCGGCAGCCGAGATGTCGTACCACGCCCGCATGCGCATGCCGTTGTTGATCGTCACCGGCCGGACGGGCGCGTGCGGGAACACGAACCGAACGCCGGGGGCAGGTGCCAGCCCGAGCTCGGGTACGATCGGCACGAAATCGTTTCCGTCGGCGCCGAGCCCATGCAGCCAGATCACGCTCGCATCCGGGTTGGGCGCGGTTTCAATCTCGACGCTGGGAAGCAGTTCGGTGCTCATGGGAACGATGCTCGCGCCGCGCATTCTAACCGACCACCCGATCCCGTTTCACCCTAGAATGGTCGCTTTCCGCATACCCGTTCCGCCGTGCCCAACCCCATGAGCGCAGAGCATTTCGTCAAGCTGCGCCAATTCATGCTGATGGAGATCGCCGCCGAGACGATCTACGTGAGCGCGCGAATCGGCAAGGCCGCGCTGGGCAGCGCGGCGATGGAAGCGCTCGGCAAGGTTCCGCGCCACGATTTCGTCCCGGTCGAGCTGCAACCCTACGCCTATGCCAACGTGCCGCTGCCGATCGGCTACGACAAGACAATCTCGCAGCCTTTCATCGTCGCTCTCATGACGGACCTGCTCGACATCGGCCAGGATGAGTCGGTGCTCGAGATCGGCACGGGGCTCGGCTACCAGGCCGCGGTGCTGGCCGAGCTTGCCGGCAAGGTCTACAGCATCGAGATCATCGAGGAGCTCGCACGCGAGGCGAAGATGCGTCTCGGGCGGCAGGGCTACCGGAACATCGAATTCAAGATCGGCAACGGCTGCTATGGCTGGCCGGAGCACGCGCCGTTCGACAAGATCATCGTCACGGCGGCCCCGGATCTCATCCCCGGCGCTCTGCTCCAGCAGCTCAAGCCCGGCGGCAGGATGGTGATCCCCGCTGGGCTCTCCGGCTCGCAGCAGCTGTTGCTCGTCGAGAAGAGCGACGCTGGCGCCGTATCCACCCGCGAGATCCTGCCGGTTCGCTTCTCGCAGCTCGAGGGCACCGAAGCCGAGCAGCGCGGCGGGGCGTAATCCGGAATCGAACCCAGCGGCGCGGCCCGTGAAGCTCGGCGCGGCAGCGCCACCTGCGCACTTATCTCCATGATCGATCGCATCGTTATCCGCGGCGCGAGCCAGAACAACCTCAAGCACCTGTCGCTCGAGTTGCCGCTGAACGAGCTGATCGTCGTCACCGGGGTGTCGGGATCTGGCAAGTCCTCGCTCGTTTTCGACACGCTTTACGCCGAAGGCCAGCGGCGCTACGTCGAGACGTTCTCGCCGTACGCACGGCAGTTCCTCGATCGCATGGACAAGCCGCGCGTGGAGCGCATCGAAGGCATTCCGCCGGCGATCGCCATCGATCAGACCAATCCGGTGCGCACCTCGCGCTCGACGGTGGGCACGATGACCGAGCTCGCCGATCACTTGAAGCTTCTCTATGGCCGCGCCGCGCAGCTTCACTGTCGTCGCTGCGGACAGCGTGTGGCGCGTGACACGCCGGACTCGATTTTTGCAGCGCTCGCCGAGCGCAGCCGCGACGCGCGCGATCCGCGGCTCGTCATGAGCTTCCCGGTTCGGGTGCCGCACAACTTCTCCGAAGCGGAAGTCGTGCAACTCCTCGAGCGGCAGGGCTACACGCGCATCCACGCGCGGGACGGCGAGCAGCTCCACGTCGTGCAGGATCGCTTCCGCTTCTCCAACGTCGAGCGCGCGCGCGTGATCGAGGCCATCGAGGCGGCGCTGCGCGTGGGTCAGGGTCGCGTCGACGTCCGCGTAGCCGCCGACGGCGTCGAGACGCCTGCAGCGGCCGCGCAGCCGACCTGGCGCTTCTCGACCGATCTGCACTGCGCCGACTGCGACATTCACTACCAGGACGCCACGCCGAGCCTCTTTTCTTTCAATTCTCCGCTCGGCGCCTGCGAGACCTGCCGCGGCTTCGGCCGGGTGATCGGCATCGACTACGGGCTGATCGTGCCCGACGCCTCGAAGACGCTGCGCGACGGCGCGGTGAAGCCGTGGCAGACCCCGAGCTTCCACGAATGCCAGGACGACCTCGAGAAATACGCCAAGAAGCGCGGCGTTCCGCTCGATACGCCGTGGCGCGACCTCGCCGACAATGTCCGCTCGTGGGTGCTCGAAGGCGAGCCCGAGTGGGTGAGCTGGCGCAAGTCATGGCCGGGGACGTGGTACGGCGTGCGCCGCTTCTTCGCCTGGCTCGAGACCAAAGCGTACAAGATGCACATCCGCGTGCTGCTGTCGAAGTATCGAGCCTACACGCCGTGCGCCGCGTGCAAGGGAGCGCGGCTGAAACCCGACGCACTGCTCTGGCGGCTCGGCAGCAAGGAAGACGCCGATCGAGTGCTCGATCCGGCGCAGCGCTTCCGCCCGGCCGGCGCGGTGTTCGACGATGGAATGCTCGCGCGCCTGCCGGGCCTCACCGTCCACGACCTCATGCTGCTGCCGATCGAGCGGGCGCGCGCGTTCTTCTCGCGACTGACGCTGCCGACGCCTCTCGACGAAGCAACGGACCTGCTGCTCGGCGAGATTCGCGCCCGCCTCGGTTATCTCGCCGACGTCGGCCTCGACTATCTCACGCTCGACCGGCAGTCGCGCACGCTCTCCGGCGGCGAGGTGCAACGGATCAACTTGACCACTGCGCTCGGCACCTCGCTCGTGAATACGCTTTTCGTGCTCGACGAGCCTTCGATCGGGTTGCATCCGCGCGACATCCGGCGTGTGATCGGGGTCATGCAGCGCCTGCGCGACGCGGGCAACTCGCTGGTGGTTGTCGAGCACGACCCGCAGGTCATGCTCGCCGCCGACCGGATTCTGGACATCGGCCCCGGTCCTGGTGAGCGCGGCGGCGAGATCGTCTTCTTCGGGACGCCGCAGGCGCTCGCCACCGCGTCCGGGTCGCTCACTGCCGACTATCTGTACGGCCGCAAGCGCGCGGATGCCGGCGTCCCGCCGGCGCCGCCAGTCGACGGCGACCGCATCGAGCTCCTCGGAGCGACGGAACACAATCTCAAGGACCTCGACGTCGCGATTCCGCTGCGTCGGCTCGTTTGCATCACTGGCGTGTCGGGCTCGGGCAAGTCGACGCTCGTGCAGGACGTGCTCCACGCGTCCCTGCTGCGGGCGAAGGGTCGAGCCACCGAAGCACCGGGCGCGCACCGCGAGCTGCGCGGCCACGAGCGCATCGCCGAGGTCGTGATGGTCGATCAGACGCCCATCGGCCGGACGACGCGCTCGAACCCGGCGAGCTACGTCGGCGCCTTCGACGCGATCCGCAAGCGCTTCGCGACGAGCGAGCTCGCGCACGAGCGCGGCTACACGCAGGGAACGTTCAGCTTCAACGCGGGACAGGGGCGCTGCCCGACTTGCGGCGGCAACGGCTTCGAGCACGTGGAAATGCAGTTTCTCTCCGACGTGTACCTGCGCTGCCCCGACTGCGACGGCAGGCGCTTCCGCGCCGAGGTACTCGACGTCACGCTGGATGGCCGATCGATCGCCGACGTCCTCGAGATGACCGTCGCGCAGGCGCGCGGCTTCTTCGCCGGCGATGCGCAGATCGCGGCCGCGCTGCAGCCGCTGGTCGACGTGGGCCTCGAGTACATGAAGCTCGGCCAGCCCGTGCCTACGCTCTCCGGCGGGGAGGCGCAGCGGCTCAAGCTCGCCGGCCACCTCGTGCAGGCGCTCACTGCCCCGGCTGCCTCGGCACGGGAGGCGCGCGGCAAGCTCTTCCTCTTCGATGAACCCACAACCGGGCTGCATTTCGACGACGTGGCGAAGCTACTCGCCGCGTTCCGTCAGCTCATCGCGGCCGGCCACTCGCTGGTCGTCATCGAGCACAACCTCGACGTCATCCGCGCTGCGGACTGGGTGATCGATCTGGGTCCGGAGGGGGGCGATGCAGGCGGGGAGCTGGTGATCGCGGGAAGTGTCCCGGAAGTGATGGCTTGCGCCGCTTCGCACACAGGCGCGGCTCTGAAGGAGTACGCGGCGGCGGTGCGCGAAGCGCTGCCGCCACGGCCGCCGCGGCCGGCGTCGAATCACGCGGCGATCCGCATCCACAATGCGCGCGAGCACAACCTGAAGAGCATCGACCTCGACCTGCCGCGCAACCGCTTCACCGTGGTGACCGGCGTTTCGGGCAGCGGCAAGAGCACGCTCGCCTTCGACATCCTCTTCGCCGAAGGGCAACGGCGCTACCTCGAATCCCTCAATGCCTATGCGCGCCAGTTCGTGCAGCCCTCTTCGCGCCCCGACGTCGACGCGATCTTCGGCATCCCGCCCACCGTCGCCATCGAGCAGCGGACGAGCCGCGGCGGCCGCAAGAGCACCGTCGCCACGCTCACCGAAACCTATCACTTCCTGCGGCTGCTCTACGTCAAGCTCGGCACGCAGCACTGTCCCGAGCACGATGCGCCGATCGTTCCGCAAAGCGAGGACAGCATCGCTGCCGCGCTGCTGCGCCGTTACCGCGGGCAGCGCATCTCGCTGCTCGCCCCGCTCATCGTCGCGCGCAAGGGCTACTACACCGACCTCGCCAAGTGGGCGCGCCGCAAGGGCTTCGCCGCGCTGCGCGTCGACGGCGAGCTCCTCCCGACGCAGCGCTGGCCGCGGCTCGATCGCTTTCGCGAGCATACTATCGAGCTGCCGGTCGCGGAGATCGACGTGCGGGCCAAGTCGGAAGCGGCACTGCGCGAGGCGCTCTCGCGCGTGCTCGATTTCGGCAAGGGCATGGTTCACGTCCATGCGCCGCGCGTCGCCGGCCCTGCCCGAGCCTCGGATGTGAACGATGTCGAGATCTTCTCCACCCGGCGCGCCTGCCCGGTGTGCTACCGGAGCTTTCCCGAGCTCGACCCGCGGCTGTTCTCTTTCAACTCGAAGCATGGCTGGTGCCCGAGCTGCTTCGGCACGGGGCTGAAGCTGCGCGGTTTCGACGAGGAGCAGACCGGCGAGGAGATCTGGTGGAACGCGTGGTACGAGGGCGAGGAGCATCTCTGTCCTGACTGCGGCGGCCAGCGCCTCAATCGCGACGCGCTCGCCGTGCGCTTCCGCGGCCGCTCGATCGCCGAGCTCGCGCGACTGTCGGTCGCCGACGCGGAAAGCTTCTTCGCCGATCTCGCGCTCGAGGGCCGTGAGGCCGAGATCGCGCGCGACGTGCGCGCCGAGCTCGCTTCGCGCCTCGCATTCCTCAACGATGTCGGGCTCGGCTACCTGGCGCTCGACCGTTCCGCCCCCACGCTCTCGGGCGGCGAGGCGCAGCGCATCCGGCTCGCCGCCCAGCTCGGATCGAACCTGCGCGGCGTTTGCTACATCCTCGACGAGCCGACGATCGGGCTGCATCCGCGCGACAACCGGGTGCTCCTCGACACGCTCGCGAAGCTCGAGGCGAAGGGCAACACGCTGGTCGTGGTCGAGCACGACGAGGAGACGATCCGCCGTGCCGACCACGTCGTGGACCTCGGTCCGGGAGCTGGCGGTCAGGGCGGTCGGGTGGTAGCGGAGGGCACGGCCGAGGAGCTCATGCGGGCGCCGCAATCGGTCACCGGCCGCTTTCTCGCTTCGCCGCTCGCCCATCCGCTGGTGGCGCGGCGCGTCACGCGCGAGCGGGATCCGGCGATCGTCGTGAAGGGTGCCCACCTGCACAATCTCAAGAAGATCGACGTGCGTGTGCCGCTGGGCAGGCTCAGCGTGATCACCGGCGTGTCGGGCAGCGGGAAGAGCACGCTCGCGCGCGAAGTGCTCTATGCGAACCTCGTCGAGCTCACGCGAACGCGCCGCCGGCGCAAGGCCGCCGATCTCTTCGGCTGCAAGGCAATCTCGGGCTGGGACGCAGTGGAGCGCGTGCTCGAGGTTGATCAGGCACCGATCGGGAAGACGCCGCGCTCCTGTCCCGCCACCTATGTCGGGTTCTGGGACGCGATCCGACGTCTCTACGCGGAGACGACGGAAGCGCGCATGCGCGGCTACAGCGCTAGCCGTTTCTCCTTCAACACGGCCGGCGGACGCTGCCCGGAATGCGAGGGCCAGGGATTGAAGACGATCGAGATGAGCTTCCTGCCCGACGTGAAGGTCGCCTGCGAAGCATGTGAGGGCGCCCGCTTCAACCCGGAGACGCTCGCCGTGCTCTGGCGCGACAAGTCGATCGGCGAAGTGCTCGCACTCAGTGTGGACGAGGCGGCCGATCTCTTCTCCGCGCATCGCTCCATTCACCACGCGCTGCGGCTGCTGCAGGACGTGGGTCTGGGCTATCTCACGCTCGGCCAGCAGAGCCCTACCCTCTCCGGCGGCGAGGCGCAGCGCATCAAGCTCGTGACCGAGCTCGCCAAGGTGCGCACCGATCTGCTGGGACCCGTTCCGGGCCGAGCGCGCATCGCGAGCGGCCACACGCTCTACGTGCTCGACGAGCCCACCGTCGGCTTGCACATGGCTGACGTCGAAAAGTTGATCCGCGTACTGCATCGCCTCGTCGACGCCGGCAACACCGTGGTGGTGATCGAGCACAACCTCGACGTCATCGCCGATGCAGACTGGGTGATCGATCTTGGCCCGGAAGGCGGGAGCGCCGGCGGGCGCATCGTCGTGCAGGGCTCGCCCGAGCAGCTTGCCGCCCGGCCCGGCGGATCGCACACGGCAGCGATACTGGCGGAATTTCTCGCGCGACACAAACAACCGCGTGTCGCCCCCGCGAAGGCCGGGGCCTAATCAGGTTTTTGGACTTGGATCCCGGCCTGCGCCGGGATGACTGACTTACGCGTGCAGCTCGACGATGTCGCGGTCGGCGAGCGCGTGCTCGGCCCCGACCTGCTGGCCCTCGAAGCCCGAGTGACCCCAGACGCGAGCGTAGCGCAGCGAGCGCTCGAGATCCTTGTGCACCTGCCGCGCCACGTCGCGCACCGTCTGACCCTTGCGCACCGTGAAGGGCCGCGCCTTGTCCGCCGGATGACCCGGTGTCTTCGTGTACACGCGCACGATCTTCAGCTCGCTGAACAGCGTTGCACCGATCTCCGTAAGACCATCTCCGGAGAGCGCCGAGACGGCAAGCGCGCGATAGCGCAAGCCCGACATCTCGCGAAACGCCTCGAGCTCGGCCTCGATGTTGGCAATCTGGTCGGCCATGTTTGCGATGAGCAGGCTTGGCAGCCGCACTGCAAACGGGTCGGGCTCGTCGCTGTCAGTTGCCTCCAGTGGCTGTTGCGATGGCTCGTCCCAGCGCTCGGTCAGGGTAACGCGTTTCGTGCGCAAGATCGCGTGCACCTGCTCCACCCGCTCCACACACGCCGGGTCGTCGAGATCGACGACGAGCAGCGCGGCGTCTGCCGCCTGGAGCGCGGCCTGCAGCCATGGCACGGGATGCTCGACCGCGATCGGCGGCATATCGACAAGTTGGAAGTGGATGTCCTCGAACGGCATCATCCCGGGTTGCGGGAACTGCGTGGTGAAAGGATAGGGCGCGTCGTGTGCGCCCGATCCAGTGAGGCGCGCGTGCAGCAGCGACTTCCCCGTGTTGGGCGGCCCGATGAGCGCGATCTGCGCGGCGCCTTCCGGGCGTATGACCACGGCCGGGGCGCCGTGGCCTCCTCCCCTCCTGCTCGTGTCCTGCGCGTCGCCGAGCTCCTTGATGCGCGACTTGATGTCCGCCTGCAGGCGCTCGGTGCCCTTGTGCTTCGGAATCGTGCGCAGCATCTCGCGCAGACAGTCGAGCCGCTCCCCCGGCTCGCGCGCTTTGCGGTACGCGGCCTCGGCTGCCTTGTACTCCGGGCTCAGGTTGGCGGGCATCGTCCGAGCGGCACTGACTGCGTACATGATAATGCAGGCACGGACGCGCTGATTCGGAGGCGAATCGGCGGCGGGCGCTCTCGATTGACGCTTTCCGCCGCCCGAAGGCAAACTCGGGCAAGGGGACCTGCATGACGACTCGGCGCGAACTCCTTCTCGGGTTCGGTGCAAGCGCATTGACCTGGCCGCTGGCGACTCACGACCAGCAATCCGTCAAGGTTCCCCCCGAGCTGGTGATCAACCTCCCCACCGGACGCAAGCTGGGAATCAAGCTGCCGCCCGAGCTCATCGTGCGCGCCGACCGGGTGATCGAGTGAACCGCTGCGCAGTCACGATACGCTCGCTGCAGCTGCCGGCGAACGAAGTGATCCACTGAATGGATGAGGTTGCGCTCCTCGGCCGCGATCGGGTACCGTGGAACACCATGTTCAGGCCGCCACGCCCGACCGGCTTGACCGATGCCAGGCTCCGCGCCTCGCGGTCCGCCGCGTAAGCCCATGGCCACCGTCCCGCTGCGAACCGCCACATCGCCGCTGCCTCGCCGCACGAGCCGCGGTCGGCTGTTCCGGAAGTACCTCCTGCTGATCCTCTCGCTGGTGACCATCGCGCTTCTCGCCTCGGGCGCGATCAGCATCTACTTCACATACCAGGAAACCAAGGCATCGCTCGCCCTGCTGCAGCACGAGAAGGCGCTCGCGGCGGCTTCCCGGATCGAGCAGTACATCGCGGGCATCGAGCGACAACTTGCCTATGCAGCCCTGCCCCAGCTCGATGCGAGCGATGTCGAGCTGAGGCGCATCGAGTTTCTCAAGCTGCTGCGCCAGGCGCCGGAGATCACCGACATCTGCCAGCTTGACCCTACCGGCAGGGAGCAGATCTGCGTCTCCCGCCTCGGGATGGATTCCATCGCTGCGCCAGGCCAGGGAAAGGACCGCTCGCAGGAGCCCGCGTTCCGCAACGCGAAGCGCTCCCAGCCCTGGTTCAGTCCCGTCTACTTTCGCAAGGAGACCGAGCCCTACATGACGATCGCGCTCCGCTCCGGCGGAGACAGCGGCCCGGTGATCGTAGCCGACGTGAACCTCAAGTTCATCTGGGATGTCGTGTCGCGGATCAAGATCGGCGAGAAGGGTAAGGCCTATGTCGTGGACGGCAGCGGCTTCCTGGTCGCGGACCCGGACATCGGCCTCGTGCTGCGCAAGACGGATCTGTCTGAGCTTGCCCACGTGAAGGCCGCGCTCGGCTCCGGCAAGGACGATGACCAGACGCTGGTTTCCACCGATCTCGCCGGAACGCAGGTGCTGGCCTCGGTAGCGCCGATCGAGTCGCTGCACTGGTACGTGTTCGTCGAGCAGCCGGTGGCGGAGGTCTATGCGAAGCTCAACGCTTCCATCGTGCGCACGGGCCTGCTGCTGCTTGCCGGCCTCGTGCTCTCCGCGCTCGGCGCGCTGGCGCTCGCCCGCGGCATGGTCCGGCCTATCCGCACGCTGGAGGAAGGCGCCGAGCGCATCGGCGCGGGCGACCTCGACCAGAAGATCGAGGTTCACACCGGAGACGAGCTGGAAGCCCTCGCCAACCGCTTCAACCGGATGACGACGCAGCTCAAGGAGTCCTACGCAGGCCTCGAGCGCAAGGTCGAGGAGCGCACGCAGGAGCTGCAGAACTCGCTCGAGCAGCAGACGGCGATCAGCGAGATCCTGCGGGTGATCTCCAGCTCGCCGACCGACGTGCAACCGGTGCTCGACGCGGTGGCGGAGCGCGCCGCGCATCTCTGTAACGCCCAGATCAGCGGCGTGCTCGCGGTTGACGGAGACATGCTGCGCCGCAAGGCGCTCTATTCCCGCAGTGGCGAATCAGTCGTCGAGGTGAAGCCGGTGCTGCTTCGGCGCACATCGATCACCGGCCGAGCCATCCTGGACCGGGAGACCATCCACTACGCCGATGCCGAGCCGTTGATCGACAGCGAATTCCCAGACGCGCGTGAGAATCAGCAAGCTTTGCGTTTCCGTGCTGTGCTGGCGGTGCCGCTGGTGCGCGAGGCCGGACCCTATGGGGGCATCTTTCTTTACCGCCGCGAGCCGGTGGCATTTTCCGCGGATGAGATCGCCCTTGTACAGACATTCGCTCGCCAGGCCGCGATTGCGATCGATAACGTGCGGCTGTTCAACGAGACAAAGGAAGCACTCGACCAGCAGACCGCGATCAGCGAGATCCTGCGTGTCATCTCCAGCTCGCCTGGCGACGTGACGCCGATGCTGAACGCCGTCGCGGAGCGGGCAATGAAGCTCTGCGATGCGGCGCAATCCACGATCGTTCTCGTCGATGGCAGCGTGCTTCGTTGTGCAGCATCGGTCGGCAGCACCGGGCACATGCAGGAAGGCGAAGAGATACCCCTCAGCCGCGGCTCGGTGGCCGGCCGCGCAGTCGTCGATGGTGTACCGGTACAGATCGAAGACTTGGCAACCGCCGCGGAGGACGAGTTCCCGGTCGGTCGGGATCTGCAGCGCCGAATCGGGCATCACACGGCGCTCGCGGTTCCGCTGATGCGCGAGGGCCGGGCGATCGGGTCCATCCAGCTCTGGCGGATGGAGAAGCGAGCTTTCAGCGAGAAGCAGATCTCGCTCGTGAAGACCTTCGCCGACCAAGCCGCGATCGCGATCGAGAACGTGCGGCTTTTCAACGAAACGAACGAGGCACTTGCTCGCCAGACTGCCACCGCCGAAATCCTGCGCGTGATCAGCAGCTCGCCGACCGATGTACAACCAGTGTTCGAGGCGATCGTGGTTACCGCCGCACGACTCCTAGCGAGCGACATGGCATTCGTGATGCGTTGTAACCGCGACACCATCTCGCACGTCGCTGCGGCCACGTCAACCGGCCCGATGGACGTGACGCAGTTCGAGGACATTCCCATCGACCCGGGCGCCAATTTTCCCTCGCGGGTCGTGGTGGAGAAGAAGACCTTGCATCTTCCGGATTGGTCGGCGATCGACCTGCCCGAGCATGAACGCGCGCTCCGCGCGAGTGTCGGCATTAACGGTGGGATGCTCCTGCCCCTCGTCCGCGGCGGCGAGTGCATCGGCCTCCTTGCTTTTGCGAAGAAGCGCGTCGGTGGGTTCGCCGATAAGGAGATCGCGTTGGCCGAGTCCTTCCGCGACCAGGCGCTGATCGCGATCGAGAACGTGCGTCTGTTCAACGAAACGAAGGAAGCGCTCGAGCGGCAGACAGCGATTGCTGAAATCCTGCGCGTGATCTCCAGCTCGCATACCGACGTCGTGCCGGTCCTCGATGCCATCGCCGAGCGCGCGGCGCGCCTGTGCGATGCCTCGGCCGCGTCGATGTATCTCATCGAGGGCAATGTGCTTCGCCACCTCGCCTCCAAGGGGCCCTCGCCGGACCCGGTCAGCCACGTCGACACTCTGCCGATCAACCGCGATTCCATCACCGGCCGCGCTGTGCTCGAGCGAGAGACCATCCAGGTGCCCGACTTGCTGGCCGAGGCAGCCGAGTATCCACTGAGCCGTGACATCGCCAAGCGCTTCGGGCATCGCACCGTGGTCGTGGTTCCGCTGCTGCGCGAAGGGCGCGCCTTCGGCGCCATCCTGTTACGGCGCCAGGAAGTACGTCCCTTCAACGAGCGCGAGATCGCTCTGCTGCGGACCTTCGGCGACCAGGCGGCGATCGCGATCGAGAACGTGAGGCTGTTCAACGAAACGAAGGAAGCGCTCGAGCAGCAGCGGGCATCGGGAGAAGTGCTGGCCGCGATCAGCAGCTCGATTGCCGATACATCGCCGGTGTTTGAGCGGATCCTCGAGAGCTGTGAGCGGCTGTTCGAGGGCACGGTCATCGCGATCGAGATCCTCGATCCCGACGGAATTCTGCGCATCGCCAAATTCCGGGGCTCTGGCCGGCCCGACCAGGCGCAGTACGTCGTCGGGCCGGTCCTCCCCGGGGCGTCGATAAGCGCGAATGCGATCCTGTCCCGGTCCATCCAGCACATCCCCGATCTCGCCCTGGACAGCACGGCCCCGGAGCGCAGCCGAATGGCCTACGGCGAGATCGACGTACGCGCGGTGATCGTCGCACCCATGCTGTGGGAGGGCACCGGCATCGGCTGCATCAGCGTCGGCCGTGATCGCGTCGGCCCGTTCAGCGACAAGGAAGTCGCGCTGCTCAAGACCTTCGCCGATCAGGCCGTCATCGCGATCCAGAACGCGCGGCTGTTCAACGAGACGAAGGAAGCGCTCGAGCAGCAGCAGGCTTCCGGCGAGGTCCTGGCGGCCATCAGCAGCTCGATCGCAGACACGAAGCCCGTGTTCGACCGAATTCTCGCCAGCTCGGAGCGACTTTTCGCCGGCACGGTCATCAGTGTGAACGTTGTAGGCGATGACGGTCTCGTGCGTACCGTCGCGCACCATGGCCCTGGGGCGGAGGAGCTTCTGAAGCAGGGGCATGTCCCCATCGATCGGCAGAGTGCGACCGGCGTCTGCATTCTGGAGCGACGCGTGCTCCATTTCCCGGACGCGCAGAACGACCCCGCGGTGCCGCCTGTGACGCGCGAGGGAGTAAGAATCGCTGGAGCCAAGGCCGCGATCTTCGCACCGATGCTCTGGGAGGGCAAAGGCATCGGCTCGATCTCGGTGGGCCGCGACTACGTCGGTCCCTTCTCTGAAAAGGAAATTGCACTGCTGAAGACCTTCGCCGATCAGGCGGTGATCGCCATCCAGAACGCGCGCCTGTTCAACGAGACCAAGGAAGCTCTCGACCAGCAGCGCGCCTCCGGCGAGGTGCTGACAGCGATCAGCAGCTCGATCGCCGACACGCAGCCCGTCTTCGACGTGATCCTGCAGAGTTGCCAGCGGCTCTTCTTCGGCGACATCGTCGGCGTGATGGTTCTCCGCGATGGCAACATGCTCGACATCGCTGCGTACGCCGGCCAGGGGATAGAGCATCTGAGGAAGCTGCTGCCGCGGCCTTTGAGCGACGAGACAGTATCGGGGCGGGCGATTCTCCAGCGGCGCGTCGTTGCCTGTCCGGACGTTGGCGGGCACGAGGTGCCGGCGTTGACCCGCGACCTTGCCAGCATCGTCGGGTACCGTTCCATCGTGGCTGCGCCGATGATCTTTGAAGGCAATGCGATCGGCGCCCTCTGGGTCGGCAGATCATTCGCCGGCGCCTTCAGCGAAAAGCAGC
>Ga0335084_10002503_pt1 | contig 17719 bp, 18 predicted proteins | sample Lox_Sample_44_FD_206721 | JGI IMG/M metagenome (GOLD analysis project Ga0335084, IMG submission 206721) | Soil microbial communities from Loxahatchee National Wildlife Refuge, Florida, United States - Lox_Sample_4.4 | ecosystem: Environmental > Terrestrial > Soil > Wetlands | place: USA...
TGCGATCACCCTGCACGCCGATCTCAGCCACCCCGCCGACACGATGCCCGAAATGGTGCGCCGCCTCGAATCCGGCGCCGACGTGGTCGCGGCCGAGCTGCTCGACGAGCGTCGGGGCGCCGCGGCGCCGCTCGCGCTCCGCTGGGCCCGGCGCTGGGCGCCCCGGCTGCTCGCGGTGCCCGGGGTGCGCGACAGCGTGTCCGGGATGTTGGCGGTCCGCCTCATCGCGTGGCGCCAGGCCCAGCGCCGCGATGCCGGTGCCCTGCTCACTACCGACGGGTGGAGCGCGAACGCCGAGCTGCTCGCCCACCTCTCGCTCCACGCACGCCGGGTCGAGGTGGTCGCGGCTACCGCGCGCTACGACCTGCTCCAGCGCCCGCCCCGGACCACGCCGTGGCAGCAGCTGCTCCGGGCGTGGCGCGCGCGCGGCGTAGTCCGCGCGGCGCTCACCACCGCCGCCCTCCTCCTGTTCTGCGCGGTGAGCCCCCAGGCCAGGGCGGCGTCGGGCCCGGCCGTGCCCTTTCCCGTCGGCGAGCGCCTGACGTTCGGCGCCAAGTTCGGCGCGTTCAGCGTCGGCGAGGCCACCATGGAGGTGGCCGGGATCGACACCCTGCGGGGCGCCGAAATGGTGCGGCTCCGGTTCCACATCGAGGGCGGCGCCCTCTGGTATCATCTCGACCAGACGCTCGAATCGTGGGTGGGCCGCGCCGACTTCCGCTCCCGCCGCTACCGGAACCAGACCGACGAGCGGGGGAAGCGTTGGGAGCGGCAATTCGACATCTACCCCGAGTCGGGGTTCTATCGCGAAGCGGGCCGCGACTCCACCTTCCCTACCGTCCGTGATCCCCTGGACGATGCGGCGTTCCTCTACTGGATCCGGACCGTGCCGTTCCAGGTCGGCAAAACGTACGAGTACCGCCGCTACTTCCGGCCCGAGCGCAACCCGGTGATCGTCGAGGTGCTGGGCCGGGAGAAAGTGAAGGTGGCGGGCCGCAAGTGGAGCGCCATCGTCATCTCGCCGTCGATCCCGAACGGCGGCGGCATCTTCGCTGAGAAGGCGGACGCGCGCATCTGGATCTCCGACGACTCGAGCCGCGTCATCCTGGCGCTGCAATCGAAGTTCTCGTTCGGCATGATGACGCTCAAGCTCAAGGAATTCGTCGTCCCGGGATTGAAATGACCGACTATCGCGAGGCTGACCGCTCCCGGCTGAAGACGGTGTCGATCACCCGCCGCGCCAGCCGGGTGGGCCCGGGCCAGCTCGCCCATCCTCCCGGCGCGGACGCGAGCTTCGGTGCGTTCTGGCAGGCCCTCCCCTCCGTGCTCGCCGCGAACGACCTGCGCTACGTGGTGGACCAGATGGCGCGCGCCGTCGGTCGTCGCGGCGTCCTCGTGATGCTGGGCGGGCACGTGATCAAGGTGGGGCTCGGGCCCCTCCTGATCGAGCTGATGCGACGCCGGGTGATTACGGCGGTCGCCATGAACGGGAGCGCGGCGATTCACGACTTCGAGCTCGCTGCCTACGGCGGCACGAGCGAGGACGTGGCGGCCGGCCTGGACGATGGCTCGTTCGGTATGGCGGAGGAGACCGGCCGCGACATGAACGCCGCCATCGCGGAGGGGGCGCGCGCCGGACGCGGCATGGGCGAGGCGCTGGCCCAGGAGCTCTCGCGCAGGCGCACCCTGGCCACGCCCGAAGCGTCGGTCCTGCTGGCGTGCGCCAAGCTCGACGTGCCGGTCACCGTGCATGCGGCGATCGGCGCCGACATCATCCATCAGCACCCCACGGCCGACGGGGCCGCGCTCGGCGCCACGACCCATCGCGATTTCCTGCGCCTCGCCGAGGCGCTGCCGGCGCTCGACGACGGCGGCGTGGTGCTCAACCTCGGCAGCGCCGTCATGATGCCCGAGGTGTTCGTCAAGGCGCTGTCCATCGCGCGCAATCTGCACGGTGGGAAGCCGGCGAATTTCACGGCCTGCGACTGCGACATGCAGCGTCACTACCGACCTCGCGTGAACGTCGTCGAGCGCCCCACGGCGGCGGGGGGTCGGGGCGTCCAGCTCACCGGGCATCACGAGATCCTCATCCCGCTGCTCGTCTGGGGGGTCCTCGATCAGCTGGATCGGCGGTAGCGGCGCGCGGATGCTCGCCGCGTGCGCCCTCGTCGCCGGGGCCTGCGTCACGCGGACCACTACGCCGCAGCGCGCGACGCCCGCCACGCGGGCCTCACCGAACCGCGTCGAAGCGCTGGTGCGTCAGGCCATAGCGGCGGATGCGGCGGGTGACCGGACCGCCGATACGCTCTACACGCCCGACGCCGTCGTGGTCGCAAACGCGCGAGGGCGGCTCGCGGCGCCCCGGTTCGCCGGCGTCGGCTCTGACGGCCACGTCGCCGTCGCCGCGGCGAGCGTGACGCTGGAAGGGCACTTCGCGTGGGCGACGATCGACTACCGGTGGATGAACGCGAGCGGGAACCAAGTCGAGGTCGGACGCGCCACGTTCATATGCGAGGAAAAGGCCGTGGGGTGGCGGATCGTCCACGTCCACTCGAGCCAGCTGCTGCCGTGGGATCGCTAGGCGGGACGACCCCTGATCATCTCGCGGATCTTGGTGGCCGTGCTCGGGCTGACGAGACGGATGACCAGGTAGATGACAAAGCCCATGGCGGCCCACCACAGCAGGGTCATCGCGATGCCGACCGAAAGCGCGAACACGACGAACACCAGCTTCAGCGCGATGAAGGCGACAACCGCGAAGACAGCGAAGCCGAGAATGCTGCGAAACATGCGGTCCTCCTTGATGCGTATAGTACGACAGGTGTACGTCGGAATGTAATGGACGGTTTCAGCGGGATGCCAGCGCATGCCATCTTGTGACGTGGCGGTGATCGGCGGAGGGGTCGTGGGCGCGGCATGCGCCCGCGCCGCCGCGTTGCGCGGCCTCACCGTGACCGTGTTCGAGCCCGGGCCCGACGCCGCCGCCGCGTCGCCCGCCTCGGCCGGCATGCTCGCGGCCCAGATCGAGCCGGCCGACGCCGACGCGGTGAGCCTCTCGGTCCGCGCGCGCGACCTGTACGAGCCGCTCGCGCCCGAGCTCGCGCAGACCACCGGCATCGACATCGGCTTCTGGCGGCCCGGCATCGCGTCGCTCGCGTTCGATGCCCCGACCGAGCAACGCTTGCGAGACGAAGTCGCCGCGCAGCGCCAGGCGGGATTGCGGTGCGACTGGCTGGACCCCGACGAAGTGCTCGAGCGCTGGCCGGGCGCGGGGCCGGAGTGCCGCGGTGCCCTGTTCGCACCCGAGGACGGCGCGCTCGACCCCCAGAGTCTCGCCCGCGCCTGCCTCGCCGACGCGCGCCGCCTGGGCGCGACCCTCGTCGCGGAGCGGGTGGAGGCCGTCGGGCGCGCGGGTGACCGCGCCACCGGTGTCACCACCTCGCAGGGCACGACGGCGGCGGGGCACGTCGTCGTGGCGGCCGGCGCGTGGTCGGCCGCCGTGGGCGGGCTACCCCGTGCGCTCCCGGTCGAGCCGGTACGCGGCCAGATGGCCGCCGCCCCGTGGCCCCACGACACCCCCGCCGGAATCCTCGTCAACGATCACAGCTACGTGCTGACGCGCGGCGACGAAGCGTTGCTCGGTAGCACGATGGAGCACGCGGGCTTCGACAGCCGGGTCACGAACGAGGGGTTGGCGCAAGTGTTCCGCGGCGCCGTCCGGCTGCTCCCCGCGTTGATGACCGGCACGGTCCGCCGCACGTGGGCGGGTCTGCGCCCCGTCACACCGGACGGCCGGCCCATCGTGGGTCGCGACCCCCAGGTCGCGGGCCTGTGGTACGCCACCGGGCACGGCCGCAACGGTGTGCTGCTCGCCGCGCTCACCGCGACAGTGCTCGCCGATCTCGTCACCACGGGCGCACCCGCAGTGGATGTCTCCGCGTGGCGGCCCGAGCGGCTCGACGCGCCGACACCGTAGGGCACGCCGATGTATCGCACCTGCGCATTCTGCGATGCCGCATTGTCGGGAGACGGCGGTCCATCGGGACTGGGCGTCGGGCGGAGGATCGCTTTCGACGAGCAGCGGGGGCGCCTCTGGGTCGTGTGTCCCGCGTGCGCTCGCTGGAATCTCGCACCGCTCGACGACCGGCTCGAACGCATCGAGGCCGTCGCCCGCGCCGCGCGCGCCGGCCGCACCGTGGCCGCCACCGCTCAGGTCTCGCTCATCCGCTGGGAGCGCTACGAGCTGGTTCGCGTCGGCGCGCCGCCGCGCGTCGAGCTCGCCGGGTGGCGCTATGGCGAGCGTTTGAAGGCCCGGGAGCGGGAGCGCGCGCTCGTCGTGGTCCCCGTCATGGTCGCGGCCGTTGGTGTGGGAATCGCCGTGAACGCAGCCGCGGGCGGTTCGTTCGGCATCTTCTTCTGGAATCTGGGCCGCCTGGCGGATGGGGCCTATGTCGCCCTGCTCGGCAGTCGCCGCGTCATCCTCCCGGAGCCGCCCATCTGCGATGCGTGCGGCACGGTGCTGCGGCTCAGGGCGCGTCATCTCCGGCACGGGCGGATCACGCACGAGCGTCACGAGAGCCTGGCCCTCCTCGTTCAGTGCCCGCACTGCGGCGCCGAAGCAGCGTTGCTCACGGGAACGGACGCCGCGCAGGCACTGCGGCGCGGGCTCACGTTCCTGAACGCAGCGCGCTCGGCGCGCCGACGGGCGGACGTGGCCGCGCGGCACGTGGACGGGGCGGGCGGCGCCGAGCAGCTGATCCGCGATGTGGCGCGCAGCGAGCCCACGCTCGCCGGGCTCGCCCCGGAGCGGCGCCTCGCGCTCGAAATGGCCGTCGACGAAGTGGCTGAAGTAGCCGAGCTCGAGCGGCAGTGGAAAGACGCCGAGGAGCTGGCCGACATCGCGGACGGTGTGCTGTCGCAGAGCGAGGAGATTGACGAGCATCTGCGCCAGCTCAAGGCTCGCGGCGGTGACATTCAACCGAGCGGTTGATTCGCTGCTACCCGCCCCATCCTGAAGCGGCTATCTTCCCGTTACACCGTCACCTAAGGACGTCATGGCCGCGTCACTCGTCCAGCTTGCGTCCGCACCCCAGACAGCGCGACCCCACCACGAGCCCCCCTCCCGGCGCAAACCGTCCTGGCTCAAGGTCGCCGCGCCGGGCGGACCGAACTACGTCGCGGTGAAGCAGATGATGCGGGAGCTGGCCCTGCACACGGTGTGCGAGGAAGCCCACTGCCCGAACATGGGCGAATGCTGGGAGCACCGCGCCGCCACGTTCATGATCCTGGGCGACGTGTGCACGCGGAACTGCTCCTACTGCGCGGTGGCGCACGGGACGCCGCAGGCGGTCGACCCGCTCGAGCCGGCTCGCCTCGCCGTGGCGGTCGAGCGGCTCGGCCTGAAGCACGTCGTGATCACGAGCGTGGACCGGGACGATCTCCCGCACGGCGGCGCCGAGAGTTTCGCCGCGTCCATCGCCGCGATTCGGCGCCGCCTGCCGGCCACATCGGTCGAGGTTCTCATCCCCGATTTCAAGGGCGACGACCAGGCCCTGGCGATCGTCGTCGCCGCCCGGCCCGACATTCTCAATCACAATCTCGAAACCGTCGAGCGCCTCTATCGCCTGGCGCGACCCGGCGGCCGCTATCCGCGGGCGCTGGCGCTGCTCGAGCGGGCCAAGCAGCTCGATGGCACGATGTTGACGAAGTCCGGCATCATGTGCGGTTTGGGCGAGGAATGGGACGAGCTGCTCGGCGCCATGCGCGACCTCCGCGCGGCGGGCGTGGATATCCTCACCCTCGGCCAGTACCTCCGGCCCTCAGGCCAGCATCTTCCGATCGCCCGCTACTACACGCCGGAGGAGTTCGCCGAGCTCGCGAGGGTCGGGCGCGCGATGGGCTATCGTCACGTCGAGGCCGGCCCACTCGTTCGCTCGAGCTACCATGCCTGGGAGCAGGTCGAGCGCGCCACCGCGGCGGGCTGACATGGCGACCGCAACCGCCCAACCCGGCGCCGCCGCCGCGCGCGGCGATCTCGACCGCGGGCTGCTCCGCTCCATGCTGCTCATCCGCCGCTTCGAAGAAAAGGCCGCGGAGGCCTACGCCTCGGGCCGGATCGGCGGATTCTGCCACCTCTACATCGGTCAGGAAGCCGTCGCCGTCGGGTCGGCCGCCGCGCTCCGGCCGGACGACTATCTGATCTCGTCGTACCGCGAGCACGGGCAGGCCCTGGCGCGCGGCGTCCCGCCGATCGCCGTGATGTCCGAGCTGTACGGCAAGGCGGCGGGCTGCTCCAAGGGCAAGGGCGGCTCGATGCACCTGTTCGATACGTCACGCCACTTCATGGGCGGGCACGGCATTGTGGGCGGGCACATCCCGCTCGCGACGGGCATCGCGTTCGCGATCAAGTACCGCGGTGGCGACCAGGTGTGCGTGTGCTATTTCGGCGAGGCCGCCGTGAACATCGGCGCCTTCCACGAAGCGTTGAACATGGCCTCGGTGTGGAAGCTTCCCGTGATCTACCTGTGCGAGAACAACCGGTACGGCATGGGGACCGCGTTCGAGCGCGTCGCCGCCGTCACCGACGTGGTCGAGCATGCGTGCAGCTACGACATGGCGGCCGAGCTGGTGGACGGCATGGACGTGCACGCGGTGCAGCGCGCGATGGAGCGCGCGGTGGGACGCGCGCGCGGCGGCGGGCACCCCACGCTGCTCGAAGTCCGCACGTACCGCTTCATGGGCCACTCGATGTCGGACCCGCTGCACGGCGTCTACCGCACCAAGGACGAGGTGGAAGAGCACAAGCGCAAGGACCCGATCACCCGGCTCTCGAGCGCGCTCGTGGAATCGGGCGCGCTGGACAAGGACGGCCTCCAGGCGCTCGACGCCGAAGTGAAGGCCGAGGTCGAGGCGGCCGTGAAATTCGCCGAGGCCGCGCCCGACCCCGAGCCCTCGGCGCTCGAAGCGCACGTGCTGGCGGACTGACGTGCCGACCCTCACCTACCGGGATGCGCTGAACCAGGCGCTGCGCGAAGAGATGCAGCGCGACGGCGACGTGTTCATCATCGGCGAGGAGGTAGGCGTGTATCAGGGCGCCTACAAGGTGAGCCGCGGCCTGCTCGAGGAGTTCGGGCCGCGGCGTGTGGTCGACACGCCCATCGCCGAGCTCGGGTTCGCCGGCGTGGGCGTGGGCGCCGCGATGGCCGGCCTGCGGCCGGTGGTCGAGTTCATGACGTGGAACTTCGCGCTCCTGGCGCTCGACCAGATCGTCAACTCCGCGGCCAAGCTGCACTACATGTCCGGCGGCCAGGTGTCGGTGCCGATCGTGTTCCGCGGCCCGAACGGCGCCGCGCTCCAGCTCGCCGCGCAGCATTCACAGGCGTGGGACGCGTGGCTCGCCCACATCCCCGGTCTCAAGGTGGTCGCGCCCGCCACGCCCGCCGACGCCAAGGGGCTGCTCAAGTCCGCGATCCGCGACAACAACCCGGTGATCGTGCTCGAAGGGGAGATGTTGTACAACACGAAGGGCGAGGTGCCGGAGGGCGAGCACCTCGTGCCGATTGGCTCGGCCGACGTGAAGCGCGCCGGCACCGACGTGACGCTCGTCTGCCACTCGAAGACCGTGGCCCTCGCGCTCAAGGCCGCCGAGCACCTGGCGGGCGAGCACGGCGTGAGCGCCGAGGTGGTCGATCTCCGCACCCTGCGCCCGCTCGATGAAACGAGCCTGATCGGCTCGGTGATGAAAACCAATCGCTGCGTGGTGATCGAGGAAGGCTGGCGTCACGCCGGCATCGGCGCCCAGGTGGTGGATGTCGTCCAGCGGGAAGCGTTCGACAGCCTCGACGCGCCGGTCGCGCGCGTCACACAGGCGGACGTGCCCATGCCCTACAACAAGCTCCTCGAGCGGGCCGCCAAGCCATCGATCGAAAAGATCGTGGCCGCCACGCGGCACGTGCTCTACCTCGACTGACATGGCCACCCCCGTCTTCATGGAGGCGCTCTCCCCCACCATGGAAGAAGGTCGCCTCGTGCGGTGGCTAAAGCGCGAGGGCGAGGCGGTGACGGCGGGCGAGACGCTCGCGGAAGTCGAGACGGATAAGGCAGTCATGGATCTCGTGGCGCGGGCAGACGGTGTGCTCCAGCGAGTGACCATGAAAGAGGGAGACACGGTTCCGGTCGGCAAGGAAATCGCCGTCATTGGGGTGCCTGGAGAGACGCCGGCCGCGCCGGTCGCGAAATCGACCCCCGCTCCGGCTCCTGCACCTCCTCCCGCTCCTGCTCCTCCTGTCGTTTCCCCAACCCCGAGCCCCGAGCCCCCAGCCCCCTCCCGCGTCCGCGCCTCCCCGCTGGCGAAGCGCATGGCGCGCGAGGCCGGCGTGGACCTGAAGCTCGTCACGGGCTCGGGCCCGGGCGGGCGAGTGGTCAGACAGGATCTCGCGCACGCGCCCGCGGCGCCGGCTCCGGCACCTCTGGTGGCAGCGCCCGTGCCGACCGCACCCGTCCCCCGTCCCCCGTCCCACGTCCCGATCTCGTCAACAGGGTACGAGGACGTGCCGCTCACCCAGATCCGCAAGACGATCGCCAAACGCCTCGCCACGTCCCTCGGCCCCGTTCCGCACTACTTCCTCACGACCGTCGTCGACATGGAGCGGGCGGCCGAGGCGCGCGAGGCGCTCAACAAGACGCTCGAGCAGGGCGAGCGGGTGAGCGTCAACGATCTCGTGCTCAAGGCGACGGCGCTGGCCCTCGTGCGGCACCGCGCGTGCAACGCCTGGTTCGCCGACGATCACATCCGTTACTGGAACGAGGTGCACCTGGGCCTGGCGGTCGCCGTCGAGGACGGACTGATCACGCCGGTGATCCGGAACGCCGACGCCAAATCACTTTCCGCGATCGGCCGCGAGGCACGCGAGCTGGCGGCGCTCGCCCGGGCCCGCCGCCTCCAGCCGGCGCAGTACACCGGGTCCACGTTCTCCGTCTCGAACCTCGGCATGTTCGACATCGAGCACTTCACCGCCGTCATCAACCCGCCGGAAGCGGGTATTCTGGCAGTGGGCGCCATGGTGCCGCAGGCGGTGCCCGTGGACGGTGCGGTCGTGGTGCGGCGCCGGATGCGGCTCACCATGAGCTGCGATCATCGCGTGATCGATGGAGCAACGGGGGCGGCGTTCCTGAAAACCTTGAAGGACATGCTCGAGAATCCGCTGGCGATGCTGTTATGAAACGAGGGGGAGTCATTGCCTACCGCATCTGACGTCATTGTTCTCGGCGGCGGCCCAGCCGGCTACACGGCGGCCATCCGCGCGGCCCAGCTCGGCATGGCCACGACGCTCATCGAGCGCGACAAGCTGGGCGGGGTGTGCGTCAACATCGGGTGCATCCCCACCAAGGCGCTGCTCCACTCGGCGTATCTCGCGCACGCCTTGGCCGGCGCCGCGGATTTCGGGGTCGAAGTGTCGGGCGTGAAGACCGACTACGGCGTGGCGATGAAGCGCTCGCGCCGCGTGAGCGACCAGAACTCGCGTGGCGTCGAGTTCCTGATGAAGAAGCACAAGATTACGGTGGTGAAGGGCGAGGGCGTGCTGCAGGCGGGACGCAAAGTAAAGGTGGGCGCCGACGTCCACGAGGCGCGCAAGGCCGTCATCATCGCGACGGGCTCGCGCGTAAAGGGGCTCCCGCAGATCGGACTCGAAATCGACAAGACGACGGTCATTTCGTCGGACGAGGCGTTGTTTCTCGAGAAGGCACCCGCGTCCATGGCGATCATCGGCGCGGGCGCCGTGGGGATGGAGTTCGCCGACATCTTCAACGCGTTCGGGACCGAGGTCACCCTCATCGAAGCCCTGCCCCGCATCCTGCCGCTCGAAGACCCTGAATCGTCCGACGCCCTCGCCAAGAGCTACCGTAAACGCAAGATCGAGGTGCTGGCGGGAGCGAGCGTGAAGAAGGCCACGGTCGCCAAAGGCAAGGCGACCATCGACGTCGAGGTCGCGGGCGCGACCAGAAAGATCGAAGCGACGACGGTGCTGATGGCCGCGGGCCGCGCGGTGAACACCGAGAACATCGGCCTGAAAGAGGTGGGCATCGCCCTCACCGACCGCGGATTCATCAAGGTCGACAAGGATCTCCAGACGAGCGTCCCGGGCTACTACGCCATCGGCGACGTGGCCGGTCCCCCCATGCTGGCGCACAAAGGCAGCCGGGAGGGCGTGTACGTCGCCGAGCGGCTCGCCGGGCAGAAACCCCACCCGATCATGTACGACAACGTTCCCAGCGTGACGTACTGCCACCCCGAGGTGGCGAGCATCGGCCTCACCGAAGAACAGTGCAAAGAGCGCAAGCTCGACTACGTGGCCGGCAAGTTCCCCTTTTCCGCGAACGGCCGCGCGCGCGGCACCGGCGAGACGGAAGGGTTCGTCAAGATCCTGCGCGGCAAGGAATATGGCGAGATCCTCGGCGCGCACATCGTCGGGAGCCATGCCTCCGAGCTGATCCACGAGCTGACGGTCGCGCGCGAGAACGAATACACAGTCGAGGAAGTCGAGCTCGCGATCCACGCACATCCGACGATGTCCGAAGCGGTGGCCGAAGCGGCGCTCGACTCGCTCGGCCGCGCGCTGAACATATGAAGGATCCCCTCTCGGTCGGCCTGGGCGCGCTCGGCTCGGGTGCCGGAACGGGCGGCGCGACCATCGTCGCCGCGCTCATCCTCGTGCGCACGCTCGAGCGCCACTTTCCCGGCATCAACTACGAAGAGAGCGCCCAGGATCCCGTGCTGGTGGGGACGTTCGCCGGTCTCGCGGTCGGCGCGGCATTCGGCTGGCGCAAGAGTGGCGCGCTCGACAACATCGCGCAGCGTGGCGTCATCGGTCTCCTGTCGGCGGTCGGTGCCCTCCTGATCGCCTTCATCGCCTGGCCGGTGCACCGCCTCCTCGGGATCCCCGGGCTCATTGGATTGGGACTGGCGAGTTTCGCGCTCGGCGTCGCGGCGAGCCGCTGGGCCGCCCAGGGCTCCCGGCCCGACGCGGTGGACACGCACGAGAGCGAGCGAATCCCGCGTGCCTGAAACCGCCGTCCGCGAGATCGCCGTGCTCGACGCCGGCCTCGTCCCCTACGCCGAGGCGCTCGCGTGGCAACGCCGGCTCGCCCGGGCGAGAATCGACGGAACGCTCGCGCATGACGTGCTGCTCCTCGTCGAGCATCCACCCGTCGTCACCCTCGGCCGCGCCGCCCGGCAGGCGCACCTGCTCGATGCGACGGGGATCGACGTAGTCGAGGTCGAGCGCGGCGGCGACGTGACGTATCACGGCCCCGGCCAGCTCGTGGGGTACCCCATTCTCGATCTCACGCAGCACCGCCCCGACGTGCACTGGTACCTGCGCGCGCTCGAGCAGGCGCTCATCGAGGCGCTCGCCATCCTCGGTATCCCCGCGGAGCGTCGCCCGGGCTACACCGGCGTGTGGACCCGCGGCCGGAAGATCGCGAGCATCGGGGTCCACGTGAAGCAATGGGTGACGTGGCACGGATTCGCCCTCAACGTGACGACGGATCTATCCGAGTTTGACAGGATCGTGCCGTGCGGAATCGAGGGGGTGGAGATGACATCGGTAGCCCGGGAAGCGGGGGACGTGGGACGTGGGACGTGCGACGTGTGGCGGCGGGAGCAGGCGGTTGACGCGGTCGTCCGAGGGTTCGAGCAAGCCTTCGGCGCGAGGGCGTCCGCGGTCCTGCCGGACGCCCCCGCGCCGATTCCCTAGTGCATGGGCACCATCTTCGGCGCGTCGCCCGCGAACGAATACGCGGCCTTCGGGCACTTCACGTTGGGATTCGTCGGACTGAACATCCCGGATGGGTTGTCCCGCCAGAGCCACACGTGGAGATCCCAGTGATGCAACCCCTCCGGCATGAACGGCGCGTGCCCTTCCATCGGGCCCTCGAGTGACTTGCCAAACACCTTCGGCGGCTCGGTGATGTTCGGCATCACCGGCAGGAACCACTCGGCCGCGACGAGCACGAGCTTGTCGCCGTTGGGTTCGTAAATGAGCACCTGCGGCTTGGTCGGATCGAGCGTGGGGCCGATCAACGACGTGTTGAGCAGGTGTACACCCATGGCGCCGGGCTTGTACGCCATCGCCCCCTCGCCCCCGCCCTTCGGGAAATCAACACACGCGATCGTCGAGAGGTACCCGTCGTGCACGGCCGCGATGGGATCCTGATACCGCGCCAGCGCCGCCTTCGCCTGGGCCAGCTGCGCATCAACGGACGGCTCCTGCGCGTCGAGCGAAACCACCGCCAGCACGCCAAGCACCGCACAGAGACGCAAACCCCGGATCATCGTCGTCCTCCTCAAATCGGTGTGGTGAACGGGAACGGCGCGTGGCGATATACCGCGTGCGGCGGCGCCGCGCAAGCGTTCACCTGCGCACGGCCAGCACCCACGCATCCGGAGCCATCTTGGAGAAATAGCAGATGAGCAGGGCCGCGCCCGCAAGCGACATGTTCTTCATGAAGTGCGCCCGCTGTGCCGCGACCTGCATGGGATCGGACACGCCCCAGAACGGATGCATGTAGACGGCCACGGGGATGAGGAAGAGCACGAGCAGCGTGGTCCCGGCCTCGACGTAGACACCGAGCAGGATGCTCAGGCCGCCGGCGAGCACCATGAACCCGCTCACAATCACGGCGAGCTTGGGCTGCGGGACCTTGAACATCGCCGCGTACTGGCTCATCGCCTGCGCCTGCGTGAGATGGGCAATCCCCGACATGATGAAGATCCAGGCGAAGAGAATGCGGCCGATCACGAATATCGCGATGAGGCCCTGGCTGGGCGGCGTTGCCGCCTGCACTGGAAGGAGCATCGGGACGTTCTCCTGTGAGACGGGAATGATCGAGACACCGCGAGGATGGCGCTGGCAACGCCGGTCGTGCCTCTCTTTAACACAAGGCAATTCTACCCCAGAGAATCGGCGCCGCTAGAACGCCTCAGCGCCGGCAAGCCCTCGTATGCCAGCGAAAGTGCTCGATACGTGCGCCACGTCCCGGCCGACGTGCACGGGATCACATTCGCAAGACCGTGCTCTCGGTGGGGTGAGAGCCGTGCATGACCCGCATGACCAGCAGTCCGGCGAGAGCCAGGAATAGGCCCGCAAGCCCCAGCACGGCCAGCCCGAGCCCGAGATGTCCGAAGGCCGCCCACGTGCTGATCTGTCGCACCTCGGCCACCGCTTTCGCGAGGACCACCCACCACCAAGCGAGACAAACCGCCGTGCCGAGCGCAACCAAGGCGACGAGCAGCATGTGTGCGAGGTTGGTCCACGCGACATCCTGTGGATCCACGAATACCAGCCGGCCGAGGATGGCCGTCGCGAGGAGCCACAGAGGGAGCGCCGCGGTCACCGGCACGCTGGCCCACCCCACGGCCGTGCACAGATCCCAGAACGACCCCGGCGAGTTGGTCCAGCGCCCCACGATATGGAGCAGCGTGGTCAGGAGCCCCAACTGGAACAGACCCCAGACGGCGCCGACCGCAAACGCGATCAGTATGATCAAGAGTGCCGAGGTACCGGCCCCGACATGATGGTTCGCAGCCGCTACAAAGGACTGCACGACGCCTGAGGCCATCGCGAACAGCGCTGCGCTCCGAAGGGCGCCGATATTCACGGCCTCGCGAATTGCGGCTCGGGGTCGGAACCAGATCCGAAACCAGAGCGAGGTGATCACCTACATCGCCTCGCCCACGGCAAAGTACAGGAGCCCGCCGTCCCGTCCCCAGGCGTAGTCCAGGCGCATGTGCATCGGGAATTTCCGCGCCAGCTGGAATCGCAAGCCCACACCGCCGGCCGGCAGCACTTTCGCGTTCGTTATGTCCCCGATTCCATCGGCCACCTGCCCGAAGCCCCCGAACAGCGTCGCGCCGAAACGACCCGCGGTGTGGCCGCGCAGCTCGGCTTGCACCACATTCGCGTAGCGGTCCCGATAGCGTCCCTGCGTGTAACCGCGCAGCGCGAACCGGGGCATGCCGAGCGAGCACAGCCCATAGAACGGCGGGTCCCCCGGGGCCGCACAAACGTTGACGTTCGTCACGAGCACCAGGGTACGGCCACGCAGCCCGTTGTACCACGACCATGCCGCCGCGTAGCGCTGAAATGTGCCGGACTCTCCCGTGTTCGTGACGAAGAAGTTTCCCTTGGCCTGCGCGAGCGATCCCCGATACGGCCAATAGTCGTCGTTCCGCGAGTCGAATTCGGCCACGAGTCCCGGGGCCAGCAGGTTCGCGCGTGACTGGTCGGGGACGAATGGCAGCTCCGCCAGACCCGTCGTGTCGCGGAGGGCGACGTCCGTTTGCATGAACGTGATCGACGCGCCCAGGTACAGATCGCTCACCACACGGCGCATGACGACGCCGGCCGCCATGAACAACGTCTGATCGAGCGGCACCGAACGCCCGGCTTCCCCCGCATCGATCCCGACCCCGTAGAAGTCGTATTTCAAGTCGAGGTAGCCCGCCACGAAGCGCGCGCGCCACGTGTCCCGTTTGAACCGCGCGATCTCGAGCCCCATTACGCCCCACGAGCCGTTCTCGCTCGCGAGGCCCATCACGGCTCCGGTGGACGGCTTGATCGTCGTGTCGGCCTCGAACCGGTGAATCAGTCCGAGCATCAGCACACCACCCCAGCCGATCTGGGAGTTCTTGAACGGGATCGGGGCGACGATCGGGGTGGGCCCTTTTTCCGCACCACTATGCGCGCCGTCCCCGGGCTCGTCCGGCGCGTCGATCGAAGGAACGTTGCCGGCAGCCGGATCCACCACGGGCGGTGTTTGGGCCCAGGCCGATGGGGCGATGAGCAGAGCGCAGACGACCGCGAACGCTGCGCGAGTCACGTTGGGCGGATCCTCGGGGCGGGGGTTACGGGCGCGTCGGCGTACCAAGCGTAGGCACACGACCGCTTGACAGATATTGCACCTTGGGGAACTACGGCCGTGGCGTGCCGTCCGGACTGCACGTCATTGCGATCACGCCGGCGCGCCGAACAGGCGACCCACGAGTGCCGTGCACCCCATCGCGACCGCGCCCCAGAACGCCACCCGCAGCGCCCCCCTGGCGAGCGGCGCTCCGCCCAGGCGGGCAGCCGTGGCGCCGAGCACGACGAGCAGGGCGAGCGAACTCGCAGCGACGGCGGGCGTCACGGCGCCGAGGGGGACGAGTGCGGCGAGCGCAACGGGCAGTGCGGCCCCTGTGCCGAACGCGCCGGCGGACGCAAGCGCCGCCTGAATGGGTCGGGCGCGGGTGATCTCCGACAGACCGAGCTCGTCCCGCGCGTGCGCGCCGAGGGCGTCGTGCGCCATCAGCTGCTCGGCCACCTGCCCAGCCAGCGCCGGCGTGAGACCGCGGCTGACGTAGATGCCCGCGAGCTCCGCCCGCTCGAGCTCGGGCGATGCAGCGAGCTCGCGGCGCTCGCGGGCGAGATCGGCCCGCTCGGTATCGGCTTGCGAGCTCACCGATACGTACTCACCCGCGGCCATCGAGAGCGCTCCCGCCACCATGCCCGCGACCGCGGCGAGCAACACCGGACCCCGTCCCGTCTGCGCCGCCGCAACGCCGACCACGAGGCTGCTGGTCGAAATCAGCCCGTCATTGGCTCCGAGCACGGCCGCCCGGAGCCAGCTGACGCGGCCGGCGCGATGGGACTCACCGTGAGCCATGAACTAGCCCGTCTTCATGCTTCCCAGAAGCTCGTAGAACCGCTTGAACACCTCGATCCCGTCCCATAACTGCTTCAGGTCGAGCTTCTCGTTCGGCGCGTGCAGCCGATCGTCCGGCAACCCGATCCCCGTGAGAATCACTGGCGCGCCGCTTTTGCCGAGCGCCGGCACAATGGGGATCGAACCCCCCGCTCGCGCGGGCACGGTCCCCCGCCCCACCACTTCACGGAACGCCTGGTCGAGCAGCTTGAACGCCGGGTGCGTCAGGCGTACCTGCGCGGGGTCCGCCCCGTGCAGGAACGTGACCGTTGACGTGACGTACTTGGGAGTGAACCGCTTCACCGCAGCAGCGAGCTGGCGCTCGACGGTCTTCAACTTCTGGTTCGGCACGAGACGCAGACTCACCTTCGCCGTCGCCTCGGCGGGAATCACCGTTTTCGCCCCCTCGCCCGTGAAGCCGCCCTTGATCCCGTGGATCTCGAACGTCGGCAGCGCCCACAGGCGCTCGAGCACCGAGTAGCGCTTGAGTCCGGTGAGCGCCTTCGCCTGGACGCGCCGCTTCAGAAACTCGGCTTCCTTGAACGGCAGCTTGCGCCACGTGGCCAGCTCAGCTTTCGAAGGCGGCTTGACCGCCGCGTACAGCCCCGGGACCTGAACCTTGCCGTCCGGGGTCTTCAGTCGGCCGAGCAGCCGCGCCAGCTCTTCGTGCGCATTCGGCGCTGCACCCCCGTACTCTCCCGAATGCAGGTCCGTCTTGGCGGTGCGCACCGTGATTTCCGCGTAGCACAGGCCGCGCAACGTCGTGTACACCGCCGGCCACCCCGGAGCGACGTACGACATGTCGGCGACGAGCACCGCGTCGGCCCGGGTGCGCTCGGGCTCGCGCTCGAGCAGCCGGAACAACACCGCACTGCCGAATTCCTCTTCTCCTTCGATCAGGAAGCGGAAATTCACGGGCGGGCGGCCGCACGCTTCGACCGCCTTCAAGAGACAGAACACCTGGCCCTTGTCGTCCGCTGAGCCCCGCGCGAACAACTGGCCGTTGCGCACGGCGGGCTCGAACGGCGGCGTGGTCCACTCGCCCAGTGGATCGGGCGGCTGGACGTCGTAATGACCGTAGATCAGGAGGGTCGGCGCACCGGGAACCTCCGGCCCCTCGCCCCACACGACGGGATGCTGGTCGTCGTCCAGATAGGCGACGTTGCGACAGCCGAGTCGCAACAATTCCTTCCCCACCCACTCCGCGGCGCGCCGGCAGTCGGCGTTGTGCGCCGGCAATGTCGACACCGACGGAATGCGGAGGAACTCCGTCAGCTCGCGCAACTTTCGCTCGGTATCCATCGCGCGACAATCTAGTCACGGAATTCGGGCGCAACTAGCCAGCGACCCGGGCGGGGGTAGATTCCTTCACCATCACCATGCGCACCACCGCATCGTACGATCTCTTCCCCGACGCGCCGAGCGAGCGCGCGATGGCCCGCGCACGCTGGCTGGCGCAGCAGGGTCGCATCGCCGAGGCCGAACGTGCGTATCGCGGCGTGCTCGCCGCGCAGCCGGACCTGAAGGCCTGCTGGGCCGAATGCTTCGAGCTGCTGCGCAGTCACGACCGGCGTGAGGACGCGCTGCGCCTCGCGGAAGCCGCGCTCGGCCACTTCGGCCCCGCCGCGTTCCCACTCGCGCTCCAGGGCGCCGGCCTGATCGAGCTGGGACGCTTCCGCGACGCGCTCGGCGCGCTCGAGCAGGCGATCGAGCGCGACCCCGAATTGGGACTCGCCTGGCACGAGCTGGGCTATGCGGCCTACCGCCTCGGCGACCGCAATCGCGCCCTGCTCGCGCTCGACCGCGCTTTCGCGCTGGAGCCGCACACCGAAACGCTGCGGCTGCGGGGGCGCGTTCTCCGCGACGCTGGCCGCTACCAGGCCGCCGAGGTCGCTTTCGAGGCGGCCGCGCAGACGGGCGAGCACGACGAGCAGCGCGCTGGCGCCGAACGCGAGATCCTTGCCACGCGCCGCTACGCGGG
>Ga0335084_10002506_pt1 | contig 17711 bp, 10 predicted proteins | sample Lox_Sample_44_FD_206721 | JGI IMG/M metagenome (GOLD analysis project Ga0335084, IMG submission 206721) | Soil microbial communities from Loxahatchee National Wildlife Refuge, Florida, United States - Lox_Sample_4.4 | ecosystem: Environmental > Terrestrial > Soil > Wetlands | place: USA...
CGCCCGGGACGCCGCGGGCAACCTCGGTCCCTACTCCAGCGTCGCCAGCGCCACCACGCTCCCGGACAGCACTCCCCCCACCGCGCCGGCCAGCCTCGCCGCGTCGGCGTTCAGCAGCACGCGGGTGGACCTGACGTGGGGCGCGGCCACCGATGACGTGGGCGTCACCGGGTACCTCATCGAGCGCTGCACCGGCGCCGGCTGCTCCAGCTTCGCGCAGATCGCCGGCACCACCGCGTTGGCGGTCAGCGACACCGGAGTCACCGCGGGCAACAGCTACAGCTACCGGGTCCGGGCCACGGACCTCGCCGGGAACCTGGGCCCCTACTCGCCCGTGGCCAGCGCCACCACCCCGGTGCCCGACACCACCCCGCCCACCGCGCCGGGCACGCTCTCCGCCACCGCGGTGAGCAACGCGCAGGTGAACCTCTCCTGGGCAGCCGCCACCGACAACGTCGCCGTCACCGGGTACTTCATCGAGCGTTGCCAGGGCGCTGGCTGCTCGACCTTCGCCCAGATCGCCGCGCCGGCCGGAACCGGGACCAGCTACGGCGACGCCGGGCTGAATGCCTCCACCTCGTACAGCTACCGGGTCCGGGCCACCGACGCCGCCGGCAACCTCGGCCCCTACTCCCCGGTGGCCAGCGCCACCACCCTCAGCACGCCACCCGCCCCGGTCATCCCCAAGTTCGTCCAGGGCAACTACGCCACTCCGCAGTCGAACAAGACCAGCGTGGCCATCCCCTTCACCGGGGCTCAGCGCGCGGGGAACTTCAACGTGGTGATCGTCGGATGGAACGACACCTCGGCAGCGGTGACCGGCGTGACCGACACCAAGGGCAACGTCTACACCAGGGCGATCGGCCCCACCCAGAACCCCGGGGCCCTCTCCCAGTCCATCTACTACGCGGCGAACATCGCCGGGGCCACCGCTGGCGGGAACACGGTGACCGTCACCTTCTCGCCCTCCGCGGCCTACGCGGACATCCGGACCCTCGAGTACAGCGGCGTGGCTCACGCGAGCCCGCTGGACGCGGCGGTGGGCGCGGCCGGGAACAGCGCCACCAGCAGCAGCGGCAGCCTCACCACCACCGCTCCCGGGGATCTCCTGGTCTCTGGCAACATGGTCTCCACCCTCACCCACGGGCCGGCGGCCGGGTGGACGCTCCGCTTCGTCACCTCCCCGGACGGCGACCTGGCCGAGGATCGGGTGGCCACCACCGCTGGCGCGTACACCGGGAGCGCGCCCATGGACGGCGCCGGGGCCTGGGTGCACCAGACCGTGGCCTTCAAGGCCGCGCCGCCCGACACCACGGCTCCCAACGTCGTGGTCACTGCCCCGGCGGCCGGGAGCACCCTCACCGGGACGGTGAACGTCACCGTGACCGCGGACGATCCCGACTCGGGGCTGCAGGCCATCCAGCTGCTGGTGGACGGAGCCACGGTGGGACTGCTCCAGGGCACCAGCCCAGCCACCTTCTCGCTCAACACCGCCAAGTTCACCAACGGCGCGCACGCCATCGGCGCCAGCGGGCTGAACGGCGTGCGCAGCACCGGCTACGCCGCACCGGTCTCGGTCACCTTCAGCAACGCCAGCCCCGGGAATCCAGCGGTCACCGGCCTGATCTCACCACTCACCAGCCTGCCCATCGTCGCGGTGCACGTGAGCCAGCTCCCGGACTCGCGCATCCTCCTCGCCGAGGGTCAGTCCCTGGGGAACGACGCCCGGACCTGGGACACGCTCACCAACTCCTTCTCCAGCGTCCCGGTCCCGATCAACATGTTCTGCTCCGGCCACGAGCAGATGGCCGACGGGCGCATCTTCGTCGGCGGCGGGCACAACGGAGGGGCGCACATCGGGCTCCCCACGGGCAATGTCTTCGATCCGGCCACCGACACCTGGACGGTCCTGCCCAACATGAGCTACCCGCGCTGGTACCCGACGGTGACCACCCTGCCGGACGGGCGGGAGCTGGTGCTCTCCGGCGAGACGTCCTGTCCGGGGTGCGAGGTGCTCATCCCGGAGATCTACAACCCCTCCACCAACACCTGGACCAAGCTCAGCACCGCCTCGCACTACTTCGACTACTACCCCCACGTCTTCACCCTTCCCAACGGGAAGGTGCTGGTCGCGGCGAGCACCGAGCACCCCAACGCCAGCCAGGTGCTCGACCTCGGCACCAACACCTGGTCGGCGGTGGGCGGACCGGCCATCGAGGGCGGCAGCTCGGCGATGTACCTGCCGGGGAAGGTCCTCAAGAGCGGCAAGACGGTCGACCCCGACGAGACCGCCGTGCCCTCGGTCGCCCTGGCCTACGTCATCGACATGTCGCAGCCCACGCCCGCCTGGCGGCAGGTGCAGTCGATGGCCTATCCGCGCGCCTACCACACCCTGACCCTGCTCCCCGACGGAACGGTGCTGGCCAGCGGCGGTGGGCCCACCACCGCCCCGACCAACGTGGCCCAGGGGATTCTCCCGGTCGAGCTGTGGAATCCGACGACCGAGACCTGGACCACCCTGGCCTCGCTGAACGTGGGGCGGCTCTACCACTCCTCGGCGATGCTCCTCCCCGACGCACGGGTGGTGGTCCTCTCCGGAGGGCGGTTCGACGACAACCACGTGCCCACCGACCAGTACAACGCCGAGTTCTTCTCGCCGCCCTACCTGTTCAAGGGTCCCCGGCCGCTCATCACCTCGGCTCCCACCACGGTGAGCTACGCTCAGAGCTTCACCGTGCAGACGCCGGACGCGGCCCGCATCGCCAGCGTCGCGCTCTTGCGCTTCGCCAGCGTGACCCACTCGATCAACATGGCCCAGCGCTACGTGCCGCTGAGCTTCACCGCCGGGTCGGGCTCGCTCAGCGTCACCGCTCCGGCCAACGCGAACATCGCCACCAAGGGCAACTACATGCTCTTCCTGGTGGACACCAACGGCGTGCCCTCCATCTCCGCGCCGGTCCGGCTGTAGAAGGCCTCCGGGGTGAGCCCCATCCGCCCGGCCCGGCGGAGCTGGCCCACCCGCCAGAGCGTGTAGAGCACCGGGAGCACCTCCAGGGTCAGGAAGGCGCTGGTCAACAGGCCCCCGAGCATCGGGGCGGCGATCCGCCGGAGGATCTCCGCCCCCACGCCGTCCGCCCAGAGCAGCGGGAGCAGGCCGGCGCCCATGGTGGAGATGGTCATCACCTTCGGCCGGAGCCGCCGGATGGTACCCTCGGCGTGCGCCTCCACCACGTCCTCGGCGGTCCGGAGCCGCCCCTCGGCGAGGCGGCGGCGGAAGGCGTCGTCGATGTAGAGCACCATCACCACCCCGGTCTGCATCGCCAGTCCGGTCACCGAGAGCAGGCCCACCCAGACCGGAGGTGACAGCGGATAGTCCAGCAACCGGAGCGTCCAGACGCTGCCCACCAGCGCGAAGGGCACCGAGGCCAGCACGATGCAGACCTCGGTCAAGTTGCGGAACTGGAGATAGAGCAGCCCCACCATCGAGAGCAGGACCAGCGGGGCAATCCAGAGGAGGCGACGCTCGCCGGCGAGCAGAAGCGGGTACTGACCGATCCACTCCAGGCGCTCACCGGGCTGGAGCCGGAGCGTGCCCTCGGCAAGGGCCCGGGAGAGGGCGTGGTCCGCGCTCCGGATGACACGGGCGAGCTCGGCGGCCGGATCGACGTCCAGCAGGGTGTACGCGGCGAGCCCGTGCTCCTCGTCTCGCAACATGGCCGGAAACGCGCGGAGCTCCGGATGTCCCAGGAGCCCGAGCGGCACCGCCCGGACCCGGTCCCCCACGGTCCCTGGCACCGTCACCTCGCGCAGCTGCTCGGTCTGCCGCCGCACGCCCTGGTCCTGCACCATCCGCACCCCGACGCGTCCAGCGCTTCCGCCGAGGCTCCCCAGCTCCCCTGCGCTGACCAGGAGATCCGCCGTGGCCGCCACCTCGCGCGGATCCACGCCCCACCGGACCAGTGCCGACGCGTCGGCGACGAACACCGGCCAGACCTCTGCATCGGGCGCCTCGAGCACCGCCCCCCGGGTCCCGGGCACTCCGGAGAGCACCGCCCGCGCCGAGGCCCCGAGCTGCTGGACCCGCTCCGGCGTCGCGGCGCTGACCCGGAGGCCCACCGGGGTGCGAATGCCGGTGGAGACCATGTCCAGCCGTGCCCGCACCGGTGCGGTCCAGGCGCTCGTCCAGCCGGGCCGTCGCCCAGCGCGGTCGAGCTGCTCCACCAGCTCCGAGGTGCGGAGCGGACGCTCCTCCGGCCAGAGCGGGGCCAGCGCGCGCCGGAGCGCCGGAGGGGCCCAGCCCGAGTACCAGCGGCGCTCGGTGGTCCGCGGCCACTGGTCCCGAGGGCGGAGCCGGACGGTGATCTCCGCCATCGAGAGGGGCGCGGGGTCGGTCGCGGTGTCGGCGCGTCCCAGCTTGCCGAAGACCGTGGCCACCGCCGGGGAGCCGGCCAGCGCGCCATCGAGACGCTGCAGCTGCCAGGGGAGTTCCTCGGGAGGCGCGCCGGGGAAGGTGGTGGGCATGGAGAGGAGGTCGCCCTCATCGATGCGGGGGAGGAACTCCCGTCCGAGCCCCGGGAGCAGCGGCAGACAGGAGAGCAGCGCCGCCCCGGCGATGGCCAGGGTCCAGCCCGGACGCCGCAGGGCGACCTGGACGAAGGGGCGATAGAGCCGGACCAGCCCGGCGGTGAGCGGGTTCGAGAACTCGGGGACCACCGGGGCCCGCAGCAGACGCTCCCGGAGCGCCGGCCCCAAGGTCACCGCGACCACGGCCGCGGCGGCGATGACCAGGGTCTTGCTCGCCGCGAGCGGCCGGAGCAGGCGCCCGGTCTCGCCGCCGAAGCCAAGCACCGGGAGGAAGCTCAGCGCGGTGACGAGGAGCGAGGTGAGGATGGCCGGGGCGAAGGTGCCCGCCGCCTCGATCAGCGCGGCCCGTCGCTCCCCGGCCGGAGCCGACGGCGAGATGCGCTCCAGCCTCCGGTGGCAGGCCTCCAGGGCCACCACCTCCGCGTCGACCGCCATGCCCAGCGCGATCCCGATCCCCCCGAGGCTCATCAGGGTGGCGCTGATGCCGAGGAGGCGCATCGCCCCGAACGTCAGCAGCAGCACCATGGGGAGCGTCAGGAGCGGCACGGCGGCGGCCCGCGGGGAGAGGAGGAAGAGCAGCACCACCAGCACCAGCACCGCCAGCTCCTCCCGCAGCGCCCGGCCGAGGGTGGCCTGGATCCGGCCGATGACCTCGGAGCGATCGTGGACCGTGACCAGCGTCACCCCCGGTGGGAGCTGGCCCCGGAGGCCGTCGAGGGTTCGATGGACGCTGTCCAGCAGCGCCGGGACGTTCACCCCGCGCGCCGCCACCACCACGCCCCCCACCGCCGGGGACACCCCGCCCACCTCCGCCAGGCCCGACCCCATCGGGTGGCCGATGCGCAGCTCGGCGACGTCGCGGAGCCGCAGCTCGCCGCGGACCGGCAGCTGCCGGAGCGTGACGATGCTCGCCTCCCCCGGGCTGCCCAGGGCGCGCTGCACCGCCGCCCGGACCTCCCCGAGCGAGAGCCCACATGCCCGGAGTCGCTCGGAGGAGACGTCGACCACCACCTCGTTGGTGTCGCCACCGACGCTGGCCACCTCGGCCACGCCGGGGATGGCCGAGAGCGCTGGGCGAAGCACCCCGTCCTGGAGCTTGCGCAGGCTGAGCTTCGTCTCGGCGTGGGTGGGGTCGGTCAGGGCGTACTGGAACACCCAGCCGGTGCTGGAGGCGACCGGCCCCACCTGCACCCTCGCCGCCGGAGGCAGCGCCGCCCCTCGACCCTCCAGCTGCGCGAGCACCCGGCTCCGCACCTGCTCCGGTGAGTGCCCTGGGCGGACGAGCACGTCGAGGTAGCTCATCCCGGACATCGAGGCTCCCCGCACCGCGCCTGCCCCCTCCACGCCGGTGAGCGCCCGCAGCAGGGGGGCGGTGACCTGCGCCGAGACCTCGGTCGCGGGGTGCCCCATCCACTCCACCACCACCCCCAGCCGCGGATCCGATAGCTCGGGCAACACGTCGGCCGGTCCCGAGCGGCGCGCCACCTCGCCGGCGAGCCCCAGCACCACCGCCAGGGCGATCACCGTCCAGGGGTGGGACCCGCTCCAGGCGACCACCCGGGCGATCATCGGCTCACCGCTCGCCGGGGGCGCTGGAGGACAGAAGCCGGCGCTCGGCGTCGAAGAAGAACGCCCCGCGCACCACCACCTGCTCGCCCTCCTCGAGGCCCCAGAGCACCACCGCGAGCCCGTCCGGGCCCTGGCCGAGCCGGACCGGTCTGCGCTCCAGCGCCGCCCCACCGCGGACCGAGACCAGCACCGCCGGCCCCGCGGGAGACTGCAGCACCGCCGAGGAGGGGACCATCAGCGCGGGGCGCGGCCGGTCGCCGAGCGCGATCCACCCCGGGGTGTCCGGGGCGAGGGCGGTGCGGACCGCGGGCTCGAAGCCCACCTGCGAGGTCGCCTCGTCGTGTCGCCCGGCGGCCGTCCCCGTCCGGCGGACCGGGACCGGGACCGCGCCGGCCCCGCGGAGAAATTCGGCGCGCTCGCCGGGAGCAAGCTGAGGGACCTCCTCCTCTGGGACCAGCGCCTGGACCAGCCCCTCTGCATCCACCCACGCCGGCACCGCCCGGCGCTCGGTCAGGATGCGCCGGTGCGCGACCTGGAGCGTGCCCGGCGGGAGCTGGGGCTGCACCGCGGCCCTGGGCTCCGAGCCCACCGCCGGACGGGGGGCGAGGACCAGCGCCATCCCGCAGACCGGACAGTCTCCTGGTCCGCTCCGGACGACCTCGGGGTGCATGGGGCAGACGAACGATTCACCGGCCGCCGGCGCCCGGACCCGTGATTCCAGGAAGGCGACGGTCGCGGCACCGAGCGCGCAGGCGAGCAGCGCCGCCCGGGCGACGAGGGGCCACCGCGGCCCGCTCACGCACGGACTCCGTGCCGCTGGGACCAGCGCACCAGCACGTAGACCGCCCACACCCGCGACCAGTAGAGCCCGGGTGCCCCGGCGCGGAACGCCTGCCAGAGTCGCGACACCGCCTCGGGCTGCAGACCCGCCGCGCGCACCGCCTCCCCATCGCGCAAGGTGCGGTCCACGTCCCCGCTCAGGCCCTGGCGGATCCACCGGTCGTAGGGAAGGACGAAGCCACGCTTGGGCCGGTCGAACAGCGCCGGGTCCAGCCCGCGCAGGCCGACGCGGCGGAGCATCGCCTTCCTGAGGACGGGCTGGTACCGGGTGGCGTCGGGAAGGCGGAGCACGGTCTCGAGGAGGACCTGGTCCACCAGCGGGAGCCGCTGCTCGATGGACGCCGCCATGCTCGCCGCGTCGTTGTCGCGCAGCAGCCGCTCGCCGAGGAAGAGCCGCTGCTCCAGGACGCTGATCGCCGCCAGCTCGGAGCGCCCCTGCAGCTCCGTCGCCAGCCTCGCCCGGAACGGCGCCGGGAGACCGTCCACCAGCGCCGCCGCCACCTCGGGCCCCAGCAGCTGCCGCTGGAACTCGGGAAGGAACAGGGCGTAGGCCAGCTGGTACAGCGCGAGCAGGTCGTCCCCCCGGCGCACCATCTCCGGGAGCTTCGCCCAGCGGGTCTGGCGAGGGATCGCCCCCTGCTGCCGCTGGAGCGCGGCGAGGAGCAGCTCCGCGACGCGGACCAGCACCGCGCGGGGCAGGAAGGCCAGACGCCGCGACCAGCGCTGGAGCACCGGGAGGTCGTGGAAGCTGGTGTAGCCACCGAACAGCTCGTCGCCCCCCGTACCCACCAGCGCCACGGTGAAGCCGGCGTCCCGCACCGCGCGGGACATGAAGTAGGAGTTGAGACCGTCGAAGGTCGGCTGGTCCAGGCTGTCCAGCGCCTGCTCCATCCGGGACAGGAAGCCCTGCTCGGTGAGCAGCACCTCCCGGTGCTCGGTACCGATCGCCCGGGCGATGGCCCTCGCCGCGTGTCCCTCGTTGAACTCCTCCTCCTCGAAGGCCAGGGTGAAGGTGTGCACCGGACCCCGGGCGGCGCGTCGGGCGAGGTTCGCCACCGAGGACGAGTCGATGCCGCCGGAGAGGAACACCCCCAGCGGGACGTCCGAGACCAGGTGCTGCCGCACGCTCTCGGCGAGCACCGCCTCGAGCTCCTCCTCGGTCGCCGGAGCGCCCGTCCCTGCCGGGGGGAGCGACCAGTACGCACCCGACCGGACCAGGCTCCCGTCGTCCCGGTACACCGCCAGCTCGCCGGGGAGAAGCGACTCCACGCCCTCCACCGCGGTGCGCGGCCCCACCACGAAGCCGTTCCAGGCCACCGACGCCGCCGCCCACCGGTCCAGACGCGGCGTCCCGAGGAGCCCCGAGGCCAGGAGCGCTCGCACCTCGGAGGCGAAGGCCATCGACCAGCCGGCGTCCGGGTCGGCGTTGCGCGCCACGTAGAGCGGCTTGATGCCCAGCGGGTCGCGGGCCAGGAGCAGGGTACGGGCGCGCGGATCCCAGCAGGCGAAGGCGAACATCCCCCGGAAGGACCCGAGCGCCTCGGGACCCTCGAGGGCGAGGCTCCGGAGCACCACCGCCGCGTCGCCGGTGGACTGGAAGCTCTGCCCCGCACGGACCAGCCGCTCGCGCAGAGCCTGGAAGTTGTAGACCTCGCCGTTGAAGACCAAGGTGTGCCCGCCCACCGGGTCCACCATCGGCTGGTGGCCGGCGGGCGAGAGGTCCAGGATGGCGAGGCGGCGGAAGGCGAGCAGCGCCCCGCGTCCGTCGGCGCCCGCGGCGGACTCCCAGCTCCCCTCGTCGTCCGGCCCCCGGTGCACCATCGCCGCGCTCATCCGGGCGAGCGCGGCCCGGCTCCGCTCGTCGATGCGTCCCACGATGCCGGCAATTCCGCACACGAGGCCCGCCCTCCCCGACTCTAGGACCGCGCCTGGAAGTGGCGCCGGATGGCGGTGACGATGCGGCCCGACGCCAGGCCGTCACCGTAGGGGTTCCTGGCCTGGGCCATTGACGCGTACGCGGCCGGATCGGTGAGCAGGCGCGTGGCATGGGCGGCGATCTCGCTCGCCTTCGGGCCGGTGAGGATCGCCGTGCCCGCGGCAACCCCCTCCGGCCGCTCGGTGGTGTCCCGCATCACCAGGACCGGCTTCCCCAGGGACGGCGCCTCCTCCTGCACCCCGCCGGAGTCGGTGAGCACCAGGCGCGAGGCGGCGAGCAGGGCGACGAAGTTCCGGTAGCCCTGCGGGGCGATGAGCCGCACGTTGCGCAACCCCCCGAGGAGCCGGTTCACGTGGACCTGGACGTTGGGGTTCAGGTGCACCGGGTAGACGAAGCGGTGGTCGGCGAAGCGCTCGGCGAGGGTGGCGATGGCCTGGCAGATCTGCTCGATGCCCTCCCCGAAGTTCTCGCGGCGATGCCCGGTGATGAGCACCGTCGGTACCTCGGACCAGTCGGGTGCGACCAGCTCCCGCAGCTCGGCGTCGATCCGCGCCCGGAGCCGCGGGTCGCTCCGCTGGTTCCCCACCTCCAGCAGGAGGGCGTCGATGACCGTGTTCCCGGTCACGGTGATGCTCTCCTCGCAGATGCCCTCGCGCAGCAGCGCCGCCCTGGCTCCCTCGGTGGGCGCGAAGTGGAGCGCCATCAGCGGGGTGGCGAGCTTCCGGTTCACCTCCTCGGGGAAGGGTGACCAGATGTTGCCCGTCCGGAGCCCGGCCTCCACGTGCCCGATGGGGATGCGCCGGTAAAAGCAGGCCAGGGCCGCGACCAGCACCGTGGTGGTGTCGCCCTGCACCAGCGCCAGGTCCGGCTGCCCCGAGCCCAGCCACCCGTCGATGCTCTCCATCAGCCGCGCGGTCAGCCCGGCCAGCGTCTGGTCGGGGCGCATCACGTCCAGGTCCGCGTCCACCTGGAAACCGAAGGTCTCGGTGACCTGCCAGAACATCTCCCGGTGCTGGCCGGTGGCCACCACCGAACAGCGGAAGTCGTCGGAGGCGCGGAGCGCCGCCACCACCGGGGCGAGCTTGATCGCCTCGGGCCGGGTCCCCATGAAGACCACCACCTTCTTCGGACCGCTCACGGGGACGTGGCTCCTCGCCGACGGCGGCCGATGATCTCCCCCGACGCCACCCAGATGAACTCGGAGTTGGTGGTGAGGTAGCGCTTCCACATCTTGCGCGGCTCCATCGCCAGCCGCCAGGACCACTCCAACCCTGCCCGCCGGAGAATCAGCGGCGCCCGGCGCACCTGGCCGGCGAGCACGTCGAAGCTGCCCCCCACGCCCATGATCACCGGCACGTCGAGCCGCGCGCGGTGCCGCTCGGAGAAGACCTCCTTGAACGGGGTGGGCATCCCCACGAAGAGGAGGTCCGGTCGCGCCGCGCGGATCTCCTCCACGATGGCGGGGTGATCGGCCGGCCCGAAGTACCCGTTGCGCAGGCCCGCCACCCGGAGTCCGGGGTAGTCGGTGGCGCAGCGAGAGGCGAGCGCCTGCACCACCTCCTCCTTCGCGCCCAGGAAGTACGCCGACAGGCCCCGTCTCCCGCCGGCCTCGAGCAACCCAGCCATGAGGTCCACCCCGGTCACCCGCTCGGGCACCGGGGTGCCGGCGCCGCGCAGCGCCCACACCACCGACATCCCGTCGGCGAGCACCAGATCGCCCGCGCGGGCTGCGTCGCGCAGCTCGGGGTCGCGGCGCATCATGCAGAGGATGCCGGCGTTGGCGGTGATGACCGTGTGCGGGGCACGCGGCGCCTCGCACCAGGCGAGGCAGCGCTGGAGCGCCGAGTCCATGGTCTCCGGATCGAACCGGAGCCCCATCAGCTCGCGGCGGGTGGTGAGCTCAGGCAAGCGCGGCTCCAGAGACGTCGGGGTGGCGGGCCTTCCACACCCCGGCCCGCTCGGCGACCACCTTCCGCGTCGCCGACCGCTTGCCCATCACCAGCGCCAGGTGCTGGTACCGCCGGACGAAGCGGCGGAACTCGGGGTCGTCGTAGCGCGGGGCGCCGCGGACCGCGCTGGAGAAGTATCCCCAGAGCATGGCTGCGCTTCCGCTCAGCACCGGGTGCTGCGAGAGCCGGGAGGCCGCCACCGCGAGGTAGTAGAGCGGCGAGGTACCCATGAAGTACTGGCCGAAGCCGGCGCGCACCCGGCCGGTCCAGATCCCCGTCTGGCTCGCACCCTGCGGACGCAGGTGGACGAAGCGCAGCGACGGGTCGTCCACGCTCTCGGCCATCCAGCCGAGCATCCGCGCCCGGTGGCAGTCGATTCCGTCCCACATCACCTGCCGGACGAAGCCGCCGATCTCCTGGAAGCACTCCACCCGGTAGAACTTGGTCATCCCCACCGACATCTCGTCACCGCAGACCTCGGGGACCAGCGCCTGACTGCGGGGATGCACGAACCAGGGCTTGCCGGAGGTGGTGCCCAGGCGGGGCTCAGCTTCCATCCGCAGCAAGAGCCCCTCGAAGTAGCGGGGCGGCAGATCGAGGTCCATGTCCAGCTTGCACAGGTAATCGAACTGGCCGAGGTCCACCCCCTCCAGCCCGGCATAGAACGCCTCGACCACGCCGGGGCCCACGCTGCGCCGGCCGCGATCCTCTCGCCGAACCACCGTGAGGTACGGAAGGCGCGCGGCGTACTCGGCGAGGATGGCCGGCGTCTCGTCCTTCGAGCCGTCGTCGACGACGATCCACGACGCAGGAGGAACGGACTGGGCGGCGACGCTGTCGAGCGTGCGGCGGATGTACGCCGCCTCGTCGCGGCAGGGTGAGACGAGCAGGTATCGGCGCCCGGCGGGCACTGGGTTCTTCCCTCCGGAAGACGGCGGGCAACAGTATTCGCGCGGAGGCCGCACTGTCGACGCCGGGCGATCGCCAGGCGACGCCGGCGCCGCGCGCGCCACGGACGCGTGTCGAGCCTGTCACCTGGGACCCGCCGCGTGCTGGTGACATCGACTCGGTGAGTCCACGCTGACCCTGCCCTCTGGATCGCCATTCGTGCCGGTGTCGCCCGCCGCCGCCGCGCCCCGTGTTATGAGCCGCGCCCGTGCGGGCTCCCGTGCCGATGCGCTCCGCGCGCCTGAGCATCCTCTGCCTCTCGCAGATGCCTCCCAGCCCACCGCGGTTCGGAGCTCAGGCACGGATGCACGGGCTGTGGACCGCGCTGGCCCGGCAGCACGATCTCACCAGCGTGGCGCTGGCCGATGACGGGTTCGACCTCGAGGAGTGCCGCGCCGCCATGGGGCGCTACAGCCAGGAGGTCCTGCTGCTCCCCAACCCCCGCGGCCGAGGCGGGGCGATGAAGCGCGCGCTCCAGCTCCGGTCACTGGCCTCGGTGCACAGCTTCGAGCGGCACCGGGTCGAGGTGCCGGCCCTCGGCCGGGCGCTGGACCAGCTGCTCCGGACGCGCCGCTTCGACGTGGTGAACGTGGAGTTTCCCTACCTCGCTCATCTGCGGCTGCGGCAGGCGCCCCCGGGCACCCGGCCCCCGGCGGTGGTGGTGGACTCGCACGAGATCGCCCACGAGATGGTCCGGCAGTTCGCGGCCGGCAGGGGGAGCCTCGGACGGACGGTGTACGCCAGTCTCAACTGGCGCAAGCTCCGCCACGAGGAGCTGGCCGCCTACCGCAGCGCCGACGGCGTCGCGGTCTGCAGCGAGGCCGATCGGCAGCGGGTGCTCCGGGACGTTCCGTCTGCCCGGACGGTGGTGGTGCCCAACGCCGCGGACGTCGACCACTACCGGCCGCGCAGCGGAGACCCCTCGCCGGACGGGCGGACGGTCCTCTTCTTCGGGCTCCTCTCCACCCTGCCGAACATCGACGGGATCCGCTGGTTCGTCCGGGAGGTGTGGCCTCGCATCACCGCCGTCCGTCCCGACGCCCGGCTGGAGATCCTCGGCAAGGGCGCACCGCGCGAGGTGGAGGCCCTGGCCGCACCGGGCATCGAGGTGGCCGGCTTCGTCGAGGATCTGCGACCCCATCTGGCCGCCGCCGCGGCGGTGGTCGTGCCGCTGCGGCTGGGCGGGGGCACCCGGCTGAAGATCGTGGAGGCGATGGCGATGGCCAGGCCCATCGTCTCCACCCGGCTCGGGGCGGAGGGCATCGAGGCGGAGCCCGGGCGGGAGCTCCTGCTCGCCGACGAGCCGGAGGCCTTCGCCGCGGCGGTGCTCCAGCTGCTCCAGGACCCGGCCAGCGGAGCTCGGCTGGGCAGCGCTGCGCGCCGGCTCTCCGAGGAGCGCTACTCCTGGACCGGCGCGGCCACGGCGATGGACGGACTGTTCCAGCAGGTTCTCGAGCGGAGGCGAACGTGAGGGCGGCGCTGATCGGCGCCGGGCAGATCGCCCGGCAACACCTGAGCTGTCTGCAGAGCATTCCGGAAGTGGAGGTGGCGGCCATCGCCGACCTCGCCCCCTCGGTGGCCGAGGCCGCGGCGGAGCGACATCGGATCTCCCGCTGGTACACCGACCACCGGACCATGCTCGCCGAGGTCCGCCCCGACGTGGTGCACGTCACCACTCCGCCCGGCTCGCACCTCCGCCTGGCCCTGGACGCGCTCGAGGCCGGAGCCCACGTGGTGGTGGAGAAGCCGGCCACCACCACCCTCGCCGAGCTGGAGCAGCTGGCGCGCCGGGCGGAGCAGGCCGGCCGGGCGCTGGTCGAGGACTACAACTACCTCTTCAACCGCGGGCCGCAGCAGATCCTCCGGCGGATCGAGACCGGCGAGCTGGGGAGCGTGGTCCACGTCGAGGTGAGCATCTGCCTCGACATCCTCGGTCCCACCGGGTTCGCCGATCCGAACGTTCCCCACCCCGCGCTCGGGCTCCGGGGCGGCGCGATCGCCGACTTCCTTCCCCACCTCGCCTCGCTGGCGCACCTCTTCGTCGGACGGCACCGCTCGGTCCGCACGCTGTGGACCAAGCGCAGCGCCACGGTGCTCCCCAGCGACGAGTTCCGGGCGCTGGTCGAGGGCGAGCGAGGCACGGCCTCGCTGTCCTTCAGCGGCTCGTCGCAGCCGGACGGGTTCTGGCTCAGGGTCTACGGCACCCGGATGCTCGCCACCGCCAACCTCTTCGAGACCCGGGTCACCTTCGACGGGCTGCGCCCAGGACCGAAGCCGCTCCGGCCCTTCGTCAATGGCCTGGTGGAGGGCAAGGACGTGGCCCGGGCGGCGGTGGGCACGCTGCTCCGGAAGTTCACCGGGGGTCCGGGGAGCTACGAGGGCCTCTTCGAGCTGCTCACCGGGGTCTACCGCGCCCTCCGGAACGGGAGTGAGCTGCCGGTGACCCTGGGCCAGGTGCTCGAGGTGAACCGGATGGTCGAGGCGCTCAAGCCGGTGGACGAGGCGCCCGGGGTCCAGCCGCTCCGGATCGCCGCTGGCCGGGACGGAGGTCGCTCGTGAAGGCGCTGGTCACCGGGGCGGCGGGCTTCCTCGGGCGGCACGTGGTGAGCGCGCTGCTCGAGCGCGGGGTGGCGGTGCGGGCAATGGTGCGCCCGGCGGCCCGGATCGAGGGGCTCGGCTGGCCGCCCTCGGTCGAGGTGGTCCGCGCGGACCTGCGCTCCTCCCCCGACCTCCACCGCGCCTTCGACGGGGTGGAGGTGCTGGTGCACCTCGCGGCGGCGGTGAGCGGCGGCGAGGACGCCCAGTTCGCCGCCACGGTGGTGGGCACCGAGCGGCTGCTGGAGGCCATGGCCCGCACCGACTGCCGCCGGGTGGTCCTGGCGAGCAGCTTCAGCGTCTACGACTGGAGCGCCATCGAGGGGACGCTGGACGAGGACTCACCGCTCGAGCCCGTTGCCGACCTCTACGCCCGCGACGGCTACTCCATCGCCAAGTCGTGGCAGGAGCGGGTGGTGCGCCGCGCCTGCGCCACCCACGGCTGGGAGCTGACCGTCCTGCGCCCGGGCTTCATCTGGGGACGAGACCACGCCTACCTGGCGGCGCTCGGGGTGCAGATCTCTCGGCTGCACCTGGTCATCGGCCCCCTCTCCCGCCTGCCGATGACCCACGTCGAGAACTGCGCGGACCTCTTCGCCCTCGCCGCAGTGGATCCCCGCGCCCGCGGGCAGACCTTCAACGTGGTGGACGGCGAGGGCGAGCGGATCTGGTCGTTCCTCGGCGACTACCTGCGCGGCAAGGGGGAGCGCGGCATCCGGATTCCCGTCCCGTACCAGCTGGTGCACCGGGCGGTGCAGCTGGCGTTCTCCACCGTGTTCCGGCGGAACCTCAAGCTCCCGCAGATCCTCATCCCGGTCCGGTTCGAGTCGCGGCTGAAGCCACTTCGGTACACCCACCGGCGCGCACGGGAGGTGCTCGGATGGTCGCCCCCGCTCGCCTTCGAGGAATGTCTGCGCCGCACCTTCGAGCCCGCAGGCCCGGCGCGGGCGGTGGCATGATCGGGGCCGGGCGCCAGAACGCCATCGGGGCGCGCCGGCGGCGGCCTTCCCTGACGTGGAGAGTCACATGCATCGAACGGGCTCCGTGAGCCGCCTCGTCTTCCTCCTCGGCGGATCCGCCATCGCCGCCTGCGCCTGCTTCGGGAAGGTGCAGTCCTCCGGTTCCGGCGGAGGAACGGGGGGGCTGCAGGTCTCGCTGTCCGCGACCAGCGTCGTCCTCGCCCCGGGCGGGACCTTCACCTTCACCGCCACGGTGAGCGGGGCGAGCGGCGGCCAGTCCACCTCGGTGTCCTGGGCCGTCCAGGAGGGCGCCTCGGGCGGCACCATCGACGCGACCGGGAAGTACACCGCGCCGGCCACCGAGGGCACCTACCACGTGGTCGCCACCAGCTCCGCGGACGCGACCGTGGCCGCCACCGCCACGGTGACCGTCACCTCGCTGACCGCGCTCGGCCCCGACCGGCGGACCCTCTGGAACCCCGGAGTGACCGGAGGAATCCCCACCACCCGGAGCACGGCGTGCAAGACCGTGGACGCAGCGACCTACGGAAACGGCAGCGCGGACGCGACCGCCGGCATCCAGGCCGCCATCGACGCCTGCCCTGCCGGCCAGGTGGTGCTGCTCTCGGCGGGCACCTTCACCATCAACGGCGGGAACTTCCTGCTCCTCGACAGGGGCATCACCCTGCGCGGTGCCGGGCCGGACAAGACCACCCTCCAGAAGACCGATGGAGCCAAGCCCGGCCAGGAGCAGACCGGGCCCAACCCCTCGCCGCTGATCATCATCGGGCCGGCGCGCTACAGCAACGGCACCACCGCCTCGGTCAACCTGACGGCGGACGGGGCGAAGGGCTCGAGCTCCATCACCGTGGCCAGCACCGCCGGCTTCAGCCCCGGGCAGTTCGTCCTCCTCGACGAGCTGTCCGGCGCCGACTGGCAGCCGGACCCCGCCGGCCGCGGGCAGATCTGGGCCTCGCCGGACTTCCGGGTGGTCTGGCAGCGGCACAACCCCTCTCAGGGGACGGACGATCCGTTCCCCGACGCCTTCGGCTGGTTCAGCCGGTCGGATCGCCCCACCAACGAGATCAAGCAGATCGACCACATCAGCGGGAGCACCATCTTCTTCAACACCCCGATCCACATCTCCTACCGGACGTCGCACACCGCGCAGCTCTCCACCTTCAGCGAGCAGTTCACCCAGGGCGCCGGGGTGGAGGAGCTGAAGGTGATCGGCGGCGACCAGGGGAACATCCGCTTCCACTGGGCGGCGAACTGCTGGGCGAAGCGGATCGACAACACCGTGTGGCACGACGAGGGCTTCGCCCTCGAGCGCTCCTTCCGGATCACCCTCAGCGAGTCGTACGTGCACGACGCGGCGTGGGCCCAGCCGGGGGGTGCCGGCTACGCGATCAGCCTCTCCGACGGCAGCTCGGAGGCGCTGATCGAGAACTCCATCATCGTCAAGGCCAACAAGGTGATGGTGGGCCGCTCCGCGGGGACCGCCTCGGTGTTCGGCTACAACTACGTCGACGATGGCTACATCAACACCAACACCAACTGGATCGAGGTCGGCCTCAACGCCTCGCACATGGTGGGGTCACACCACGTGCTCTTCGAGGGGAACTACGGCTTCAACTTCGACTCCGACAAGACCCACGGCAACGCCATCTACCACACGGTCTTCCGCAACCACCTCCGCGGAGTCCGGAAGGACTTCGGCGACGCCACCTCCGGGAACGGACCCAAGCGCTGCGCCGGAGCGACCTACTACTCGTACTGGCACAGCTTCGTGGGGAACGTGCTCGGGGCGGCGGGGCAGATGACTGGCTGGGTCTACGAGTCCGGCGACCTCGACACTCCGTCCCTCTACAAGTTCGGCTGGGACGACTGGGCGCCCTACCCGGTGGACCCCAAGGTGACCGAGACCGCGGTGCGCCACGGCAACTTCGACTACCTCACCAACACCGTCCGCTGGGATCCGGCGTTCAGCGAGCGCACCCTGCCGAGCTCGCTGTACCTGGGCCAGAAGCCGGCGTTCTTCTCCACGGGCAAGGGCTACACCTGGCCCTGGGTGGACCCCACGGGTACCAGCACCCAGCTGTACGAGCTCCCGGCCAAGGCCCGCTACGACGCAGGCACGCCGTTCGTGCAACCCTGAGCAGGTGTCACGCTCCTCCAAGCCGCGTGCGCTGGTCGTCGGCGCGGTGGCCCTGGTGGCGCTGGCCGGGCTCGCCGGCAGTGCGCCGGGACGGAGGCTCGTCCGCTCGGTCCTCGCCACCTGGTCGGAGCACCGCCGTGCCCGGCAGCGCGTCCCCGAGGAGCCGTTCGGGC
>Ga0335084_10002509_pt1 | contig 17703 bp, 17 predicted proteins | sample Lox_Sample_44_FD_206721 | JGI IMG/M metagenome (GOLD analysis project Ga0335084, IMG submission 206721) | Soil microbial communities from Loxahatchee National Wildlife Refuge, Florida, United States - Lox_Sample_4.4 | ecosystem: Environmental > Terrestrial > Soil > Wetlands | place: USA...
CGTGGTCGCGCGGCGCGGAGGAACGCCTTGAGTTTGGCGAACGCCAGTTCGATCGGATTGAAGTCGGGACTGTAGGGCAAGCACCGCGCTGGACGCCTTCGCGGCCGGCCCGTGGGGCCGGCGTTTTCCGACGATCGTGAAGATGTGGCGTCAGGCTTGGGAGCACGTCATCCCGTTCTTTGCCTTTCCGCCCGAGGTGCGCCGCGTGATCTACACGACGAACGCCCTCGAAAGCGTCCACGCGCGTGTCCGCAAGATCATCAAGACGCGGGGGCACTTTCCGACCGACGAGGCGGCCACCAAGCTCATCTGGCTCGCGTTGCGGAACATCACCGCCGAGTGGGTCCGTCCCGCGACGCACTGGAAAGCGGCGCTCAACCAATTCGCGATCGTGTATGAAGACCGCTTCCTGAAGGGACCGGCGTAGAATGCGCTCAACGATGGCCGCTGCGGCGCCCGGCACAGATCAGCCGGCCGCCCCAGCGGCAAAGATCAAAACCGCCTCACACACAAAGTTTCTGAGAGTCCCATCGGCGATCGATTGCAGCACGGTGCTCGGCCGCGTCCTTGACCCGGCCTGCGCGCCGTGCGACCTGGCATTTGCCGATGGCCAGCTTGGTGAGCACGCATGCCCAACGGACCCGGCACTTTTCGTTGTCGGTTCGACAGCACTCGACTCACGTTCCGCCATCGTTTCGTCGACCTCCATGACCATCGGTCCGATCGGCCACCGATGACGAGGTTGACGCTGGCGCCGTGGCTGCGCAGAGCTTTCGTGGCTCTGGACCTCGTTATCGGGGTTCGAATCCCTGCCTCCCAACCAAGGCCCTAAGTCGCTCTCCTTCAACAATTTCTCTCGCCCGGCCACGATCGACTCTCTCGCGATGGCACTCTGAAAAGAGACACGGATGTGACACGGCAGCTGAGGCTACGTAATCAACGCCAACGCCCTAATCCCCGCCGAGGTCAACTCCTGGCATTGCTGGAAATTCCAGTCGGGTTCCTGTCAGCTGACATCGCCGGCGCTGTATCGCGCCGGCAGGTCGTTTTTCGGCTCGGCGATCAGCTTCTCGAGTTGTCGCCGCTCGAAATCCGTGACCGTCAGGCCGCGGCCGGGCCATAGCCATCGCGCCCGCCCGCACGATCGTCGCGCGGGCGTTCGTAATAGTTGCGACCAACACATCGCGCGTCCGCCGCTTTCAGCTTCCATGATCTGCCGCATCGACAACTGCATGAGCTCGCTCTCCACGTCCCACGGCGCCGTGCGTAAACAATTTGCCGAGTGTCTCGATTCGCTTTGACAATTCGCGATTCGCGTCTTGACATTTCAGTGACCTTCGACGAAGCTGTCGTCGTTCGGCTCCCCACAGCAGCAGAAGGGAAGGTCCGGCGCTCGCTCTCGGGCCGCTGCGACTCTCTGTGCTCGTCAGCGCTTTGCAAGCGTTCACTGCAGTCTCCGCTGGCCAAAGCCGTCGCACTGTCGCTGCAGCTGGTTCGTTCTGAGTTTGGCGTTGGAAGCGGCAAACGGCGAACTCTGTGATAGGGCTGACACCAATTGTCTCGCGACGCTGGAGTACCTAATTTGACCTCAATAAAGTCGCGGCAGTTACCGCAGGATCGCTGCACAGACTCGCGCGCTCGCCTCTACGGACTTGCGCGGTGCTATCGAGGCGGTCATTGTCGCAGGTCGCGGTGGCATAGATAGCGCAGCCTGCCATCTTCCGATGAAGTGTGACACGCGAGCAAGTGGAAATCGACTCTCATGCGTGAACAGGCCGCAACAACAGCCGCGCCGAGGAGCCTTGAGACGACGCGCACGCGGAGAATCCTCATCGCCGATGACGAGCAACCTGTTCGCGACTTCTTGGCGAAGTTGTTACGAGCGCGAGGCTGCTCGATTGACACCTGCACAAGCGGGCCGGAGACCCTAGAACTCCTCCAGAGCAAGGAGTTCGACGTCGTCGTTCTCGACCTTGAACTGCGCTCGCACCCGTCAGGCATGGAGATCATCCGTCGTCGTCCCATGCCCAACCAGCACGCGCGATACGTCGTGCTTACCGGGAAAGGAACGGACGACAGGCGAGACCAGGCGATGCTTCTAGGCGCGGCAGCGTTCCTGGATAAGCCATCGCACGCGCGCACGATCATCGCGGCGATTGAGGGTTCTGACACGGCTGAGTGTTCGGACTGGCCTGAAGGACTGGCGGCACCTAACGACGACGTCGTCAAGCTGAGGACTCTCATGAGTGACCTGGAAGCGAACTTCGCGCAGGCGGACCTGAGGATTGACGCCGTCGCTTCGAGAAACGAGGTTCCACGTCAGACGGCTTTCAAGCTGTTTCGACGACATCTACTTCAGACGCCCGCGGAGTTCCTCCTCGAGAGGCGCCTGCGTGAGGTCGAGAAGCGACTTCTAGGCACCGACGAGTCTGTCAAGGCGATCGCGCTTAGCTGTGGGTTCCACGACTCGAGCGAACTGGACCATGCCTTCCGACGCCTGAAGGGCTGCACCCCTTCAGCGCTTCGAGCACGGCGGTGAAAGTGTCGGTGCTCGTCACGAAGCCTGACCGCTAGACCCTGCGACGTACAGACAACTTGCAACGACGTAGAGACAACAAGATTCATTTGACGGGACAAGCGGTCGTCGTTAGGCTGCCCGTGAAGGACTTTCCGCACTAAGAACACGAGCCAGGACCGATGGCGGACGCATCGAATGACCCAACTTCGCTCAACAGTCGTCGCAGACTGATTCTCCCGACCGTCCCACTGATGGTGCCGGCACCCGGTCTGTGGCCGCAAACAAGGACAGGGCGGGCCCGCTAACGATTATGAACTAATGGAGAGCACAATGGAACAGCGTTCTGAAGCAACGAAAGGGACCCCGGCAGTATCTAGGCGAGGGCGATTGCTCCGAACGCTTGACATTGCGGCAACGATTTTGTCGCTAGTCGGAGGAGTAGCTGTCGTTGTACTAGCGGCTGCGATGTACGACCGTCAGCGCCCAATGCCGCCGATGGAAAATATTCCCAAGAACCCCGTCTCGCTCGAGTCAGCAGCTCTGCAAGGCAATCCCGCAGCACCGTGTGTGTTGATAGTGTTTTCAGATTTTCAGTGTCCGTACTGTCGCGATTTTGCTCAAGACGTGCTGCCGCAGATAATCGACAAGTTCGTCACGCCCGGCAAGGTCCGACTGGCCTACATTGAATTTCCGCTGGCACGCCTTCATCCTCTAGCGAAGAAGGCGGCACAGGAGGCAGTCTGCGCCGGCAAACAGGGCCGCTACTGGCAAATGCACGAGCAGCTGTTTCAGCGCCCAAATCTGACTGATCACGACCTCGACAGCTTTCCAGCGGCGCTTGGACTGGATAGCGACGGGTTTCAAGAATGTATGACTGATCCGGCGACCGCCGCAAAGATTTCACAGGATGTTGCGCTGAGTCGATCTCTTTCAATTCCTGGGACGCCGACGTTCTATGTTGGACTGCCCGTGGCGCCAAACAGTGTGCGAGTGCTGCGCCGGTTCACGCTCGCCAGATCTTTCGAGCAGGTGGCTGCGCAGCTTGAATCTCCCGCGAACGCCGGCGGGAACAGCCGGTGAGTATGAGGCGTGGTGATCGTGCAAGAGAGGAACAACAAGGGAGGAATGCATGTTTAACGCATCGAAGGTTGCAAGGACTTTGCTACTAGGCGTGGCGCTGGCGACGGCTTCTGGCATTTCGACTGCGGCAAAGCCAGAAAACCCGTGCGCAGACTACAATGACTGCTTCCCGTACGGAACCGGCACATCATGCTGGTATGCCATGTTCGGGTGCTACTGTGAGTATGACGTTCTTCACCGGTGCCTCCCGACACCCATCTCGCGCGATGAACCCGGCCCGTCCGTGTGGTAGTCACGGGCGCGGAGCATCCCAGAAGGGCGTTCAACCGTCCATGGGATGCTCCGCCTACGGATGACACTGACAGAAGAGTCGATATGTTTCGGCGGTTGCGTGGACGCCTGATGGGATGCCGGCGAGCAGGACGCGATGTCGATCAGCGCCGCGCCAGCGTGTTATGTCTTGGGCCTCGCTCTATCCATCGCGTCGCTCCGGGGCCCGTCCTTCGACGACGACCGGCGCCGCCTCGGGCGCTGGCGGCGGTCGGGCGGCAACGCCGGTGGATCTTCTCAACGCGCGTCTTACCGACCACAGTGCCAGCGCCGATCCATGCCGCGTTGCTGGATGCGGGCCCACCTCATGTGCCGTCCTCGAGTCAGCGCACGAAGTCAGACAGCGCCTCGGTCACGCGCGGCGGTCCGACTGCGGACGCCTGGGCCCTCGGTCGGTCACCCAGAATGAGGCGATGGCCACTTCTCTTGACCGGACCGATTTGCGTCAGGAATCCCGTTGACGGCCCCCTGGGTGCCCTTCTTCAGGGCCAGCTTGTCCTAGGACGTACCGGAGGCTACGATCGCGGCTGCAGCTGGCATCGTTCAACACGGTCATTCATCGCCCATGCGTTCCGGCCGTTACTGCCGGTACGGAGGCCATATGTATCGTCCTTCGATTGTTGTCGTCGCCGTGTTAGCGAGCGCGACAGTCCTATCCGGACAGCAGACATCGCAGACGCCTATCTTTCGCGGCGGTACGACACTGGTGCGTGTCGATGTCACGGTTCTCGATGCCGCCGGTAAGCCGGTGCCCGGCCTAACGCCAGACGATTTCGAGATCACGCTCGACGGCCGCGTGCAAAGAGTGCAGACCGTCGACTACCAGACCACACCGACGAGACGCGCTGTGAGCGCGACGAGCGAACGACAGGCCACCAACGCGACGCCTGTGCCCGATTCGCGCCTTGTCGTGATGCTCGTCGATGACCTCAGCATGGCGGCTACGAGCGACCGCGATCTCTTTCACGCAGCGAGCCAATTTGTGGCGAACCTGCCGGAACCGGATCTCGTCGGCTTCACGACGACGAGTGGGGAGGCCGCCATCAACCCCACGCGGGATCACCTGGCCGTGGCGGTCGGCCTCCGGCACGCTGTCGGTGCGTTCAGCGATCTGCGGAGCCTGCCACCAGACGTCGTCATGGGTCTGAACGAGGCCATGGAGATCGAAGGCGGTAACCAACCGCTATTTGTCAGTGTGGTCGGACGGGATTGTCTGAACGGTCGACCGGCTACCGCGCGGGATTTGGAGACTCAGTGTGCCGATGACGTCGCGCGAAAGGCGCGGCAGATTGCTTCGTTGACCCAGCACACCACAGACCTGCAGATGGCCAGCTACAAGGCCGTGATCAACGCCATGCGACCCGTCGCGGGTGAAAAGGTCCTCGTGATCCTCTCCGATGGGTTGATCATGAGTACTCGTGGGCAGCGCCATACAGTGGATCTCACAGATATTGAACGGGAGGCCGCTCTCGCGGGTGTCCATCTGAGCATTCTCTATCCCGATCCGGACCTCATCAGCATGGCCGTCCGCACGCCCGACGAAGCGACGGTCCTTCGGGATGACGGGCAGGCTCTCAGACTCGGCATCGAAAATATTGCGGGCGCCACTGGGGCCGACTTCTATCACGTCATCGGCCAACCAGACCGGTTTTTTGGCTTCGTGACCGATGCGATGTCTTCGGTCTACCACCTGGGTGTCGAGGCGCCAGCCGGAAGCGCGCCCGGCCGCGAGTTCAAGCTGTCCGCGCGCGTGAAACGTCAGGGCGTCACAGTGCGAGCTAATCGCGTGGCGCTGCAGGAGGCGTCGGCCGCCCCGCTCCCCGTCGATGCCCAGCTCAATGCGGTCGTGACTAACGGTGAACTGACGTATGGCGTGCCGATTGCCGTAGGAACAGGGATTCGACCTGGCAAAACGGCTGACGAGATTGCCTTGGGTGTGAACATCGAAGTTCCAGCAAGCGTGCCGGGACCGCTCACCGTGCTGTTCGCTGCTGTTGACGAGAAGGGGAAGTCCCGAACAGGCAGGCACACGCTTTCGGCGCCGGCCGGTGGTGGCAATTATCGACTCTCGTTTTCGATTCCCGTGCCGTCCGCGTCGTATCGCCTGCGGGTTGGCATTGCCGACGCAGATGGCCAGGTCGGCAGTCTAGACCTGCCGGTCGTCGCACAGCTGAGCCGCGTTGGGCCGTTCCGAATGAGCGACATCTTGACAGCTTGGACCGGCGCAGATGGCAAGCCTCAGTTCTTGTCGTTGGGGAACGTTCCCGCGGCTGCGAGCAGCCTGCTAATGGGGCTCGAGCTCGTGCCTGCCCCGGATGCCGCGCCGCCCACAGGTGTCCGTGTGACCTGGACGATCATCACGGGATCAGGCGAGACCGTGGCTGAGCACACAGTCACAGCAGCCTTTGCCGAGAATAGGCTGAACGCGCACACTCAAGTGTCCGTCGCGTCGCTGCCGGCTGGCACGTATGAACTTCGCGCGACGGTTCTCGTAGCGAATCAACCCGCGGGGGTCACATCAATGAGCTTCCGCAAGGCCGACAAACAGGTCAGCACCTGCGGACTTCCGCCAAGTTGAGATCATGGCCGCGATTCCGAGAGGCGTGGCTGAACTGCATTGAAGGACTGTCCTGATCGGACCGGTTGGCGACGCTAAGCATCGCTGCTGACCGCGGGGTCGATTGGCTGCGGACCTAGTTGAAGCATTTTCGGATCGCTGGCATGGTGTTGAGTCATATTGCGCGACCAGTTTCGAGCTACCTGATTTTGGCCTATTCAGCGACACTTGCCGCGGCGCATGAGCGCAGCTCTTGCGCACACTAGCAACGTCACGCTCCAACGGCTTCGGGACGCCGTTTCTCGTCGGTGCGCATGCTCATCGGGAATCAGGCGGCTGGCAAGTCGCTGACTGGGGGAATGCGGAAGGAGAACCGATGAAGCTACACCTGATATCAGGACTTCCGCGGTCCGGCTCGACCCTGCTTTCGGGCATCCTCCGACAGAATCCCCGCTTTCGCGCCGCGATTCAAAGTCCACTAGCCGACGTCTTCGGTGCTGCGCTACGGGCGATGAGTGCGGCTGAAAGCGCGATGTTCATCACGCCTGATCAACGCCGGTTGATTCTCAGTTCCGTCATCGAATCGTTCTATCGACATATCAATCAGGACCTAGTGGTATTTGATAGCAATCGCTCCTGGTGCAGCATCTTGCCGGCAGTGGCAGAGCTACTTCCCAGCACTCGGGTCATATGTTGCATTCGGAGCCCCGCCTGGATCCTCGATAGTATCGAGCGCCTCGTCCAGGCCAACCCTCTTTCGGTGTCGCGAATGTTTAACCATGAGATCGGGAACGTCTACACTAGAGTCGAGTCATTGGCAACCAAGCAACTCCTCGCGCCTGCGCTCAATGCTCTCCGCCAGGCATGGCACAGTGATCACGCGAACTTGCTAGTGGCGGTTCGCTATGACTCGCTGGTGAAGGATCCCGCCCTCGTGATAGATGCGCTCTACCGGCAACTTGGAGAGCGCCACTTTGAACACGACTACAGCTCGGTTGACTATAGCGAGCCAGACTTTGACAGTCGGCTTGGGCTACCCGGCTTACATACGGTGGCCGGCCCCGTAGCCCCACGCCCTCGACAAACGATCTTGCCGAGTGATCTGTTTGCCTTGTACGACCAGCAGTTCTGGAACGCACCGGACGGCAATCCGCGCGGCGTCATTGTCCTATAGTCCGATGCTAGATGTGGTTCGCCGGCAGCTCGATTCGTTATTACCCGCCCACGACGGACTGAGTAAGTGAGCTCGTGGCTTTGGCGTCGCAGTGGCCGAGAGACTACGAACATGGCATTGCCCCGTGACTTCCGACACCTGCGATCCCTTGAGTCTGAATCGATCTTCATCCTGCGGGAGGCCGCAGCCTGTTGCGATCGGCCAGTCATGTTGTACTCGATCGGTAAAGATTCCTCCGTAATGCTACACCTCGCTCGCAAGGCGTTCCATCCGGCCGCGATCCCCTTTCCTCTGCTCCATATTGATACAACTTGGAAATTCCGCGAGATGATCGCCTTTCGGGATGCCGTTGCTGCAGCCCTTGGAGTTCAGCTGATCGTCCACACTAATCGGGAAGCTCTGGCTAAGGGCATCAACCCCTTCGATCATGGCCCGGAGCTTTACACGCGGTTGATGAAGACCGAGGCGTTGAAGGAGGCACTCGCAATCGGCAGATTTGATCTTGCGATCGCGGGCGCGAGACGAGATGAGGAAAGGAGTCGAGCCAAGGAGAGAGTATTCTCCTTGCGGAGCGGGTCAAACACCTGGGATCCGAGAAACCAACGACCTGAGTTATGGCATGTCTTTAACACGCGCCTCGGCCACGGTGAGTCGTTGCGTGTCTTCCCACTCTCCAACTGGACTGAACTCGATGTCTGGGAGTACATCGAGGCAGAGCGAATAGCGGTCGTGCCTCTATATTTTGGTGCACGTCGGCTAGTCGTTCGGCGTAATCATCAGTGGATAGCTGTTGACGATGACCGCATGCGCTTGAATCCGGGCGAGAGGCCGCTGGAAGTGTCAGTGCGTTTTCGGACTCTCGGGTGCTATCCATTGACGGCCGCCTTGGAATCTGTCGCGTCTGATGTCGTCGGGGTCGTGGCCGAGGTGCGCGCCGCACGTTCGGCTGAGCGCGCGGGCCGTCTCATTGACCATGACCACGAGGGCTCGATGGAGCTCAAGAAGCGAGACGGATACTTCTAAATTAATGATCAAGATTCCTGCGATGAGACGAGAACGTTTGGATGCAAAGTGTGACAGAACGTAATACTCTCCGGTTCTTGACGTGCGGAAGCGTCGATGATGGGAAGTCAACTCTCATAGGGCGTCTGTTGTACGACTCTGGCAACATCTTGCCTGATCAGTTGGCCGTGTTGGCGTCAGAATCCTCGCGCTTCGGCACCACGCTTGGGTACTTGGATTTCTCGCTCGTTCTCGATGGGCTCATCGCTGAGCGCGAGCAGAATATAACGATCGATGTCGCCTATCGGTACTTCTCAACCTCCAGGCGTCGCTTCGTCGTTGCGGACTCGCCGGGGCACGAACAATTTACTAGAAACATGGTGACCGCCGCGTCGCAATCGGAGTTGGGAGTCGTGGTCGTTGATGCGCGCCGCGGCGTTTGCTCGCAGACCCGCCGTCATCTCCACTTGCTCTCACTTCTGGACGTTCGGCATGTCATTTTGGCTGTGAGCAAGATGGACTTGGTGTTCTTCGACGAGGCCCGCTTTCGGGTCATTGAAGGTTCGTTTGACGAATTGGCGCGGAAGTTACGATTCATGTCTGCCGAAGTCTTGCCGGTGTCAGGGCGTTTCGGAGACAACGTAGTAGAAACGAGCGCCCGAATGCCCTGGTTCGATGGGCGGACTCTGATTGGATGTTTGGAAGACACGAATGTGGGCGAGCCTCCATTGACGCCCGTCCGTTTCCCGATCCAGCTTGTCATTCGAGCGGGTGACGACTTTCGTGGATACGCCGGTTCGGTTGCACACGGAGCATTGCGTTGCGGCGACGAGTTAATCGTGGCGAGGACAGGGCGGCCAGCAACGGTAGCACGCATAGTAACACTCGACGGAGATGTGGCCGCCGCGAGCAGCGGCGAGGCGGTTACCCTCACGTTGGACAGGGAGCTAGATGTGAGTCGGGGTGACGTTCTATCGAAGCCCGATTCCAGACCAAGCTGGTCGACTGGATTTGGGGCCGATTTGGTCTGGCTGGATGAGAACCCGCTGGTGGTCGGCCGATCCTACTGGCTTAAGACCGGCGCCCAGAGTGTCCAGGCCATTGTTGCGCGCATCGAGAGCGTTATCGATACCAGCACTGGAACCTCTCGCATCTGCAGCGACCTTGGCTTCAATGACATCGGCCGCTGTTGGTTGAACTTATCGTCAGGCGTTGCGCATGACCGGTACGCCGAGGTTCCAGCAACTGGTTGTTTCATTCTGATCGATCAGGTGACCAACTCGACCGCCGCAGCTGGAATGATTCGAGACCTGTCCTCGACAGCTCTGCGCAATGTGTCTTGGCATGAGTTTCAGGTGTCGAAGAAGGAACGCCTTCGCTTGGCAAATCAGCGTCCAGGTGTGGTGTGGTTCACCGGCCTTCCAGCATCTGGTAAGTCGACCATTGCTGACGCGGTGGAAAGGCGATTGGTCTCGATGTGTTATCGAACCTACGTGCTCGATGGGGATAACCTGAGGCACGGTTTGAATCGGGACCTGGGGTTCTCTCCTAGAGATCGAGCTGAGAACATCCGCCGGGTTGCCGAAGTGTCTCGAATACTGACGGACGCCGGCATACTTGTCCTCGTGGCGTTGATTTCCCCTATGGCACGAGAGCGCCAGCTGGCTCGGGAGCTCATTGGCACTGAGGAGTTCATGGAGGTATTCGTCGACGCGCCCCTTGCTATTGCTGAGGCGCGGGATCCGAAAGGTTTGTACAGAAAGGCTCGACAAGGCCTCATTGCAGATTTCACGGGCATTACTGCGCCGTACGAGTTGCCTACTAATCCTGACCTTCGGCTCGATGCCGCTGGATCAACGGTTGAGAGTCTTGCAAGTCAGGTGATTGCTCTCCTTACGACGCGGGGCCACTTGTTACCTTTGTGATCGCACAGACGTCATGTCTGTTAAGTGGCCGAAATAGCTCAGCGCGTCGTCAGCCGGCAGCCGTCAGTGACTGGCGGAAAAGCCTGCACGCGTTGCGAAGTGATCGAGCTACGCACTTTGATCTGCTTCATCTCTTGCCAACCGTTCCGCAGCTTCACGTGGCCCAAGCGCACCAAGCCAAAAAGCAACCACGACAGCGCGTCCTGGCTTCGCAGAATGGCCTGTGTTCTCGTCCGACATCGAAATCCTCCGTAGGTGGGCTCGAGCGTGCTGGTAACCGGCGTGACTTAGCCAGTCCTTGCGGTCGCGCCGAGATGTTGCGTATGGTGCGACGATCCGGAACAGGGCACCAAGGAGCATGTCGATATGGACAGGCGATTGGCCCTACGATGAGCCGCGCGCTGAAGCTGGGTCAGAACGGCGAGCCTTCCCCCTGCTGCGGCCCGTGCCAGCTCCCGCGTCGCAGGACTGCTTCCGTGATCTGATCCTGGGACCTTACTTGTACTTAGCGGAAGATCTCCGGACAGTTCGATCTCCGGCGGCGGATCGTTGTTACGCCGCGCCCTGAGCTGACACCTCCTTGCAGTCAAGGAACGCCTGATACGGTGTGCGCCCCTGGGTGCGGTAGCCTTGGTGCGCCCGCTCGCGATTGTAGAACGTCAGGTAGGTATCCAGGTCACCTTGCAGCTGCGCCACGCTCTCGTAGAACGTGCGCCGGAAGGCGACGGCGAAGAATTCCTCCTTCACCGTGCGATGGAACCGCTCACAGAAGCCGTTCGTTTCCGGCGACTCGATCTCGGTGCGCCGATGCGTGATCTGATTGATCGCCAGGTAGAGCTCGAACGGGTGGCTCAGCGGCCGCCCGCAGTACTCGCGGCCGTAGTACCTTGCCTCGACGAGGTCAGGGCCAGTCAAGTGCTTCTCTAGAATGGGTTTGCCACAACTCAGACCAGAGGAGACGACCAGCCATGACCCCACACGTTTCTACCACGCCAACAGTCGCCTGGGTAGCGATCGACGTCGCCAAGGCGCAGCACCAGGTGCTCGTCGAGGTGCGCGAGGGACAGCGCACCGTGCTGAGGTTCGCGAATACGAAGCCGGAGATCGATCGGTTCGTGGCGTACTTGCGGCAGCTCGGCCGGCCCTGTGAGATCGCGTTCGAGCCGACCGGCGACTACCATCGGCCGATCACCTACTGGCTTGGCGATGCCGGGTTTCGGCTCCACCAGGTGTCATCGCTCGCCGTCGCGCGGACCCGCGAGGCCCTGTACAACTCGTGGGACAAGAACGACCCCAAGGATGCCCAGGTCATCCTGTATCTGTTAAAGACCGGCGCCACCCAACGATTTGTCGAGCCCATGGCCCACGGCTACCTCGACCTGCAGGAGATGGCCAATACCTACCAACAGGTATCCCTCCGGAAGGTGCGCGTCTATCACAGCATCGTGACCCATCACCTGCCCTTGTTCTTCCCCGAAGCTGAGCGCTATCTCCACGCGTCCCGAGCTGAGTGGTTTCCCGCGGTACTGCGTCTCACCCCGTGTCCGGCCGCGGTCCGGCAGTACACGAAGGCGGCCTTCATCGCGGCCGCGCTTCAGATCGTCGGCGGTCACAAAGCCGACAAACGCCGATGGTTGGCCGATTTCTACGACACCGCGCAGACGAGCGCCGGCCTGCCCGTGGCGGAGGACTCTGAGGCGATGCGGCTGTTTCGAATTGTCCTGGAGGAATACCAGCAGCTGTGTCGGCTGCGCAAGCGCCTCGAGATCGACGCGATCGCGCGCCTGCGTGAGCACCCGGACTTTGTGCGACTCCAGACGCTACCCGGCGTCGGCCCGATCCTCGCGATGTTGATCCTGGCCGAGGCCCGCGATCTCCGCCGTTTCGGCCACGTGCGGCAGTTTCTCAAGTACTGCGGGTTCGACCTGTGCACGGAGCAGTCGGGCCAGTTTCGCGGGACGACGCATTTGTCCAAGCGCGGCAACGCTAGACTCCGGTACGCCTTCTGGATCGCCGGCACGGTCGCCATCCGCATGCGAGAGAACAGCTTTCGCCGGAAGTTCGAGGAGTACATCCGACCCGATCCGAACAACCCGGACCGCCGTCGGAAGGCGTACACCGCCGTCGCGGCCAAAGTGGCCCGCGTCGCGTACGCGATGATCACCTCCGGCACCGATTATCGCCGCTTCCCTGAAGCGACGAGACCAAGCGGCAGGATCCCTTCGCCACGGGCCGTTGAGGCGGTGACCTCGTAGATAATGCTCGGACCTTCCGCCTGGACACCAACGTTGTGTGAAGCTCAGTCGCGGCTGCACGGGGGGTGCAGACCGCACGTGACTATGGTGAACGTGCCGTCTACGAAGGGCGGAAGCCGCTTGACGGGAAGACGCGGAGAAATCGCTGGCAAACTGCTAGATCAGAGAAGATCTGTCCGCTTGACTGTGACGGTAGCTCGTTGTCGGTGAGCAGGTGATCGATCGCCACGCCGTGTTCCTCGTAGAACGGCAGCACGCGTTCATGCAGCACGTCGACGGCGGTCATCGGCACCTTCGACAGATACAACTTGCCGAAGCCGAGGGAGCAGTGCGCGTCGACGACCGACTGCATGTAGATCCGACCGACGCCCTTGATCGTGCCGACGAAATACGTGTCCTGGCTCAGCAGATAGCCGCTGCGCGGCGCCTCGATGTGCGCTTGCGGATCGGTCGTCTTGCCCTGCCACTGCCGCAGCAACCGGGCCTGCGCTTCGGTCAGCACCCCACCTCGAGCCGCCGTCTTCTGCTCCAGCCAGAGCAGCCGCTGATGCCGCAGCGTCAGCCCGTGGCGGGCCCAGACCGCGCGCACCGCCGCCGGAGACACGCCCACGCCGACGAGCTTCAGTTGCTGGCTGATGAACACGTAACTGCGCGTCGGATATTGCTCGGTCATCTCCAGAATGCGTGTGACGATCTCGCCGGGTGTCTCGTTGGGCATGCGCGGCTTCCGGCGCTCCGCCGGCGCCAATCCGGCCGCCCCGTACCGTTCGAACGCGTCTTTGATTTCGTAGTAGTGCGAGCGGCTGATCCCGGCGCGCTTGCACGCCAGGCTGATGTTCTGCAGTTCCTCCGCCAGGGCCAACATGCCCAACCGCGCTTTGATTGACCTGCTCCCCGAAAGTTGATCCAGCCATAATGTGACTCCGCGCCGCTTCCGAAGGAGGAAGCCGATGCGACGGAGTCGTTTCACCGAAGCGCAAATCCTGGCGATCCTGCACGAGGGCGAAGCCGGGCGGAAAGTCGACGAGCTGTGCCGCGAGCACGGCGTCGCCAAGTACACCTACTACCGGTGGAAGGCGAAGTACGGCGGGCTGAAGGCGGACGACGCGAAGCGGCTGCGTCAGTTGGAAGACGAGAATCGCCGATTGAAGCACGCGGTCGCCGAGCTCACGCTCGACAAGCAGGTGTTGAAGGACCTGCTGAGGCGAAAGTGGTGACGCCCGCGGCGCGGCGTGAGGCCGTGCGCCTAGCGGGCGAGACGCCTGGCCTCAGTGAACGTCGGCGATGCCGGTTGGTCGGCGCGTCGCGGGCGATGGTGCGCTATCGATCGCGACGGCCGACCGACGAGCCGTTGCGTGAGCAGTTGGTGCGCTTTGCCGGCGAGCGTCGGCGGTGGGGCTATCGACGCCTCGCCGTCTTGGTGAAGCGCGCGGGGTTGACGGTCAACTTGAAGCGGATCTATCGCGTGTATCGCGCCGCGGGCCTCGCCGTGCGCCGGCGCAAGAAAAAGCTGCGCGGCCAGGCGCGGCCGCCCCAACCGACGTGTACGCCGACGTCGTGCAATCACTGGTGGTCGATGGATTTTCTCAAGGACGAGTTGGCGAGCGGGCGTGCGTTTCGCACCTGGACGCTCGAGGATCTCTTCTCGCGCGAGGCGCTCGGCCTGGTGTTCGATTTCTCCTTGCCCGCGCTGCGGATCATTCGGGAGTTGGATCGTATTGCCCAGGGCCGGGGCTATCCGACGTATCTGCGGGTGGACAACGGACCGGAGTTCATCAGCAAAGCGCTTGATGCATGGGCGTACCAGCACCACGTCCAACTCGTCTTCATCGATCCGGGCAAGCCGATCCAGAATGCGCACGTCGAAAGCTTCAACGGTAAAGTGCGGGATGAATTTCTGAACGAGCACTGGTTTCTGTCGATCGCCGAAGCGCAAGTGCTCGGCGAAGCGTTTCGGATCGATTTCAACACTGTCCGACCGCATAGCGCGTTGAAGAATCTGACGCCGGAGGAATTTGTGACGTCGTTGGCGGGCTCACCGGCGGCGCCGGTTCGCCCGCAAGATCAAGAGCCGAAACTAACTACGGGCGGAGTCACATAATCCGTGGATCAAACTTGGGGAGCACGTCATGATAAGCTTCTCCCGGGTGCTCATCGTTCTCCTCCTTGTGGTCTGACTTCAGTCTTCGCAAACCGAAATCTACCACCGGAGACCGAGAGCACCTCTTTAGCCCTCAACTGTCCGCTGATCTCCCGCTAAGTTCATGTCAAGTGTTGTCAAGCAGTCACGGGCTCGATCTGACAGGGAGAACTTTCGTCACCCAGCGAAACTAAACCATTGTTCATCGGGAGTGGGGCGATCCAGAACCACCCAACCTCGACGGTCGCGCTTAGCACACGACACAGGTGGAATTGCCTCGACGCGCTCCAATCGCATGAGTGTCGCGAAACACGCCGAAGACTTCTGCCTCCAAAACTCGGGGTCCTCAATTCGTAACAGTGGCCCAAATTTGCTCTTAATGATCCTCCAAGCGGCCGGATCGAGTTCGTAAAACCATACCTGACCGACCTCCGCAATCGCGACGACCGGTCCAGACGAGCGCTTTAGGAGGAGAACATCGCCAGCTTGAACCGACTGATACGGTGCGCAGCGATTCGTCGAGAATCGGGATTCAACAGTCTTGTTTCCCTCAAGCACAAATTGTAGAAATGGTTCGACAAAAACCGCAAGGTGGATGGCTCCGGTACTGTTCGGTGGTGAAGTGGAAAGGCGAGGCCCCCAATAGGGGTGTGGTTGCAAGTGGGTGGATATCTCGTCAACTAGTGACGATGTCCACTCGGGCATGGCGTTCCCTCCAAGCAGACACTTCCGTGCCTTCAGCCTGAATGATTTCACGCAGCCGTTCTTCCGTCCGCGTGACTTGCTGCTCCTCGTCGGTAGTCAGGTGCCGACCGAGAGAATGTTCCACGCCGCCGACGGTCCCCTCATCGTATGCAATCGCATCAAGAATGTACAGCAAAATCGCTGACCCATTGCAGCGAAACACGCGGTTGCCGGAGGTCCACACATCGACGAGGTCACGCCGGTGGTCGCGACGACTTACGGTGGGAAGCACATCAGATTCTGTGATCCGGTACAGGGTAGGATCGCTCCATTCCCGCCGATCTCCCCTCTCGCGTACTCGGATCCGGACGTCACCAAAGATTCGTTCCCGCCATTGATGACCCGACGAAACACTAGGCCGTTCGGCACGACATATCCCAACGCACCGAAAACGAACTAGGTCTCCTCTGCGCCACGCGCCGCGCAGAGGCGGAACGGAAGCGGCGTTCAGTGCATTCTCTTCAAACAGTGGCGACACATACGAAAGCACACCGCGTCGACACTCCTCCATCTCCAATCCAAGTGTTTTCGCCCAATTCACAATAGTTTCGCATTCGGCGGCGACGCCAGGACGTGTTCCTTCTGGCGGAATACTGATCAAGACAACGCCGTTGGGTTTACAGGCCTGTCGCGCTGCCCACAGAAACGCCCGTACCTCGGGCTCATACCACGGCGGATCGGCAACCACCACTTGCGCGCTCTTGACCCCGACATCTTGCTGCGTGAGATCCGCGAGAAACGCAAATCTTTCCGCTGACCCTCCAGAGATACGTCGGTTGACGACTAGCGGATCAGAGTCAACGAGCGAGAACTTGCGGGTGTCGCACAGACTCGTGACAGCGTCAAAAATTGTCGGAGTGCCCAACAGCACAACATGCGTGTTCGCCGAGCTGAGTTGACGTATTAAAGATACGAAGTCTTTGACGGTTCGGGTATCAAACCACCAACAACAGTCGAGAGGGTGAGGCGTCGGCAGGGCAGGAAGATCGTACGTCTGGAAGTCCGAGTCACGAACCGCGGGTCCGTGCAAAACATCGCTGCCTTGATTGAACTGGACGCTGTTTAAGAGGCTATATCGACGGATCGAATCAAGTACTGCGCGGGGATCGACCCCGGGTAAGGAGCGAACAAGATCGTCCCACCTTCGCGATCCGCTGTTGTGAAGGCGGCTCTGCACCCATCGATCTACACGATCCCGGTACCGCAGATCGGTTGGGTCAGTTTCTGGTAACAAGGGGCACATCCGCAATTGATTGCGCGCGCAGCTCGCTCGAGAAACGTTCGTCGAGTTCCTGCCTCCACGCATCTAGTACAACCGATTGGTTTTGTAGGGCTTCGTGGTGTCTCTCGTTAAGTCGCGCTTCAACCGGTGTGAATACCCGGACCTCAAGAGGAACCGTTCGGAGCGGCAGATGGACATTGACCCCTTGCAAGAGATCGACGAACCGACTGACGCGATCATGAATTTCGTGTAGGGTCGGTGTAGTGAACGTCACGTAGGCATAGACATCGACGCCGCTCGCGATCAATCGACGCATGAACTCGAATTGCTTATCAAAGCTACTTTTTGCCGCGTTTGTGTTGTATGCAAATGAGTCCCGATCGATGCCCTTGAAGCATCCGACGCGACCGTAGTTGGGAAATGTCGCAACAAGTTCCTGCTGCGACGGCGATAGATGCGTCCAGAAATAGTCCGTGCTGAGATTGTCGTCCGACCATATGTAGTACTGGCGGTCTAGGCCGCGGCGCCGAAGTTCTTCGAGCATCCACGGTACCCACTCAGGCGTTAGTCCTGGTTCGCCTCCACTGAGGTCGATTACAGATGGCCGATCTTCCTGAGCGAGGAACATGTCGAGCATCTCGCTGACGGTGAACCAATCTGAATGGTCTGGATCGGCGGATAGCAGATCGAACGGGACGAAGCAGTACCAGCAACGCCAATTGCATCCGGCATTCTGAAATACCTGGGCGCGAAGAT
>Ga0335084_10002511_pt1 | contig 17698 bp, 13 predicted proteins | sample Lox_Sample_44_FD_206721 | JGI IMG/M metagenome (GOLD analysis project Ga0335084, IMG submission 206721) | Soil microbial communities from Loxahatchee National Wildlife Refuge, Florida, United States - Lox_Sample_4.4 | ecosystem: Environmental > Terrestrial > Soil > Wetlands | place: USA...
CGCCGAAAGAAACAGGAATTTCATGCGGCCGCTGCGCTCGGCCCGGATCAGCGGCGGCGCCATCAGCGCGAACGAGCCCAGGACCACCGGCAGGTAGACCTTCCAGTGCTCGCTGACCGGGAGGTTCCCGTAGCGCACCAGCGCGGGCGGGACGACCACGAAGATCGCCATCTGCACCACGTGAAGGCAGAAGATCCCGAAGTTGAGGCGCAATTGCTCGGCATTGCGCAGCACCCCTTTCAGCGCGCCGGGAATGAGCCGGCGCCCGCCCGTTCCGGAAACCGGCTCCGCCGGCACGACCGCCAGCGTCACCCAGATCGCGGCGAGCGCGAGCAGTCCCGTCATGCCGAAGATTCCGCCCATGCCGATCAGAGGATACAGGGCCGGCGCCGCCACCAGCGACACCGCGAACATGAGGCCGATCGAGCCGCCGATCATCGCCATCGCCTTGGTGCGGTGCTGCTCGCGCGTGATATCGGCGGCGAAAGCGGTGACGGGCGCGGCGATCGCCCCGGCGCCCTGCAGCGCCCGCCCGAGGATGACGATCGCGATATTCGGGCCCCAGGCCGCGACGAAGCTTCCCAGCGCGAACAGCAGCAGGCCGATCACGATCACGCGCTTGCGGCCATAGCGGTCGGAGGCCATGCCGTAGGGTATCTGGAGGATGCCCTGGGTGAGCCCGTAGATGCCCAGGGCGATGCCGACGAGCGTCTGGCTGTCGCCCCCAGGCAGCCGCTGCGCGTGCACCGCGAACACCGGCAGGATGAGAAACAGGCCCAGCATGCGCAGGGCGAAAAGCGACGCGAGCGACAGGCTGGCGCGCAGCTCAAGCGGGGACATCCGCCCCGACGACACCGCGGACGTCATGGAAGTAGCGGGAGTACCACGGAATTTCGTATAGTAGCAGGTTTAGTTTCGCTCTCTTGGTAATGGAACAGATCCGCATCCGCGGCGCGCGCACGCACAACCTCAAGAATCTCAGCGTCGATCTGCCGCGCAACCGGCTGATCGTGATCACGGGCCTGTCGGGCTCCGGCAAGTCCTCCCTGGCCTTCGACACGCTCTACGCCGAGGGGCAGCGCCGCTACGTCGAGTCGCTCTCGGCCTACGCCCGGCAATTCCTGCAGCTCATGGAGAAGCCCGACGTCGACCTGATCGAGGGCCTGTCCCCGGCGATCTCGATCGAGCAGAAGGCGGCGAGCCACAACCCGCGCTCGACGGTGGGCACCATCACGGAGATCCACGACTACCTGCGGCTCCTCTACGCCCGGGTCGGCACGCCCTACTGCCCCGAGCACAAGCTGCCGCTGCAGGCGCAGTCGGTGTCGCAGATGGTCGACCACGCGCTCGCCCTTCCCGCCGAGAGCGGCCTCATGGTCCTCGCGCCCATCGTCGCGAGCCGCAAGGGCGAGCAGCAGGAGCTGGTCGCGGAGCTGCGCGCGCAGGGCTTCGCGCGGCTGCGCGTCGACGGCAAGGTCCACGAGATCGACGCCGTTCCGCGCCTGTCCAAGAACGTCAAGCACACCGTCGACGTGGTCGTCGACCGGCTGAAGGTGCGCCCCGACGCGAAGCAGCGCCTCGCCGAGTCGTTCGAGACGGCGCTGCGCCACGCCGACGGCCGCGCCATCGTGCTCGAGCTCGATTCGGGACGCGAGCACCTGTTCTCTGCGCGCTTCGCCTGCCCGGTGTGCGACTACTCACTGGCCGAGCTCGAGCCGCGCTTGTTTTCTTTCAACAACCCCATGGGCGCGTGCCCGAAGTGCGACGGGCTCGGAACCGTCAGCTTCTTCGACCCCAGGCGCGTCGTCGCCCACCCGGAGCTCTCCCTCGCCGGCGGCGCGATCCGCGGCTGGGACCGGCGCAACCAGTTCTACTTCCAGATGCTCACCAGCCTCGCCGCGCATTTCGGCTTCGACGTCGAAGTGCCCTTCGAGAAGCTGCCCGAAGGCGTGCAGGAGCTGGTGCTCCAGGGCAGCAGGGAGAAGATCCCGTTCTCCTACCTGAACGAGCGCGGCCGGACGGTGGTGAAGGAACACGCTTTCGAGGGTATCCTGCCGAACCTCGAACGCCGCTACAGGGAGACCGATTCGCTGGTGGTGCGCGAGGAGCTCGCGAAATTCCTGAATACCAAGGCCTGCCCGAGCTGCGAGGGCACGCGCCTGCGCCTGGAAGCGCGCCACGTGAAAGTCGGCGACAGCGCGATCTACGAAGTGAGCGCGATCCCGCTGAAGCAGGAGCTGGAGTTCTTCCGCGGGCTCAAGCTCGAAGGCGCGAAACAGGCGATCGCCGAGAAGATCGTCAACGAGATCGTCGCACGCCTGTCCTTCCTCAACAACGTCGGCCTCGACTACCTGTCGCTCGACCGCTCGGCCGAGACGCTCTCGGGCGGCGAGGCGCAGAGGATCCGCCTCGCCTCGCAGATCGGCTCGGGCCTCACCGGCGTGATGTACGTGCTCGACGAGCCTTCGATCGGGCTGCACCAAAGGGACAACGGGCGGCTGCTGGCGACGCTCAAGCACCTGCGCGATCTCGGCAATACCGTGATCGTGGTCGAGCACGACGAGGAGGCGATCAATTCGGCCGACCACGTGCTCGACATGGGACCCGGCGCCGGCGAGCACGGGGGGCGGATCGTCGCGGAAGGCACGCCGGCGGAGATCCGCCGCAACCCGGACTCCCTCACCGGCCAGTACCTTTCGGGCGCGCTCGAGATCCCGATCCCGAAGACGCGCCGGCGCTTCGACAAGACGCGCCTCCTCAGGCTGCGCGGGGCGCGCGGCAACAACCTGAAGGACGTCGAGCTGGCGCTGCCTGTGGGCCTGTTCGTCTGCGTGACCGGGGTTTCCGGCTCCGGAAAATCGACGCTGATCAACGACACCCTGTACCGGGCGGTCGCGCGCGAGCTGTTCGGTTCGGTCGACGAGCCCGCGGCGCACGACTCGATCAAGGGCCTGGAATTCTTCGACAAGACGATCAGCGTCGACCAGAGCCCGATCGGGCGCACGCCGCGCTCCAACCCCGCCACCTACACGGCGCTGTTCACGCCGGTCCGCGAGCTCTTCGCCGGGGTGCCGGCGGCGCGCGAGCGCGGCTACGGTCCCGGGCGCTTCTCGTTCAACGTCAAGGGCGGGCGCTGCGAGGCCTGCCAAGGCGACGGCGTCATCAAGGTCGAGATGCATTTTCTTCCGGACATCTACGTGCCCTGCGACACCTGCCACGGCAAGCGCTACAACCGCGAGACGCTGGAGGTGCAGTACAAGGGCCGGAATATCCACGAAGTGCTGCAGATGACCGTCGAGCAGGCGCACGAGTTCTTCGGCGCCGTCCCGGCCGTCGAGCGCAAGCTCCAGACGCTGCTCGAGGTGGGGCTCGGCTACATCCAGCTCGGCCAGCCCGCGACCACGCTCTCCGGCGGCGAGGCGCAGCGGGTGAAGCTGTCGCTCGAGCTCTCCAAGCGCGACACCGGGCGCACGCTGTACATCCTGGACGAGCCGACCACCGGCCTGCATTTCAAGGACATCGACCTGCTGCTCTCCGTGCTGCACCGCCTGCGCGACGCGGGCAACACGGTAGTTGTGATCGAGCACAACCTCGATGTCATCAAGACCGCCGACTGGGTGATCGACCTGGGGCCGGAGGGCGGCGACGGCGGCGGGCGGATCATCGCGCAGGGCACGCCGGAGGACGTGGCCGAGAGCGAGGCGGGCTTCACCGGCCGCTACCTTCGGAATGTCCTCGGGAAAAAGGTGCGCAGGGCGGCCTGAAACAAATGAAACGCCGACGCTTAGACAAGGACCCGGGGACTGCGTAGAATCCTCGGCAGCCGTATTCCAGAGGGAGAATCCCATGACCAAAACAATGCGCCTCGTGCTTTCCGCCATCGTCTGCGCGACGCTGGCGGCCCCCGCGGCAGCCCAGCAGCTCGCCGGAACCATGAAGAAAATCAAGGAGACCGGCTCGATCACCGTCGGTTACCGCGAATCCTCGATTCCCTTCTCGTATCTCGACGACAAGCAGCAGCCCATCGGCTACGCCATGGACCTGTGCATGAAGATCGTCGACGCGGTCAAGGCGGAGCTGAAGCTGCCCGGCCTGAAAGTGCAGCTGCAGCCGGTGACTTCCTCGAATCGGATCCCGCTGATGCAGAACGGCACCATCGACCTGGAATGCGGATCGACGACGAATTCGGTCGAGCGGCAGAAGCAGGTGTCCTTCGGACCGACCTACTTCGTCATCAACGTCACCGCCGCGGTGAAGAAGAACTCGGGGATCAACTCGCTCGCCGACCTGAACGGCAAGACGATCTCGACGACCTCGGGCACCACCTCGGTGCCGCTGCTGAAGAAGTACCAGAAGACCCAGAACGTGGAAGTGAAGGAGATCTACGGCAAGGACCACGCCGAGTCCTTTCTCCTCGTCGCCGACGACCGCGCCGCGGCCTTCGTGATGGACGACATCCTGCTCGCCGGCCAGATCGCCAACTCGAGGAATCCGTCCGACTACCGCATCATCCCCGAGTCGCTGCGCCAGGAACCCTACAGCATGATGCTGAGGAAGGACGACCCGCAGTTCAAGGCGCTGGTCGACAAGACCATCGGCGGGGTGATGAAGTCCGGCGAGATCGAGAAGATCTACGCCAAGTGGTTCACCAGCCCGATCCCGCCCAAAAGCGTCAACATGAACTTCCCGATGACGCCGGCGATACGGGACGCGTTCAAGAACCCGAACGACCAGGGCGTCTGAGGACCTAGCGCTCCTCCGGCAGTACCGGCGGCCCCCGGTGGGTCTGGGCATCCTCCTGGAGCAGGTTCCCGACGGGGACGGCCCGTGGTGGCGCATGCTCGCCTCGGGCCTGGAGTGGACCCTGATGGTCGCAGCGCTCGCCTGGATCCTGGCGTTTGCGCTCGGCTCGGTGGTCGGCGTGGCGCGCACCACCGACCGCAGGTGGCTGGTGCGCCTGGGGAATGCCTACGTCGAGCTGTTCCGCAATATCCCGCTCATCGTTCAGTTCTTCCTCTGGTTCTTCGTCGTGCCGGGCGTGATTCCGCCGGTGAAACGCTGGGTCGTTTCCGTCGATCCGCTGACCTATCAGCTGATCACCGCGGTCGTGTGCCTGGGGCTGTTCACCTCGGCGCGCCTCGCCGAGCAGGTGCGCGCCGGCATCCAGTCCCTCTCGCGCGGCCAGCGCAGCGCCGGCTATGCCCTGGGCCTGTCGCAGGCGCAGACCTACCGCTACGTGCTGCTGCCGATGGCGTACCGCATCATCATCCCGCCGCTCACCTCCGAGCTGATGAACCTCATCAAGAACACCGCCGTCGCCTACTCGATCGGCCTGACCGAGCTGTTCTTCCGCACGCGCGAAATGGGCGAGATGACTTTCCGCTATTTCGAGGCCTTCGGCGCGGCAACGCTGATCTACGCGGCGATCGCGCTCACCTCGAATCGGGTGATGGCGCTGCTCGAGCGCAAGGTCGCGGTCCCCGGCTATATCGGCTCGGCCAAATGATCGGCGACCTGGATCTCGGCGAGATCGGCCGCACCCTGCCCTACGTGATGGCCGGTCTCCAGTACACCGTCCAGATCACCATCGTCGCGGCGATCGGCGGCACGATCTTCGGGACGCTCCTCGCGATGGCGAGGCTCTCGGCGTTCAAGCCGGTCGCGCTGGTCGCGGCGGGCTACGTGAACCTGATGCGCTCGATCCCGCTGCTGCTGGTGATCTTCTGGTTCTATTTCCTGGTGCCGGTGATCCTGCAGTCGCTGACGGGCGCCGACCGCCCGCCGCAGATCGGCGCCGAGCGCTCCGCGTACATCACTTTCATCCTCTTCGAAGCCGCGTACTTCTGCGAGATCATGCGCGCCGGGATACAGAGCATACCCAGGGGACAAGGGGGGGCGGCCTTCGCCCTCGGCCTGGGATACTGGCCGGCGATGCGCCTGGTGATCCTGCCGCAGGCGTTTCGCAACATGCTGCCGGTGCTGCTCACGCAGACCATCATCCTGTTCCAGGACGTGTCGCTGGTATCGCTCCTGAACGTCACCGATTTCGTGGGCGCCGCCACCAAGGTCGCGCAGCGCGACGGCCGGGTGGTGGAGATGTACCTGTTCGTCGCGATCGTCTATCTGGCGCTGTGCTCGGCCCTCTCATTCGGGGTCAGGCGCCTGCAGGCGAAAATCGCCATAATCCGGTGAACGCGGGGGGCGGCGATGATCTCGATCAAGGACGTGAGCAAGTGGTACGGCAGCTTCCAGGTCCTGACCGGCTGCACCACCGAGGTGAGGAAGGGCGAGGTCGTCGTCGTATGCGGGCCTTCGGGGAGCGGCAAGTCGACGCTGATCAAGTGCGTCAACGGCCTGGAGCCCTTCCAGAAGGGCGAGATCACCGTCGACGGAATTTCGGTCGGCGACCCCGGGACCGACCTCCCGAAGCTGCGCTCGCGTATCGGCATGGTGTTCCAGAACTTCGAGCTGTTCCCCCACATGAACGTGACCCGCAACCTGACCCTCGCCCAGGAAAAGGTGCTGGGGCGCGGCCTCGATGATGCGACCCGCAAGGGCCTCGCGCTCCTCGACCGCGTGGGGCTGCTCGCCCACAAGGACAAGTATCCCGGCCAGCTTTCCGGCGGCCAGCAGCAGCGCGTGGCGATCGCGCGGGCCCTCGCCATGGACCCGATCGCGATGCTGTTCGACGAGCCGACCTCCGCCCTCGACCCCGAGATGATCAACGAGGTGCTCGACGTCATGGTCGCGCTCGCCAAGGAAGGCATGACCATGATGGTGGTGACGCACGAGATGGGCTTTGCGCGCAAGGTCGCTCACCGCGTCGTGTTCATGGACCGCGGCGAGATCGTCGAGGACGCGGTCAAGGAAGATTTTTTCGGAAAGCCGCGCTCCGAGCGCGCGCAGCAGTTCCTCTCCAAGATCCTCCAGCACTGACGCCGGTCGCGCCGGCGTGGAGCAATTCCGCGGTGCGGGGGGAGCGCTCGGGTACACTTGCGCCTTCGGACGATCCCCGGGGACAGCCATGAATCGCGACATCAAGCTGTTGTTCGCCCTGTTCACGCTGTCCGGTTTCACCGGCCTGATCTACGAATCGGTCTGGTCGCACTACCTCAGGCTGTTTCTGGGCGCCGCGGCGTTCTCGCAGTCGTTCGTGCTCGCGGCCTTCATGGGCGGCATGGCGCTCGGCGCCTGGCTGGCGAGCCGCTGGAGCGCGCGTTTCGCGAACCTGCTCGCCGCCTACGGCTGGATCGAGGCCGCGATCGGCGTCGCCGCCCTGCTCTTCCACGAGCTGTTCGTCCTGCTGACCCAGGCTTCGCTCGACCATGTCATCCCGGCGCTCGGTTCCCCCGACGCGGTCGAGGTCTACAAGTATTCGCTGTGCGCCCTGCTGATCGTTCCGCAGACGGTGCTCCTCGGCATGACCTTTCCGCTGCTCTCCGGTGCCGTGATCCGGCGCGGACCGCAGCAGAGCGGGCATCACCTGGCGATGCTGTATTTCACCAACTCGATCGGCGCGGCAATCGGGGCGCTCGCCTCGGCGTTCCTGCTGATCGGATGGATCGGCATGCCGGGAACGATGCGCCTGGCGGGAGCGCTGAATCTCGCTCTCGCCGCTGTGGTCCTCGCGATCGCGCATCGCGGCGAGCCCGCCGCGGTCACGCCGGCCGCGGGCACGACGACCCCCGCCGGAACCTACATCGCCAGGCTGTTTCTCGCCGGGGCCTTCGTCACGGGGCTGGCGTCGTTCATCTACGAAATCGTGTGGATCAGGATGCTGTCGCTCGTCCTGGGCTCGTCCTTCCATGCCTTCGAGCTGATGCTCTCGGCCTTCATCACCGGGCTCGCCCTGGGCGGGCTGTGGATACGCCGCCGCATCGATCGCATCGCCGATCCGGTCCGGTTCGCCGGCGTGGTGCAGGTCCTGATGGGACTCGCGGCGCTCTCCACGGTCTTCGTCTACCACTGGACCTTCGACTGGATGGCGTGGGCGCTGGGCGTGCTGCAGAAGAGCGCCAGCGCCTACCCGGTGTTCAACCTGTTCAGCCACGGGCTGGCGTTCGCGGTGATGCTGCCGACGACCTTCTTCGCCGGCATGACGCTGCCGCTGTTCACCCACGTGCTGCTGCGCGGCGGCCGCGGCGAGCGCGCCATCGGCCAGGTGTACGCGGCCAATACGCTGGGGTCGATCGCCGGCGTGCTCGTCGCGGTGCACCTTCTCCTGCCCGACGCCGGCCTGAAGCTCGCGCTGGTCGTCGGCGCGGCCGCCGACATGCTGCTCGGCGCATGGATCCTGCGCTATTCGCTGGAGCGGTTCCGGCGCGCGCACGCCTTCGCCGCGCTCATCGCCGGCATGCTGGCCGCGACGGCGACCGCGCGGCTGGATATCCTCGAGCCCGAGCGGCTCTCCTCCGGAGTGTTCCGCTACGGTCACGCGCTTCCCGAATTCGGAAGGGTGATCTTCTACCGCGACGGCAAGACCGCTTCGGTCGCGGCGCGCGCCCAGCCCGGCGGCATCGTTTCCCTTTCCACCAACGGCAAGCCCGACGCGGCGATACGGCTGGACACCGACCTGCCTCCGACGCCGGACGAGTACACCATGACCCTGGTCGCGGCGCTGCCCCTGCTGATCAAGCCCGACGCGAAGTCCCTCGCGAACGTCGGATGGGGATCCGGGCTGACCACGGAAGTCGCGCTGTCGCACCGCGGTCCGAAGGAAGTCGACACCATCGAAATCGAACCGGCGATGGTGACCGGCGCGATGGCTTTCGCACCGCGCGTGCTGCGGCCCTACCAGGACCGGCGCAGCCACGTGTTCTTCGAGGACGCAAAGAGCTATTTCGCCCGCTACGGGAAGCGCTACGACGTGATCATGGCGGAGCCTTCGAATCCCTGGGTCAACGGCGTCGCCGGCCTGTTCTCCACCGAGTTCTACCGCGACACCAAGCGCTATCTCGCGCCCGGCGGCGTGTTCGTCCAATGGTTGCAGGTCTACGAGTTCAGCGACGAGCTGCTCGCCTCGATCCTGGGAGCGCTGCGCGAGAACTTCTCCGACTACGAGATCTACGAATCGAACCCCGGAGACCTGCTGGTCATCGCCGTCGTGCAAGGCCGCGTGCCACGTCCCGGCCCCCTGCCGGTGGAGGAGCGCGGATTCATGGAGCACATGGATCGGCTGGGCATCGCGCACATCGAGGAGATCGCCGCGCGCAGCCTCGGCACCATGAGGCAGATCGACCCGCTGTTCGCCCCGTTCCAGGCGCCGGTCAATTCGGACTTCCGTCCTTTCGTCCAGCTGGAGGCCGCCCGCGCCCGCTTCGAGGGCAGCCGGGCGCAGGGCCTGATGAGCCTGGCGACCGCGCCGCTTCCGATCGTCGAGATGATCGGCGGGGCGCCGCGGTCGCACCTCAAGGCTCCGGTCCCCGACTATGTTCCGGCCCTGGGCATCCGCAGGCAGTCCGTGGCCGTGGAGATCGCGCGCCTGCTCGGCGATCGCGCCGCGGATCCGCTGCGGTCCCCCGAAAAACTCGCGGGAGAAATCGCGCTGGTGCTGAAGTATCCGGGCGCGCTGTGCGCGGACCAGCCATCGAAGACCGCGCTCGAGCAGCTGCAACTCGCCGCCGAAGTCACCCTGAGCTCGCTCGACAGTCGGCAGGCGCGTGCCCTTTGGATCGAGCGCAGATGGATCGGCTGCACGCCGCGCTCGGCGCACGTCCGGGACCGGCTCGACGTCTACGCCGCGGTCGCGGCGCGCGATTCCAGGGCGATGCTCGCTCGGGCGCGCACGCTGCTCGCGGGATCCGCCGCGGGCGGGGATCCCTGGGGACGCTACCTGCTCAGCACGGCCCTGCTCGGCGCGCACGCTGCCGGCGAACATTCGCAGGCCGGCGACCTCTGGCAGCGCTACGGGCGCGTGCTCTACCCCAGAGGCGACCTGCCGCCTTACCTGGTCTACCTGGCAAATCTGAAATAGGACGCGCTCAGCCCTTGAGGGCGCGGGCGCGGATGGCGTCGAGCGTGGTCGACGTGGTGATCGCCTGCGGATCGATGCGCAGCTCGATCAACGCGGGCCGCCGCGAGGACTCCGCGGCCTTCACCGCGCGCTCGAAGGCGGGGGTGAACTCGCCGGTTTCTTCGACCCGCTCGCCATGGGCGCCGTAGGCGCGCGCGAGCGCGACGAAATCCGGATTCTGCAGCGCGGTCGCGTACACCCGCGCCGGGTACTCGCGCTCCTGGTGCATGCGGATGGTGCCGTACATGCCGTTGTTGACGACGATGAAGATCACCGCCAGCTCGTACTGCACCGCCGTCGCAAGCTCCTGCCCGTTCATGAGGAAATCGCCGTCGCCGTTCACCGAGACCACGAGACGATCAGGCTGCGCGACCTTGGCGGCGATGCCGGCGGGAACGCCGTAGCCCATCGAGCCGTTGGTCGGTGCCACCTGGGTGCGCAGGCCCGGGTAGCGGTAGAAGCGCGAGATCCAGCCGGCGAAATTGCCCGCGCCGTTGGCGATGATCGCGTCGCGCGGCAGCCGCTCGCGCATCCAAGCGACGATCTCGGCGAGCTGGACCTTGCCCGGGATGGGCGCGGGCCGGGTCCACTCCAGGTAGTCGGCGCGCGCCCGCTCGCACCAGGATTTCCATCCGCTGCCGTCCACTTTCAGGTTTCGCAGGGCCGCGGTGAACTGCGGCATGCCGGAGTTGATCAGGAGCTCACCCTGGTAGACGCGCCCCAGCTCCTCGGCGCCCGCATGGACGTGAACCAGCTTCTGCTTCGGCCGCGGCGGCTCGATCAGCGTGTACGCCCCCGTCGTCATCTCTCCCAGGCGGGCGCCGATGACGAGCAGCAGGTCGGCGTCGCGCACGCGAGCCGCGAGCTTCGGATTGATGCCGATGCCGACGTCTCCGACGTAGCGATCGTGGTTGTTGTCGATCAGGTCCTGGAAGCGGAACGAGCAGGCGATCGGCAGGCCGCCAGCCTCGGCGAACGCCTGCAGGTCGTCGCGGGCCTCGCGCGTCCACACCGTGCCGCCGAGAATGACGAGGGGCTGTTTCGCCCGCGCCAGCAGGCCGCGAAGCTTTTCCATGTCCCCGGGCGAGGGGCTCGCTTGCACCACCTGGTAGGGCGCGACGTCCTCCACGCTCGCGGTCTGCGTCAGCATATCCTCGGGCAGCGCGAGCACCACCGGCCCGGGCCGGCCCGAGGTCGCGAGGTGGAAGGCATGGCTGACATACTCGTGCATGCGCTCGGGGCGGTCGACCTGCGCCACCCACTTCGCCATCGGCCCGAACATGTGGCGGTAATCGATCTCCTGGAACGCTTCGCGGTCGGCGAACTCGCCCGGAACCTGGCCGATGAACAGGATCATCGGGGTGGAGTCCTGGTGCGCGGTGTGCACGCCGATCGAGGCGTTGGTCGCGCCGGGTCCGCGGGTGACGAGGCAGATGCCGGGCTTCCCCGTGACCTTCCCGTAAGCTTCCGCCATGTAGGCGGCGCCGCCGTCCTGGCGCGCCACGATGAGACGGATCGCCTCGCGCGCGTCGTAGAGCGCGTCGAGCACCGCGAGGTAGCTCTCCCCGGGAACGCAGAAGGCGGTGTCGACGCCGTGGATCTTGAGCGCGTCGACGAGGATCTGGGCCGCGGTCCGGGTGGCTGCCATGGTGAGGGCCGAACTATACGATAGAATTCCCCGGCCATGGTCGACGACATCCCGGGCTTGCGCCGCATCCTCAAGACCAACCGCGTCATCGCGGTGGTCGGCCTCTCCGCCGACTGGTTCCGGCCCAGCTACTTCGCGGCGAAATACATGATCGAGCACGGCTACACCGTGATCCCGGTGAACCCGCGCTACGACTCCATTCTGGGGCAGAAATGCTACAAGTCGCTGCGCGACATTCCTGTGAAAATCGACATCGTCGACTGCTTCCGCAAGACCCAGGACATCATGCCGATCGCCGAAGACGCGATCGCTATCGGCGCAAAGGTGTTGTGGCAGCAACTCGGCGTGATGAACACCGAGGCCGCGAAGAAAGCCGAGGCCGCCGGGCTCGAGGCCGTGATGGACCGCTGCGTCAAGATCGAACACGGGCGCCTGTTCGGCGGTTTGAACTGGTGCGGCGTGAACACGAGAGTCATATCCGCGAAACGCCCGCAGTGGCTGTCGTACTGATGCCTTTCGTGCGATGAGCGATCTCTATGGATTCGATGCCTATTCACCGGGCGAGATCGCCAGGCGCGTGGAGGAGGTCGGGGTCGCCAAGGCCCGCATGCCGCTGCTGCCGCTCGTCATGCTCGGGGTGCTCGCCGGCGGGTTCATCGGGCTGGGCGCCCTGTTCTACACGCTCGTGGCCAGCGACGCGACGCTCGGGTTCGCCGCCCAGCGCCTGCTCGGCGGCGCGGCCTTCTCCCTGGGCCTGGTCCTGGTGGTCGTTGCAGGCGCGGAGCTGTTCACCGGCAACAACCTGATCGCCATGGCCTGGGCCGAAGGCAAGGTCACTTCCGCGGAGGTTCTGCGCAACTGGATCATCGTCTGCGCCGCGAATTTCGCGGGCGCCGCCGGGCTCGCAGCGCTCGTGGTCCTCTCCGGACACCTCGGTATGAACGGCGGCGCGGTGGCGGCACAGGCGGTGAAGATCGCCGCCGCCAAGGCGGCGCTGCCCGCGGCGGAGGCGTTCTTTCGCGGGGTCCTGTGCAATATCCTGGTGTGCATGGCGGTGTGGATGGCCTTCGCCGGCCGCAGCGTCATCGACAAGGCGGTCGCCATCGTCTTCCCGATCGCGGCGTTCGTCGCCGCGGGCTTCGAGCACAGCATCGCCAACATGTACTTCTTCCCGGTCGCCATGCTCCAGCTTGCGCAAGCCCCATCCGCCGTTCCGGGCGCCGAGCTGGTCGACGCGGCTCACATGCTGCGCAACCTCGCCGTCGTGATTGCCGGCAATATCGTCGGCGGCAGCGTGCTCGTCGCGCTCGTCTACTACCTCATCTACCGCCGCGGGGCGGACGAACACCATGGCTGACCGCAAGTTCGGCATCGAGACGCTGGCGCTGCACGCGGGCCAGATCCCCGACCCGGCCACCGGCTCGCGCGCGGTGCCGCTGTACCAGACGACGTCCTACGTCTTCGACTCGGCCGACCACGCGGCGAGCTTGTTCAACCTGCAGACCTTCGGCAACGTCTACACCCGCCTCTCCAATCCGACCACGGCGGTGCTCGAGGAGCGCGTCGCCGCGCTCGAAGGCGGGCGCGCCGCGGTCGCCACCGCCACAGGGCAGGCCGCCGAGACGACCGCGGTCCTCACCCTGTGCGAATCGGGCGACCACATCGTCAGCGCGTCCACGCTCTACGGCGGCACCTACACGCTGCTGGAAGTCAACCTGCGCAAGCTCGGCATCGAGACGACTTTCGTCAATCCGGACGATCCCGAGAATTTCCGGCGCGCGCTCAGGAAGAACACCAAGCTCCTGTACGCCGAGACGCTCGGAAATCCGCTCATCAACATCGTCGACATCGAGCCGGTGGCGAAGATCGCACGCGAGGCCGGGATTCCGCTCGTGGTCGACAACACCGTGCCCTCGCCGTACCTGTGCCGGCCGTTCGAATGGGGCGCGGACATCGTGGTGCACTCGGCGACCAAATACATCGGCGGCCACGGCACCACCATGGGCGGCATGATCGTCGAATCGGGGAAATTCCCGTGGGACAACGGCAAGTTCCCGGGAATGACCGAGCCCTCGCGCGGCTACCACGGCGTGCGTTTCTACGAGACCTTCGGCGACTTCGGCTACACCATGCGCGCGAGGATGGAGACGCTGCGCACCTTCGGGCCGTCGATCTCGCCTTTCAACTCCTGGATGCTGCTGCAGGGCCTGGAAACCCTGCCGGTGAGAATGGAACGGCACTGCGCCAACGCGCTCGCGGCGGCGAAGTTCCTCGAGCAGCATCCGCGCGTTTCCTGGGTCAACTATCCGGGCTTGCCCGGCAACAAGTACCACGCGCTCGCGAACAAGTATCTGCCGAAGGGCGCGAGCGGCCTCCTCAACTTCGGCGTGAAGGGCGGAGCGAAGGCGGGCGAAAAATTCATCGAGGCGGCGACCTTCATGAGCCACCTCGCCAACATCGGCGACGCGAAGACCCTCATCATCCACCCCGCCTCGACCACGCACCGGCAGATGTCGGAAGACGAGCAGGCCAAGGCGGGCGTCACGCCGGACATGATTCGCATCTCGGTCGGCCTGGAGACACTCGACGACATCCTCTGGGACATAGATAATGCGCTTTCTCTCGCCTCGAAAGCCTGACTCTCCTCCGATCCCGATGCTGCAGCGAACCGCAAGACCCGTCGTGTTCGATACGCCCTACCCCACGTTCCGCCGGCCGACCCTGGCGCGGAACGTCGTCTCCACCTCGCAGCCGCTCGCCGCGCAGGCCGGGCTGCGCATGCTCCTCGCCGGCGGCAACGCGGTCGACGCGGCGCTCGCGACCGCGATCACGCTCACCGTGGTCGAGCCGATCTCCAACGGTATCGGCAGCGACGCCTTCGCGATCGTGTGGGACGGTAAGCAGCTGCACGGCTTGAACGCCTCGGGGCGCTCGCCCGCGGCGTGGACGCCGGAGTATTTCAAGGGCCGCGCGGCGATACCGGCACGCGGCTGGGACAGCGTCTCGGTTCCCGGCTGCGTTTCCGCCTGGATCGATCTGTCGAAGAAATTCGGCAAGCTCCCCTTCGCGAAGCTGTTCGAGCCGGCGATGGACTACGCGGCGAACGGCTTTCCGGTCTCGCCCTTCGTCGCCGAGCGCTGGGATCCGCAGGTGCCGGAGCTGCGCGACCAGCCCGGCTTCGCCCAAGGCTTCCTGCCCGGCGGGCGCTCGCCGCGCACCGGCGAGATCTTCCGCTTCCCCGACCAGGCGAAGACCCTGGAGAGAATCGCCGCGACGCAGGGCGAGGCCTTCTACCGCGGCGAGCTCGCCGAAAGAATCGAGGCCTACGCGAAGAAGACCGGCGGCGCGATGACGCGCGCCGACCTCGCCGCGCACCGGAACGACTGGGTGGGCACGATCAGCCAGGACTACCGCGGCCTCACCGTCCACGAGATCCCGCCGAACGGCCAGGGCATCGTCTGCCTGATGGCGCTCGGCATCCTCGCGAACTTCGACGTCGCCGACTACCCGGTCGATTCGGCCGACAGCACGCACCTGCAGATCGAGGCGGTGAAGCTCGCTTTTGCCGACGCGCGGCGCTTCGTCGCCGACCCGAAAGCGATGGGCGTCGAGGCGTCGCAACTGCTCGACCCGGACTATCTCAAGGAGCGCGCCAAGCTGATCGACATGAGGCATGCCCAGGACTTCGGCCATGGCACGCCGCCCAAGGGCGGCACGGTGTACCTCACCGCGGCGGACGCAAGCGGCATGATGGTGTCCATGATCCAGTCGAACTTCATGGGGTTCGGCTCGGGCGTGGTCGTGCCCGGGACCGGCATCAGCCTGCAGAACCGCGGCTCGGGCCTGGTGCTCACGCCCGGCCACCCCAACCAGGTCGCCCCCAACAAGCGCCCCTTCCACACCATCATCCCGGGGTTCGTGACGCGCGGCGGCGAGCCGCTCATGAGCTTCGGACTCATGGGCGGGAGCATGCAGCCTCAAGGGCACACCCAGATGATGGTGCGCATGGCCGACTACGGTCTGGGACCGCAAGGCGCGATCGACGCGCCGCGCTTTCGCGTGGTGGACGGCCTGCAGGTGACCTTCGAGGACGAGTGGCCTGCGGCGACCATCGCCGACCTGGCCGCGCGGGGCCATCAGGTGATGAAGCTGCCCGAGGACTACAACGCCTTCGGCTGCGCCCAGATCGCCCACCGGCTCGAGGACGGCTACCTCGCCGCCGCGGACCCGCGGCGCGACAGCCTACCGGTCGGATTCTGATTTCCGGGCGGGGCCGCCCTGGCCCGCCTTGTCGCTCTCCTCGATCGCCTTCACCAGTGCGTTCCTCGCGAGCAGGTTCGCCGCGGGATCGTCGAGGGTCTGGTACTTGCGCACGATGCCCCGGACCGAATCGAATCCGGTCTTGTCGATCCGGCCCCGCTCGTAGAAGAGCGATGCGGTGATCATGATCCCGAGGCGCTCCACCACCGGGCTGTTGCTGATCACCGGGGCCGCGGAGACCTTCTCCAGGTACTGCGAGTAGAACTCCGACCACTTCATCTTCCCGGCTTCCGCCAGGGGTTCGTTGCGCGCCGCCCAGTTGTCGACTTCCTGGATGCCATAGGTCTCGGTGAAAATGGCGCAGCCGCAGAGCGACATCGCGAGGGCGGCGGCGGCCGCCCAATTCGGCATGCCAGAGGAGCCTTTAGTCATCCGGCTATGTTAACCGTAAAATGCGCTGCCACAACGGCGCGGAGGACCAACGATGCTGAAGCTCTGGGGCAGGATCAACTCGATCAACGTGCAGAAGGTGCTGTGGGCGCTCGATGAGCTGAAGGTCCCCTACGAGCGCACCGACGCCGGCCTGCAGTACGGCGTGGTCAACGAGCCCTTCTACCGCAAGATGAACCCCAACGGCCGGGTGCCGACGATCGAGGACGACGGCCTGGTGCTGTGGGAGTCGAACGCGATCGTGCGCTACCTGTCGTCCAGATACGGCGCAGGTACGCTCTGGCCCGACGATCCCAGGCAGCGCGCCGATGCGGACCGCTGGATGGATTGGGCGACGAGCACCGTCGCTCCGCCGATCACGCCGGTTTTCTGGGGCCTCATACGCACGCCACCCGAAAAGCGCGATCTCAAGGCGATCGAGGAAGGCGTCGCAAAGCTCGCCCAGGCGTTCCAGGTGCTCGAACAGTCCCTCGAGGGGCGCGACTACGTCGCGGGAAAGACATTCACCATGGGCGATATCCCGCTCGGCACCTTCGTGTACCGCTGGAACGCGCTCGACGTCGCGCGGCCCAGGCTACCGAGAGTCGAGGCGTACTACCAGCGGCTGCAGCAGCGCCCGGCGTACAAGAAGCACGTCATGCTGCCGCTCAGCTAGCGATCAGCGACGCAAGCCGGGCGTCGCGCTCGGCCTTCTCCAGCTTCGCAAGGTCCCCGACCTCCCGATAGAAGGCGGGCAGATCACCCTTCTTCTGCGCAAGCAGCGCGCGAAACGCGGGAACGAGCTCGCTGTAGCTCGCGATCGACACGAGAAATGCGTTGTTCACGCCGCTGGCGAGCAGCCGGTCGAAGCCTGTGAACCCGCGCCAGGATGCCTTCAGAGCCTCGTACTCGCCCTCCATCTGAGCGAACAGGCGCCGCTTTCCCTCCCGCTTTTCTTCCGTGGAGAGGGGCTGCGCGTAGAAATCCGCGAGCCGCGCGCGGTACTTGAGCACCAGCGCGGCGAACTCGGAACGCCGGCGGCGGGAGTCGGCGTACGCCGCACGCTGCTCGGCCGTTCCCTCGCGCTCGAGCCAGCGGCGCAGGCCCTCCTCTTCCACCGTCGCCGCGAAGGACTCGTTGAATACCGTGTCCCCCTTGACGTACACCACCTGATGGGCGAGCTCGTGAAACAGAATGCGCGCGACCTCGGGCTCCGGGTAACGTATGAAGGTGGAGAGCACCGGATCGGAAAACCAGCCGAGGGTCGAATACGCGCTGACGCCTGAAACGTAGACGTCATCGCCCACCTGCGCCAGCTCGGCCGCATGCTGCTGCGCGGCCTCCTCCGA
>Ga0335084_10002512_pt1 | contig 17696 bp, 16 predicted proteins | sample Lox_Sample_44_FD_206721 | JGI IMG/M metagenome (GOLD analysis project Ga0335084, IMG submission 206721) | Soil microbial communities from Loxahatchee National Wildlife Refuge, Florida, United States - Lox_Sample_4.4 | ecosystem: Environmental > Terrestrial > Soil > Wetlands | place: USA...
GCTAGCGGTGAGACCGCAGCCAGCCCTTCCGTGTAGCAAGAGCTTCTAGAGGAGAACCATCTCAATGCAAAAGAAAGTGATGGCAGTGGCTGTCGCGACCGCACTCGCCGCCCCGGCAGCAGCGCTGGCGCAGGGCAGCAGCGTGCAGATCTACGGCGCGATCAGCATGTCGGTCGAGGGCGCGCAGGCGAAGGGCGCTGACACCAACAGCACCTTGACGCCGGTCACGCAAGGCGGCGGCAGCTCGATCCGCGGCGGCAACGTCGGGGGCGGCTACGTTTCGATAAACAATTCCGGAGTCCTGCCCGGCACGACGGAAACTGACAACGTGAACGAGCCGATGCGGTCGCGGACCCAGGGTGCCGGGTCCAACGTCGGTGTGCGCGGGCGGGAAGATCTGGGTAACAGCCTCTACATGGGCTTCCAGGCCGAACTGGCGATGCAGCAGGGCGGCGTCACGCCGCAGGGCGGCGTCTCGGGCGGTGTGACCGCAACCTGGCGGAACAGCGGCCTGTGGCTCGGCGGGCGATGGGGTGAGGTCGGGATCGGCGTGTGGGATTCGCCGTTCACCGTCAACACCAACACGCTCGGCGCGGGTCATGCGCCGTACGCCAACGCGTCCACGACGTTCGCGGCCGGCCTGCTCGGCGGCGGCACGTCGGCCTCCGCGGCGACCGTGTCTGGTCAGGACCTCGGCCAGTGGTGCGGCGCGAACTTCGGTCAGACGTCGACGTCTACCCTCAGTACGGCGAACTGCATGGCGTGGGCAACGAGCTTCAACCGCCGGGTCGGCAACTCGGTCTGGTACCAGTCGCCGAACTGGGCCGGCTTCAGCGGCCGCGTGCAGTACGGCGCGACGAGCGGTGCGACCAACAACGCGACGAACGACAGCTCGACCACCCCGGGCTCGGTCAAACCTCAGCTTTGGAGCGTGGGCCTGAACTACACGCTCGGCGGCCTGTATGCGGGTGTGGGATACGAGTACCACGGCGACTACATCACGGCGGCTACGCGGAGCATCGGGACGGCGGGCTTCAACGCGATCAACGCTGCACTTAACGCCGGCGGCCCCCTTGCCACCGGCAGCATTGCAACTCTTAACTGCCCTGCCGGGTTCGCCCTCGGCGGTACGGCCGTCACGGCCACAGCTCCGGGTGTCTCCCCCACAACGGCCTGCATCCCGGTCGGGTCGAATGTCGCGAACGGCATCAAGAGCGACAACTCGCATGCGTGGAACGTAAACCTGCGTTACACGTTCGGGTTCGGCCTGTCGATCGGCGGCTACTACGAGTGGGTCAAGTGGAATATGGATTACGCGAACAATCCGGGCACCGTCGTTGGACTGGGTGACCTGGCAAGCTGCACGGCCGGCGATTGCAACGTGACCAGGATCAGCCGCAATGCCTGGCGTTTGGACGCCGCGTACCAGCTCGGCGCCCACACCTTCGGCCTACAATACGCGAAAGGGGACAATATAACCGGGTCGACCCAGCAGACCAGCTTCAACGGTCAGGGCACGAGCGTGAACGGCTGGATCCTCGGCTACGGGTACAGCCTGTCCAAGCGCTCGAGCGTCTTCGCCTACGGCACCCTCATCAACAACGATTCGAACGCCCGCTTCAGCGGCATCGTGTTCAACGGCATCGGGCCGAACGCGGGCGGCGATCCGCGGTATGTCGGCGTCGGCCTCCGCCACCTGTTCTAAACGGCGGGTCACGCTTCGAAACGGGCGCCTTCGGGCGCCCGTTTTTTTTTCCTGCGCACACCGGCTGAGCGCCCTTCGCTCGGGCCTGGAGATCTTCCGTCAGAGCGGGGTGGGCGTCACATGCGCCCGCAAGATTGCGTTCTCAGTCGCGTCCAGACTGGGGCCCTTTTGCCGTCCAGAACTGATACATCCCCCTGAAGAGCCAGGGATGGGCCGCCTCGAGCGCCGCCCAGTTGGCGAGGTCTAGCATGTCCGGGTCGTCGGGATACCTCGCGCCATAGCGCTGTTTCGCCGCCGGATCCTGGAAGGTGAAGCCGAGAAACCGCAGGCGATTCTGCGCGAGGAGATCGGCAATCTGCGGGATCGTGAACCGGTGCTCCATGACGTGGAAGAGCAGGTCCCGCACCATCGACGTCGAATAGAAATCCGCGGCCTCGTCGGCGAGGGACCTGAATCTGTCGCCGGGGTAGCGCCGTATGAATCGCCGGCAAGCCCGGACTCCCTCGAGCGTTGGAGTGAATCCCTCGCGCGCGATGATCGAGCGCAACTCGACGATGTCGGCTCGCGCGGCATCGCTATAGAGCCCAAGCATCAGGTAGCCGCCGGGCACGAGGAGATCGGTCAGGCGCCGCAGGCCTTCCGCCGGGTCGGCCATGTGGTGCAACACACCGACACTTGAAACGACGTCGAACTTCAACCCGAGCGCGCCGAGATCGAGAATGTCGGCGCGGAGGAACTCGACGTTTCTCACCCCGAGCTCGTCCGCTTGCCTCCTCGCGTACGCCAGGCTCGCGCTGCTGAGGTCGATTGCGGTTACACGCGCGCCAAGGTAACCGGTCGCGTACATGATCGCGTGCCTGCCGGTCCCGCAGCCGGCGATCAGGATCTGCGGCGAGTCCGCAAGGGGCTTCAGCGGCGGCGAGAACGGCGCGATCTCGCGGAGGATCCGCGCCGTGTAGGGCACCGGCTCGTCTCTGAAGACGCTCAGCCACCTCGGGTAGGGGTTTTGCTCGTATTGCGTCCTGACCGCGAGCGACGTCCGGTCCCGGATCTCGCCGACCTGCTTCAACCCGGCGGCGATTTCGGCCTCGATCGCCGGTTCGTCGAGGTGGGTCCTGACGAGTTCTTCCAGACCGGGAAGGGATCGATCGAGCTTTGTGCGACACCACTCGCCGATCCCGGGCATCCCGGCGAGCGGTTCGTAGCAGGCGAGGATGCCCACGCCCGCGCTCGAGGGCGTGCCCGCTTCGATGGCGCGCTCGACCCTGCTCCTGACCGTGCGCACGAGCGCGTGCTCCGCCTCGGTCACGTCCCACACGTACTCGTTCAGGAAGCCCTGCTGCGCGAGCGCGAGCACGAGCGGCTCGACCGTCGCCAGCAATTCCGGCGCGGGGTCATCGGCGCTCACCAGCCGCAGGAGCGCGCCGCGAGCGAGCGTGAAGAGTCTCTCCGCGACCGCATCGCCGACCGTGATCTTCGCGAGCGATCCGAGCAGCAGCGCGTCGTTGCACAGGGCGTGAAGGGCGCCCGGGTGCAGCTGCTGCATCCGGGGAAAATCGTATCGGAGAGCTGCGGGGTCGAATCCCAGGCGCCCGAGCCTCCCGTGCAGGATCGCCCAGGCGATGCGCCCGAGGGCCTGGTAGTCGACGTTGCGGCCGGCGAGACACGCGAGGACCGCCCGCTCGATCGTCGGCGTCTCAAGCTTCCCGACGTCGAGCGCTGGGGCGCTCGCGGCGCGGCAAAAGCTCACCTGGAACGCGGCGCGCGCGGGCTCGAGCTCGACGCTCCGCGCGTGACTCGCGAGCGACGAGTCGTGCCGCTCGAGCTTGCCGAGCGCGGCGCCGCGGCCGGAGTGGGCGGCGGCGAGATCGGGCTTGAGCGCGATCGCGCGGTCGTAACTGGCGATCGCCTCCTCGAATCTTCCCTGGCGCGCAAGGCACACGCCAAGGTTGTGCCGCGCCTCGTGGTCCTCCGGTGCGTCCTGGAGGACCTGCGCGAAGAGCGCCTCGGCCTCGGCGTCCCGCTCCCGGTCGAGCATCAGGCGGCCGAGATTGAAGACGAGGCTCGGACGCCCCGGTGCGAGCGCAAGGGCCTCCCGGTAGAGCGCTTCGGCCTGATCCAGGTTCCTGGCGAGGTGCTCGGCCAACCCGCGGGAAAAGAGATCCCTGGCGCGCTCGAGGTTCGGGGTCATACGCGGTCGTGAACGCTGCGGACGGCTCGGTTCGCTCGGATGGCGCGAGTGTATCGCTCGCGACGACCCGCGGACGCGTCCGCTACCCGCTTTGGCGATCGAGCGAGCGCGCTCGCGCCGTGCGGAAACGAGGGCACCCGCCTGCCCGCGCGAGCGCTCGCCGCGCTCGCTACGAGTGGGCCTGCCGGCGCTGCCCGGGTAAAATCCCGTCGGTGTCGACTGCCACCACCACCGCGCAGCCCGTCCTGCACCCGGAGCTCCAGGTGGTCCTCGATCGCTTCAACGAAGCGCGCGCGCAGCCGCCGGAGACCTACAAGCATTGGCCGGGCGTGCTCGAGCGCCCGACTTTCTTCGGGGTCGAGGCGCTGCAGCGGCACCTGTCCAATCCGCTGCTGCAGCCGAACTGGGTCGGGCTCGTGTTCCGCGGGCAGATGATCCCGCTCGATCAGGCCTGCTTCTACAAGATCGTCCAGACGAAGCAGATCGTCTTCATGGACAAGCGCGTGCTCGACGGCTACCTCGCGCAGGGGGCCTCCGTCGTGCTCGAGGGGCTGGATATCCTCGACCCGGGGATCAACGCGTTCCTCGCCGGCCTCGACGCCGGCTTCCCGCTCGCATTCTCGAACTGCGTCGCATTCTTCTCCCAGCTCGGAAACGAGGCGTACCGCGGTCACTACGATTCCGACGACGTGCTCGTGATCCATATTTCGGGCGAGAAGCGCTGGCGCCTCTTCGCGCACCAGCCGCCGCGGCGGGTGAACACCCACGACATGACGCCCGAGCAAATGGGGCGGCAGATCGGCGAGCTCACGGCGCGGCCGGGCGACGTGCTGTACGTGCGCTCCGGCGTACCGCACGTCTGCGACACGCTCGGCAGCCACAGCCTGCACCTCGCGTTCGACCTGTGCGACCGCACGCCGACGATCGAGTACCAGCTGCAGATGGCGCTCGAGCGCTACGCGCACGCGACGAGCGCGCCGTACACGCCGGCACCGCAGGTCGCGGGCGCGTTCGCGGAGCTGCTGAAATCGGCGGCCTTCGCGGGCGACCTCGGCCGGCGGGCCGAGGCGGTCCGTGCCGAGCTGCGCGCTTTCCGCGAGCGGATCGGCTTCGCGGGCCGGGTCACTTCGCTGTCGCGTTTCGCGCAGCGCTAGCGCCGATGGGCATCGACGAGCTCATCATCGAGCTCGACCGGGGGCTGCGGACGCTCGCGGGCACGCCGCGCGCCGCGCGACCGATGCCTGAGGGCGACGCCGATCAAGCGGCGCTCTCGCCCGCGGAGCGGCAGGAGGCCGCGGCGCTGATGCGCGTGAACCATTGCGGGGAGGTCTGCGCGCAGGCGCTCTATCAGGGCCAGGGGCTCGCGTCAGGCAACGCGGAACTCAGGCAGGCGCTCGAGCAGGCGGCGCGAGAGGAGGAAGACCACCTCGCATGGGCCGAGCAACGCATCGCCGAGCTCGGCGGACGGACGAGCCTCCTCAATCCGCTGTGGTATGCGGGCGCGCTCGCGATCGGCTTCGCCGCGGGCAAGCTCGGCGACGCGTGGAACCTCGGTTTCCTCAAGGAGACCGAACGGCAGGTCGAGCGGCACCTCGAGGGTCATCTCGGACGCCTGAGCCGGGCGGACGCCCGGACCCGAGCGGTGGTCGCCGCGATGCAGCGCGACGAGGCCGGCCATGCGCGCACTGCGGAGGCGCTCGGCGCGCGCGAGCTGCCGCGGCCCGTCAAGGACGCGATGGCAGCCGCGGCGAAAGCGATGACGGGCCTTTCGTACTGGATCTAGTGCGCACGCCGCTCGCGCGGTCTCACCTGATTCGAGCGGGGAAAAGACAAGGGCACGGGTGCAACCGTGCCCTTTCGCGACCTGGCGTCCGACGCTGCCGGCGCGCTCAGAATCGGAACGAACCCTGAACGCCGAGGATGTTGATGTTGGCCTTGTACGTGCCGATCAGATTACCCGGCGGCACGAATGGGGAGGTCAGATTGCTCGAGGCGTTCTGCAACCAAATGTAGGTGTAGCCGAAGTCGAGCCACCATTGAGCGCTCGGCTGGAATCGCGCGCCGATTGCAAGCCAGGTGCGGTTCGCGTCGGGTAACCGCGGGTCGCGGAACTGGTCCTGCACCGGGGTCGTGTCGTACGCCATACCGGCACGCAGCAGCCACGGCTGGTTGACCTGGTACTCGACGCCCGCGCCGATGCGCCAGCTGTTGTTGAAATTCAACGGCGTGGTCGCTAGGGTCGCCCCGGACGCCAATCCGCTCGTCCCCACGATGTTGAGATTCTGGATCGAATCCCAGCCCGTCCAGGTGTAATCCGCGAGGACGCGGAACTTGGGATTGAACTGGTGCGAGACACCGATCGAGGCCGTCTGCGGCAGCTTGATGTCCGCCTTGACGTTCGTGTTGAGCGCGGAAAAGAGTGGCGAGTTGAAGGTGAGGTTGCCTTCGACCGTGTAGCTGATCGCCGACCGGTAGGTGAGGCCCACTCGCGTCCCCTGGCCGAAGTCGAGGAGTGCGCCGATATTCCAGCCCCAGGACCAGTCGTCGCCCTCCACCTTGCCCTGCACGCTCGGGATGAGTGGCGTCACGCCACTCGTGAGGGTGGCTTTGAGTTTCTGGTAGCTCACCCCGGCGCCGAGCGACAGCATGTTGTTCACTTTGAACGAGACCGTCGGATTGATGTTGACCGTCTCGATCTTGGACTTGATCGCGTAGAACATCCCTGCCCATTGGCTATCCCACTCGGTGCTGAGCCCGAACGGCGCGTTGATCGCGAGTCCAACGGACCATCGCGGAGCGATCATCCAGGTGCCGTAGAGCGCGGGCACCCATGCGCTCACGCCGCCTTGGCCGCCATTGCCGAACGCGTCGAACGTCGACCCGAAGGGAGGCGGACCGGCGCTGCTGAACTTGGTGCTCGGCATGATGTAGTTGACCGACCCGGCGATTTGCCGGTCGGGCAAGAGCGACATGCCGGCGGGGTTCCAGAACGCGGTGCTCGCATCCTGCACGGCCGCCGCCATCCCCGAATAGGCCAACCCCAGGCCGCTCGCGTTCTGCTCTTGCAGTTGGAAGCCGGCCGCAACCGCCGCACCGCTACCGGCGATCGACCCGCTTGCGAGGAAAGCGATCGCCGCCCCCCTGAATCCACAACTGACCGTCATGTGGCTTCTCCTCCGTTTGGTTGTTCTGAGCCGAATGTCAGCGGCAGGGACCGCGCTTCGGTCGAGCCAGTATAGGCAATGCGTTGCATTGCTACAACGGGCGAGGCCTCCGGGATGGGGCAAGTGAGGGAACGACTGTGGCGGCCCCGCAACAGCTGCAACGCCCGGGGTTTTTTTCAGCTGGGCGGGGCGCCTTCCTCGACGAGCTCGAAGTCGTGAGTCATGGCGGCCGTCTTGCTGAGCATGGCCGAGGCGGAGCAGTACTTGGTATGGGAGAGCTTGATCGCGTTCTCGACGATCGAGCGCTTGAGGCTGCGGCCGCGGACGACGAAGTGCAGGTGGATCGAGGTGAAGACCTTGGGATCGGTCGCCGCCCGCTCGGCCTTGAGGTCGACGCGGCAGCCGGTGACGTCCTGGCCGCTTCGCTTGAGGATCACGACGACGTCGGATGCCGTGCAGGCGCCGGTGCCCGCAAGGACCGTCTCCATCGGGCGCGGGCCGCTGTTCCTGCCCCCGACCTCGGGCGCCCCGTCGATGACGAACGCGTGGCCGCTCCCGGTCTCGGCGACGAACTGGACCCCATCGGACCACTTGATCGAGCACTCCATCGGCCTCGCGCCCCTGCGTTGCTGGGAAGGGGGCGATTCTAGCGCTAGGGGGAGTCGAGGCCTCCCCCTTGAAGTCGAGAGTCCCGCCGAGGGGATGCTTCGGCCTAGTGAGCGGTCGCTAACATCCGGCTGCACCCCTCATCCCGCGCTGCACCAAATTTTTCTTGCATCGCACAAATCACACCCCTATACTTGGAACCGTAGCGAGTGCACCGGGGTTGTAGAGCCCGGACATTCCAGGGTTTGTCTCCTCCACCCTCCTCCTTTGGTGGATCTTGAGCAGCCGCAAGGCTGCTCTTTTTTTTGTGCCGCCGGTTTCCCCAACCCGCTGATTTCTTTGACAGGGGCTGGACGCGGAAACTACAATTCGCCCCTTTCCCTGCCAGCCGCACGCCCGCACCGGAACATGAAGACCTTCACCGCCAAGCCGCACGAGGTCCGCCGCGAGTGGTTCGTCGTCGATGCGACCGACAAGGTGCTCGGCCGCCTCGCCGTCGAGCTCGCGCGCCGGCTCCGCGGCAAGCACAAGCCCGAGTTCACGCCGCACGTGGACACCGGCGACTACATCGTGGTCGTGAACGCGTCCAAGCTGCGCGTGACCGGAAAGAAGGCCACGAAGAAGACCTACTACCGGCATAGCGGCTACCCCGGTGGCCTGTACCAGACGACCTTCGAGAAGCAGCACGCGAAGTTTCCGACGCGCGCGCTGCAGCACGCGGTGAAGGGGATGCTGCCGAAAGGACCGCTCGGATTCGCGATGGCGCGCAAGCTCAAGATCTACGCCGGCACCGACCACCCCCATACCGCGCAGCAGCCGAAAGCGCTGGAGCTCAACTGATGATCGGGAAGTACCACTACGGCACCGGCCGGCGCAAGAGCGCCGTCGCGCGGGTGTTCATCAAGCCCGGGAAGGGCGCCTTCGTCGTCAACGACAAGCCGGTGGACGAGTTCTTCGGCCGCGAGACCGGCCGCATGATCGTGCGGCAGCCGCTCGCGCTGACGAACCATCTCACGACCTTCGACATCAAGGTCAACGTCGACGGCGGCGGCGAATCGGGACAGGCGGGCGCGGTGCGGCACGGCCTGACGCGCGCGTTGATCGAATACGACGCCGCCCTCAAGCCGACGCTGTCGAAGGCGGGCCTCGTGACCCGCGATGCGCGCGAAGTGGAGCGAAAGAAGGTCGGCTTCCACAAGGCGCGCCGACGCAAGCAGTTCTCGAAGCGCTGATGGCGCTTCAGGAACGAAGCACGAAAAGCCGCCTTCCGGGCGGCTTTTTAGTCTCTGACGGGCTGTCGCCGCACGGCGACAGGCGAGCGATGAGGGCTGGGGGATGATCAAGGTCGGAATCGTCGGCGGGACCGGGTATACCGGCGTCGAGCTGCTGCGTCTCCTCGCACAGCATCCGCAAGCGGAGCTCGTCGCGATCACCTCGCGCACCGAGTCCGGCCTGCGCGTCGCCGACATGTTCCCCTCGCTCCGCGGCCGGGTCGACCTCGCGTTCGTCGAGCCGGCGAAGGCGAACCTCGAACGCTGCGACGCGGTGTTCTTCGCGACGCCGCACGGGGTCGCGATGAGCGACGCGCGCCGCCTCGTCGACGCGGGCGTGAAGATCATCGATCTCGCAGCGGACTTCCGGCTGCAGGACCTCGCCGAGTGGAAGAAGTGGTACCGGCTCGACCACGCCGCGCCTGACCTCGCGCGCGAGGCGGTCTACGGCCTGCCCGAGGTGAATCGCGCCGCGATCAAGTCGGCGCGGATCGTCGGGAACCCCGGCTGCTACGCGACCACCGTTCAGCTCGGCTTCCTGCCGCTCGTCGAGTCGGAGACGGTCGACCTCGATCATCTCGTGGCCGACGCGAAATCGGGCGTGAGCGGCGCCGGCCGCAAGAGCGAGCTGCCGCTGATGTTCAGCGAGGCGTCGGACAACTTCTCGGCCTACAACGTCGCCGGCCACCGCCACGTGCCGGAGATCCGCGAGACCTTCCAGCGCGTCGCGGGCCGCCCGGTCGGGCTCGTGTTCGTACCCCACCTCACGCCGATGGTGCGCGGCATCTTCGCGACGCTCTACGCCCGCATCACGCGCGAGGCGGACTTCCAGGCGCTCTACGAGAAGCGCTTCGCCGGCGAGCCGTTCGTGGACGTCCTGCCCGCCGGCCGGCACCCCGAGACGCGCTCGGTGCGCGCCTCGAACACCTGCCGGATCGCGGTTCACCGCCCGGGCAACGGCGACACGCTGGTGATCCTCGCCGTCCTCGACAACCTGGTGAAGGGCGCCTCGGGCCAGGCGGTGCAGAACATGAACATCATGTTCGGCCTCGACGAGTCTCTCGGTCTTGCGCAGCTTCCCGTCCTGCCCTGATGCCGTTCAGCCTCCGCGCGCTTCGCCACCGCTGGGGCATAGCGGCGCCGAAGCTCGCGGTCACCCCGCACGTCGCCTGGTACTGGCGCGCGGCGGTGGTCGTCGCCGTCCTCACCGTGTCGCTCGTCCTCGCGATGTGGATGTACGATGCCGGACGGCGCATCGGCGGATTCGACGCGACCACCGCCGAGGGCGAGCTCTCGACGCTGCGCAACCGCGTCGCCGCCCTCGAGGAGGAGCTCAAGCGGCTGCGCGCGAACGCCCAGTCGGCGGACAACCGGCTGCAGATCGAGAAAACGGCGCAGGCGCAGCTCGTGAAGCAGCTGAAGACGGTCGAGGCGGAGAACGCGCGGTTGCGCGAGGACGCCTCGTTCTTCGAGGGCCTCGCCGCGCGGGGCGTCACGGAGGAGAAACTTGCGGTCGCGCGCTTCAAGGTCGAGCACGATGCGATGCCCGGAGAGTATCGTTACCGGGTCCTCGTCACCCAGGGCGGTCCGAAGGATCGCGAGTTCAGCGGTCGGCTCCAGTTCGTGGTGAACATGCAGCTCGGCGGGCGCGAGGTCGCGGTGGTCATTCCCGAGGAGAAGTCGGAGGAGGCCGCCTACCGCCTCAACTTCAAGCGCTTCTTCCGGGCGGAGGGCTCGTTCCGCGTCGATCCGAAGGCGACGGTGCGGTCGGTGCAGGTCAGGGTGATCGAGTCGGGCGCGACGCAGCCGCGCGCGACTCAGAACTACACGCTGTCATGAAGCGCAGGAGGAGCCAATGTTCGGAGCCAAGCCCAACAAGCCGCAGACCCGCATCGACAGCCTGATCGGGTCGGGCACGCGCATCGAAGGCAACGTCGTCTTCTCGGGGGGGCTGCGCGTCGACGGCGAGATCAAGGGGGACGTCGGCTCGGCCGAGGGCCAGGCGACGACGCTCGTCGTGAGCGAGCAGGCGCGCATCGAAGGCGAGATCCGCGTCGCCCATCTCGTCGTGAACGGCACGGTCGTCGGCCCGGTGCACGCGACCGAGTTCCTCGAGCTGCAGCCGCGCTCGCGGGTGAGCGGCGATGTCCACTACAGCGCGCTCGAGATGCACCTCGGCGCGGTCGTCGAGGGGCGGCTCGTGCACGCGCCCTCCGCGGCGGAGCCGAAGACCGTCGAGCTCAAGCTCGCGAAGTCGACCTGAGCCCGGCCGCGGGCCTCCGGTTTTCCCGCCCCTACCGGCTTCCCCGCGCCGGCGGTATCCTCCGCAGCGGGCCACCGTTCGCAATCGCCTTCATCGTCGTGACGCACAAGGGGGAGCCATGCCGGCTACTGCAATGCTGGAAGCCTTGAGCCGCAACTGGGGCTGGGTCGCGCTGCGCGGCGCGGTCGCGATCCTGTTCGGGATCTTCGCCTTCATCTGGCCCGGCATCACGCTCGCGGCGCTGGTCATCGTCTTCGGCGCGTTCGCACTCGCCGACGGGATCCTGGCGCTGATCGCGGCGTTCAAGGTGCGCGACCGGGGCAAGCCGTTCTGGTCGCTCGTCCTCGTCGGCCTGCTCGGCGTGGTGGCCGGCATCGTCACGTTCCTCTGGCCGGGGATGACGGCACTGCTGCTCGTCACGTTCATCGGCGCGTGGGCGTTCGTGATGGGGGTCTTCGAGATCGCCGCCGCCATTCGCCTCCGCAAGGAGATCGAGGGCGAGTGGCTGATGATCCTGTCGGGCGCGCTGTCGGTGCTCTTCGGGCTGTATGTGTTCTTCCAGCCCGGCGCGGGCGCGCTGGCGCTGATCTGGGTGATCGGCGCCTACGCGATCTTCTTCGGCTTGTTGCTCGTCGCCCTGGCATTCAAGCTGAAGGGGCACGCCGGTCGCGCCGCGACCGCGGCGTAAGCGCCAATGGCGCGCGGTCACGGCCGGCCGAGATAGAAGTAGAAGCTGCCAAAGCCGTTGTGGGTGTAACCGTAGCCGAGGTAGACCGGCCCGACGGGTGAGTCCAGCCCGAAGAACGCGGCCGCCGAATACAACACACCCGTCTGGTTCCCCGGGACGAACGGGGTGTCGACCTTGCCCGCCTCGAGCGATAGGCCGGCGTAGATACCCGGGATCAGCGTGAAGCGCGCGAGCCGGTTCAGGTACACGAGCCGGGCGAACTCGATCGACTGGCCGAGCAGCGCGCCGGTGCGGTAGCCCGACTGCTGCAGGAAGCCGCCCCAGTTGAACTGATCGTAGACCGGCAGCGGGTCCGCGCCGATCTTCCCGCCGAGCCGGAGCCCGAGGTTGAAGGTGTGGTCGCCGAACGAGTGCGCGGCGGTCCCGTCGAGCGTCCACTTGGTGTAGTTCACGCTCGCGCCGAGCGCGGTCTGCGAGTTGAAGATGTCGAGCGTGCCGCCGTAGCCCGAGCGCGGGAAGTTGACGTTGTCGAGCTGGTCGAAGAAGAGCCGCCCCCGGATCGCGCCCTGGTTCGCCCTGTTCGGATCGGGCTCGAGGAACGTCGGACCGGTGTCGACGGTCGCACGGACCGACCCCGTCAGCAGCCCGAGCCGCAGCTCGCCGTACCGCGTGAACTGGCTGCCGACGTCGAGGCCGACGCGACCATAGTTGAGGTTGAAGATCGCGAGCCGCTGGTCGTTGTTGAAGATCGCGAGCTGCCGGCGCTCGGCGTCGGCGTAGGGCGCGACGAAGAAGTACTGCCGCGTGTCGAGCGGCTGGTAGAACTCGGTGAATGCCCGGCTCGTGCGCCCCACCTGGAGCTCGGTCCGCCACTCGGCGCCCAGGCTGTTGATCCAGGTCTTGCGGTAGCTCGCGAGCAGGTTGTAGTAGGCGTCGCCCTTGAAGTCCGACGTGAGGCCGAGGCCGAAGCGCAGGTAGTTCGGCCCCCAGGACTTCTCGAGCGCGTCGACCGAGAGGACCCGCTTGCCCGTCTCCTCGATGATCCGGTAGCTCACGTGCTCGAAGTCGTCCGTGCCGTAGAGCCGCTGCATGTCGCGATCGAGCGTCGTCTGGTCGATCGGCTGCCCGGGGCGCGTCTCCATCTCGGCTTCCACCACCGCCGGATTGACCCGCGTGAGGCCCGGGAAGCGGATCTCGTCCACCGGGCGCAGGTCGGGCGGTGCGACCGCGAGCTGGCGCTCGCGGAGCGCCGCGTACTCGGCGGGCGGGAGGCTGAATGCCGACAGGCGATCGGCCACCGTCCGCGCCGCCGCCTCGCCGATCGGGATCGTCTTCAGCAGGTGATCGAAGTCCGCGGCCGAGAAGTCGCCGAGCTCGGGCAGGATGAGAATGTCGGTGGGCTTGAGCGAGGCGAGCGAGGCCCGTACGTTCTGCTCGGTCAGGATGTTGATCATCTGGCCGGTCACGCCGAAGATCGAGTTCAGCTCCTCCCGCTTCATGAGCGGCGTGCCGAGGTTGACCGCGATCACCACGTCGGCGCCCATCGCGCGCGCGACGCCGACCGGCAGGTTGTCCGTGAGGCCGCCGTCGACCAGCAGCTTGCCGCCGATCTCCGCCGGGTCGATCAGCCCCGGCACCGACATGCTCGCCCGCATCACGTTGGCGAGCTCGCCCGCGCTGAAGACCACCGGCGTACCGGTGACGAGGTCGGTCGCCACCGCGCGGAACGGGATCGGCAGCTCGTCGAATTGGCGGTAGCCCTGCGCCTTTGCAAGCGCGCGGAGCACCGTCTCGAGCTGGACGCCGGAGACGATGCCTTTCGGGAGCTGGAACGCCCCGTCGCGGAGCCCGACCTCGGGCGTGAAGAGGATCGTGAAGTCGTCGGTCTTGCGGCGGATCGACCGCTCCTGGCGCGGCGGCCTCTCCTTGAACAGGCGCTCGGTCGACATCGCCCCCAGGGTCTCCTCCATCTCGGCAACGGTGACGCCGGACGCGAAGGCCCCGCCGACGATCGACCCCATGCTCGTGCCGGCGATGCAGTCGATCGGCACCCGCATTTCTTCCAGCACCTTGAGCACGCCGACGTGGGCGGCGCCACGCGCGCCGCCGCCGGAGAGCACGAGGCAGATCCTCGGCCGCTTCGCCTCAGGGGTCTGCGCGGAGGCGGGCGGCGCGGCGGCGAGCGCCGAGGCGAGGCCAAGCGCGGCGAGCGCGGCAAGACTGGACGGGGGACGCATCGGTCGGGTCTTTCCTGGGAGGCGGGCGGTGGAGCAGGGGCGAGGCCCGGAGGGTGGCGGCGCTTTCTTGTTCGGGGGTGCCTTCCGGACACGGGACCGGCGATGGTGCCGCGAAAGCCGCGCCCGGACAATCGCTTGGCACGGCTTGCCCCTCCCCGAGGCCGGGTTATTGCCGTCAATTTAAGGACTTGCGGAATCCGTCGATTGACCCCATCTCCCGTGGAGCCGATAATTGGCGCAACCGAGCTTCAGGAGCACCCGCATGAACGCCCCCGCCACCGAGATGCCTGCGCCGCTCGTCTTCACCGACAGCGCCGCGAACAAGGTGAAGCAGCTGATCGACGAAGAAGGCAACCCCGAGCTGAAGCTCCGCGTGTTCGTGAGCGGCGGCGGCTGCTCCGGCTTCCAGTACGGCTTCACCTTCGACGAGGTGACGAACGAGGACGACACCGCGATGGAGAAGAACGGGGTGACGCTCCTCATCGACGCGATGAGCTACCAGTACCTGGTCGGCGCCGAGATCGATTACACCGAGGGGGTCGAGGGTGCGCAGTTCGTGATCAAGAACCCGAACGCCACCAGCACCTGCGGCTGCGGGTCGTCGTTCTCCGCCTGAGCCGGCGCGGATCCAGCGAAACGGGGGCCTCGGCCCCCGTTTTTGTTGGCGCGCGTTGGCGCCGTTACTTCTTCGCCGCTGGCGCTTTCGCGGCGGGCTTCGGCGCCGGCTCCACCGACAGCGCGAGCGCTTCGGTGTAGGTTGCCTCGACCTGGTCGCCTTTCTTCACCACCTTGAATTGCTCGGGGTTCTGCACGTCGAGCTCGACGACGTTCCCCTTCGGGCCGCGGAGCGTGATGGTCTTCTTCTTCGGGTCGACCCCGATGACGTCGGCGAGCACCGTCACCTGCCGCGCGACCGCGCCGGCGGGCCGCTCGCCGGGTTGCGCGCGCACCGCACCTTCCTTCACGGTCGGTTCCTGCATGCTGCCCTTGGTCTTCCTCAGCTCGAGCGTCAGCGCCTGCACGTAGCGCGCGACGACGAAGTCGCCGAGGTGGATCTGGTCGAAGTTCTTGACCTCGTCGCCGGCGACGATGTCGACGACGTTGCCCTTCGGACCCTTGAGCGTGACGGTGCGAGTCGCCTTGTCCAGCCCGACGACCCGCGCCGAGAGCTCGGCGGCCCGAGTGATGCTCGCCTTGCCGGGCTCGGACGTGACGACTGTGCCGCCCGCGGCGCCGGGCTGCTGGGCGAATGCTGGGAAAACGAGCGTCGCGACGGCGAGCGCCGAGGCGAGGAGAGTAGTGCGCATGAAACCTCCGGGGAGTGGAAGAAACGGCCGGCCGCGGCGGGCGCCGCGGCACTGCAGCAGCGATTATCGCCTAGTCAGCGCCCGGAGGGGGAGCGCTCGAGCGTAACGCTCCGGACCCCTTCAGTCGAGCGCGGCGAAGCTCGCGTGCGCGAGCAGCTCGAGCTGCGCGGCGAGCGGGCCGGACCCCGCCCGGAACGCTTCCATCTGGTGCGGCGCGACCGGTTCGGCCGCTGGCATCGCGATGGTGAGCGGGTTGCGGTGCTCGTTGTTGACGCGGAACTCGTAATGGAGGTGCGGGCCGGTCGCCCAGCCCGTCGCCCCGACGAAGCCGATCACGTCGCCCTGCGCGACGCGGCTGCCCTTGTGGATCCCGCTGCCGAGCCCGCTGAGGTGGGCGTACCCGGTCGTGATGCCGCCGTAGTGCCGGATGACGACGAAGTTGCCGTACCCACCCTGCCTGCCGGCGAACTCCACTACGCCGTCACCGGTGGCCCGCACGCGCGTTCCCGCCGGCGCGCCGTAGTCGACACCCTTGTGTGCGCGCCACTCGTTGAGGATCGGGTGGAAGCGCATCGCGAAACCGGAGGTCACGCGCGAGAACTCGAGCGGCGAGCGCAGGAACGCCTTGCGCAGGTTCGAGCCGTCGGGCGCGTAGTAGCCGCCCTTGCCGTCCTCGTCGACGAACCAGACGGCGCGGAGCGCCTTCTTGTTGTTCACGAACTCGGCCGCTAGCACGCGGCCCGAGCGCAGCGGGCGGCCCTGGTGGTGGAGCACCTCGTAGACGACCGTGAAGCGGTCGCCGCGACGGAGGTCGCGATGGAAGTCGATATCGCCGGAGAAGATGTCGGCGATCTGGATCGTCACGCTGTCTGGCAGCCCGGACTCGTCGGCGGCCGCGAAGAGCGACGAGCGGATCTCGCCCTTCTTCACGTAGACACGACGGACGAGCTCGGCGGGCTCGTCGACGACGCTGAAGCGCTCGCCGTCGCGCGCGAAGCCGAGGACGGTCGATTCGCCCGCGACAAAGCGCAGCTCGAGGAGCTGGCCGAGGTCGCTCGTGCGCGCCTGCACCGTCATGCCGGGGCGCAAGGCCCGGAACGGCTTCGATCCGCCGTGCTGCTTGAGGAGCAGGAGCGTGTCGGCGCCGTCGACGCCGAGCCGGTTGAGGAGGGCGGCGAAGGTGTCGCCACGCTCGAACCGGGTTTCCTGCCAGTAGGCCTGCACCGGATCGGCGGACGGGTCGGGCAGTTTGAGGGCGAGCGGCTCGACGACGGTCTCGCGGACCACTCGCTGCTCGCTGTCGCGGGCGGTCCCGAACGCAGCGACGCCGACGAGAAGGGCGGTCGCCCCGACGGCGAGCGCCGCCCGGCGCTTGAGCGCCAGGTCGCGCGAGGCCTGCGTCTGCGCTACCATCTCCATCTTCCCCCGCCCCCTCCAACTTCTTATTTTTCCTAAGCTTGCGCGAGGCAGTGTAACAAGGTTCTCAAGTCAAAAAAAGCCCACTTCGTCACCAGCCCATGATCGATATCGACCACCAGCTCGCGGTCATCAAGCGCGGATGTGACGAGCTTCTCGTCGAGGAGGAGCTCCTCCGCAAGCTCAAGACCGGCCGCCGGCTGCGGGTCAAGCTCGGGCTGGACCCCACCGCTCCGGACCTCCACCTGGGGCACACGGTGGTCATCAACAAGCTGAAGCACTTTCAGGACCTGGGGCACCACGTCCAGTTCCTGATCGGGGACTTCACCGGGATGATCGGCGACCCCTCCGGCCGCAACGCCACCCGGCCGCCGCTCAGCCCGGAGCAGATCCAGGAGAACGCGAAGACCTACGAGAAGCAGGTGTTCAAGATCCTCGACCCGGACAAGACCGAGATCCTGTTCAACTCGGCCTGGTCGCACGCGCTCGGGGCCGAGGGGATGATCCGGCTCGCCGCCCGCTACACGGTCTCGCAGCTCCTCGCGCGCGACGATTTCGCGAAGCGCTTCCGCGCCGAGCAGCCGATCCACCTCCACGAGCTCCTGTACCCGCTGATGCAGGGCTACGACTCGGTCGCGATGAAGTCCGACGTCGAGCTGGGCGGTACCGACCAGAAGTTCAACCTCCTCGTCGGCCGCGAGCTGCAGAAGCAGTTCGGCCAGGAGAGCCAGATCATCGTCACGACCCCGCTCCTCGAGGGGCTCGACGGCGTGCAGAAGATGTCGAAGTCGCTCGGCAACTACGTCGGCATCGACGAGCCGCCGCAGGAGATGTTCGGCAAGCTGATG
>Ga0335084_10002513_pt1 | contig 17694 bp, 13 predicted proteins | sample Lox_Sample_44_FD_206721 | JGI IMG/M metagenome (GOLD analysis project Ga0335084, IMG submission 206721) | Soil microbial communities from Loxahatchee National Wildlife Refuge, Florida, United States - Lox_Sample_4.4 | ecosystem: Environmental > Terrestrial > Soil > Wetlands | place: USA...
GAAACCGTTCGCCTTCTGGGAATGGCTGATCCAGGAAGTAAAAAAGAATGATCCCGATGTTCTTTTCGTCGCGGAAGCTTTTACCAGACCGAAGGTGATGTATCGGCTTGCAAAAACCGGATTTACTCAGTCCTACACTTATTTCACTTGGAGAAATACGAAGAGAGAACTGACAGACTATCTGATGGAACTGAGGGGGGCCGAAATTATGGAATACTTCAGGCCTAACTTTTGGCCCAACACGCCCGATATCCTTCCGGAGTACCTGCAGTATGGAGGAAGACCGGCCTTTATGGCCAGGCTGGTTCTTGCCGCCACCCTGGCTTCCAATTATGGCGTCTATGGACCCGCCTTTGAACTCTGCGTCAACGAAGCGCCCCCGGGGAAGGAGGAGTATCTCCATTCTGAAAAGTATGAAATAAAGCATTGGGATTGGGACAACGCTGGAAACCTCAGGGATTTCATTGCAAGAGTGAATCGGATCCGGAGAGAAAATGCCGCCCTCCATGCGATGCGGAATCTCTCTTTTTATGAAGTGGATAATGATTCGCTCCTCTTTTACGGAAAATCAACGGACGATCTCTCTAACCTCATCCTGGTCATTGTGAACCTTGACCCGTTTCACACGCAGTCCGGATGGGTAAGAGTCCCCGTAGATCAATTAGGGATCGATTCCACTCAGCCCTACCTTGTTCATGACCTTCTGAGCGAGGATAAGTACGTCTGGCAGGGAGAAAGGAATTTTGTGGAGATTCATCCTCAACACCTGCCTGCCAAGATTTTCAGGGTTAGAAAGAGACTAAAAAGAGAGATGGATTTCGATTATTTCATGTGAGGCCCTGCTCTTGGTGAAGAAACTGTTTCCCCTTGAAGACGACCCGCTCTGGTACAAGGACGCCGTCATCTATGAATTGCACATTAAGGCGTTCTACGATAGCAACGGGGATGGAATCGGCGATTTCCGAGGGCTAAAGGAAAAACTTCCCTACATCGAAGATTTGGGCATCACCGCCCTCTGGCTCCTTCCCTTCTATCCCTCTCCTCTGAAAGACGACGGATACGACATCTCGGATTATTTTAACATCCATCCGGAATACGGCACGCGAAGAGAGTTTAAAGAATTTTTGAGAGAAGCTCACAAACGCGGCATCCGTGTGATCACCGAGCTCGTACTGAATCATACGTCCGACCAGCACCCCTGGTTTAAAAGATCAAGAAGAGCGAAACCCGGCTCCGACTGGAGAGAGGTTTACATGTGGAGCGACACCCCGGATAAATATAGGGATGCCAGAATTATTTTTAAAGATTTCGAAACCTCGAACTGGGCGTGGGACCCGATCGCGGGCGCCTACTATTTTCATCGCTTCTACTCTCACCAGCCCGACTTAAACTACGACAATCCGCGTGTCCGTAAGATGATTTTCCGCGTCGTTGATTTCTGGTTGGAGATGGGAGTCGATGGCCTCCGACTGGATGCGGTTCCCTATCTCTTTAAGCGCGAGGGGACAAATTGCGAGAACCTGCCCGAAACTTACGCTTTCTTAAGAGAAATGAGAGCCCACGTGGATAGCAAGTTTAAGAACCGGATGCTTTTGGCGGAGGCGAATCAATGGCCCGAAGACGCGGCAGCCTATTTCGGCCATGGAGAGATGTGTCAGATGGCTTTTCATTTCCCTCTCATGCCAAGAATATTTATCGGACTTCAGATGGAGGACCGTTTTCCGGTTGTGGATATCCTCCAGGAGACTCCGGAGATCCCGGATATCTGTCAGTGGGCTCTTTTTTTGCGAAACCATGATGAGTTGACGCTTGAGATGGTGACGGATGAAGAGAGAGACTATATGTACCGGGTGTATGCCAGAGACCCACAGGCGCGGATCAACCTTGGAATTCGCCGTCGGCTGGCACCCCTTTTGGAAAACGACAGAAGGCGCATGGAACTCATCTATATGATCCTCTTCTCTTTGCCGGGCACTCCGGTTCTCTATTATGGTAACGAGATCGGCATGGGCGACAACTACTACCTGGGTGACCGCAACGGGGTCCGAACACCCATGCAGTGGAGTCCCGACAGAAATGCCGGATTTTCAAAGGCCAATCCTCAGAAGCTTTATCTGCCCGTCATCATCGATCCAGAATATCACTATGAATCGGTCAACGTGGAAAACCAGCAGGGAAACCCGTCTTCCTCCTTATGGTGGACCAAACGAACCCTTGCGATGAGAAAGAGGTTCAAAGCCTTTGGAAGGGGCACGATCGAGTTCCTCTTTCCTGAAAATTCAAAAGTTCTTGCCTTCGTTCGAACCTATAAAGAAGAGACCCTCCTTGTGATCTTCAATCTGTCGAAACATTTTCAGGTGGCAGAGCTTGATCTCTCGAAATACACCGGCGCGATCCCAGAGGAGGCGACCAGTCAAAATAGATTTCCAGTCATACGGGAATCTCCCTATGTCCTCACCCTGGGACCTCACAACTCTCTTCTGCTCTCCCTCAAAAAAGCGGAAGAGAGCATCAGCATCGGTGCCGAAAGAAAGATACCCGAGTTGCAAACGATGGCAACCTGGGACAAATTGCTGGAAGGGGGAATGCGGGAGAGGCTGGAAAATGAAGTCCTGCCGGAATATCTAAAGAGATGCCGTTGGTTCCGGGGGAAGGGGAGAATCATCCAGGAGATGAACATCGTCGATCATCTCCCCCTTTTTGCCAATACCCATGTTTCTTACCTGCTTTTTCTCGAAGTATCCTATGTAGAAGGCACCCGGGATTTATATCTTTTGCCCATCTCTTTTGAATTAACGAAAAAGACCGAAAGGCCGCCGGAAGAGATGGCCGTGGGAGGCCTGAAGGTTAGGCTGGATGAAGAACGATTAACCCTTAAAGCAAAGCTGATCATGGAAGAGTTCTCCCAGAGCGTTATCGCACACCTCTCTACGGGCGACGATGAGGGAATTCTTTATGACGGAGCCTATAGCAGCAAATTGCAAGAAAACCTTCTTGCCGTTATCACCCGAAGAAGAAAGTTGAGAGGGAGGAGCGGTGAACTTATCGGTCAGCAGGGGAAGATGTTCAGGACTTTACTCAAGAATAAGGCGTCCCCCTTGAATTCCCAGACGCTGAAGGGGGAACAGACGAATACATCCATCCTTTATGAGGACACATTTTACTTTAAGCTTTTCCGGAATCCGAAAGAGGGAGTCAATCCCGACCAAGAGATCATTCAATTCTTGACAGAAAAGACGCGCTTCCAGAATATCCCTCCCTTCGCCGGAAGCATTGAGTATCAACGGCCAGGGGAAGAATCCATGACCGTCGGTTTGCTTCAAGGATTCGTCCCGAATCAGGGGGATGCCTGGACTTACACCCTGGACACGATCCGAAGATATTTCGAAAAGGTATTATCAAAGGCGGGCGAAATTCCGGAAGGGCTCAGGGCCCCCGCATCTTTTTTCGATATCGACCTTACCCATCTGCCCCCGCCGCTGCTTGAATTCCTCGAAGGGCACTACCTCGAAATGATCGCTCTTCTCGGAAGGCGGACGGCAGAAATGCACCTTGCCCTGTCCTCGGTACCCGAGGAGCCAGATTTCGCGCCAGAACCTTTCTCGATGCTTTATCAGAGGTCCGTTTTTCAATCGATGCGAACCCTTCTCAACAGGGTCTTGCAGGACCTGAAGAATGGCATGCGGAAATTCCCTGAACCTTTACAACAAGAGGCTTCTTTTGTCCTCCAGTCGGAACAAAACATAATAAACCGTCTGCAGAAGTTCACGCATCGAAAGCTATCCGCCATGAGGACCCGAATCCACGGTGACTATCATCTCGGACAGGCGCTTTATACTGGAAAGGATTTTATCCTGATCGACTTCGAGGGCGAGCCAGAAAGGGAATTGAGCGAAAGGCGGCTCAAGCATTCACCTTTCAAAGACGTTGCCGGCATGGTGAGGTCTTTCCATTACGCCGCGAACACCGCTCTTTTAAAAGAAGCCTCGGTCAGACCGGAAGATACATCCCTTCTGCAGCCGTGGGCGAATCTCTGGTATCATTCTGTGTCGGGAATCTTCCTCAAAGCATACCTTGACACCGTCAAGAATCTGCCTTTTCTTCCGGACAGTAGAGAAGAGGTGGATATAATGCTGAAAGCCTATTTGCTCGAAAAAGCCATTTATGAGCTCGGCTACGAATTAAACAGCCGTCCCGATTGGATTATTATTCCCCTCCGGGGGATTCGAGATTTGCTGGAAAGTCCATAAGATACCGACGAGACGATTGCGCAAACCTATCTTTACAATCCGGCCCACAAAACCCATAGAATGCCCTCCATTCCTATCACCGGTCCTATCATCGGCACTTGATCTGAAAACCAAGGAAACCCTTCCGAATGGAAAATGGAACCAAAGAGGGGAAAAAATTTAAATCATTGGAATATTCTGAGGCATTTTGTGGGCGCCATTACTCTAATTCGTTCTCAACCCGGATGAACATCGTCTTTCCCAAAATCACACCCAGCCGGTTAATCTCCTGCAAAGCCCGATGAACGTTCTTTTCTTTGGCCTCATGGGTCATCATGACCACCGGGACCGCCCCATCGACCCGCCTTCCCTTCTGAATGACCGCAGAAATGCTGATATCATTCTTCCCTAGGATTCCAGAGATCTTCGAGAGCACCCTGGGTCGATCCAGCGCCGAGAACCTCATGTAGAAAGGCGTCGTGACATCGTCCATCTTCTTAAGAGGGATCTCTTCGATGGCCCATTCCTGAAAAGAGAGCAGGGGCACCCGCCGTCCGGAGGCCTGCGTCAACACATTCCTTCCCAATTCGACCAGATCGCTCACGACGGCACTGCCGGTCGGCATCTGCCCTGCCCCCTGGCCATAGAAGAGCGCGGGCCCGACGGCATCCCCCTTGATATAGATCGCATTGAAAACCCCATCCACCGTTGAAAGCAAATGTCCTTCAGGAATCATCGTAGGATGCACGTGCGCTTCGATCTTCCCTTTTTCCAATTTTGCAATGGCCAGCAGCTTAATGCGATATCCGAATTCTCGGCTGAATTGAATATCCAGGGGCGTAATCTGAGATATTCCTCCGATGAATATCCGATCAAACGGGAGAGGCGTTCCGAAGGCAAGACGGATCAGAATGGCGAGTTTGTGAGCCGCATCAATCCCTTCAATGTCATAGGTCGGATCCGCCTCCGCGTATCCTTTCTCCTGGGCTTCTCTTAAGACCTCTCCAAAATCTCCCCCCTCATCCGTCATCTTGGCGAGAATGTAATTGGAGGTCCCGTTTAGAATTCCGAAGATCGAATGGATCCGGTTAGCCACCAGACCCTCTTTGATCGACCGGATGAGCGGAATGCCTCCACCCACCGAGGCCTCAAAGTTGACATCGACACCGTGGCGGTGTGCCTCCCTGAAGATCTCATCTCCGTGAAGAGCGAGAAGGGCTTTGTTGGCCGTGACGATATGTTTCTTATTCCGAATGGCTTTTAGAATAAAAGTTCTTGCCGGCTCCACTCCCCCCATCAATTCCATGACAATTGCGATCTCACGGTCCTCGATCACATCATCTGCCCTACGCGTCAGGACCCCCGGTTTTAGCCTCACTCCGCGGTCCGTCTTTAAATCGATGTCGGCAACTCGTTTCAAGACCAGCCGCGCGCCCATGCGTTTTTCGAGCAGCCCGGCGTTCTTCTGCAGGATTTTGGCCACCCCTGAACCCACCGTCCCGAAACCAATCAGACCCACCTTGATCTCACGCATAAGAATCTTCTCTCAGCTCTCTCAAAAGTCCCTAGATCCCTTTTTTCAGAACGTTCTGAATGCCCTTGACCGCCTGTTTGATGCGAGCTTCGTTCTCTACCAGGGCGAACCTCACGAAACCCTCTCCATACTCCCCGAAACCGATCCCTGGAGAGACAGCCACTTTCCCTTCACTGAGCAAGTGTTTTGAAAAGTCGATGGACCCCATCTTCTTGAAGGCCTTTGGGATCTCCGCCCATACAAACATCGTTCCTTTCGGTTTTTCAATCTCCCAACCCACGCGTTTCAATCCATTGACCAGGGTATCCCTTCTCTTCCGGTATTCCTCGACCGTTTTACGAACGCAGTCCTGATCTTCATTCAAGGCAATGATGCTGGCAATCTGAATCGGCTGAAAGACTCCGTAATCGAGATAACTCTTCAGCCTTGCCAAAGCCGTCAGCATCTGGGCATTTCCCGCTGCAAACCCCACCCGCCAACCGGGCATATTGTAGCTTTTGGACAGAGACGTGAACTCCACCCCGACATCCTTCGCCCCTTTGACCTGAAGAAGGCTAGGGGCTTTATAGCCATCGAAGACGATATCTCCGTACGCCAAATCGTGAACAATCATCAATTGATGCTCTTTTGCGAAGGCGACCAAATCCTCGAAGAAATTGAGTTCCACGACGATGGTGGTGGGATTATGGGGGAAACTGACGATAATCATCTTTGGGTGAGGCCAGGTCTGTTTGGTCGCCGTCAACAACTTCTGAAAGAAGTCCCCCCCTCCGACCAAGGGAACGGATCGCAGATCTCCTCCGGCAATCACAACGGAATAGGCGTGGATGGGATAGGTCGGGTCGGGAACCAGGACAACGTCGCCCGGGCCAAGCGTCGCGAGAGCCAGATGTCCGAGTCCCTCCTTTGCGCCGATGGTGACCACACTCTCCGTCTCCGGATCCAGGTCAACATCGTAGCGTCTTCGGTACCAGTCGGTAATTGCGCACCTTAATTTATAGATCCCTTTTGACGCAGAGTACCTGTGATTTCGAGGATTTTTTACGGCATCGATCAGCTTATTGACGATATGATCGGGGGTAGACAAATCGGGGTTTCCCATGCCCAGATCAATGATATCCTCTCCCCTCCGTCTCGCTTCCATCTTCAGTTGATTGACGATCCCGAAGATATAGGGGGGGAGCCTCTCCATTCGATGGAATCCGGGGCCACCTGGATGAAACATTTCCATAAGACAATTTCCTTCCACTGAAAGAACTCAAAAAAGGGGGCCGAAAATTAGGAATTTTCCACTAAAGCGTTAACATAATTTTCTAATCTTTTCAATTCCCTCTGGCCCGAACCTCTCGTGATAAAGGGTTTCAGCCGATCGTGGCCAACTCGATCCTGCCCTCCCATCGTTTGCTCAATCGATCTTTCAATCCTCCATGGGCCGGATGAACCAGTTCAGGGTCCTCCTGAATGATCCGAAAAGCTTCCTTTCTCGCCTCAATCAAAATGGGAGTGTCCCGGAGGAGATGAGCCACCCTGAAGTCGGGTAAACCTGATTGTCGGATGCCCAGGAACTCTCCGGGCCCCCTGAGAGCCAGATCCTCTTCAGCGATCTTAAACCCGTCGGTCGTTTTCTCCATGGCCCGGAGACGAATTCTTGCCTCCTCAGAAGACGGATGCTGAGCCAGTAAAATGCAGGTTGAAGGGTGACGTCCCCGGCCGATCCTGCCTCTCAATTGATGGAGTTGAGAGAGTCCGAATCGTTCCGCATGCTCCACCACCATCACCGAGGCGTTTGGCATATCGATTCCCACTTCCACCACGGTCGTAGCGACGAGGATTTGGACTTTTCCCTCCTTAAACTCACCCAGAATGGCCTCCTTCTCTTCACTTTTCATTCTGCCATGGAGCAAACCGATCCGAAACTCCGGAAAGATTTCCCCCTGAAGACGTTCCGCCATTCGTGTGGCGTCCATCAGGTCCAACTTCTCAGACTCCTCCACCAAGGGATAGACAACGAAGGCCTGGCGCCCCTTCTCTACCTCCTCCCCGACGATACGGTAGACTTTGCCCCTTGCGGACTCAAAAAAAACCCGTGTCTCCACGGCCACTCTTCCGGGCGGCATCTCATCGATGAGTGAAACATCGAGGTCGCCATAGAGGGTCATGGCGAGGGTCCTCGGGATCGGGGTTGCTGACATGACCAGAACGTCGGGGCTTCCGCCCTTTTTCTTCAGAAGTCCTCTTTGGACGACGCCGAACTTATGCTGTTCGTCGATGACGGCGAGGCCCAAGCGGCTGAACTCAACCGTTTCCTGAATCACCGCATGGGTTCCGACGATCAGATGGAGATCCCCGGTCCGAATTCCTCGATAAAGATTTTCTCTCTCCGAGCCCTTGACACGGCTCGTCAGGAGACATGCGTTTATCCCCAACGGCTCTACCCACTTTCGGACATTGAGAAAGTGTTGTTCTGCTAAGACCTCCGTCGGCGCCATGACGGCCGCCTGATACCCACATTCAACCACATCAAGACAGGCCAAGAGGGCAACCACGGTCTTGCCACTCCCCACATCTCCCTGAATCAATCGGTTCATCGGGTGCGGTTTTTCCAAGTCTCGTCGGATCTCGGCCATCACCCTCTCTTGGGCCCGGGTTAATTTGAAGTCGAGTCGATTCAGGAATCTCCGTGAAAGGGTCCCCTCGGTTCTGAAAGAAATTCCCGTCTCCCGTGCGACCCCCTTCTTCTTCAACGCCATGGCAAGTTCCAGGAAAAAAAATTCATCAAAGATAATCCGCCGGTGACCGTCCGAGTGCTGGAGATTAAGGGCATCCATGGATTCTCCGTCGGGAGGAAAATGAACCCTCCGGAAGGCCTCCGAAAAATCGATCAGTCCTTGTCGTTCTGCAACCCCCGGCGGAAGGTCACTCGACAGTTGGTCAGCGTATCCCTCCAAGATGGTCTTCATCAGCCTTCTCAACGTCCGCTGATAAAGTCCCTCGGTTTCGGAATAGATGGGAACGATCCGTTTAAAGTTGAGCGAATCCTTCTCAACCTCTCCGTCCACGACCTCCAAATCGGGATGATGAATTTCCCTCTGAGAATTAAACCACCTCACGTCCCCCGAGAAGATCAATTTTCCTCCCTTCTTAAACCGTCCCCTGAAGTATCGTTCGTTGCCGCGAAACCACTTTAGCGTGATCGTCCCGCTCCCATCCCCGACCACCACCTCGAAGACCCTTTGCCTCCTCCTCGGATAAAATGAAACCCCTGAGAGCAGAATTTCACCGAAGCCCGTCTCCCTTTTCCCGGCTTTCAGTTCTGAGATTTTCTTTAAGTTCCTTCGGTCCTCGTAGCAACGCGGCAGAAAATAAAGCGCGTCCTCCACGGTGAGAATTCCTTTTTTTTCAAAGAGCTTGGCCAAGCGAGGTCCCACGCCCCTCACATACTGAATGGGGTCGCGAAGGCGATTTCTGGAATATTGCGGTTGAGACGGAACCATGGTTCGACACGGCGAGGCGTCATTCGTTAAGGTTGCCGGGATTTGAGGCCACCTCCCTCTGAGGGCGCTACCACTTTGATAAATATCTTTTTGCAGAAGGAACACCGGATTTCATTCTCTCCTACCCTTAGGTCGCCTCGTTCGTAAGAGATGGGTTGATTACAATAAGGGCAGCCATGGGGGAACTTCTGTACGACTTGCTCTTCAAATTCTTTCTTCCTTTGATCTTTCTTCCTTTGATCCTTCTTCCCTCGAATCATCCTGACCATGCATCGACCGCCCTTCCCCCGGCATTCTTAAAACTATAATAAAACTACTCCAAAGAATCAACGGGTCGCCCCGATTGTCGCCCCGATTGGTGTGAAACTCTAGAAGGTACTCTCTGTCCTCAATGACGCGACTAAGCGAGACGCTCCGTTCCGTCCGACCTCCACGGGCAGTGGCCGTGCCCGCACGCCGAAGTTCCATCAAAGAATTTCCCAAGTAAGTGTTCCGTGTGCGCAGGCGTGGTCCTCTGCGTAGGCGGATAAGGGGACCAGTCCGGTTTGGCGCGAAGGGGCTCGAATCGCTATTTCTTTAGGGAAACATCGGCTGGGAAGAGGGTTCTCCCGAAGGGATATGTCTTCTTTCTCTGATAAGAATGCAACACAAGAAGGCGATGAATGCCATGACCGCGGAACAGATGAATGCTAACCGGTAGCTCCCCGTCTGATCGAAGATGAAGCCTCCGAGGTATGCCCAGAAACCTCCGCCGATGTGGTGAACCGTCGTTACGAATCCCGAAAGAAGTCCGATATGCGAAAGTCCATAAAGTCTTCCGAGCAGTGTCGTGTTCAGTGGACCCGTCACTAAGTACGTCAAGCCAAAAATAATGCTGAATAGGTAAAAGGAGGCCACATTTTGATACGTCAAGATCAGAAGAAAGGCACCGAGTCGAAGCAGAAAGGCAACCGCCATCGGAATCCTGTTTCCGATCAGGTCCGAAGCCGGTCCTGCAATGAGTATTCCGAATAAACTCATCAATCCAAGCCAAGCCAGCATGTTTCCTGCTTTCGCAGGGTGGACCCCGTGATCCGTCACGAAGGGAATAAGATGAGTGGTCACCAAGAAATCCCCGCTCCCGCAGACGAACATCACGATGAGAAAGAACCAGAAGGAGGGGGTTTTCATGGCTCCCCGTAAACCCAGATCTTGAAGCCGATCGTCCGACGCTTTCTTCCCGCTTCCGCCCGGTTTCTCACTCTTTTTGCCCCGGGACAAGATCGAACCCATCCGATTGTCATTTTCTTTAATCACAAACAGGACCACTGCCATATTGACTAAGAACATCATCAGCCCGATCGAAAGATAGGAGATTCTCCAACCATACCGTAACGTGGAAAAAGTAAAAAGCGGGACGACCACAAATTGACCCATGCAACTCCCGGCAAGGGCCAAACTGATAGCAAACCCACGCCATTGAGTGAACCATTTGCTGACCACCGCCGCAAGGAGAGCGATGGACGTTCCTCCCAATCCTATGCCTGCAAAAACACCATAGACGATGTAAAATTGCCAGAGGGAGGTCACGAGAGAGATGAGTCCATACCCCGCCGAAACAAAGATGGTCGCTGTCAGAATCACCCACTTCGCACCGTAACGATCGTAAAGCTTCCCTGCGGCAATGAGGGAGAGGGCAAAGAGGGTCATATTAAGAAAAAAGGCGAAGGAAATAGAACCCCGGGTCCAGTCGAATTCCCTGGCCATTGGTTTAAAGGCCACCCCGAAGGAATAACGGGCTCCGGAATTGAAGAACAGGATCGCAAACGAAGAAGCTAAAATAAACCAGCCATAATGGAGGCGCCCTTTCAAGGGCGCTGGATTCGAGACGTTCATACTTCTTCCTTATCTGGTTTGGTTCGCCAAAACTCTACCTTTTCAGAACCCGGCTTGTCAAACTTTCACCCCGAACGAGTTTGAACAATGACATTCAACGAGAGGATGAGGAAGGGATGAGGCGAGGAGGGTGACCGCTACGGCTGGGGATATTTCCCGTACTCAATGACCACTCGATCGACACCTGCCAATTCCTTCAGTTCCACATTCACGGAATCCTGCTTGGATGTCTCCAACGTCTTCCCGATATAGTCGGCACGAATGGGCAGCTCTCTATGGCCCCGGTCGATCAGCACGGCCAATTCGACACGGCGCGGTCTTCCCAAGTCTAACAGAACGTCAATCGCGGCCCGAATGGTCCTCCCGGTGAAGAGGACATCGTCCACGAGCAGAACATTCTTGTCTTCGATCGGAAAATGGATCTCCGTTTTCTTAACCTCCGGCGTCTGATTCAACCGGGTCCAGTCATCACGATAGAGGGTGATGTCAATGATACCTGTGGGAAGATCGATTCCCCCTTTTTGTAGGATCTTCTGTTTTAATCGCTCTGCCAAAAAAACCCCCCCTGTCCTTATTCCTACCAGAGCCATCTCTTCCAATTGGGGATGGCGAGTAAGCAATTGTTCACAAATTTGAGTCAGAGCAACCTCAATATCCCTTTCTCCCTGCACGATCTGTTTTGAAAACATTTATCATTCCCTCTCCCTCGTTTTCTCCCGAGTCGGGAGGAGGAGGGTGTCAGAATCATAATAATTTCTTCGTCCTCGGTCGGCGGAACCACCATAATCCAATCCCAACGATGACGACCAGCCCACAGAGGATCCCGATGAGAATCGGCCAAGGAGGGAGAAGGCTCTTTTCGACATCCGAAGAAGCAAGAAGGTTAATTTCCTTCGCCACCTTACCCTCGTTTTGGATGAGAACTTTTGCGACCACCTGACCCTTTCGAATCGGAGCGACGACAAATTGCGGCAATTGAGGAGTGACAGAAACCAAATTTTCTTTCCCCTTTCCCACCGTCACCCTTCCTATCTCCGCAGCGGCGAGGAGGACTTCATTCACCTTTCCCCGCTTCACCTTGACAGGACCAAAGACGGCATCCTTCTTCACCGCCTCGAGGGTAGTAAAATTCTTAAAACCATATTCGAGTAAGGCCTCCGCCTCGTGAGCTCGCTTCTTCATTGTGCTGCAGCCCATCACCACAGCGATCATCCGCTGTCCTTCCCTCTTTGCCGTGGCCACCAGGTGATATCCCGCTTCCTTCAAATGGCCTGTTTTCAATCCGTCTACTCCGATATTCTTTTGAAGCAGCGTATTCCGATTCCCCTGGGAAATCCCGTTATGTTCATACTGAATCGTAGAATGGAATACGAGCGCCTCCGGATGGTCTTCGATGTAACGTTTGGACAAAATGGCCATTTCCATCGCCGTGGTATATTGGCCTTCCGCAGAGCCCCCATCCGAGTTCTTGAACTGGGTATCTTTCAATGCGAACGATTTCGCCTTTTCGTTCATTTTGGAGACAAAGGCTTCTTCCGATCCGGACAGATGCTCCGCAAGAGCGACACAGGCGTCGTTGCCCGATGCCACCGTAATCCCCTTCAACAGATCCTCCACTTTGACGCGTTCCCCGACCTTGAGGAACATGGACGAGCTTTCGGTCTTATAGGTCCTCTTCCAGGCTCTTTCGCTCACCGTCACCCAGTCATCCATTTTCAACTGCCCCCCGCGAATGGCATCAAAAATAACATAGAGGGTCATCACTTTGACGAAACTGGCGGGGGGAATTCTCATGCTTGAATCCTGTTCGTAAAGAATCAGACCCGTCAGGCCATCCATCAAAACGGCGGATTTGGCGTCATATTTTTGAGGAGTTCCTGAAGCGCTAGGCTGGTCCTGCTTCGTCGTCATCTTCTCAGGGGCCGTCGTCTTTCCATGAGCTTTGGCTGCCTTAGAAGTCCGATTCGTCTTGCAAAGGATTTGACTCGGGTAAGACACCATCACAAAAATCGCCACCAAGACCGTTGCCCAAACATTCTTACGAAAACGATTCATCCTTTTTCTCTCCCTGGATATTTCCCCGATGAGGATAGGAGGTTCTTAACAGATCCAATCCTATTATTCAATGCGGCTCGGACAGATATCGATCCATGGCTTCGTCTCAATTCGAGAGTTGTTTGAAGGCATTCCAGGCGGGTCGCGGACCCCCGTTTGCGTCGACCAATCCCATCGAGCCGAAATAAGGTTCCTTCCGGTCGCGGAGAAGCAACCAAAAGACTTTCTCGACACCAGATTCAAGCGCCTGCTCATACGCCTCCGTGAGCCATCTTCCCTGTTTATCGCACGAGCCATCATCCGTCCGGCCGCTGGCATTTGCAGGAACGCTTACAAACCCTGTTTCTGTAATCCAAATAGATCGGTCCCTCAATCCTGATTCCTTCATGAGATCTTGAATATGTTGCAGGTAACTTCGAAACGTAAGTCCGTTGGCCGTGATTTCGCTCGGGAAGTAGTAATTATGGACGTTCACCACGTCAAATTTCTTGGTGGAAAGGATCGGCTTTAACCAGCCATCGTGCCACTTCCATGCTTTCTCGCCCGCCCACCCCGATGGAGAATTCTGAAGAATACCGCACCGCATCGCCGAGGGAAGCACTTTGGCATTCGGGTCAGCTTTCTTAATCACCTCATAACCCACCTGTAGGAGTTCGAGATATTGTTCGAGTGTTCCCCCCCAGAAGGCTCCTTCATTTACTTCGTTCTCGATTTCGTAATTCACTCCTCGCCCCCGGTAGCGGCTGGCAAGAGCTTCCAAAAAAGAAACCAACTCCTTCCTATCAAACCGCTCTGGGATAATCTCGTAGAGAGGACCTCTGATTAGCTTTGGACTCTTTGGCTTGACCGCTTTAAAAAGGGTATGGATCGTGAATAGAACTTCAACGTGTCTCGTCTGGGCCACGTTGACCAGCCGATCGCTCGAACTCCAATCATATTCTCCCGGCTGAATCTTGACCAGCTGCCACTCCAAGGGCACACGGATTGTCCCCGCCCCTAATTCCTCTATTGATTTTACTTCTTCTCGAATGGTACGAAAAGTCGTGTTTATTCCGAGACGACGCTCCCCCTCCGGATAGGCATGGAAAGGCAGAACACAAGTTAGCAAGATCATGCCCAGGACGAACGTTCTTATTCTGATCAACAAGACGGCCCCTTTAAATGGACAGACAACAACCCGAAAAAGGAGATCACCCATCTCGCCTTCCTCAACTTCGTCTCAGCTCTTCTCCTCTAACATTTCCTTCATGGGCTTCCAGTAATAATCATGCCAGCCTTGGCGGATGTCAAGATAATCCTGGTTTGGGACCCCGCGCTGGGAGAAGGTGAGGCGTGTCCCCTTCTTCACTTTCTTCAGGGTGAAGGTTGCTTTGGAATAATGCCCTTCCGGCCAGTCGCTGCCGCGCCAGGACTGAACAATCTTCTTGTCCGGTACAAGATCGAGATTCATCCCCTCAATATATCCGTCATAGGCGGAAAACTTTCCGTTCACCTTTCGGCTGATTTTTGCCTTCGCACCCGTAAACCTGGCGTGCTTTCGCGAATCCATGAGCGCTTCGTAAACCGAGTGAGGACTTGCCCTAACCGTAACGGATTGCCGGATGTTTTTCGTCTTCATCTCTCATCTCCTCCGTCGTCTTCGTCCTCCTCCCTCCCCTCCAAGCCTTATCATGACAGGGCCATGATAAACGAGAGATCATTCAGGCTGCGTGACGAAGATTGAGACTTTCCATGGTATTTTAAATACGATTGCGTCTCTCTTAGGAAACGAATTCCAATACTTGATCCACCGGTTTTCTATCTTTTTGAGGCGCCTCGTCAGGATACCCGACCGCAACGAGGCAGACGAGTGCCATCGTGGGTGGCGCGCTTAATATGATTTCAATCTCCTTTTTGGCTTGAAGGGGTGAAACAAGCCATACGGCGCCCAGACCCATCTGATGAAACACGAGCAGCATCGTTGTCACGGCAGCGGCGACGCTCTGGATTACGGTGGGAGCGGATCTTCGAAAACCCAGAACCTTTTTCGCCTCGGAATCGAACGATTCCCGGGCTGCCAGCAACTTCTCCATCGGACTTTGATATTCACCGGTAAAAAATCCGAGGCACGCCGGCGCATTCCTGAAAAAAGAGGCATTCTTCTGATACCGTTTGATATCCTCCTCCCAAGATTTTGCTTCCGGCCACGAGGCCATCTTATCCGCAACCGACTGAACGGCATCCGCCAGCTTCCCGATCACTTCCTTCTTCGTTACAACGACGAAACGCCATCCCTGATAGTTCCCTCCATTGGGAGCCCATGTCGCCAGTTCCACCGCTTTCTTCAATAAATCCTCCGGAACCCGATCTTTCTTCCACTGCCGAATCGAACGCCTCCCCTTGATCAACTTTTCTAAGTCCTGAATGTTCATTTTCTGCTCCTCCTTTCTTCGGAAGAGAATACCACGCATGGAGCGAAATTGCCAGAGACAACCTCGGCATTTTAAGGAGGCAGCAAATCGCCAACATAGACCCGGTGGAGAGGCTGTGAACCAGGGTCCGGTCCGCCTATCAAAATCTCTGCGCGTAGCGGGAAGCGAGGTCAAAATATCTTTGCGCTCTTTTCAGGGCCTCTTTTTTCTCTCGCTCCGGAAGGTCGGGTTCATCCCGCCGGAAACTTTCCACCTTTCCGCGAACATAGGCTCGGTAGCATTTATAGAAATCGAGCACCTCCACCAACCCTTGATCTCCTGATTCTCTGATAAAGGTGCGAATCAGATGTTCGCTCAGGTCTTCCCTGCCGTGGTAATCGAGGTCCATGGCGGGGAAGGCCATGTCTGCAGCGACGTCGGTATACCGAAACCGTTCATTAAATTCGATGCAATCGAGGATGGCGATCTCTTTTCCCCAAAAGATATGCTCTAACCGGAGGTCCCCGTGGCAGTCTCGGATTCGATCGGCGGCGATCCGTCGCTGAAATAATTCCCCCTTCGTTTTGTAAAACCCGTTTGTCCTATCTTTCACCTCTTCGTAAACTTCCCTTGGAATGGTCACGTCGATATATCGCTCCGTCTGTTCGAAGTTCTCATCGGTATCCTGTTTGACGCGTTCCGGCCTGGCGAAGCTCTTGATGAGGTCATTGGTTTCTGCGGCAGAATAGAATTTGACCAATTTCTCCGAGACCGCCTCGATCATTTCAGGAGACACCCGTTTCTTCTTGAGTAATCTATCCATCAACTTATCTTCGGGAACCTGCTTCATCTTAACGGCATACTCCACCGGTTCTCCTCTCCCTTCCAGTAAAATCCGGTCGCCTTCCCTCGTAAGCCGGACGACATCCAGGTAGATGGCCGGCGCGAGCCGTCGATTCAGCTTGATCTCTTGCTCGCAAAAAAACTTTCTCTTTTCAAGCGAGGTAAAATCCAAGAAGCCGAAATCCACAGGTTTCTTTACTTTGTAAACAAACTTTCCCGTCAAGAAGGCAAGGGAGATATGGGTTTCTATCAATCTTATGACGGGGGGTCGGTCGGGATAGATCTCCGGGTTGAGGAGCGTCTTCTTGAGAAAGGAGACATCCATGGTCAATTCTTTTCGATCATCGTCACCTTCCAAGCAGGAAGGCTGTCCGCTTCGGTATCGACGATGAAATGAATCATCCGAACTGTTCCAAACCTGTTTTTCAAATCTTTGATATCGATCGGCTGAAACAGAGCCTTATTGTTCAGATAGGCCTCCCGGGTCAGGGCATTCGACTCGTAATTCTCTTTCGTCCTTCTTAAAATTCGCTCGATCGACTTCTCCTCGGTGCAAACACATTCTGCGATCACAAACGTACGATCTGCCCTTTCTGCGAGCTCCGCGGCTCTTGACCTAAGCGCTTGGGTAATAAAGGTTGCGTCGAGGATCAATCCTCTTGTAGGATCCTTAAGCGCTTCCGCCGCTTGCCGGAACATTTCGTCATAGACTCTCTTCCGGTTCTCCGGATTCGAGGCCACCCTATTCTCGAAGATATCGAGCCCTTTGAGGACTTCGAGTCGGACGATATCAGACCGAATCACCGAAAATCCTTTCATCCTCGCAATCTCCTCCATGACCGGACTTTTCCAACTCCCCGGAAGTCCGACGGAGATCAGGAGGCTCCCTTCGGGGATCTCTCGCATGACAACCTCTGAGAAACTTCTCCGCATTTTAACATCCTTCTCGTGTCTAAATGTGTAATGCCATTGGACGGTGACAGTTGCAATTGAGAAATTTTACCCCATCTCCAATGCCTTTAGGACAACCTCATGGAGCATTCCATTGCTCACCAAGATTCCGTAATTTTTTTCCATCCTCGTCCCGGATGAAAAATCCAAAGAACGTCCCACGATATCCGTCACCCTTCCCCCGGCTTCTTCGGCGATGATCGCCCCCGCGGCATGGTCCCAGATATTCTCCTTGTACCCCGGCTCGCTCGGGGATGGCATTCTTAGATAGAGGGCGACTTCTCCCCTTGCGACGATCCCGTATTTCGCCTGGCTGTCCATTC
>Ga0335084_10002514_pt1 | contig 17692 bp, 12 predicted proteins | sample Lox_Sample_44_FD_206721 | JGI IMG/M metagenome (GOLD analysis project Ga0335084, IMG submission 206721) | Soil microbial communities from Loxahatchee National Wildlife Refuge, Florida, United States - Lox_Sample_4.4 | ecosystem: Environmental > Terrestrial > Soil > Wetlands | place: USA...
TCTCGTGCAGGGCGAGATACCCGGCGGTGGGGAAGAACGCGGCCATCTCGCCGTCGCGGGAGCGGGTACCCTCCGGGAAGACGAGCAGGTGGTAGCCCCTGCGGAGGGTCCGGCCCGCCGCGGCGAGGCTCGCGCGCAGCGAGCCCTCGCGCTCCATGGGGACGAGGTTGGTGAAGTTCTCGAAGTAGGCGCGCCGGAGCCGCGTGGAGAAGAAGTAGTCGCGGGCGGCCAGCGCGGCGAGCCGCTCGCCTTCCTCGGCGAGGGCGACCTTCACGAGCCCCATGTCGAGGTGGCTGGCATGGTTCGCGACCACGAGCACGTTCCGGTCGTGCGGAACGTTCGCGCTTCCGTGCACGCGGGTGGTGTGGAAGCGGTGGTAGAGCGCGTGCTGGCCGAGGCCGAGCACGGTCCGGCCCAGGCGTGCGACGGGCTCGGGGACGGCGATCTCCCCGGGCGTTCCCTCGTCCGGCTCCCGGGCCCCGGCCTCCGCCGTCCTCTCCTCGCGCTGGCTCGAGCCGAGGTGCTGGATCATCCGTGCGAGCTCACCGACGGTCACGACGCCACGGAGGTCCTCGGCGGCCGACGACGGCACCCCCGCCACCTCCAGCGCCGCAGTCAGCTCGGTGAGCATCAGGCTGTCGAAGCCGAGGTCCGCGAGGCGCGTGTCGGGCCCCACCTCCGAGCGCGGCCGGCGGCACACCTCGGCGACGAGGTCGGCGACCCAGCCGTCCCCCTCGCGGCCGCGCGAGGCGTCGCGGGCGCGGCGGCCCTTCTCGGCAGCCGCCTCCAGGCGCAGAAGCTCCTCCCTCACGACCTGGCGCTTCACCTTGCGCGTCGCGGTCTTGGGGAGGTCGCCCTCCACGAGGTGCCACACCTTCACCCGCTTCACGAACGGCAGTCCGGCCGAGACCTCCCGCACGTGCTCCTCGATGCGCGCGCGCACCTCGGCCCGGTCGCGGTCGCGCCAGTCCGGCACGAGCACCATGGCGAGGCGCTCCCCGCGCCCCTCGGCGTCGGGCAGGCCGACCACGCAGAGCTCCTTCACGAGGCCCGGCTCGCGGTAGGCCTCCTCGACCTCGTCCGGGTAGACGTTCTTCCCGGTGGCGTCGATGACCACGTCCTTCTTCCGGCCCACCAGGGTGAGGTTTCCTGCCGCGTCGATCCGCCCGAGGTCGCCGGTGCGAAGCCAGCCGCCCTCGACGACCTGGCCGGTCAGCTCGGGATCCACGCCGGCGTGCTCGCCGCCGCGCCAGTAGCCGAGCATGACGTTCGGTCCGCGTGCCAGCACCTCGCCCACGCCCTCCGCGTCGGGCCCGTCGATCCGCAGCTCGACCCCCGGCAGGGCGGGGCCGACGCTGCCCGAGGGCGCCTTGCCTCCCGGGGTCGAGACCGCCAGGACCGGCGCGGTCTCGGTGAGGCCGTAGCCCTCGTAGAGGTCGAAGCCGAGCTCGCGGAAGGCGCGCTGCACCTCCGGGTCGAGCGCCGAGCCTCCGGAAACGAGGATGCGAAGCCGGCCGCCCAGCTTCCGGTGCACGGGCCAGAAGAGGACCTTGCCCAGGTTCCAGCCCAGCGCGGAGTCGCGCAGCGCGGCGTTGGCGCGCTGGAGGACCTCGAAGGTGGCCTCGACGAGTCCGGGCCTGGCCGCCAGCTCCTGGGTGATCTTGCGGTGGAGGAGCGACCACAGCGCGGGCACGCCCACGAGCGCGGTGATGCGGCCGGAGCGGAGCGCCTCGCCGATGCGGTCGGCGGTGAGCTCGTCGAGGTAGCTCACCTGCGCGCCGCGCGAGAGCGGGACGAGGAGCCCGCAGGTGAACTCGAACGTGTGGTGGAGCGGCAGCACCGAGAGCAGGCCATCGCCCGGGCCCAGCTCGAAGATGGCCGCGAGCTTCACCACCAGGCTCGTGAAGTTGCGGTGGGAGAGCATCACGCCCTTGGGCGTGCCGGTGGTGCCGCTCGTGAAGATGAGCGAGGCGAGGTCGTCGGGCCCCACCCGCGCCGGCGGCGCCTCCGGCCCACCGGCGGAGAGCGCCTCGCCCAGCGTGACGGCCACGGCGCCGGGAACCGCTGGCGAGGCCAGGACCGCGAGGCCGGGGCTTCGCAGGGCCGCCTCCTCGGAGAGGAGGGCCACCTTCGCCCCCGCGCTCCGCCACAGGTTGGCGATCTCCGCCTCGGTGAGCTGCGGGTCCACGGGAACGGCGGCCGCGCCGGCACGGAGGATGCCGAAGAAGGCGATGGCCCACTCGGGCCGGTTCTCGCTGGCGAGCAGCACCCGGTCGCCGCGCGAGACGCCGTTCGCGCGCAGCCAGGCGGCGATGCGGTCGGAGAGCGCGCGCACCTCGCGGAAGGTGAAGCGCTCCTTGCGCGCCCCCTCCATGGAGAGCGCGACGCGATCGGGCCAGCGGTGGCAGGCGGCCTCGAGGAGCTCGACGAGATCGCGGTGCTGGCGGGGGGCGTGGACCTTCCGGTCGGCCTCCTCCTCGAGGCCGGGGAAGACCCACTCCTCCATGCCCTTCATGTGGACGTCGAGCCAGTAGCCGCGCCAGTCGAGCGCCTCGGGGTCCCAGGGCAACAGCGCGCGGTCGCGCGGGGACAGGCGGTCGCGGAGTTCCCGGATCCCGGCGCAGCGGAAGACGTAGCGGTTCTCCCACACGAACGGCAGGAACGCGTTCCAGACCGCCTCGGCCTTCTCCAGGCCGCGCCCGGACTCGTCGAGCGCGTCGGCCAGCCGCTCGGCGAGCGCGCTCACCCGGGGTGCGCCCCAGCGCGGCGCGTTCTCGCGGAGGAGCCGGCGGGCGCCACGGGAGAGCGCGGCGAGGGCCGGCGTGCCGGTGAGCTGGTAGCGGAGCTTCCCCACCGCGAAGCCCTCGATTCGCGAGAGGAGCGAGTTCCAGGTGGGGTTGCCCTCCTCGCGCTCCCGGTAGAAGCGCCGGCGGTAGAGGCCGGTCAGCTCGACGCTGCGGCGCCCCCAGAGCGGGTTCACGTCGCCCGAGGCCAGGTGGAAGACCCGGCCGCGGGGCCCGCCCGCCGCCCGGCGCTCGAGCGCCTCCGCGCAGGTGGTGACGAGGCCGGCCGCGACGAGGTCCACCGGCACGATGTCGAGGATGGCCCGCTCGGCGAACGGGTACACGCGCTGGCCGCGGAGCGCGGAGAAGACGAGCGGTGCACTGGTGGTGAACCCCTCGTTCCAGCCGGGGAACGGGAAGCGCAGGGCGCTCTCCACCACGGACGGCCGCACGATGGCCCAGGTGGTGTCGCTCGCCGCGATGGCCTGCTCGCCGAGCGACTTCGTGTACGTGTAGGTGTTCGGCCATCCCCAGTGGCGGGCGCGCTCCATGCCCGCCTCGACGAGGCGCGCCGAGGTCCAGAGCCGCTTCTCGCGGCCCATGGCCAGCCGGAGCGCCTTCTCGTCGCCGGGGTCGCGGCCCTCGGACCGGAGCCGCTCCAGGGCCTGCTCGCGGAACGTGGACTGGTTGAGGGCGTCCTCGGCGCGGGCCCGCACCTCGGCGATGCGCAGCGCGCAGTCGGCGAGCTCGCCTTCCAGCGAGAAGTGGGTCCCGTCGAGCGTGGGCTGGCGAGGACGTCCCACCACACCCTCCCGCCTGGGGAAGTAACCGCGGATCTCCTCGTCCTCGTAGACGACGCCGTCGCGGTTCCCGGCCACGAAGCAGGTGGAGACGTGCACCAGCGCCGCGCCGGTGCGGGCGCACAGCTCCACCGCGTTCCGCGCCCCGGCCACGTTCACCGAGAGCGCGAGCTCGAGCGACGGGTCGAAGTCCACGAGGCCGGCGCAGTTGAGGACGAGGTCGAGCCCGGCCAGGCGTTCGACGGCCGGGCCCAGGCCGAGCAGCGGGTCGGAGACGTCGCCGGCGAGCGGGGTACATTTCTCCCGGAGAAAGGCGTCGAGGCGGTCGCCGTGGCGGGCGCGCAGGGGGTCGAACGGGCGGCTCCACGCGACCTTCTCGAAGAAGCGGGCCTCGGCGGTCCCGCCGGTGCCCGGCCGGACGAGCACGAACACCCGGCCGATCTCGGGGAAGCGGTCGAGCAGCATCGTGAGGACCACCTTCCCCACGAAGCCCGTGGCCCCGGTGACGAGCATCGTCTTCCCGGCGAGCAGGCCGGAGACGTCGAGGCGGGGAAGGGCCTCCCCCGCCGGCTCGCCCGCGTGCGCCTCGCCGTGGCCGTTGCGCCGGGTCCGGTGACCGCTGCTCTGGCCGTCGCGCGCGCTCATCCGGGGTTCTGGGTCATCACGATCGGCGGGTGGTGGAGCATCGCGATCTGCGCGCCGCGTCCGTGGACCGAGCGCGCCATGTCCACGGCCTCGGAGAGGCTGTCGGCGCTGTCCCAGCCCATCATGCGCGGCACGTGCTCGTTGTCCGCGCCCACCGCGATGACGCGCCCCATGTGCTGGCGCCCGTTCTCGCCCCAGTACCACATGAAGAACGGATGGGACCCGTGGTAGGCGTGGCCGGTGCGGTAGAGGTGCACGTAGGTCGGGTTCTCGGCGAGCTCGCGCTCGTACTTCCGCTCCAGCACGGCCGCGTCGCGCGTCTCGGGCAGCAGGCGGTGGAAGAACTCGATGTAGCTCGGATGGTGGTCCGGGTCGAACGAGTCGGAGCAGGGATGGGTGACGATGAGCGTGCCGCCCTTCTTGAGAAGCGGCTTCCCCCGGTAGAAGTTGAAGAAGTACCCGCAGGCCATCACCTGCACGAGCAGCGGGTTGAGGATGCTGTTCACGTTGTAGGGCGAGACGTAGGGAATGCCGTAGATCACGATGTCGGCCTGGAAGTCGACGTCCACGGCGTACTGCGCCCAGCTCGCCTCGAGGATGCGCGCGTGGGTGGGCTCGGTCCGGCCCGCCGCCACGGCGATCACCTCGTAGGCGGCGGGCACGGCGTGCAGGAGCTTCCGCTTGGCGGCCGGCGGGAGCCGGCGCAGCACCGCCCGCATGCCCTCGGCCTTGAGGCGATCGAGCTCGCCGAAGTCCTCCTCGCGCTTCATGAGGAAGTCGAGCGGCCCGTCGAAGGCGCGGTTGTTGATGGTGGTCTCGATGTGGAAGACGTCCACGTGCTCGTCGATGTAGCGGCCGATGCGGTTCACCGAGTGGTGGAGCTCGGACCGCTCCGGGTCCATGTACGAGTGGCTCCTGCGGATGTGGTGCGGCGTGTGGTGCGCCTTCACCCCCTCGTAGTTGGTGAGCCCCGTGGACATCGACTTGTGGCCGCCGTCCATGGGCACGAGGTTGAGGTTCACGTAGATGACGAGGTCAGACTCCGCCGCGCGGCGGTTGACGATGACCTTCTCGTCGTGGTCGGTCGTGCCGAGGAGGACGCAGCCGTCCGGGGCCTCCGCGTCGTGGTTGTAGAGGCGGTCGGGCCAGTAGGCGTCGAAGATGCGGTCGCCCACCATGTGCCGCACCTCGGCCTCGGTCATGCGCCGGTGAAGGGCGATGGCGATGATCAGGTGGACGTCGTCGACGCCGGCCTCCGCGAGGAGCGGGAGGATCACCTCCAGCACCTGCTGGCGGGCGTCGGGCCGTCGCATGGGCGGGAGCGGCAGGGAGATGTCGTCGAGCGCAACGGTGACCTTCATGCCCGGGCGGAGGAGCGCGTGGAGGGGCGGGCTGTCCTCGGGATGGTGGATGGCGTGCCAGATGGCGGCCTTCACGTTGGGAAGGCCCTTCACCGGCGGCTTCGGGTAGATCACCTTCGTCCCGACCGGCAGGTCCTCGATGAGGAGGTCGTCGCCCGAGAACATCACGCGCGGCGGCGAGTCCTTGTCGATGGTGACGATCGACCCGGAGGCCTCGTAGAAGCGGTCCAGGCTGCGGGGCTGGCGCATGGGCTCCCTTCTAGGCCTCGGTGGTGCTGAGGATGGGCCACTCGTAGGCGCGCGCCACCCGGGCGAGCCTCGGGTCGGGGTTGACCGCGGCGGGGTGGCCCACCACCGCCAGCATCGGGTAGTCGGAGAACGAATCGGAGTAGGCGAAGCTGCGCTCGAGCGCGAGCCCCTCTCGCACGCAGAAGTCGCGGATGGCGAGCGCCTTGTGGGCGCCCTCGATGATGGGCGGGATCACCTGGCCGGTGGCGACGCCCTGTACGAACCGCATGCGGTTGGCGATGAGGTCGTCGGCGCCGAGGTGCCGTGCCAGGTGACGCATGGTGAAGTCGAGGGCGCCGGTGACGAACACGATGCGGCAGCCGGCGCGCCGGGCCTGCGCGACGAGGCGGGGGGTGCCGGGGTGCACGCCCGGGAGGATGACGTCCTCGAACAGCTCCCCGGCGAGCGCCTGGAGCCGGTCCTCGCTCTGCCCGGCGTAGTACGAGTAGAAGAGCTCGTTGAAGAGCTTGCGATCGAGGCGGTCGGTGGCGAGGAAGAGGGGAACCGAGGCGACCGTCTTGAGCGTCTGCCAGGCCGTGCCGAGGATGGTGCCCTGGTTCATCGCATAGAAGGCGAACGTGTGCACGATGTTCGTGCGCACGAGCGTGCCGTCCACGTCGAAGAACGCGGCCCCCGGCCTCTCCATGACGGTTCGTGTAGACCGCCGGAACAGGGATGGCAAGGCCGCCCGCGGCTCTTGAGGGCCGTACACGGCGCGCCGCGGCGTGGCCCGGCGGAGCCGGACGCTCCGTTCGCGTCTAGAGCAGGCCCTCCGAGCGATACCACTCCACCGAGCGCCGCACCGAGTCGGCGAGCGAGGTGCCGGCCACGAAGCCGAGCCGCTCGCGAGCCTTCGCCGGGTTCGCCACCCAGCCGGGCGCGAGCACCTGCCGGGCGAGCTTCCGGTTGAGCGGCAGGCGGCGGCCGGTGACCGCCCTCAGCGCCTCGCCCGCCTCGGCGACGCCCCGCACCAGCCAGCCGGGGACGGTGACCCGCCGTGCCTTCACGCCGAGCGAACGGGCCACCTCGAGCTGGATCGCGACGGCGTCGGTGACCTCCGGCGAGGCGAGGAAGAAGGCCTCCCCCACCGCCTCGGGGCGATCGGCGAGCGCGATGAAGCCGCGGGAGCAGTCGTCGACGTCGATCCAGGAAAGCGGCCGGATACCACCGGTGAACCCCACGGCCAGCCCGGCGCGGGCGATGCGGAAGAAGAACAGGTTTTCCCGATCGCCAGGCCCGAGGATGCGGGGAGGACGGCCCACCGTCACCGGCAGCCGGCCCGCGTAGGAGAGCGCGATGCGCTCGGCCTCGGCCTTGGACGCGCCGTAGGCCTCCACCGGCGAGAAGCTGTCCGACTCCCTGCGGGGTGTCGCCGAGGGACCGCTCGCGGCGAGCGAGCCGGCCAGCACCAGGCGCGACAGACGGGGCGCGCCGGAGAGGCAGGCCTCGCAGAGGAGCCGCGTGGACTCGGCGTTCACCCGCAGGAACTCCGCGGGATCGGTGGCGCGCCGCACGCCGGCGAGGTGGAACGCGAGGTCGCAGCCCTCGACCGCGGCGCGGAGGTCGTCGGCGCGCGTGACGTCGCCGATCCGCAGCCGCATGCCGGCCCGCCCGAGCGCGGGCGAGGGGCTCCGCACCAGGGCCACGACCTCGTCGCCGCGGGCGAGGAGATCGCGCACGAGCGCGCGACCGAGGAACCCGGCTGCTCCCGTGACCAGTGCCCGCACGGCAGGAGTGTACCCGCCGCGAGGCCGGCGGCGTCCCCCCGTCTAGGCCATCCGCGCCATGCGCCGTGCGGCGGCCGCGCGCTGCAGGGCCGCAGCGGCCCAGGTGATGGCGTCGTCGGAGCTGGCGTGGGAGCGGACCTCGGCGGGGACGTGCTTCAGGGTGGCGTGGGCCGCGAGTGCCCGGGTGGCGAGGCGCATGGAGAGCGAGCCGGTCACGACCGCGAGCACGGCCACGTCCGCGTCGCGGTCGTCGAGCGCCCGCATCCAGAAGGCGGCCAGGCCGGAGTCGAGGAGGCCGGCGGCGCCCATCTCGAGCACCACGGCGACGGGCCCGCTCCGCGAGGCCGCCCGGAGCTGCTGCAGGCGGGTCGCCTCGATCTCGGGCGTGCGCTCGTCGGCTCTGGTCTCGCGCACGACGTACACGCGTGGGGCACTGGTCTCGTACAAGGGGCTCCTCCGGGTTCGAACCTACCAGCGAGTCCCGCTGCGAACAGGCCCGTGGACGTGGCGCATGCGCTCGCGGGACAGGTCTCGCTCGATTACACTTCGTCGCGCCATGGCCGAGCTTCGATCGGTGTGCCCCTTCGACTGCCCGGACGCCTGCGGGCTGCTGGTCGAGGCCCAGCACGGACATGCGGTGAAGGTGCGCGGAGATCCCGGCCATCCCTACAGCCGCGGCACCCTGTGTCCGAAGATGACGGGGTACGACCGTTCCGTGCATTCCCCGGCACGGCTCTCCCATCCCCTGGTGAGGACCGGGAGGAAGGGCGATGGCGCCTTCCGCCGCGCGGGCTGGGACGAGGCCATCGCCATCGTGGCCGACCGGCTCCGCACGGTCGCGGCCGCCCACGGCAGCGAGGCGATCCTGCCGTACTCGTACGCCGGCTCGATGGGGATCGTGCAGCGCACGGCCGGCTTCGCCTTCTTCCATGCGCTCGGCGCCTCGCGCCTCGAGCGGACGATCTGCACGCCCGCCCAGGACGCGGCCTGGAAGACGGTGATGGGCTCGACGCCCGGTCCCTCGCCGGACGAGGTGCTCGACTCCGACCTGGTGGTGCTGTGGGGCATCCACGCGGTCGCCACCAACATCCACTTCGTGCAGCGCGTGAAGCAGGCGCGAAAGCGCGGCGCGCGGGTGCTGCTCGTCGAGACCCACGTCCACGAGACCGCCGCGCTCGCCGACGAGGTCCTGCTGGTGCGGCCGGGCTCCGACGGCGCGCTCGCCCTGGCGATGATCCACGTGCTCGCCCGCGAGGGCCTCGCCGACGAGGCCTTCCTCGCCCGCGAGACGGTGGGCTGGCCGGAGCTCCGGAAGCGGGTGCTCGAGGAGTGCTCGCCGGAGTGGGCGAGCGAGAAGGTGGGCCTGCCGGCCGCGCGGATCGAGGCGCTGGCGCGCGAGCTGGCCAGGGCACGGGCGCCGTTCCTGCGGGTGGGGGGAGGCCCGTCGCGCCACGGCAACGGCTCCATGAACGTCCGCTGCATGGTCGTCCTGGCGGCGGTGCTGGGCGCCTACGGGAGGAAGGGCGGGGGCTGCTTCCTCTCCACCAACTCCTCGCTCGCCTTCGACCAGGGCCCGTTCGTGCGCGAGGACCTCCTGCCGCGCCCCACGCGCTGGGTCAGCATGAACCAGCTCGGCCACGCGCTCTCCGAGCTCCGCGATCCTCCGGTGAAGGCGATGGTCGTCTGGTGCTCGAACCCCGCCTCGGTCGCGCCGGACCAGAACGCGGTGCTGCGCGGCCTCGCCCGCGAGGACCTCTTCCTCGCGGTGCACGAGCGGTTCATGACCGACACCGCGCGCCTCGCCGACGTGGTGCTACCGGCCACGAGCTCGCTCGAGCACGCGGACCTCTACCGCTCGTACGGCCAGTACGTCGTCCAGCGGGTGAAGCCCACCGTGAGCCCGCCGGGCGAGGCCCTCGAGAACTGGGCGGTGTTCCGCCGGCTGGCCCGCGCCATGGGCCTCCGCGATCCGCTCTTCTCGCTCGACACCGAGGGGGCCATCGACCTCGTGCTCGACGCGTCGATGAAGGCGCACCCCGAGTGGTGGGCGGGCGTGGACCGGGCGGCGCTCGACCGGGGCGAGCCTCAGGAGCTCCGCCCGCCGCGGTCCGGCTGGGGGACGCCGTCCGGGCGGATCGAGATCGTCGCGGCCGGGCACGCCGAGCCGGTCCCGCGCTGGCTCCCCGCCCACTCCGACCTCGACCCGAGCCCGCTCCCGCTGCGCCTCGTCACCGCCCCCGCGCTCCACACGCTCAACTCGACGTTCCAGGAGCGGCCCGAGCTCAGGGAGCGGAACGGCGGCATGGTCCTGCGCGTCGCCCCCGGCGAGGCGGCGGCGCGGGGCCTCTCCGACGGCGTGCGGGTCGTCGCCTGGAACCGCCTCGGCGAGGCGGCGTTCGTCCTCGCAGTGGACGAGGGCGTACCGGCGGGCGTGGCGGTCGCGCCCGGCGTGCACTGGCTGGAGCACACGCCGGGCCGGCGGAACGTGAACGCGCTCACCTCGCAGCGTCTCACCGACGACGCGCGCGGCTCGACGTTCTACGACAACCTCGTGGACGTGCGGGCCGCCTGAGTCGGCGGCGAGCCCCGCCGGAACGCTCTCGAAACCGCTCACGGAGCGCATTCGAATGGTCCGGACGGGTGCGACCGGAACGCCATGTTCGGGTGTAAACGCGCGCTTCGATTACGCACGCGTTGCGTGGGATAAATCCGATTAAGATCAGTCAGTTAGAGTTCTTTCCGCTCTCGAAAGAAGCGCTGCACGACCCGAAAACCCTCCTGTATCGTGTCGCGCGAAAACCACCCAGGAGGGGACGTTTCATGAACGAATACCGGTACGACCACCAGACGGTCCAGGGCTTCATCCTGTCCGCGATCTTCTGGGGGGTCGTGGGCATCGTCGTCGGGCTCCTCATCTCCGTGCAGCTCTGGGCCCCCGGGGCGAACTTCGCGCCGTACCTCACCTACGGCCGCCTGCGCACCGTCCACACGAACGGCCTCGCCTTCGGCCTCGGCGTCGGGGCGATCTTCGGCCTTTCCTACTACATCGTGATGCGGCTCACCCGGCGGCCGCTGCTCTTCCCGAAGCTCGCCCGCGCCCAGCTCTGGCTCTTCAACGCAGGCATCGCGCTCGCGGCCATCTCGCTGCTCATGGGCCAGACGCAATCACTCGAGTACGCCGAGCTGGAGTGGCCGCTCGACATCGCCATCGTGGTGCTGTGGGTGATGTTCGCGGTGAACGTCATCGGCACCATCGTGAAGCGGCGCGAGGAGCAGATGTACGTGTCGCTCTGGTACGTGCTCGCGACGGTCGTGGCGGTGGCGGTCCTCTATCTCGTGAACAACCTCTCCGTGCCGGCGGGCCTCACGAAGAGCTACCACCTCTTCGCCGGCGCCAACTCCGCCAACGTGGAGTGGTGGTACGGCCACAACGCGGTCGGGTTCGTGTTCACGACGCCGATCCTGGCGATGTTCTACTACTTCCTGCCGAAGAGCACCGGCCTGCCGATCTTCAGCCACCGGCTCTCCATCGTGGCGTTCTGGTCGCTGGTGTTCGCGTACCTGTGGACCGGCGCCCACCACCTCGTCTACACGCCGCTGCCCGACTGGCTCCAGACCCTCGCCATCGTCTTCACCATCTTCCTCATCGCGCCGAGCTGGGGCTCGGTGGTGAACGGCTACTACACGGTGGGCCAGGACTGGTCGAAGATGCGCTCGACCTACCTCACCAAGTTCTTCGTCCTCGGCATCACCTTCTACGGCCTCCAGACGGTGCAGGGGCCCACCCAGGCGCTCCGGGTCGTCTCGCAGCTCATCCACTTCACCGACTGGGTCCCCGGCCACGTGCACATGGGCACCATGGGCTGGGTGACGATGGTGACGACGGCGTCGATCTACTACGTCATCCCGAAGATCCACGGCACCGAGATCCATTCGGAGCGGATCGCCAACGTGCATTTCTGGCTGGTGCTGGTGGGGCAGCTCCTCTTCTCGATCACCATGTGGATCACCGGCATCCGCCAGGGCTGGATGTGGAAGGCCACCGACGCGTCCGGGAAGCTCCTCTACCCGAACTTCGTCGACACCGTGGTGGACAACTACCCGATGTGGCAGGCGCGCACGCTCGCGGGGGTGGTGTTCACCGTCGGCATGCTGTTCTTCGTCTACAACGTGATCATGACCATCCGTAAAGGACGGGCGCTCGAGGCGCAGGCGGTGGCCAGGTCGGCCCCGGCAGCGGCACCGGCGGCCTAGGGGAGGCGACCATGTCCGACCAGAAGCTCTACTCGAAGCCGATCCTGTTCACGCTCGTCGCGACGGTCACCATCCTGGTGGGCTCGATCGTCACGATGGCCTACCCGGTCTTCCGCAACGACATGAACCAGAAGGTGCCGGGCCTCAGGCCCCTCCCCGCCCTGGAGCTGGCGGGCCGCGACGTCTACCAGCGCGAGAGCTGCAACGCCTGCCACACGCAGACGGTGCGCCCGCTCCGGAGCGAGGTGGTCCGCTACAAGGGCGACCACGCCGAGGTCCCGGCGGCGCGCTACTCGCTCGCCGGCGAGTTCGCCTACGACCACCCGTTCCTCTGGGGCTCGAAGCGCACCGGCCCGGACCTCGCCTTCGAGGGATGGGTGAAGCCGTCCCGGGAGTGGCAGGCCGCGCACCTCAGGGACCCGCGGAAGCTCGTGCCCCGGTCCAACATGCCGGCCTACGCCTTCCTCGCCGACGCGAAGCTCGACGGCGAGAGCGTGGCGGCGCACATGCGGGCGCTGCGCGTGGTGGGCGTGCCCTACACCGACGCCGATGTCGCCGGCGCGCCCGCCGCCGTGGCGGGCAAGACCGAGCTCGACGCGCTCGTCGCCTACACCGTCTCGCTGGGCAAGGCGGTGGACCGGTCCCGCAAGCCCGGCCGCATCGACCTCGCCGAGGCCAACCCGGCGGCCGGCAACGCCGAGGAGATCCAGCGGGGACACCGCCTCTTCGAGGACAACGGCTGCACCGCCTGCCACGGCGACGAGGCCGAGGGCATCGAGGGCGTGGCCCCGAGCCTCGTGGACGACGTCTTCCTCGAGGTGAAGGGCGACATGCCCGACGCCGCGTACCAGGCGATCATCCTCTTCGGCAGCGACGCCAAGCGCGCTCTGGGCCGGGCCGGCCGGCCCGACGGCGGCATGCCGCCCGCGGAGCTCTCCGACGACGACGCCTGGGCGGTGGTGGCCTGGCTCCGGTCGCACGCGGCGCACGGGGCGGCCGAGCATCCCGCCGAGCACAAGTGAGGGAGACGGACATGGCCGACACCGACCTGCAGGACGACATCTCGAAGCTCGAGGCGCCCGAGACCGCCCGCCGCATCCCGGTGGGCTGGGCCGTGCTCTTCTGGGGGCTCGTGATCTGGGGGGCCTTCTACCTGTACGCGTTCACCCCGGGGCTGGGCGGCTGGTCCCAGTCCATGGACGCCGAGAAGGGCGGCGCCACGGCGGGAGCCAACATGACCGCCACCATCCTCTTCACCGCCATCCCCACGGCGGTGGCGCTCGGGCTGTGGATCGCCTCCTCGCGCCGGAGGAAGTCGCCGTGACGCCCGAGATCGCCTACCTCGCCTTCGGCGTCACGCTGTGCGTGGCGCTCGCGGTCATCGCCGTGGTCGCCTACTCCCGGCGCCGGAAGGAGCGGGTGGAGGCGCCGAAGTACGCGATGATGAAGGATGACGAGGGGTAGGTTCCAGCGCTGGCGGCGCATCGCGGGGGCGGCCCAGGCCGCGGTCTGGCTCGGGCTGCCCCTCCTGCGTGTGGGGGGCGAGAGCGCGCTCAGGCTCGACGTCGCGTCGGGCCGCCTGCACGCGTTCGGCGCCTCGTTCGCGCTGGGCGAGGCCCACGTGGTCCTGCTCGCCATCCTGGCGCTCACCTTCGCGTTCCTCGCGGTGACGCTCGTCGCCGGCCGGGTCTGGTGCGGCTGGTCGTGCCCGCAGACCGTGCTCGGCGACCTCACCCGCTGGGTGGAGGCTGGGTTTCCGGGGGCCGGGGCCCCACCTCCGTCTCGGCGCCGCCGGAAGCCCCGCCGCTGGCGCCGGCCCGCCGGGTTCGCGGTGACGGCGGCGACCTCAGCCGTCGTCGCCGCCTCGATGGTGTTCTGGTTCGTGGAGCCGTACGGCTTCCTCGCCCGGCTCGCGAGGCTGTCGCTCGGGCCCGCGGAGGCCGGCGCCTGGGGCGTCCTCTCCCTCGTCCTCTTCCTCGACCTCGCCTTCCTGCGGGCCGACTTCTGCGCCACGGCCTGCCCCTACGCGAAGCTCCAGGGCGTGCTCTTCGACCGCTCGACGCTGGTGGTGGCCTACGACGCGCGTCGCGCGGCCGACTGCGTGGACTGCGGCGCCTGCGTACGGGTCTGTCCGACCGGCATCGACATCCGGCACGGCCTCCAGATGGCGTGCATCGCATGCGCGGCCTGCGTGGACGCGTGCGAGCCGGTGATGAGGAGGCTCCACCGCGCCCCGGATCTCGTGGGGTACGCGTACGGCGAGCCCGGGAGCCCTCGCCGTCCCTGGCGGCCGGCGCCGCTCGCGCTCGGTGGCGCCGGGGTCGCGGCGACCGCGGTCCTCGTCGCCGTCCTCGCCGGCCGGCCGCTGCTCGCCCTGGAGGCGATGGCCGACCCGTCGTTCGTCCCGCGGCGCGCCGCCGACGGGCGGGTCATCGACGCGTACGCCGTCGCGGTGGAGAACCGCGGTCGAGCGCCGATGCAGGTCGTGCTCGCGTTCACCGCCGAGGGCCGGACCCTCGAGCTCAGGCCCGACGTGCTGGATCTCGCGCCCGGCGAGCGTCGGCAGCTGCGGGTGGTGGCGAGCGCGCGAGGCCTCGCGCCCGGCGTGCACGACGCCGTGCTCGTGGCGGAGGCCGTGCCGGCGGCTTCCCGCCGGCCGCCGGAGCGCCGCCTGCGCACCCTCGCCTTCGTGACGCCCGCCGCCCGTCCGGAGGTCCGATGAGGAAGATCCCGCTCGTCGTCGTCGTGGCCGTCGGGGCCGCGGGAGCGCTCGGCGCGGTCGCCGCGGCCATCTGGATCGGCTCCTCGGTGCGCGAGGACACCGTCGTCGCGCACCCCTACGAGGACGGCCTGCGCCAGGACGAGGACCGGGCCCTCCGCGCGCGGCTCGGCTGGGACGTGCGGCTCCTCGAGCCCGGCGCTCCGGGCGTGGTCGCCTTCGCGCTCGTGGACGGGGACGGCCGGCCGCTCGAGGGAGCGGAGGTGGACGTGACGGCCACGAGACCGGATGCCTCGCGCGATCCGGTCCGGGCGGCGGCCGCCGCGGCCGGGGGAGGGCGCTGGGTGGCGCCGCTCGACCTCCCCGCCGAGGGCAGCTGGCTCGTCGCCTTCGACGTCCGCCGGGGCGCGGACCGGCTCCGCATCGAGCGCACCGGACGCGTGGCTCCGGCGTGCCGCCTCTCGGATGGTCCTTGCACGCGGGCGCTCCCGGGAGCGCCCGCCCTGGAGGTCACGCTCGAGCTCGGCCCCAGGCCGCTCCGGGCGATGGCCGAGCTCGCGGCCGTGGCGACGGTCGGGTCCGCGGGAGCTCCGTTCGAGGGCGCGGCGGTGCGGGTGTCGCTCTCCATGCCGGGCATGACGATGGGCGAGAACGTGACGGCGCTCTCCCGCGTCGCGCCCGGGCGCTACCAGGGGCGGGTGACGGTGGTCCGCTGCCTGTCCGGCGGGAGGGACTGGGAGGCGGAGGTGTCCGTGGCCGCGCCCGGGTCGGCGGCGCGCACCGCGCGGTTTCCATTCACGGTGAGCGAATGAGCGCGGGCGTGTCCGTGGTCCCCAGGGTGGGGCCATGAGCGACGCCGTCGCGCTCGCGCTCGCCACCGGCTTCCTCGGGGGGTTCGGGCACTGCGTGGGGATGTGCGGTCCCCTGGTGGGCTCGCTCGCTCTCGCCGGGGTGCCACGGGGCCCTGGCCTCGAGGGGCTGAGGCGGACGCTGCCCGGCCAGCTCGCCTACCACGCCGGGCGCATCACCACGTACGCGGCGCTCGGGGCGGCGCTCGGGCTGGGCGGCTCGTTCGTCAACGTGGCGGGTCGGCTCGCCGGCGTCTCGCAGGTGGTGGCCGTCCTGGCCGGCGTCCTCATGATCCTGCTCGGCCTCGGCGCGGCCGGGCTCTCCGGGCCGCTTCGCCGACTGGAGGCCCGGGCGGCCGCACGCGTGGTGACGTTCGTGCGCGACGTCGTCGGCGGTGGGCCGGGCCGCCTCTACCCGGCCGGGCTCGCCCTCGGCTTCCTCCCCTGCGGCCTGTCGTGGACGGTGCTGCTCGGAGCGGCGGGGACGGGCAGGATGACGGAGGGCCTCCTCGTGGCCCTCGCCTTCGGAGTCGGCACGCTGCCGGCGCTGCTCGTCGCGGGCGCCGCCGCGTCGTGGCTCGGCGCGCGGGGCCGGGGCCTCCTCTACCGCCTCGGCGGCGTCCTCCTCGTCGCCATGGGTGCGCTCTTCCTCCTCCGCGGGCTGCGCGGGTGAGCGCGTGACGGCCGCAGCGCTCGACTGCGCGCACTGCCTGCTCCGCTTCCCGGAGCGCGACGCGGTGCGAGCCGTGGTCGGCGGCACCGAGCGCGCCTTCTGCTGCGCGGGGTGTCGGGGAGTGTTCGAGCTCGTCTGGGCCGAGGGGCTGGCCTCGTATTACGACGCCCGCCGGTGGGAGGGCCCGGGCCAGCCGGTCTCGGCGTTGCCGCCGGCGGACGCGTCCGCCTTCCGCGAGGCGGTCCGCGCGGTCGAGGGACCGGAAGGCGCCGGGCCGACGAGCGAGATCGACGTCTACGTGGACGGCATCCGATGCGCCTCGTGCGTATGGCTGAACGAGCGCGTGCTCCTCCGGACGCCCGGCGTCTCGTACGCCCGGGTGAACTACGCGACGCACCGCGCGCGCATCCGCTTCGACGCGACGCTGGCGCCGCTCGAGGTGGTGCTCGGCCGGATCCGCGCGGCGGGCTACGTGCCCAGGCCCTGGTCGGAGGGCGCGCGGCAGCGGGCGAGGCGGGAGGAGGTGAGGGACCTGCTCCTGCGGCTGGGCACCGCCGCTTTCCTCGTCTCGCAGCTCATGATCTACCAGGCGGCCCTCTACGCCGGGTACTTCCAGGGGATCGACGCGCCGACGCGCCGGCTCATGGAGTGGATCTCGCTCGGGCTCACGCTGCCGGTGCTCCTCTACTCGGGCGCGCCCTACCTGCGCGCCACGTTCGCCGGCCTGCGCCACCTCGCCTTCGGCATGGACGCGCTCGTGGTGATCGGGTCCTGGTCTGCGCTCGCGTACAGCCTGTGGCAGATGGCGCGCGGCGGCGAGGTGTACTTCGACACCGCTGCGATGATCCCCACGCTCGTCCTCGTGGGCCGCTACGTGGAGGCCGCCGCCCGGGGGAGGGCCTCGGAGGCCGTGGCCAGGCTCGCCGCGCTCGCGCCGCGGGAGGCGCGGCGGGTGACGGTGGGTGAAGGCGATCGGGAGGTGGTGGAGGCCGTGGCGGTGGCGTCGCTCGCGCCGGGTGATCGGGTGCGGGTGGTCCCCGGCGAGCGCCTGCCGGCCGACGGGGTGGTGCGCTCGGGCGCCTCCGAGGTGGACGAGTCGCTCGTCACCGGCGAGTCGCGGCCGGTGGCGAAGCGTCCGGGCGCGCCGGTCATCGGCGGCACCGTGAACGGTCACGGTTCGCTCGACGTCGAGGTGACGAGGGTGGGCGACCGCACCCTGCTGGCGGGCATCGTGCGCGCGGTCGAGGAGGCCCAGGCGCGGAAGCCGCGCATCCAGGCCGTGGCCGACCGGGTGGTGGGCGTGTTCGTGCCCGCCATGCTGCTGCTCGCGGCCGGGACGGTGGTGGCCTGGCTGTGGCGCGGGGCCGGCGCCGACCGGGCGGTGATGACCGGCATCGCCGTGGTGGTCATCGCCTGCCCGTGTGCGCTGGGCCTCGCGACGCCGATCGCGGTTCTCGTGGCGACGGGCCTCGCCGGCGCGCGCGGCATCCTCCTCGCCGGTGGTGACGTGCTCGAGCGGGCCGGGCGAGTCACGGACGCGCTCCTCGACAAGACGGGGACCGTGACGCGCGGACGGCCCGCGCTCGTGGAGGTG
>Ga0335084_10002515_pt1 | contig 17690 bp, 15 predicted proteins | sample Lox_Sample_44_FD_206721 | JGI IMG/M metagenome (GOLD analysis project Ga0335084, IMG submission 206721) | Soil microbial communities from Loxahatchee National Wildlife Refuge, Florida, United States - Lox_Sample_4.4 | ecosystem: Environmental > Terrestrial > Soil > Wetlands | place: USA...
GTCGCACGCAGCACGCCGTCAAGAGTCGACTGGCCCGTGCCGTACACGTTGTCGAAATCCCACTTGGTCTCCGCGTCGTTCACCGCGATCACCGGATACCTGAGCGCAGAGTCGGCGGCCATTGCCCGCAGCCGGTGGACGCCCGTCGTCGTCTCCTCCGTCCCTCCGATGACGTACTTCTCCGCGAACTCCGGGTGCTTGTTATGGATCGTGAAAATCAGGTCCGCCCCGTCGTCCAGCGTCAGGTTCGGGTGGAATTTCAGCGTCTCCTCGATGCACCAGTAAAACTCCTTGACGTTCATCCCGTGCCAGGCGAAAATCGACGTTCCCCGCTTTGCCAGCGAGGCCGCGACGGCGTCGTGCGTCGAGAGCGGATTGCAGCCGCTCCAGCTTACCTCGGCGCCGGCCTCGACAAATGTCCTGACGAGAACCGCTGTCTCCTTCGTGACGTGAAGGCACCCGGCGATCCTGTACCCTTTGAACGGTTTGCTCTTGGCGTACCGTGCGCGAAGGGCCATCAACACGGGCATCCTGGATTCCGCCCACTCGATGAGGCGGTCCCCGTCCGCCGCCAGATTCAGATTCGCAACCTTGAATTTTCCCGGTTTATGGTTCATTGCTCCTCTTCCTGTGTTAAGAATTCGGATTGTGTGCGTCGCTATTTTATGGCCTTCAGGAGCATGTCGACGAGGTCGAGCTTCTCCCATGTGAAATCCCTGTCGTTCCTGCCGAAGTGACCGTAGGCGGCGGTCTTTTTGTACACAGGCCGGCGCAGGTCGAGCCGCTTGATAATGCCCCGGGGGGTCATGTCGATCTCCCTGAGTATCACCTTGTCCAGCTCGATGTCCGGAATCCGCCCCGTGCCGAACGTGTTGACATGGACCGAGACAGGCTGTGCGACGCCGATCGCATACGCCACCTGGATCAGACATTCATCGGCAAGTCCCGAGGCAACGATGTTTTTGGCAATATGCCTGGTGGCATACGCAGCGCTCCTGTCGACCTTGGACGGATCTTTCCCTGAGAATGCGCCTCCCCCGTGGGGGGCTTTGCCGCCGTAGGTGTCCACGATGATCTTCCTCCCTGTCAGCCCGGTGTCGCCGTGGGGCCCGCCGATCTCGAAACGTCCCGTCGGATTCACATGGATGATGGTATTCTTGTCGAGAAGATCGGAAGGGATCACCTGGCGTATCACGTGCCGGATGACGTCTTCCTTTATCTTCTTCTGCGTGACGCCCGCGTCGTGCTGCGTGGAGACGACGATCGTATGCACGCGGACGGGCTTCCGTCCGTGGTACTCGATCGTCACCTGCGATTTCGCATCCGGCCGGAGCCAGGGCATCAGGGTGATGTGTTTCTTCCGCACATCGGAAAGCCGCTTGACGAGTTTGTGGGCGAACATCAGCGACATCGGCATGAACTCCGGGGTCTCGTTTGTCGCGTAGCCGAACATCATCCCCTGGTCCCCCGCGCCGCCGGTATCGACGCCGCGCGCGATATCCGGGGACTGCGAATGGATGCTCGATATGACCGAGCAGGATTCCGCGTCGAAGCGGTATTCGGCCTTCGTGTAGCCGATCTCCCGGATCACCTGCCGGACGATATCCTGGACCTCGATGTACGCATCCGTGGTGATCTCCCCCCCCACGAACGCAAGACCCGTCGTCACAAAGCTCTCGCACGCGACGCGGGCGGTCTTGTCCTGGGCGATGATGGCGTCCAGAACGGCATCAGAGATCTGGTCGCAGACTTTGTCCGGATGTCCTTCGGACACCGATTCCGACGTGAAAAGATATGACATGGCGCTCCTTACAAGAATGAAATGTGGCTGATGATTGCGACACTCAATAGAAATCGATCTCCGAGGCCCCGCCGACGTTGATCCGCCGGTAGCTTCCCGACAGGACCGACCCGTTGCCTATGATCGAGTTTTCGAGAAGCGCTCCGTGGACTTTTGCGCTTTCGCTGATGATGGAGTTCCGGATCACCGCGTCGGAGATTTCCGCTCTGTCGCCGACGCTCGTGTTCGGACCTATGATGCAGTTCGAGAGCACGGCACTGGGGGCGATGTACACCGGCTCGTTCACGACGACGCCGGGAATCACGCGCCCCGTGGAACGCTTCTCCAGGAGCGCCCTGTTTGTCGACAGGACTGTTTCCGGGTTGCCGCAGTCATACCAACCCTCCACGAGAAACGGGACCATCGTCTCGCCCCGTTCGATCATCATCTGGAGGGCGTCGGTTAGCTGGTACTCCCCCTTCGTGCGGTGGTCTCCGGCGACAAGGTCGTCCAGACATTCGGTGAGAAGCTTCGGGTTCCGGATATAATAGAGACCGACCACCGCAAGGTTCGTCGTCGGTTTCTCCGGTTTCTCGATGAGTTTCGTGATCCGGCCGGCCGCCGTTTCCGCCACGCCGAACCGGCGGGGGTCGTCCACGGCCTTCACGCCGATCGCCGAGGTGTTCCCCTTCAGAACGGGCGTGAGATCGACGTCGAATATCGTATCGCCGAGGATTATCAGAACGGGCTCCGCCCCCATCGACCGGCGCGAGAGGTATATGGCGTGACCCAGGCCGAGGCGCTCTTCCTGTTCCACGTAGTCCGCGCGGAAATCGGGGTACGCCTGCGACACGTACTCGGTGATCTTGTCGCCCATGAGTCCGACCACAAACGTGCCTTCGTGTATTCCCTCCCCGACGATCTTGTCGATGATATGACCGAGAATCGGTTTACCCGCGACGTTCAGCAACACCTTGGGAAGTGAGAACGTATGAGGCCGGAGCCGGCTTCCCACTCCGGCAACCGGTATGATCGCCCGCATCGGATCAGTTGTCTCTCTCTCGGCGTGATGGAAAATGTCTATTAAGGTAGGGAAACAGGGAGCGATAATCAAGGCAACGTGCCCGTGCGCACACTGTTTGATTCTCAGGGTCCAAATCGCTATTTTCCTGCGTAATTCCTTTTCAACGTCCCCGGTCCGCATGCCCAGAAGATCCCCCGCTCACAGGACGACATCGCGCAAGAAGCAGCACGTGGAGATCACGCTGACGAAGGATGTGCGGTTCAGGGGGAAGACCACAGGGCTCGAACGGCTCGAGTTTGTCCACAACGCCCTCCCCGAGCTCAATTTTGACGAGATCGATACACGGACCCTGTTCCTGGGCAAGGAGCTCTCACTCCCCCTGATGGTCTCGTGCATGACGGGAGGATATGCCGGCGCCCTGAATATCAACAGGGACCTCGCCGCCGTCTGCGAGTCAGTCCGGATCTGCCTTGGCATCGGGAGCCAGCGCCAGGCCCTGGAGGAGAGCCGGTACCACCGGACGTTCAGCGTTGTGCGTGAGGCCGCACCCACCATTCCCATTGTCGGGAATATCGGCGCGGCAGAGGTCGCCCGCATGAAGGACGCGTCGGCAGTCCTCAGGCTCGCCGGGCTCGTCAGGGCAGACGCATTCGCCGTCCACCTCAATCCCCTTCAGGAATTCCTGCAGCCCGAGGGGAACCCGGCGTTCAGGGGGGTCCTGGAAGGGATCGGGATGCTGGTGCGGAGTCTGCCGATCCCCTTGATCGTCAAGGAGATAGGGGCGGGGCTCTCCCCGGACGTCATCCGAAGGCTGCTCGATGCCGGGGTCCGCATCATCGACGTTGCGGGGGCGGGAGGGACCAGCTGGGCCGGCGTGGAAGCCCTCCGGCGGACGGACACCGGACTCGCCGGGCGGTTCTGGGACTGGGGAATTCCCACGGCGAGAGCCCTTGCGGATGCCGCATCCCTCCGCTCGGAAGGCCGCCAGATGACACTGATCGCCTCGGGGGGGATTTCCTCCGGGCTCGATGCGGCGAAGTGCATCGCCCTCGGAGCCGATATGGCGGCTTCAGCACGGCCGATGCTGGCCGCGCTCCACAGGGGCGGGAAGAAGGGGCTCCGCGTACACATTGAAGAGTGGTCGAAGGAATTCCGGGGGACAATGTTTCTGACGGGAAGCGCCCGGATTACAGACCTTCGCTCCGCGAAACTTGTCAGTTACCCGGACCGCGATACGAGATGACACGAGAGGCATTCCGCCGCCGCTATGAATCGATACGCCGGCGCACGGACCTGCGGCTGCACCGCATCCGGCCCGCACCCGGCGCCGCGCGTCTCCGGGAAGGCTGCCGGTACGTTCTCGACGGCGGGGGAAAGAGGGTCCGTTCCGTCCTTCTTGTTCTTTCCTGTGAGGCCGTCGGGGGAAGGGCCGCGCGCGCGCTCGGTGCCGCGGCTGCCGTCGAGCTCATGCACAATTTTACGCTCGTCCATGACGACATCATGGACAACGCCGATGCAAGGCGGGGTCGCCCCACCGTTCACAAGAAATGGACCGTGAACGACGCACTGCTTGTCGGCGACGTACTCCTGGGGGCGTCGTACCAGGCGCTGCTCGAGACGAAGAGCTCCGCCCACAGAGACCTCGGAGGCGTGCTGACGAAGGGACTCCTCGACGTCTGCGAGGGGCAGGCGCTTGATCTGGAATTCGAGGGAAGGACCGACGTGAGCGTGAAGGAATACTTCCGGATGATCGGGAAGAAGACGGGCGCACTGATCGCCACGGCGACGGAACTCGGGGGCATGGTCGGCGGGGGCACATATCCCCAGGTGGCCGCGCTCCGGCGCTTCGGGTTGCTCCTGGGGAGGGCATTCCAGGTGCAGGACGATATTCTGGACGTTGTGGGGGACGCCCGGGGGTTCGGCAAGACGATCGGCGGGGATATACTCGAGGGAAAGAAGACGTATCTCCTCCTGCGGGCGGCGGAGCGTGCAGAGGGGGATGACCTGAGGCTTCTCGGGCGCATACTCCTGAAAGAGGGTTCCTCCTCCGCCTGGAAGACCGGGGAAGGCGCAATCACGTCCTCGGGACTGGCCGTCGTGTCCGCCGTGAAAGATGTGTACGAGCGGTGCGGAGTGCTCCGGGAGGCGGGCAGGGTTGTGGAGCGGACGACGCGCGATGCGCTCCTCGAGCTCCGCCGGCTTCCGCGGAGCAGCGCGCGGGAAATGCTCGGGTGGCTCGCGCAAGAACTGGTCCACCGGGAATCTTAATGATCGTACGGACGGTCACTATAGTGAACCGCAAGGGGCTGCATACGAGGCCCGCGGCCAGCCTTGTCAAGACCGCCGCACGATTCCAGTCGGAACTCATCATCCGGAAGGATAATCTCGAAATCAACGGCAAGAGCATCATCGGCGTCATGACACTCGCGGCAGAGCAGGGATCCACGCTCACGCTTCAGTTCGAGGGACCGGACGAAGAGGAGGCGTGCCAGGCGATGGAAGATCTGTTCCGCCGGGGATTCGACGAGGAGTAAGATGGACACCGCAGCCGCTCAGGAGACCATTCTGAAGGGAGTCGCCGCGGCGCCGGGGATCTCCCTCGGTCCGGCCTATCTCTACAGCAAGCTTATCCCCCGTGTTGAGGAAAAATCGATCACGGCGGAAGAGGTGGAGAGCGAGATCGAACGGCTGCGCAACGCCAATGCGCGGTCCGAAAAAGAGCTGCAGAAGATACACGCGTTCGCGGAACAGAAGCTGGGCTCACAGAACGCGCGGATATTCGAGGCGCAGATCATGATACTTGCGGACGCCATCCTGATGGGGGCCGTCGAGAAGCGCATCGCCGCGGAGCTCAAGAACGCAGAATACATCGTCGCCGACGAGATCACAAAGTACAAGCAGATCATGCTCGCCGCGCACGACGAGTACATGCACGAGCGGGCGCACGACGTCGACGACGTCATGAACCGGATCATACGGAACATACAGGATCAGAAGCTCTTCTCCCGCCTGGAAGGGGCATCGATCATCGTTTCGGAGACTCTGGCCCCTTCCGACACCGTCATATTCAGCCGCAACCAGGTGCTGGGCTACGCCACGGACCTGGGAGGAGTCACCTCCCATGCGGCGATACTCGCCCGGTCTCTGAAGATCCCGGCCGTCGTGGGGCTCAGGTCATCCACAAAGACGATCAAAACCGGGGATACAATAGCCATCGACGGCTACGCCGGACTGATCGTGCTCAACCCGACGGAAGAGACGATCCAGACGCTGGAGCGGAAAAAGGAGCGATTCAAAGAATTCGAGGGGAGGCTCGTCAACATTGCAGGGCTCAGCGCCGAGACCATCGACCACAAACAGATCGAGCTCTCCGCGAACATCGAGTTCGACACGGAAATTGAATTTGCACGGTCACAGGGATCGGCGGGGATCGGACTCTTCCGCACGGAGAGCCAGCTCATCGGAAGGCCCTCCTACCCGACGGAGGAGGAACAGTTCAGCGCTTACCGCCGCGTTGCCGAAGGCGTGTACCCCAACTCCGTCATATTCCGGACGTTTGATGTCGGGGGCGACAAGATCTCCCCCGACACCGAACACGAGGCCAATCCCTTCCTCGGGTGGCGGGGGATCCGGGTGCTGCTGGACCGCCCCGGGCTCTTCCTGGATCAGCTCCGCGGAATACTCCGGGCCAGCACGCGCAAAAATGTCCGGATCATGTTTCCGATGGTTTCGACAGTCCAGGAGATCCGGCGGGCGCGGGAGATGGTCGCACGCGCCAAGGCGGAGCTTGATGAACGGGGTCTGCCGTACGACCGCGACATCAAGATCGGCATCATGATCGAGGTCCCCGCGGCGGCGGTCCTCGCCGGGGAGATGGCCGGTGAGGCAGATTTTCTGAGCATAGGCACCAACGACCTGATACAGTACCTCCTGGCCGTTGACAGGGACAACGCGGCGGTCGCGCCCCTGTACCAGCAATTCAACCCGGCAGTGCTCCGCACGATACGGCACATCATCGATGCCGGTCATAAGAAGGGGGTCTGGGTCGGCATGTGCGGCGAGATGGCGGGAGACCCCCTGGCGACGGTCCTTCTCGTGGGCCTCGGCATCGACGAGCTGAGCGTGATCCCGAGCGTCCTCCCTGAAATCAAGAAGATCATACTCTCGATAAAGTATAAGGAGGCCAAGAGAGTGGCCGACAGGGTCCTGGCGATGTCCACGGAACAGGAGATCAGGGACCATCTGTCGTCGATCATCAAAAACAAGGTTCCGGAAATCCCGTTTAACGAATAACCCCCAGGCGAATCACCATGACCATTGACGAAATCCGGGCACTTGATCCAGCCGGCATGTACGGCCTCCTCAGGAATTTTCCGGCGCAGATACGCGAGGCCGTGAAGATCGGCAACGCAGCGCGGTTACCGCTGTCCGCAGGGGGGATACGAAACATCGTCCTGAGCGGACTCGGAGGTTCCGCAATCGGGGGAGATTTACTGCGGACATATCTTGCGGACGATCTTAAGGTCCCGTTCGTCGTCAACCGGATGTACACGCTGCCGGCGTTTGTCGGGCCCGGGACGCTCGTGATCATTTCAAGCTACTCGGGGAACACCGAGGAGACCAACGCCGCGCACAGGGAAGCGCTGAAGCGAAAGGCGAAGATCCTCTGCATCACCTCGGGCGGAAGGACCGCGAAGCTCGCAGGCAAAGGCCCGGTCATTCATGTCCCCGGAGGCCTCCCCCCCCGGGCGGCGCTCGGATATTCGTTCTTTCCACTCCTGATCTCACTCGCGAAAGCCGGGTTCATCACCGACAGGGGAAGGGCGATCCGCGAGACGATCGGACTCCTGGAGGAGCGCGCCCGGGTGTACGCCGAGCCTGACGCCGCGAACAATCCCGCGCTCCACCTCGCCGGGCAGCTCCGCGGCCGCATCGGCGTCATCTATTCGGGGGCGGAACGGTTCGACAGCGTCAATACGCGCTGGAGGGGACAGATCGCCGAAAACGGGAAGGCCCTCGCATTCGGCCACGTGATTCCCGAGATGAATCACAACGAGCTGGTCGGCTGGAAAGCCCTCCGGGAACCCATGCGCGAAATGCAGGTGTTTATCCTGAGGGACAAGGACGACCACAGGAGGGTCCGGATCAGGATGGACATCACGAAGCAGGTGCTCGGCGAGTACACCCCGCGCGTCACCGAAGTCTGGAGCGAGGGGTCGTCGCTGCTGGCGCGCATGTTTTCGCTCGTCTATCTGGGAGACTGGATGAGCTTCTACCTCGCGATGCTTCACGGGATCGACCCCACGCCGGTCGCCGTCATTGACAGACTGAAAAAGGAACTTGCCGACGCATGACGCGAGAACAGAAAATCGGGATCCTTGTCGCACTCCTCACGCTCGCGGCGATCTTTTTCGTCTCCGTGTTCAGGAACGGCACTTCCTGGTAAATATGTCCGGCCGGGACTCCCCCCGGATGTCCGCTGGAGAGTTCTGGCATAGACAGGTCCGCGATGAACCGGTCAGCATCTTCATACCTGCCTGTAATACTCCTGATCCTCACAGGAGCACTCACCGCCCATGCACAGTTCTTCTATTTCGGACGGAACAAGGTCCAGTACACCGAATTCGACTGGCGGGTGCTCAAGACCGAGCATTTCGACATCTACTATTATGTCGAGATGAAGGACCTTGCCGAGCGCGGCGCCAGTTTCGCGGAAGAAAGCTACGCGCTCCTTCAGCAGAAATTCAATCACACCGTCAACGCTCGCGTCCCCCTCATATTCTACAGCTCCCACCTCCATTTCGAGCAGACAAATACGACGGAGGGGTTCATCCCGGAAGGGATAGGGGGATTTTTTGAATTCCTCAAGGGACGCGTCGTCATACCTGCCGACGGGTCGGTCTCCGAATTCCGCCATGTCATCCGACACGAACTTGTCCACGTGTTCATGACGAGCAAGATCGCGCGCGTCCTCGCCGACCACCGTAAAGCCGGGGACCGCTCACCCCCCCTCTGGTTCAGCGAGGGCCTCGCCGAGTACTGGTCGACGGAGTGGGACGGGCAGGCGGAAATGGTCCTGCGCGATATGGTATTGAACGGGACTGTCGTCGGGCTGAACGACATGGACCGGATTTACGGGACATTCATGATGTACAAGGAGGGACAGAACGCGCTGGGGTTCCTCTCGCGGAGGTTCGGCGAGGAGAAGATACTGCTCCTCATGGAGAACTTCTGGAAAGAGTCGATGTTCAGCGACGTCTTCAGGATCACGATCGGAAAGGACTTCAAGGATTTCGACGAGATGTGGCTGTACGAGCTCAAGAAGCTGTACTACCCGCTGCTCGCGGCCCACGATGTGCCGAGCATGGCGACGGTGAACGTGGTGCGGGAGGGGTTCAGCTCGAAGCCGGTCGTCTACGAGGCAGACTCCGCGCGGACAGTCTATTTCATCGGGAACCGGACGGGGTACACGGGGATTTACCGGAAGAACCTGGACGAGCACAACCCCCAGGCGACGGCCGAGAACGTGGTGCAGGGGGAGAGGACCGACGAATTCGAGTCGTTCCACCCGTTCCAGAGCCGGATCGACGTTTCCGCGGACGGGCGGCTCGCCTTCGTCACAAAGAGCGGGGAGCACGACGCGCTCCACATCTATGACCTCCTCTCGGGAGAGATCGAGGAGACTTTCCGGTTCAAAGAGCTCGTGAGCATCGGGTCCACCTCCTGGTCTCCCGACGGGAGGAAGATCGTCTTCTCGGCGATCAATGCCGCGGGGGACAACGATCTGTACATACTCACGGTGGCGACGAAGGAGATCCAGAGGCTGACAAACGATTACTACGACGACCGCGACCCGGCCTGGTCACCCGGCGGGGACGCCATCGCATTTTCCTCCGACCGGGGGCCGTCGGGGCCCAGGGGCGTGTACAACCTCTTCCTGTACACGATCTCCACCGGCCGTATCGAGTACCTGACGTGCGACAGCGCCTCGGCCGGATCACCCGCCTGGTCGAAGGACAGCACGAAGCTCGCGTTCACGTCGGAACTGGGGGGAGTGAAGAACATCTGGGTGATCGACATGGCAAAGGCGCAGCCGGGCGGCATGCGGACCATGGCGTGCCTGACCCGGTTCACGACGCCCGCGTTCGACCCGGCCTGGACGCGGTCGGGCGACCTGGTGTTCGGGACATTCGAGCGGCTCTCGTTCCAGATCAAGGTCATCAAAAACGTGCGCAGGATGCTGGACACGGCCTCCGATGTCCGATCCATCGACCTGTTCAGGAAGGAGAAGCCATGGGAGGCTAAGTCGCTTGCAGGCATCTCCGAGATGAAGCGGCTCCGGTACAAGGGGGAGTACAGCCTTGACGTCGCGCAGAGCGCCATTTCCACGGACCCGGTCTTCGGCACAGTCGGGGGGGCTATTGTCGCACTGAGCGACCTGCTGGGGAACGATCAGTACTATTTCCTGCTGTACAACACCGCCCAGTCCCAGGCCGACCTCCTCTCGAGCTTTAACGTCGCCATTTCGCGCATCTCCATAGGTCAGCGGACCAACTATGCCTACGGCATCTACAGGTTCACGGGACGGCGGTACGACCTGGGCGTGTCGGACGACTACTTTTACGAGCGGGTCTACGGCGGGTACTTCGCGCTCAGCTATCCGCTGAGCAAGTTCGAGCGGATCGAGACCAGCGTCAGCCTGAGCAATTCGAACCGCGAGTTGATCGGAGACTTTGTCGACCGGAGGGCCCTCCTCCTGTCGAATTCAATCTCGTTCGTCCACGACAATTCGCTCTGGGGGCCGAGCGGCCCCCTGGACGGCAACGCGTTCAGCATGACGCTGGCCTTCACCTCCGACATACAGTATTCCAACGTCAACTACTATACGGTCATCGCCGATTACAGAAACTACCTCCGCCTCGCCACGCGGAGCGCATTTGCTTCGCGGTTCTGGCTTTTTTACAACGACGGGAAGGAATCCCGCCGGTTCGTCATGGGCGGGAGCTGGGATCTCCGCGGCTGGCCCCTCTGGTCGATACGGGGTCAGAAGCTCTGGCTGACAAGCCAGGAGCTGCGGTTTCCCTTCATCGACCAGTTCGCCGTGCAGTTTCCCTTCGGGGGGATCAGCTTCTGGTCGATCCGGGGCGCCCTGTTCTTCGATGCGGGGAGTGCATGGGATACCCGCTACACCCAGACACTCGGGAGCATCGGCGGGGGTCTGCGCATGAACTTCGGGGGCGTCCTCGTGTTCCGGTACGACATCGGCAAAAGGATCGAGAACAACTTCACGTCGGTTCAGAACGGATTCTTCACGCAGTTCTTCTTCGGATGGGATTTCTGATGCGCCTGCGATTTCTTTTCCTGGCTGCAGCGGCGTTTCTCGCCGGGTGCACCGGATTGAGGATGGAGCGCTACCTTCATTCCCGGCCCGATGACTGGCCGACGTTTGCGCGCACCGCCGGGCACACGGCCTCCGCGTCGGGGGCGATCTCTCCCCCCCTTGCTCTGGCGTGGAGCCAGGACATCTCCGCGGGCGTCGGGAACGGGTCTCCCGTCGTCGTTGACAGCATCGTGTTCGTCGGGAATCTGCGGGGAGACCTCTGCGCTCTCTCCGTTGCCACCGGAAAACAGATCGGCGCCGTCTCCCTCGGCGACGCGATCCAGGGATCTCCGGTCATCGACGGCAGCGTTGCGTTCGTCGCTCTTTCCAATTCGCAGCAATCGATCACCGCGTTCGACCTGTTCGAGGGCAGACCGCGGTGGAAGAAAAGTTACGGCGATGTGGAGGTCACTCCCTGCATGTCCGATCAGAAGATTTTCTTCGGCAACACCGCCGGTACGTTCTTCAGCATCGAGCGGGCGACAGGGGACGTGCGCTGGAAATTCGAGCTCCCCGACAACGGGACGTTCAAAGGAATCCGCTCCTCCGCCGCGGCGGACAGCGGGAGGATTGTCTTCGGGGCGGACAACGGCAGGGTGTACGCCTTCAACGGGGAGACCGGGGCACAGGTGTGGGCATTCGACACAGGCGCGCCTGTCGTCGCCGCTCCCCTTATCGTCCGGGGAACCGTCTTCGTGGGGAACCGGCGCGGGACGTTCTTCGCAATCGATCTCCGCTCGGGACGCCCGGCATGGCAGTCGATCACCGGCGCGCCCATATTCGCCAACGGCGTTCCCTCGGGCGGCATGATCATCGTCGGAACACTCGCCGGTGAAGCCATGGGGATCAGGGAACAGGACGGGACCATCGCATGGCGTAGGGACCTCAAAGGACCCGTCAACGCCGGAGGCGCTGTCTCAGGAACCACCGTATACATAGGAACGATGAAGAAACAGATTTACGGCCTGAACGCGGAGGATGGAGCAGTCCTGTGGCAGGCGGAGACAGGAGGGCGCGTCAGGACGTCCCCGGCGGCGGCATTCGGCCGGCTCCTCGTGGCCACCGACGAGCACGACCTTCTTGCGTTCGCGGAGGCAAAAAAATGAAATTGACCTGCCGATGGGCGCGCAATGAGATCAGCGTCGTTTTCCTCCTCGCCGGGATTGTTTCCGCGGGATCGGCGCAGGGAGAAGGGGCGGATTCGACGCTGACTGCTCGCTGCTCACTCACGCTCCGTACGGGAACCGACACCGCGTGGGTGTTCATTGACTCCGCCCCCGCGGGCAGGACACCCCTTACGGTCGATACCCTCCGCGCGGGGAGGCATCTCGTCAGACTCGTTCAGGCTGACGTCAGATCATGGCTCACAGGGAGCATCGACGACACACTGCTGCTGGCGCCGGGGGAGAGCCGGACTTTCCAGTACACGTTCGAGAGGCGCGTTACCGTGGTGACCGATCCGTCCGGGGCACTCGTCTATGTCGGGGATTCGGTCGCCGGAACGACTCCCCTTGTTCTTGTGTCGGGCGCCGCGCCGCTCCCTTCGAGCGTCACACTTGAGCGGAGAGGTTACGAAAGAAAGACTATTCTTCTCCCCACGGGGAACTCGGAGGTTGCGCGTGCTGAGCTTCGAAAAATCTGGCAATCAGAGCCATCTGAGAGCCCCCTTATGACGGAAAGCGGGAGTTCTGACCGAACGGGGTACAAGCTCTACGTCGCGGGGGGGGTTACAATCGTGGCCGGCATCGCGACGGCATATTTCAAGATCAAAGCCGATGAAAAAAACGCCCTTTTCCAGTTCACCGGGGACCGTGCGTTCCAGATTGAGACGCACAGGCTCGACACATCTGCAGCACTGGCGCTTGCAGCCACGCAGATGGGATTTGCCCTCTTTACCTACTTTCTCTTCGCCGACTGACCCGGGATGCCCCCCGGGGACCCCGCCCAGGATTCTTGACTTTCATCACACCAGAGCCTATATTCTGTGACATATTTCCTGAAGTCGCAGGGGTCGCCAAGCCCGACTCACATTCCCTCCTATCCTGAGTGAGGTTACTCTGAATGCAGCAGTGAAGGACGAGATCGAATTTCTCAAAAACGTCCCAATTCTGTGCGATCTGGAGCCGATGGACCTCGACACCATTTCCAAGGTGGGGGTCCGGAAGAAGTACAAGAAGGGGAGCATCATACTTCTCGAGGAGGAAGCAGGAGCGGCACTGTTTGTCATCGTGTCAGGGAAGGTGAAGATCGTCCGCATGGACGATGACGGCCGCGAGGTGATACTCTCGATACTCGGAGAGAGCGACTTCTTCGGTGAAATGGCGATTCTCGACGGTCTCGCGCGCTCCGCGAGCGTCGTCGCGATCACCAAATCAGAACTCTTTATGATTCACCGGCGGGATTTCCTCAAGCTCCTGCATGATTTTCCGTCGGTGGCCATTGCGCTCCTGAAGGAACTGACAATGCGCCTCCGGAAAGCGGATGCGCAGATCAAGAGTCTTTCGTTGAAAGATGCGGCCGGCCGCGTGGCAAATGTCGTCCTGCAGCTCGCCGACGACATCGGGAAAATCCGGAAGGGGCGGGTGGAGATCGACGAGCTTCCCCTGCAGCAGGATCTTGCCAACATGGCGGGGACCTCCCGCGAGACTATTTCACGGATGATCCATGCGTTCATCCGTGAAGGTCACCTCGAGATCGAGCGGGGAAAGCTCATCATCAACGACTACGAAAAATTTAAGTCGCGGTATCTCTAATTCTGTCCTTCTCCTGTTCTTTCTTACCCCGACCCGTGCTGCATGGATGGTAAAGCGGATCTCCATCTCCACACGACGTTTTCCGACGGCGCTCTCTCCCCCAGCGAACTCCTCGAACGCGCCAGGCAGGCAGGCCTGACCGCCATCAGCATCACCGACCACGATCACACGGGAGGCCTCGACGAAGCCGCGGACCTGGCCGGGAAGAACGGGATTGTCGTCGTCCCGGGCGTCGAGCTGAGCACGATAGTCGGTGAAGCCGACGTGCACATACTCGGCTATTTCATCAATCACCGGGACAGCCGCCTCCAGGAGTATCTCGAACTCTTCAGGAAGGAGAGACGGAAACGGGCCGAGAGGATCGTCGAGAAGCTGAACGGGATGCATATACCGCTGACGCTCGCCGCGGTCCTGCGCCGGGCAGGCGCCGGGTCGGTCGGCCGTCCCCACATAGCAACCGCGCTGGTGGAAGAAGGGTTGATCGGTACATACCAGGAAGCGTTTTCGAAATACATCGGATTTGGCAAGCCCGCGTATGAAAAAAAGTACCTGATCTCTCCGCGCGAAGCGATCGCGCTCGTGGCGGCGGCGGGCGGGTTATCGTTCCTTGCGCACCCGTCGACCTTCATCAACGAAGAGGTCCTTCAGGAGATCATCGACGCGGGCATCGACGGCATCGAGGTGGTCCACCCCTCGCATTCACCGGAGCTCGTCGCGCACTACAGCGCCATCGTCAGCGAATATTTCCTCCTTGCAAGCGGCGGCTCCGACTTCCACGGGGGAAAGAGAAACGACAGGGAATCGTTCGGAAAGTACTTTATTTCCACCGAGTATGTGGACATGATGCGCCGGCGGCTTCGGTAGGCGCCTGCTGGAAAGATCCGACAGAAGGGAACAACGGATGCACACCATTGAAGGGAAACTTCTCGCACGCGGACGCGCGTTCGCCGTCGTCGTGAGCCGGTTCAACGGCCTGGTGACCGAACAGCTTCTCCAGGGCGCGCTGGACTGCCTTATCCGCCACGGCGCGGACACCGACGAAATATCGGTCGTCCGCTGCCCCGGATCCTTCGAGATCCCCCAGGTCGCGATGCGCCTGGCCGCCGCGGGAAAATTCGACGCGGTGATATGCCTCGGGTGCGTGATCCGCGGTGAAACGCCCCACTTCGACTTCATAGCGGCAGAGGTGACAAAGGGGATCGGCCAGACATCCCTGCAGACCGATACCCCGGTGACGTTCGGTGTTCTGACAACGGACACACTCGAACAGGCGCTCGAACGTGCCGGCGCCAAAGCGGGGAACAAAGGGTGGGACGCGGCTCTCTCGGCAATCGAGCTCGCGGACCTGAAGGCACAACTCTCCGAAGGGAAGAAAGGCTCGAAGCACTGACGGAGCGGACGGCGAGGGACCGCGGGTGTGCCGTCCGCACTGCCGGAGCGAAGGATATGAAGACGAGAGGGTGGCGCCTGCTTGCACTCTGCCTCCTGGGCACCCGGACTCTGTACGGCGGGGCGGGTACATGGGAGAACTTCACGTCGATGAAGGATGTGAAGGGGGTCGCAAGGAGCGGACATAATTACTGGGCTGCGACAAGCGGCGGATTATTCCGCTGGGACGAGGGGTCGGATTCCTACCTCAAGCTCACCAATGCCGAAGGACTTCTCAGCACGGATCTGACTGCCGTCGGGATCGATATGAACGGCGACGTGTGGGGGTGCGCCTCCACGGGGATGATTCACCTCTACACTCCCTCCTCGGGCCTGGTCCGCACCATCTCCAACATCGTGGAGTTTCCCGGACCCACCGACAAACGGATCAACGCCGTGATCCCGGCCGGCGATACGGTCCTTCTCTGCAGCGATTTCGGGTTGAGCGTCTACAAACTCGGCCGGGGGGAATTCGGCGACACTTTTACATCGTTCGGGTCAATCCCCCCGAACAGCCGTGTTGCAGTGTACAGCGCCGTGATGAACGGCGGACGCCTCTGGGCCGCGGTCTCGGACGGGATCACCGGCAATTACGTAGTCTGGGCTGACCTCTCCAACCCGAATCTCCTCGATCCCCAGCACTGGAACCTCCAGCAGGTCGGCCCGGCGGGCTCGGTCCCGCATGCCCTGGCTGTGTTCAGAGGTCTCCTCTATGCGGGCACGACGACGGGGCTCTATTATTATGACGGCGCAACCTGGCTGAGCATCGCCTCCCTGGCCGGGATACCGGTCGTCGGTCTGAGCGCCTCCTCAACTTCGCTCAGCGCCTGCACGGCGACAAACCTCGTCTATACCGTGGATTCTGCAAACACGGCGCACACGTACGGCTCTCCCCTGCCATTGACACAGACGTGTGTCGTGGCAGGCAGCAACGGCCTCCCGTCGGTCGGCACGCTGAGCGGCGGAATTCAAATCTATGCCGGATCATGGAATTTCCATTTTCCAAACGGGCCCAATTCCAACCAGTTTGCCAGCGTCGTCGTCGCACCTGACGGGACGCTCTGGGCGGCCGGGGGAGGCGTGGGGGGCCTCAGTAACGGGAGCGGTTTTTACCGTTACAACGGACATGACTGGAAGTCGTTCACGACCGCGAACAGCCCTCTTCCACAGAATGAGATCTATCTCATTTCAGCGGGATGCAACGGCTCGGTCTGGGGGAGCATGTACGGCCGGGGGATCGTGGAGATGCCTCCCGGGTCCGACAGGGTCGACAGCTCTCACCTGTACGCCCGGAATGTCGGGATCGTCGGTCTGTATGAGCAATCGACTGCGGACTACACATATATCGTGACCGGGGAGGTCACCTGCGACGGCCACGGGAACCTCTGGTTTCCGGTTGTCCTCCCCGCCGACAGGAATGTGCTGACTGTCCGAAAGCCTGACGGGACATGGCGGCACTTCCCGATGTTCGTCGACGGCATAAAAGTCGACAGGCTCCAGGACAGGCCCGTGGACCACTGCCTCGCGGTGGATGCTTCGGACAATCTCTGGGCCGTCGTCAGGGACCCGGCCGTCCTGGGGATCGTGGCCCTTGCGAACGCCGGGACGATTGACAGCGTCGCGGCGGTTCATCTCAACAGCACAAACGGGTTGCCGAGCGACATTGCATCAACGATCGTGGTCGACAGGGACAATGAAATCTGGGTGGGGACCGACAGGGGCGTCGCCATCATACTTGATCCATCGAACCCCCTGAGGACCGGGGCGATAGCGACGTACAGGCCTGCCAACGGCCTGACGGTCAACGCAATTGCCGTCGACCCGCTCAATCAGAAATGGGTAGCCACGACCGAAGGAGTGATACTCTATTCTCCCGACGGGACGCAGGCGCTCGCCTCGTACACGGTGGAGAACACTGCGGGAAAACTCATCGACAACAATGTCAAGAGCATCGCGATCGATCCGGGGACAGGAACCGTCTATTTCGGCACAACCGGAGGGCTCGCAAGCCTGAGCACGCCGGCGGTCTCCCCGAAAGCCCAGTTCGACAAACTGTCCGTCTACCCGAACCCGTACCTGGTCCCCGGCGGAACGCTTCTGACCGTCGACGGCCTTGTCGCAAATTCCAGCCTGAAAATACTGACGATCGACGGGAGACTCGTCCGTCAGATCAAAACTGCCGGCGGCAGGATCGGATTCTGGGACGGCAAGGACGACCAGGGAAACGTTGTCGCCTCGGGCGTGTATGTCATCGTGGGTTTTACGGAGGACGGAAGTCAGGCGGGCGCGGGAAAAGTCGCAGTCCTCAGACACTAACATCTCAGG
>Ga0335084_10002518_pt1 | contig 17682 bp, 15 predicted proteins | sample Lox_Sample_44_FD_206721 | JGI IMG/M metagenome (GOLD analysis project Ga0335084, IMG submission 206721) | Soil microbial communities from Loxahatchee National Wildlife Refuge, Florida, United States - Lox_Sample_4.4 | ecosystem: Environmental > Terrestrial > Soil > Wetlands | place: USA...
ACTACCGCGATGCCATTGTTGACCGCGTTCAGTTCAGCCTCTTTGCGAAGTCGTCGCGCAGTGGCATCAGCCGCGTCTTTGCCCACCGAGAGCCGGATGCGCTTGCCGCCTTCCCGCCATTCTAGGTAGTACGCGCCTTCAGGATGGCGCTCTTGGACGCCGTTGACGCACACGAAATCCGGCTTGATCCGACCATTCGCCGACAGAACTACGGGACAATAGCGCGGCCCTTGCGCTGTCTGCACTCGCTTGGTGACGTTGACTTCCCGGTTGGGCATCTCGGTGATCCTCCGCTGAAAGTGGTATCAGTGTAGGTATCACCGGGTCGTAAGTGCCAGATTACAAAGGTAATGGCGGAGAGAGTGGGATTCGAATCCGGCTAAAAACGCAGTTTCAATAACATAGAGAACGCGGCGGGCACCGTCGAAGCAATGCAAGGCGATGTAAGCAGTGCTAACGGATCACAAACGGATCACGGATCAGTGCTACCTCGGTAGCTTGGAGTTGCCGCAACGGCCTGCGCGGCAGGCCTGGAATAGCGCAGTTCGAGCCGAACGGGCCTTGCCGACCTTGTAGCTGATTTCAAGTGATTTCGGTGAGTCGCTAAGGAGTCAACTTAAAGACAATCCCGTCGCTGAAGGTTCCTCCTATTAACGTCGTACCGTAAAGCTTGCCAGCGCCGTCACGAATCACGCCGGCTTGAGGAAGACTGCCATCCGTCGGGGACCCCTTGAACGCATGGAGCACAGTTTCCTTGCCCAAGGGATCGACCTTGAAGACAACACCGCAACCCACGCCGCTATCTGCACATGCCACCCCGCCGAAGAGAGTTGTCCCATACAGATTGCCCGCCGAGTCTCTAACCAGCGTGCCTTTCGGAGAACCTCCATCTGCGGCTCCGAGGAACGTGTATAACGTGGTCAGGTTTCCAGCGGCGTCCAGCTTGAAAACCGTGTTATCTGTTACGCCATACAGGTTCTTCGCAGAATCGCGGACCAGACCCTGCGGATGCCTTCCGTCAGCACCGCATGTGAAGTTGTACAGAACTGTGTACTTGCCAGCCTTGGTAAGCTTAAAAATCACGCCACAGTTGAACTGTCCACCGGAAATCGTGGAACCGTAGAGATTGCCGCCTCCGTCACGAATGACTCCCGTTTCCGCGTCCGCGCCGTCGACGCCCCCTGTAAAGCTATAGAGAATTGTTTCCTTGCCGGCTGGATCTACCTTGAAGATTGTTCCTTGGTGGCCAGGGCCCCCGCCCATGACGGTAGTTCCATACAGGTTGCCCGCGCTATCGCGCGCCAGGACGGCGCTCGGTCCGGCACCATCAGCGGCAGGGTCGCCACTGAATTGGTAAATCACCGAGTAGGTCCCCGCTGCGTCAATCTTGTAAATGAGACCTGGGCTGCCTGCCGCCACTCCGTAGAAGTTTCCCGCGGAATCTTTCACCATGCCGTACGAAGGAATGCTGCCGTCGGCACGAGAGCCGTCGAAACTGTGCAGCACGGCCTCCGTAACACCCTTCTTGTCCACGGAAAAGATCGCTCCGCAGCCGACAGGACACTGAGCCCCGATGTTCGCCCCACCCACGCGGGTAGTTCCGTAGAGTTTCCCGCCCTTCCCCATCGCGAGTGAGGCCGTTGAGTTTTGGCCATCGGGCGCCCCTGCGAAGTGGTGCAGTATCTGGTACTGCGCCCAGCAGGCGGAGCTTATCGCGATCACCATGGCCACCATGGCGACTCGAACCAGAGTGGATGAGCTGAATTGAAAATGTTCTTTCATGTCTCTCTCCCCATTAAATTCGTTCACAAATCAGGAACTTCAGTTGCGCCTTCAGGTGTTCGAGCACCAGCGAGCTAACAATTGCTTAGGCGCTGTCCTGCCATCGTCAGAAAACTGTCAGGTAGAAGGGCGTGTCGGTAAGGTGTCGAGGACCTCCTCCCTGACCATCGGTGTAGAACGTATCCAAGTCAACGTAATGTTGACCCGGGCTTGGCGTCGAGAAGAGCTGCACCCCAACATTGTCGGTTTCTATACTTCCATCAAAAACCGGTATGGCTTGAAAAAATCTACCTCCCACGTCGAATCCAAAATCCACCCGGGCGGCGCCAAGCCCACGGTGTTGCGGAGTGAAACCGCATGGCGGCGTGCTGGCCGCGGGCTCCTGTAATTGCGAGTTGAAGCACCGCACGATCAGATTGGGGGCAGCCGGGTCGAATAAGACTGCCGCCTTGAGGAGACCGTTGGTTGCGGCGGGCTGTGTTACATCTGCACCTGCCCGAATCGAACCGTCCGACTTAAGATTTCCATTACAGCCGAGATCAGCATGCGTGTTGATCGTACAGGTGGCTGGAGACCCGTTGCTGGTCACATTTGGAGCCGTCGCGTAGAAGAGCAAGCCGCTACTCGCCGTTGTGTCATTCTCCACGAACATCGTGGTCGCGCTCGGATTGTTGTTGTACGCGACAATGGAGTTCAGGTCCGAGGTGGCCACGAGGCCAAAGTTCTTGCTGTCAGCCCATACGCCTGCAGCCGCCGTGCCCAGCCGCAAATTGCCCACGGCGCTCAGAGCTGACCCCTGTCCCAAAACCCCGATGCCCTTGGGATTTGCCGAGGTACCCCAGACACCCTCGGTATAACTGGTTCCCGTAGAGTTCGCGTCGCCTCCCACAACTCCCGCTGAACCTGCGCCCGCACCGGAGGAAAGACCCCAGACTCCCTTTGTAAAGCCCGTACCCAGCGACTGCCCGACCATAGCCGGACCGTTGGTTGCTGTTACTTGAGATAGCACGCCCTGTGTCGCATTAATGGTGCTGGCAGTGAAGCTCCCCGTCGCGTCCCGCTTCACGATCGCATTGGCAGTGCTGCTCGCTGTGGGGGCGACGTTCCAGGCGAAGTTCAAAGTCCCCGAGGTCGTGATCGGCGATCCGGACACTGTGAAATCCGAGGCCGGAGCGGCGATCCCGACGCTCGTTACCGTGCCAGTGCCACTCACCGTCTTGCACGCCCAAGCCGAGCCGTTCCATGCCAGGATCTGGCCGTTCGTGCAGCTGGTCAGCAGGCTCAGGTTCGCCGCGCCCGAAGTCACGCCTCCCTGCAACCCGCTACCGCTCGCTGTGTTCACGGCTGTGATGTCACCCCCGCCGCCCGCACTCGCAAACACCACGTCGAGTTCGGGGGAGTGGCCTTGTGCCGTGTTCTCCTTTGCCTCGAAAGCCGCTGTCAAGGGACTGTTTGCAACTAGTGCGATTCCGTCGTTCGCATGGGAGCCGTTGAGCCAGGCTTGAAGAGCAGGTGTAATGTCCACCAGCAGGAAATCCTTCGCGTTCGTCTTGTCCAATGGCACGACTGCGGCAATCGTTGTGCCGAGCGCCGGGCTCAGATTCGAAGTAATCGTCGCCTCCGCCCAACTCCCCTCTACGTACACCACGTTGAAGCTTCCTCCCGCAGTGACTGTATTGACATAAACCTTCAGGGTGGCCTTCGCTACGTTCGCCCCGGTGTATCCCGACGGAATCCCCGATAGGTCAAACGTAATAAAGGCCGTCTGAGAGGCGCTCGATACTATCAGTGTGGACTGGCTGCCGAAGTTCTTTGCTGGTACCGAGTTGTCGGTATATGCATCTGCGCTCGGAGTGATCTGGCCCTGAGCCACACCGAATCCAAGCAAGAGATGACAGGTAACGACCTGTAGCAGTTGACGATAGCGCGACATGCGGCCTCCGAAGCGGTTCTGAAATGGTTGTTTGGGCGTATCCGAGCAGAGGTCTTGCCCGGCCATGGCTGACAGAGGATAATGAACCTCATTTCTGCGCCAATTGTGCCTGCCCCCGTATCTGCACAGTAAGGCGTAAAGCAGAGACGAAAACTATCATCCCTGCGGGCACTTTCTTTCGTGCGCTGCCGTCCCCCCGGCCGCGGGGAGGGGACCATGGCCCAAACTGCCGATCCGGAAGTCAGTCAGCTGCTCCAGGCGTGGAGCGATGGCGACCAGCTCGCTCTGGAGAAGCTGATGCCTGTCGTGTACGAAGAGCTTCGCCGTCTGGCGCGCCACTACATGAACGGCGAGAGAGCCGGACATGTCTTGCAGACCACCGCTCTCGTCCACGAAGCGTACCTTCGATTGATTGACACCAAGCGGATGAAGTGGCAGAACCGAGCCCACTTCTTCGGCGTATCAGCCCAATTGATGCGCCGGATTCTGGTTGACCACGCGCGTCAGCACAATGCCAAGCGAGGGGCGGGCATGGAGCGTATCTCCATCCAAACCGACCTGCTGGCGCCCAAGAGTAAGCCCAACGACCTGCTCGCACTCGACGACGCACTCACTGCACTGGCGGGCTCCGATCCCCGCAAGGCCCAGGTCGTGGAACTACGCTTCTTCGGCGGACTTAGTGTCGAGGAGACCGCGGAGTTTCTGAAACTTTCTCCCATCACGGTGATGCGCGACTGGAACACGGCACGCGCCTGGCTATACCGGGAACTCAACCGGAGCAACGGAAATGAATCCTGAGCGCTGGCAACGAATTGACGAAATCCTGGAGGCAGTTTCGCGACTGCCTGTGGACCAGCAGGCCCCCTTCGTACGTGTCGCTTGCGGCGAAGACTTCTCCCTCGAGCAGGAAATTCACTCACTGCTGCAATCTCAGCGGGAGATGCAAGGCTTTCTGGAATCGCCGGCCTTTGAGATCGCCGCGCCATCGCTGGCTACCGCATCGGGGCCAAGTCCGGAAAAGCCACCCGAGGCCATCGGTCCGTACCACCTCGTTGAGTTGCTCGGATCGGGCGGCATGGGAGAAGTATGGAAAGCTGAGCAGTCAGAACCCCTGCGGCGGACCGTTGCGCTCAAGCTCGTGAAGGCCGGTATGGACACCCGCGCGATCGTCGCCCGCTTCGACTCCGAACGTCAGGCTTTGGCCCTGATGGACCACCCCACCATCGCCAAAGTTTTCGACGCCGGCGAAACTCCCGCCGGGCGGCCTTACTTCGTCATGGAGTACGTGCCCGGCATCCCTATTACCGAGTATTGTGACCTCCATCACCTGAGCATCACGGAGCGCCTCTCGTTGTTCCTCCAGGTTTGCGAGGGTGTGCAACACGCGCATCGCAAAGCCATCATCCATCGCGATCTCAAGCCTTCCAACGTGCTCGTCGAAGTTGTAGACGACGAGCCCTTGCCCAAAATCATTGACTTCGGATTGGCCAAGGCCGCAGGTCCCCGACTCTCCGACGCCTCCCTCTATACCGAAGCTGGTTCGGTGGTCGGAACTCCCGCCTACATGAGCCCCGAACAGGCGGACAGCAACGAGCGCCTCATCGACACACGCACCGATGTCTATTCGCTGGGCATCATTCTTTACGAATTGTTGGTCGGTGCGCTGCCTTTCGGCATCGAGGAGCTTCGCGCTGGCGGGATAGAAGCCATGCTGCGCAAGATACGCGAGGAGGAACCTCAACGACCGAGCACCAAAGCCAGCTTGCTTACTAACGCCTCCAGTATCTCAGCGGTCAAGCGAAGAGAGGAACCTCAATCGCTCGTTCGGCGCCTCAAGGGCGAATTGGACTGGATCACGCTCAAAGCCATCGAGAAGGCTCGCGACCACCGTTACGGTTCTGCGGCCGAACTGGCGGCCGATATTCAGCGTCACCTTACTAATCAGCCTGTGCTCGCCGGACCACCCAGCGCTGCCTATCGCGCCTCCAAATTCGTTCGTCGCCATCGACTGGGTGTCGCAGTGGCCTCGGCTGTCGCCCTTCTGGTCATCGCTTTTACTCTGGCTATAACGGTTCAGGCAAGACGCATCTCCCGCGAGCGTGACCATGCCAATCAGGAAGCGGGAACCGCTGAGGCCGTCTCCAACTTCATGGTGGAGCTTTTTCGGGTGTCCGAACCCAGCGAAGCGCGCGGAAAAACCGTCACCGCCCGGGAGATTCTCGACTCGGCATCCAGGCGGATTGACAAAGACCTTGCGAAAGACCCCGTCTTACGAGCGCGCCTGCTGGCCGTCATGGGCAACGTCTACGATAACCTCGGCCTCGCTTCCAACGCTCAGCCCTTGCTTGAAAATGCGCTTTCTTTGCAGAACCAGAAGCTGGGAGCGGAGCATCCCGAGACCCTGCGCTCCGGCAACCTGCTCGCCCAGGCTCTATTTCATCAGGCAAAACATCAGGAAGCGGAAGCGCTCGCGCGCCAGGTATACGCTTCAAGCCTTCGTCAGCTGGGGCGCACGCACCCCGACACTCTCCGGTCCCAGGGCACTCTCGCCGTCATCCTGGAGGAAGAAGCCAAATACACCGAAGCCGAAACTCTCACTCGCGACTTGCTCCAGTCCGCCATTGCGACTCTGGGGCCAGATCACCTCGATACGATCCGGTATCGGAACAACCTCGTCGGGTTAATGAATGATCACGGAAGCTACGAGGAAGCAACGGCTCTCGCGACACAGAACCTTCAGACTGCACGCAATTCTTTAGGTCCGGATCATCCCGTAACCTTGAATGTTATGAACGCTCTCGCAGTGGTCTTAGCCGATGCAGGCCACTTCGCCGATGCTGAGAAGATTCAGCGGGAGTTGCTGGCTACCCAGCGCCGCATCCTGGGCACGGAACACGTGGATACCCTGCGATCCGCGGACAACCTCGCCAACTTTATCTCTGACCAGGAGCGCAATTCCGAGGCAGAGAAGCTGTATCGCGAGATTCTCCCGATCGAGCGGCGCGTTCTCGGGTCCGATCACCCAGAAACGTTGCGTGCCATGGAAAGCCTTGCGATTTCGCTTTTCGAACAACACCGCTACTCCGAAGCCGAGGCTCTCCTGCGTGAGGTGTTGGCAATCCGCCGCCGGGAATACGGCAAACACCCCTTCACCGCCAACGCGGCCTATAACCTCGCCTGTGCCCTGGCGCTTCAGAACCGCCGGAATGAAGCTTTTTCCATTCTTCACGAAGCCATCGAGGACGGCCTGCCGACCAAGATGGTCCTGCATATAGAGGAGGACACCGACCTGAAATCTCTCCATGGAGATCCTCGCTTCCCCGCCGCCGTGGCAGCCGCCCGGAAAAATGCTGAATTGTCAGCCAAGTGAGCAGAGCAAGACTCCTCGTTCGCCGATCGAAGAACCGATTCACTATCGGTCTGTTTTGCTGTTAACGGATCACACCCGAGCCCTGCAAAACTGCATGTCACTCATTTCAGGGACGAAAGAGGATTCGGAGGGTTGATGTGGGAGTTCTATTAAATTCTTTATTTTCAATAATATGGCGGGGTGGGGTGGGATTCGAAATCAGGTTATAACGCAGTTTCAATAACATAGAGAACTCGGCGGGCACCGTAAAAGCGATGGAAGACAGTGGTAAGTAGTGCTAAAGGATCACAAACGGATCACGATGCGTGCTCGTCTGATTTGGAGTCCCGTCCATCTGCCAAATTCGGGTTCAAGGTAAATGACTCTACTCGATTGCTCGCGCGGAACTGTGAGCAACGCCGTAAGCGCAAGCACGCGCGAATGAGCCCTTGTTGTCTTTGCTGCTATTTAAGGTACGCCCGCACCAAGCTAATCAGATCCTCAGTCAATTCCTCTGGTGTTTCGCTAGTGCGAGTCGGGTGGATGATGTGGAGCCGAATATGGTCTTCCAATATTTCCGCCATAAGGCTGTTCACGCCGCCACGAATAGCTGCCAGTAGCATGAGGATATCAGCGCATTCATCCCCTTCAGTCACTGAGCGCTCAACCGCGTCGATCTGTCCCGCCATTCGCTTGATCCGGGAGAGCAGTTTCTGTTTCTCTTTGGAGGTTTCCGGAAGTTTATCTTTCATATTTTTCGAATTATTTCGCATTTTAGCATTGACATATACCGTAGGGGGGTATTATATATGCCGAGGGCTGGAGGACCACTTCTCCTGCCCAGAAGTACCTAAGGACGTATGAAACCAAGTATTGAGGACCAGCCTCCGAGTTTGTTCGGCGGCTTCCCGGTGTAGAAGAATACGGTCGGTGTCCCGATAAGCCCTCCTGCTCTCCTACCCCAAACACAACTGAAGAGAGTGAAACACCCCGCGTCCCGTTCTATGCTGAAGCGTGCGGAGCAAGGGTACAACCCTGCCTTACGCACGCGGGGGCAGACCGCGAGACAGACGCAGTTGGATAAGTGTGTCCCGTGCCTCACTTCTCTTAAGTCGGTGCGCCAATGTCTCTTGGTTCAAAGAGGAGGTGAGAAATGCAGGAAAAAATACTGACGATTTCGACCGCAGGTTTCGAAGCCACGCAGCCGCAGATCCGCGGCCGCGTGGTTCGCAACAAGTGGCTTTACAGGTTGCTGACTTTCCTCGTGGTATTCGGGCCGGGGCTGATCGTCATGGAAGCCGATAATGACGCGGGCGCGGTTTCGACCTACGTCCAGGCAGGGGCCCTTTACGGCACCAAACTGCTTTGGCTACTCCTACTGCTTCTTCCAGTCACTTACTTCATTCAGGAAATGGTCGTCCGGCTCGGCATTGCTACCGGCAAAGGCCACGCCACGATGATCTACCAGCGATTTGGCCGCTGGTGGGGACTGTTCTCTCTGGTCGATCTACAACTAGTGAATTTTCTGACCCTAGTGACTGAGTTTGCAGCAATCTCGCTAGCCCTAAGCCACATGGGCGTAAACCCGAGAATCGGAGTGCCGCTGGCCGGCGCTGCGCTTGTTGTAATGGTCTTAACTGGCAGTTACCGCCGCTGGGAACGGATCACCGTGTTTCTGTGCTTGCTGGATTTGGGCTGGTTGTTCATTGCGTTCACGCTGCGTCCTCCGATTGGCGAGATCTTTCGTAACTCTATCCTGCCTGGCATTCCCGACGGCGGCATTACCGCAGGGCTCATGTTCCTGGTAATCGCCATCGTGGGTACCACCATTGCTCCCTGGCAGCTGTTTTTCCAGCAGAGTTGCATCGCTGACAAAAGGCTGCGCTTTGCTGACTTGAAGTGGGCACGGCTAGACACGTTTCTTGGAGCAGTGTTCACCATCATCGTTGCGGCTTGCATGATGCTCGCTGGGAATGCCGCCAAGGTGCATGGAATTAGCTTCTCGGACCCGGCTCAGATGGCTAACGATCTGCACTTGATTTCAGGAGAATTCATTCGCAGCGCAATTCTGCTGCTGATGATCAACGCGGCGGTACTTGGTACCACCGCGATCTCACTATCGAGTGCCTGGGCATACGGCGAGGTTCGTGGGTGGCCCCACAGCCTAGAGATGCCCATTCGCAAAGCGCGGGGATTCTACGCTACCTACATCGCCTGTGTTGCGCTTGCAGCAGCCATTGTGCTGATTCCAGGCGCACCGCTTCAGTTGATCATCCTGGGGGTGCAAGTGTTGGCCGGGATCATGCTGCCTTCGGCCATCATCTTCCTGCAGCTTCTGCTGAACGACGGAGAGGTGCTCGGGCACGCCTTCGCCAACAGTTCTTGGAACAACTGGGTGAACTGGACCATCATCATCGTCCTCTTCATTCTTTCGCTGATTTTGGCGGCTCAAGTGGTCGCTCCTAACCTTTTCCCAACTAGCTAGTAGAGAAAGGAAGTGTTGCCATGAGCATGATGAACATACTTCGACCGGTTGAGTTGAACGAAATCCCTGAAGACCATTTCGTCGTGATCCACCCGCTTGACGATGCTCCGGAGCAAAAAGTGGACACGGCGGCGTTGGGACCGATGCCCATGACCGCGAGCGTGAAGGTGTCTCTGATGGCCCTGCGGGGCTACTTGCTTCTGATGATGTTGCTCGTCCTCTACCACGTTATCGATCTGGCGGGCGCCTTCGGAAAACATTCGCACTGAAAGAGCCCTGTGCGAACTGCTGAAGCAAATCTGTGAAGGGAGGTATGACAAATGTCCTGTGCAACTCTGACCGTATTTGACTTCTCGATGGCGACGACGCAGTTCACGTGTGCCGAACGCAATGAACCTGGCTGGCCTGTACTTCGGCCACAAGACTCTCAGCAACCGCATCCGATCATGAACTGGGTCGTGGTCACCGACGACGACGGAATGCCGCAGCTCCGCTTGCGGTGGTGCATGGCCGATGGCGATTTCTGAGCTCGAAAGGAGGGGCGCCCGCAGGCCGATACATGCGGCGCCTCACTTCTTCTAAGGCAATTTTAGCGATGAGAACAAGACTAACGATGAGGAAGGCTCCACGGCAGCATTCAAAGATGCCAGTCGCTCTTTGGCTCGCCGCGATATGCGCCTGGAGTTTATGTGCCTGGGGCCAGGCTCCTGATTCACCGGCGAAACAAAACGAGGTGCAGGCCGACGGCTATGATTCTGCTACCGAAGATCTCACCAATGATCCTCCGGCGATGTTCGCTCGTTTTGCAGACACTCGCTTCTGGCTGTCGGGACAAGCCAACTTTATATTTCAAACCCATCCCCCATTTCACGCCGCTTATAGCGGCGTTAACAGCCTGAGTCCCAACTACGAGAAGGCCACGTCCCGGCTCCTCACTCTGTACACAGGCGTGCGCCTCAATGACTCAACCGAGTTGCTTGTGGATATCGAGGAGGCAGGCGGTTCGGCCCTGAGTACAGGGCTAGGACTTGCAGGACCACCTGATCTCGACATCGTGCGCAACCCCCTCCTGAGCAAAGCTCCGTATCTTGGTCGAGCCATGATCCACAAGGTCTTTGCGCTGAGCAAAGACAAAATCGAGAACGAGCGCAGTTTTCTGTCCCTCTTCCCTGAATTGCCACGCAGACGCTTAGAGATACGTTTCGGCAAGTTCAGCACGGTGGATTTCTTCGATCAGAATTCAGTTGGGTCGGACACGCATTTCCAGTTCTCTAACTGGACAGTCGACAACAACGGCGCGTATGACTACGCCGCCGATACGCGTGGCTATACAGTGGGGTTCACCGCTGAATACGAAGACCGACATTGGGGCTTTCGCTTTGCCGAAGCCCTAATGCCTAGAGTGGCCAATGGCATCGACCTTGTTTGGAAACCATGGCACGTACACGCGGAGAATTGGGAATACGAATTGCGACGTGGAATTCTTTCGAAGCGATCCGGGATTGTCAGGCTGCTCGCGTTCACGAACTACGCAAACATGGGTATTTATCGCGACGCGGTCGCCCAATTCAATGAGCACGTCGTTCCAGTTCCGGACATTACGAACCATCCTTGGCGCATTACACGTAAGTACGGCTTCGGCATCAACGTGGAGCAGAACCTAACCCGGAATGTGACTGCATTCGGGCGTTTCGGATGGAACAACGGCAAGACCGAGTCATTTGCTTACACGGAGGTCGATCAGACCATCGCCGGTGGGCTAGGCGCAAACGGGACTATGTGGCACCGTCGCTTTGATCGCGCTGGCGTTGCTGTTGTCACCAACGCGATCTGCAAAGATCACCAGATCTATCTTGCCGATGGTGGCAAGGGCTTTCTTTTGGGAGATGGTGCACTCAATTATGGACGCGAGAATATTGTAGAAACGTATTACACGGCGCACATCTGGCGAGGTTTGTATGCCGCCCCAGGGCTACAGCACATTGTGAATCCTGGTTACAACCGCGACCGGGGGCCTGTGCTTATTCCGGCTTTCCGAGTGCATGTAGAGTTTTGAACGAGCGAACCCTCCGAATTCCCCCTTCGCCGCCGAAACACAGAATCGATTAGTCGGTTCTAGCCTTAACGGATCGCACCGGGGCCCTGCAAAACTGCATGTCACTCATTCCAAAGGTGAAAGAGAAGTCCTGAGGGTGGCTGGAAATTCGTTATAACTTGTTTATTTTCAATAATATGGCGGAGAGAGTGGGATTCGAACCCACGTTACCCTTTCGAGTAAACACGCTTTCCAAGCGTGCGCCTTCAGCCACTCGGCCATCTCTCCAGCGCGGTCAAGCTTTTTCGATTCTAGCAGTGTTGGAGAAATCAGTTATCAGGAGTCAGCACCGCGGCGTGCGTGACGACTGCCGACTCCGGATTGTTGACTTTCAATTTCAGTCCTCGCCTTCGCCGATCAGCTGCGCCAGGTAGTTTTCGTATCCCATCTCCTCGAGCGCGTGCAGTTGGGCTTCGAGGTAGTCGATGTGGTGTTCCTCGTCGACGAGAATCTTCTCCAGCAGTTCGCGCGAACCGTTGTCGGCGGCGGTGACACAGGCCTTGATGCCGTCGTTCAGGCGCTTCACGGCCGTGTATTCAAGCTGCAGATCGTTTTCCAGCTGCTGCTTCACGTTCTGGCCGATGTTGATCTTGAAGTAGTCGGTCATGTTCGGAGACCCATCGAGCAGAAGAATGCGCTCCATGAGAATTTCCGCGTGCTGCATCTCTTCAATGGATTCCTTGCGGGTGATCTTGGCCATCTTCTCGTAGCCCCAGTTCTCGCACATCTCGGCGTGGAGGAAGTACTGGTTGATGGCGGTGAGCTCGGCTTTCAGAACTTCATTCAGGATCGCTATGACTTTGGCATCGCCTTTCACGGTGGGCCTCTCGAAAAGGAAGTGATTCGCTTCTGTCGTTCGTTCACAACTGCGAGCTTCGAGCCACAAGCTCCGAGCACCCAGGTACGGAGGAGTACGGAGATTGCTCGCAGCTCGGAGCTCGAAGCTACTCAAGCGCGACAGGAGATTGTACTAGAAGAGAAGCCTAGGAATTGGATCCGGAACCTGCAGCTGCCGCGGCGGTGGCAGAGGCAGCGTCGGTGGCTGTGCCGTTGGTGGGCTCAGCCGGCTTTTGCGGGGCTTCGGTGTTTACGACGCGATGATTCAGGCAGTACAGCGCCAGTTCGAGACGGTCGGCAACGCCGAGCTTGTCGTAGACCTTGCGGAGGTAGTTCTTGACGACCTGCTCGGTCGTACCCACGCGGAGAGCGATTTCCTTGTTCTTCATGCCCTGCGTGACGCAGGAAACGATGAGCGATTCCTTGGGGGTGAGCTGCACTTTGGGACGCGACCCTGCGGGGCGCAGACCCTGCGTGCGGAAGGCTTCCAGGACCCATGCGATGGCGCGGGGCTCGAGCCAAGGTTCGCCGGCGGCAACTTTGCGGAGGCAGTCCACAAGTATTTCGGGCTCGACTTCGCGCGAAACGATGCCATGAGCGCCGCGGCGGAACAGTTCGAGCGTCAGTTCCTGATCGGGCTCCTGCAGTACGACGACCAGGCGGTTCTTCAGGTTCTGCCGGAGCAGATCGGAAACCGCATCGGCAGGATTGGCGCTGAGCGCGGCTTCGAAAATGAGAATGTCGGCGGAGAATTTCTGAACCGCAGCGACGGTTTGCGGGAGGGTTTCGGCCTGCCCGACAACGCGGATATCATCTTCGAGAGCGAAGATCTTGCGCAGTCCGGCGCGGAAGATCGCCTGGCTGTCGGCCACGATCACGCGGATCGTGGCTTTACCATCATCCGGCTGCACAACCTCATTCTCGATACTGGCAGGAATGCTTCCCATCGTCCCCTTGGTCCCTACCTGCGTTCAAACCGGTACTCGTCAATGACGACGCCCACACCACGGCGACCGCCGTCCTGAAAACTGCGCACCACGCGACCCCGGCAGTCAACCTGAACGTCAGACTGCGCGCCAACGACATCCGCCGGCAGCGAAATTGTGAAATCCACAGCCGAGCCGACTGGCACATCGGCATCCATACGGAACAGGACACCGTTCGCCGAGATGTTTTGCGTCTCTGCGGTCGTCCCCTCTCCCGATTTCAACGACACCGGGAGCTTGATGGGGAAACGGGGCGCACCTTGTACATCCGTGTAACCTCTGCGGCTTTTGCTCACTTCAGTCACGCTTTGTTTGCCTGCGTCAGACACGGTTCGCAACAACCTTCCTCTCTGGCGCTACACCACCGGATCGAGCGGTGTACACATTTCAGGGCGAGATTACACCCCGGCATCTAGCTCGCAAAGTTACGGAAGTCATGGAACGACGGCGGCAAAGTGCCGGTAGTACATGCACTTAGCTTGATTCCATGGGCGATGCCGTATGACCTTGTAGGTAGGCCGGGACGATGGAGAGGATAGCGTGTTGCAGCGGGAATCCGTTTCCCGCTTTCCCCCGGGTTAGTGCATCCCAGGGGCGGCCACAGCGAGCGAGGCTTGCTTCTGCGCGATATCGAGGACGAACTTTCCTGCCTGCAAACCGCCGTTCTTGTCGAGCGGGTCCGTCCAAATTCCACCGATTTCGACTTTGCCCTTGCCGGGGCCCGCCATTTTGGTTGGCGTGCGGCGTTGCTTGTCGACAAAAGCCTTGATCACCTGAGTGGCCAACCGCGCCGCCAGCTTGCCGTGTTCGCCACCCTGAAACAGCACGCACACGACGATGTCAGGATTCCGCTTCGGGGTGAAGCCGACAAACCAGCCATTCTGTGCGAAGTCTTCATTGGTCTGGTGTTTAGCTCGCAAAGCCAGTGACACGATCTGCGCCGATCCTGTCTTTCCGGCAATTTCAATTCCCGGGATATGCGCCGAGGGCGCGGTGCCTCCCGGCAAAAGCACTTTGACCATCGCGTCCGTGATTGTGTTCCATCCATTCGGATCGATGGGAATCGTCTTGACTTCGGAGTAGCGCTGCACTTCGACATAGCCTTCGGGCAAACCCGTGGGGTTGACCACGTGCGGCACAACCATACGTCCATCCATGGAGACGGCCGACACCGCACGCAGTAACTGGACCGGAGTAATCGCCACAGCGCCTTGTCCGATGCCCACAGAAATTGTTTCTCCGGCAAACCACTTCTGCTTGAAGTTGCGGATCTTCCACTCTTCCGACGGCATCACTCCCGCGACCTCGTTCGGCAGGTCGATTCCACTCTTCTGCCCGAGTCCCAGAGCGGTCGCATACTTGGCAATACGATCGATGCCGAGTTTCTCCGCCAGCGTGTAGAAAAAGACGTCACAAGATTGCGAAATGGCCTTGTCGAGATCGACTTCGCCATGGCCGCTCTTCAGGTGACAACCGAATCGCCGCCCGTAGAACGTAGCGCCACCGTTGCAATGAACGTGGAGAGTCTGGGCAACTCCCTCCTGCCACCCGGCCACGGACATGATGACCTTGAAGGTCGATCCCGGAGCTAACTGCGCCTGGATGGCCTTGTTGAGCAGTGGCTTGTCAGGATCATTCACCAGCTTGGCCCACTCGTCTCGGGAAATTCTCACGGCGAAGTGATTCGGATCGAACGTGGGTCCGCTGACCATGGCGAGAATTTCACCCGTGCGCGGATCCATGGCGACGATGGAGCCATTCTTCCCTTCCAGCGCCTGCTCAGCTGCGATTTGCAGATCGAGATCGATGGTGAGCTTGAGCTGCCGGCCGGGTTCGGCTGGAGTCTCGTCCAGCCGCCCCACCTCGCGACCACGGCTGTCAACCAAGGCGCGCCGCGATCCATTCTTGCCCATCAGGATGTTGTTGTACTGTTTCTCCACGCCGCTGATACCAACCACATCGCCCGGGTTGTAGAGCTCGAACTGCGGCTGGTTGAGCATGTCTTCGCTGACTTCACCCACATAGCCGATGAGGTGCGCCATGAATCCGTTCTTCGGATACAACCGCCGGTGCGCCATGATGGTGTCGAGTTCCGGCAGCTCGTTCTTGTGCGACTCGATGAACGCCAGCTCGTCGGGTGTGATGTCCTCTTTCAGGAAGATCGGTTGATAGTGCGGCATGGCGGCGAAACGCCGGATGCGCTGCCGGACCTCCTCCGCGTTGAGGTGGAGTCCCAGGGCGATCATGTCGGCATCGGCATTGAGGTCGCGGGAGGAATCACGCAGCAGCAATGCCGAGAATGACGGGTAGTTGTCGACGATAACGCGGCCTTCGCGATCAAGAATCTTGCCGCGCGGAGCCAGGATCGGCACGTTGCGGACACGGTTCATCTCGGCCAGCAGAGAGTACTTGTCGCTCTGCATCACCTGGAGGCGCCACAGGCCGTAGGCAAGCACGAGGAAAATGCCGAGGACGACATACTGCACGGCGGTGAGCCGGATGGGAGAGACTTTTTCTTCGCGGCCGAACATCAATCCTCAGATCTCAGGCGCACAGGCCGCGCGGGGCGGCGAGCGAAACCAAGTTGTTCCCGGAGGGTTAACTCTATTGTAACGCGTCCGGCGGATGCGCCAAAACAAGACAACCATAACGAAAGTTTAGGCCCACAACCAGTTACAGGGTGGAGTCGGGCGCACACCCGGGCATGTCCGAATGTGGATTGCCAGAGCGATTTCCACGGGCAACAATGAGGGGTAGAACTCACGTCTTACTATTTGATCTGCTCCGACCGTGCAGTCGGCTTCCAGGCCTGCTTCTCGAGACGGAATTGCTGAAATCATGAAGATTCGCTCTTTCATCATCGCCTACGCTCTCGTGCTGGCCCTTCTGTTGTTTGCCGACCGCCGCACCGGGCCAAAAGGGGAGAACCGCTACTCGCACGTTGTGGATTTGACGGGTGCGGAGATCTCGGGCCGGGCAGCCAGCCCGGCAGCGGCAACCCGCATCATCTCCCCGGCGGCGTTGATCCCGGGAACGTGGTCGGCGGGACAGATTCCGGCGGAGCGCCTGGTCGCGCCACTGGTGGTAATGGATGTAAAGGCGTCGGAACCGAGCCGGCAGATCACGCTGGAAGAAATTGCCGCCTGGGAGTCCGTTCACGGTGTGGTACCCCTGGGAGCGGTGGTGGCGATCCGGAGCGGGAGCAATAAGGAAACGGCGGAAATCGCATTGCCCATCAGCACCGATGCAGCCAAGTTTCTGATGGACGCGCGCTACGTCCTGGGATTCACAATTGAGACGCACGCCAATCTGACATCAGACCGCACGCTCGCCCGGCAGCTCGCCTTGCATGGCAGTTACGTTGTGGACGGCGCGACGCGCCTATCTACCCTTCCAGAAACCGGGTCGCTGGTCATCGTGGCACCGATCAAGACCAAGAACATGGCCGAAGCGCCGGTGCGCATCATGGCGATGGTGAAGTAGGGGCTGGTGTTTCCCGCTGAGTCGATGCCTCACGCTCAACCTCAACCTGACACTCCGCTTGTGTAACTGTGATTCGAAGCGTTTTCTGCGGCGGATGCCGTATAACTGTCATCTACAAATTCCGAGGCGATGATGACCACTGATCCACGCTATCCGATTGGCAAGTTCTCCTTCGAAGGTCCACCGACGGCACAACAGAAGAAACAGTTCCTCGATGACATCGAGCAGACCCCGGCCTGGTTGCGAGCTGCTGTGCAGGATCTTTCCGCCGCGCAGTTAAACACGCCGTACCGCGACGGTGGGTGGACTGTCCGCCAACTCGTGCACCATGTCCCCGACAGCCACGCGAATGCATACGTTCGGTTCAAGATGGCGTTGACCGAGGACGAACCTACCATCAAGCCCTACGCGGAAGATCGCTGGGCCGAACTGCCGGAGGCCAAGAGCGCGCCCATCGACGTGTCGCTATCATTCCTCGATTCGCTGCACCGGCGCTGGATGCTGTTCCTGCGCAACCTGACCGATGTGGAGTGGAAACGGACTTACCGTCATCCCGATCTGGGGGTGTTGACGCTGGAGAAAGTGCTCGCTCTCTATGCCTGGCATGGACGGCATCACGTGGCGCACGTCACGGAATTGCGGAAAAGGATGGGATGGTAGAGGCAGCTATAAGCTGCGAGCAAACAGCACCCAAATGTGATAACGGTAAAAGCCACTTCACGTCATGCCGAC
>Ga0335084_10002520_pt1 | contig 17681 bp, 20 predicted proteins | sample Lox_Sample_44_FD_206721 | JGI IMG/M metagenome (GOLD analysis project Ga0335084, IMG submission 206721) | Soil microbial communities from Loxahatchee National Wildlife Refuge, Florida, United States - Lox_Sample_4.4 | ecosystem: Environmental > Terrestrial > Soil > Wetlands | place: USA...
CGATGACGAATTCCTTGCAGGCTACGGGGTCGCCCAGGCGGTGCCGGGTCCGCTTTTTACGTTCGCCGCCTATCTCGGCACCGTGGCGAAGGGCGTCCCGAGCGGCTGGACTGGAGGCATCCTCACACTCGTCGCGATCTTTCTTCCGGCATTCTTCCTGGCGCTCGGGCCGCTTCCCTTCTGGAGCGCGTGGCGCGCGCACCCGACCATCCGCTCGTGCCTCGCAGGCGTCAATGCCGCCGTCGTCGGCGTCCTGCTCGCCGCCCTCTACGACCCGATCTTCACCACGTCGGTGCGCGGTCGGCTCGACTTTGCGCTGGCGCTCGCCGCATTCGGGCTGCTGTTCTTCTGGCGGCTTTCGCCGCTCTGGGTCGTCATCTTCGCAGCGGCAGGCGGCGAGCTGATCGCACGGCTCCCCTGACGTCGGCCGGCGATGCGCTGCCGAGCGCTCAGTCTCGGAGCAACTCGCCGAAGAGTTCCTTCACCTTGTCCTTTGCCCGACCGAGCGCGCGCTTTCCTGCCGGCGTTGCGCGATAGACGCGACGCATCGTGCGACCGATTCTCTCTTCGTGGCCGCGCAGATAACCCCGCTCCTCAAGCCCATGCAGCAACGGATACAGCGTGCCGGGACTCAGACGGTATCCGTGCCCGCCGAGCTCCTCGATCATCGCGAGGCCGAAGATCGGCTCTTTCGCCGCGTGATGCAGGATGTGCAGCTTGATCAGGCCGGCATAGAGGTCGCGATCACCCATGCATCCAATCTTAGAGGAACATCACCCGGGCGCTAGCCCGGCGGGAAGTCAACGCGCGGGCAACCGGTTGAAGAGATTGGTAGGTCGTGGCGGATTCGAACCGCCGACCAACGGATTAAAAGTCCGCTGCTCTACCAGCTGAGCTAACGACCCGTGGACAAGAGAAGGGGCTGAATTTTATCAGCCCTCGCGGCCGATTCTCCACTCCTGGTACCTCATCGTGAGCGCGGAGCCCGCCACGATGGCGACGAAGGTCATGATCGAGCCGAGGGCGAGCGTCGAGAAGCCGGTGATGCCCTGCCCGATCGTGCAGCCGAGCGCGGTGATGCCGCCGAAGCCCATCAGCAGGCCGCCGACGATGTGGTTGGCGGTGTCCTCGGCGTCGCGGAAGCCTTCCCAGCGGAAGCTGCGCGTCGCGAGCGCGTAGGCCGCCGAGCCCGCGATCACGCCCGCGGCGGAGGCGATGCCGTAGGTGATGATGCGCGACTTGTCGGTCCAGAACATCAGGTACTCGAGCGTGTAGGCGAGCGGGCTGACGAACGAGAACGACTCCATGCGCCCGGTGTTCGTGGCGACGAACGCCTCCTGCAGCGTCTGCGGGTCCTCCGCGACGTGGCCGATCACGCCGCTCACGTACCAGCCGCCCACCACCACCAGCCCGGTGACCACGCCGCCGAGCGTGTAGTCGAAGCTCGAGCGGAACTGCTTGCTCCAGTAGACGAACACGATCAGGCCGCCGCCGATCAACGCGGCAAGGAGCGCGCGGTTGACGCCGGTGAGCGCGACCAGGTCCTGGCCCCGCGGCAGCTCGATCGCCGCCTTCTCCAGCACGCCGACGCGGAAGGCGCCGAGGATGCCCTTCAGCGTCATGTAGGCGGCGAGGCCGAGGAAGACATAGACGATCACCGACTTGAGGCTGCCGGCGCCGATGCGGATCAGCGTCTTCGAGCCGCAACCCGAGCCGAGCGTCATGCCGACGCCGAAGAGAAAGCCGCCGACGAGGTAGGAGAGCCAGGTGAAGTTCGGCCCGGGATAGATCGACTTGCGGAGGTCGACCACGCCGGTGAGCTGCAGCGCGCTCGAGCCGAGCAGCGCCACCGCGATGGCGAGCAGCCACATCCGCAGGCGCGACAGCTCGCCCATGTTGACCCAGTCGGACACCGCGCCCATGGTGCAGAAGTTGGTGCGGTTGCCGACCGCGCCGAAGACGAAGGCGAGCGCGAACGCTCCGGCGGCGACGTAAGGGGCGAGCTGGGCGGGACTGGCTTCGCTCAACGCTTCGCGGACGCCGCGAGGCGCTGCTTGGCGCTCGTGGCGGCGCTGCTGTTCGGGTACTTGACGATCAGGTCTTCGAGCGTCTTCTGCGCCGACTTGCGGTCGCCCATCGTCTCCTGCGCCGAGGCGATGGAGAGCATCGCGTCGGGCGCCTTCTGGCTGTCGGGCCAGGCGGCGAGGAGCTTCCTCTGCGCGCCGATCGCGCTCTTGTAGTCGCGCTGGCCGGAATACGCCATGCCGATCCAGTACTGCGCGTTCGGCGCGAGCGCGCTCGAGGGATAGGTGACGAGGAAGCCCTGCATCGCCGACACGGCGAGCGCGTAGTTGCCGAGCTTGAACTGGTCGAGCGCGGCCTGGTAGGCGCGCGTCTCGGCCGCCGACACCTCGGGCTCGGGCGCCACGGCCGGCGGCTTGTCGGTCGGCCCGGCCGCCTCGCGCGCCTGCTCGAGCTTGCGCAGGCGCGTGTCGATGTCCTGGTAGAGGTCGGTCTGGCGCTTGTTCAGCGTCTCGGTCTGGTTGGCGAGCTGCTCGACCTGGCCGCGCATGTTGGCGATGTCGCTGCGCAGGAGCTCCATCTGCGAGGAGAACTCGAGCAGCGCGCTGCGGTCGCCGGCGAGCTGCTCGATCTTGGTCAGGCGCTCCTCGATCGCATGGTTCTGCGCCTCGACCTGCTGGCGCAGCAGCTCGATGCGCCGGCGCGCCTCGTCGTCGTCGAAGAGGGCGAGCGCCTGCCCGGCGAACGCGAGGCCGGCGACGAGCAGGGCAAGCTGGCGCTTCATCATCGGGTCAGCCGCGCGCGGTCAAGTGGACGGGCGGCGCTCTAGTACTCGCCGTTGTAGAGCATGTCGTCGCGGCGGTTCTTCGACCAGCAGCCCTCCGCGTGCTCGGCGCACACCGGCTTCTCCTCGCCCAGGCTCACCGCCTCGATCTGGCCGTCGCGCGCGCCGAGCAGGATCAGAGCGCGCTTCACCGCGTCGGAGCGGCGCTGGCCGAGGGCGACGTTGTACTCGCGGCTGCCGCGCTCGTCGGCGTTGCCCTGGATCATCATCTTCGAGCCCGGGTTGTCGCGCAGGTAGCGCGCGTGCGCCTCGACGACGCCCTTGTATTCGTCCTTGATGTTGAACTTGTCGTAGTCGAAGTAGACCGAGCGCTTCGACAGGATGTTGTTCGGGTCCTTGAGCGGCGAGCCCGCCGCGTTGCGCTGCGTGAGGTCGACGCCCGGCACGGGCTTGGCCGGCGTCGCCGTCGTCGTCGGCGCCGGCGCGGGCGCGGCCTCGGTCGTCGCCGCGGGTTTTTCCGGCGTGGTGCTGCAGGCGCCGAGCATGACGGCGAGGCTCGCGGCCGCGGCGGCGGCGATCTTCAGGCTGGTCGTGTTGTTCGTTTGCATCGGATTCCCTCCTTGTCCTCTATTCGATGAACGGGCCCCAGGCCGGCTCTCGCACGTCGCCCGCTGGCGTGCTCAGGCGCTGCTTCACGCGGCCGTCGGCGGACACCGCCGACAGCACGCCGCGTCCGTTGATCACCGTGGCGAGCAGGATCATGCGGCCGTTCGGCGCGAAGCTCGGCGACTCGTCGCGGTCGCTGTCGGTGATCACCTGCGACTGCCGGTTCGCGAGGTCGAGGAGCGCCACCTGGAATTTGCCGTCGATGCGCGTGATGTACGCCAAGGTCTTGCCGTCCGGGCTGGGGCGCGGCGTCACATTATAGCTGCCCTCGAATGTGATGCGCTGCGCGTCGCCGCCGGTGGCGGCGATGCGGTAGATCTGCGGCGTGCCGCCCCGGTCGGAGGTGAAGTAGATCCACTGCCCGTCGGGCGAGTAGCGCGGCTCGGTGTCGATCGCCGGCGAGCTGGTGAGGCGGCGCAGGCCGCTGCCGTTCGGGTTGATGAGGAACAGCTGCGAGCCGCCTTCGCGCGACAGCGTCACCGCCAGCGTGCGGCCGTCGGGCGACCAGGCCGGCGCGGAGTTGGAGCCCTTGAAGTTCGCCGCCACGGTGCGCGTCGCGGTGGCGAGCGTGTGCACGTAGATCACCGGCTTCTTCTTCTCGAACGAGACGTAGGCGAGCTGTCTTCCGTCGGGCGACCAGGCGGGCGAGATGATCGGCTCGGGCGACTTCAGCACCGTCTGCTCGCCGAGGCCGTCGGCGTCGGCGATCTGCAGCTCGAAGGCGTTGCCGCGCTTCACCACGTACGCGATCAGCGTCGAGAACACGCCCTTCTCGCCGGTCAGCTTCTCGTAGGCGAAGTCGGCGATGCGGTGCCCGGTGGCGCGCAGCGACTCGCGCGACATCGGGAAGGCGACGCTGCCCAGGCGCGTCTGCTTCACCACGTCGTCGACGCGGAAGCGCGCCTCGTAGCGGCCGCCGGGCTGCGGCACCACCGAGCCGAGCACCACCGCGTCGGCGAGGCGCGAGCTCCACTCGGCGTAGTTGACCGGGTCGGCCTCGGTCGGCGGCTTCAGGTTGGGCGGCAGCTCGAGCACGCGGAACAGGCCGCTCCTCTCGAGATCGTTGCGGATGATGCTGGAGAGGCCCGGCGGCAGCGTCGCCTCGCCGGCGAAGGGCAACACCGCCACCGGCATGCGCTTCGCGCCGGCGCCGGTAATCTCGATCGAGAGCTGCGCGCGAGCGGCGGGCGCAAGCGCCGCGAGCGCCGCGCACAGCACGCCGGACCAGGGAAAACGCAAAGCCATCCTCCTCGGCTGTTGTTCTAGCTTCCCGGTTTGTCTTTGGGATGGAAGCGAAGTTCCAATTGTCGCTGAAACACGCTCGGGTCGGCCGGCTTGGGCAGGGGCGAGGAGCCGATGATGGCCCGCTCGACCGCTTCGTCGTAGGCCTTGTTGCCGCTCGATTTCGTCATGCGCACCGTGAGCACCTCGGCGGTGGGCAGCAGCGAGACGGCGAAGATCGCCTCCGGATCGCCGGGCACCGCCTGCGCCGCCGGCACCGAGATCCGGCTGCGGATCTTGGCCGTGATCTGCTCGGTCCAGGCGGCGAGCGCGCGGTCGCGCGCGGCCTGCTGCTGCCGGGCGAGCAGCGCCTGCAGCTCGCGCTCCTTGCGCTGCTCTTCCGCGATGCGGCTCTGCTCGGCGACGGCGCGCTGCTCCATGGCGAGCTGCTGCTTCAGCTGCCGCTCGAAGTTCGGGTCGCGCCTGGGCGCGGGCTTCGCCACGGGCCTGGGCTTCGGCTTGGGCTTCTCGTGCACCGCGATGTCGGGCTTGGCGGGCGGCGGCGGCGCGGCCTCGACCTTCGGCGGCGCGGGCGGCGGCGGCGCGGCCTCGACCTTCGGCGGCGCGGGCGCGGGAGCCGGCGCGAGCTCGACCAGATCGACGCTCACCGTCTCGGGCGCGCGGCTCTGCCAGTGCACGCCGAGGAACATGACGCCGATCAGCACCCCGTGCACGAGGAACGCGAGCGCGAAGGAGCGCAGGAACGCCGGCTCGCGCTGCTCGGGAAAGGCGAATGCCTGCGCCGCGGCCGCGCTCACTCCGTCTTCACCGTCATCGCGTCTTCACCTGCAGGCCGACCTTCTGCACGCCCTGCCGGCGCAGCTCGTCCATCACGCCGAGCACCGCCTCGTAGCGCGCGCTCTTGTCGCCGCCGATCACCACGGCCAGCTCGCTCGCCGCGCTCGTGCCGCGCGCGCGCTTGAGGAAGCCGGCGAGCTCGCCGCGCGTGATCGTGCGCTCGGCGACGATTGCGCCGGCGTTGTCGCGCTGACGCACGACGAGCTCCTCGTCGGCCTTGACGAACACCTCGATCGGCACGAGGCGCGGCGCGCTCGCCTTGTCGACCGTCGGCAGGTCGATGATCGCCGGCGTCACGAGCGGCGCGGTGACCATGAAGATCACCAGCAGCACCAGCATCACGTCGACGTACGGCACGATGTTGATCTCGTGCATCGGCCCCCGTCGGCGCTGGATCGCGGGCACGGCGCCCTACTTCACGGCCTGGCGATGCAGGATGTTGGAGAACTCTTCCATGAAGCTCTGGAAGCGGTTGGCGAGGCGGTCGACCTCGTGCGCATAGCGGTTGTAGGCGACCACCGCGGGGATCGCGGCGAACAGGCCGATCGCGGTGGCGACCAGCGCTTCGGCGATGCCCGGCGCCACCTGCGCGAGCGTCGCCTGCTGCACGTTGGCGAGGTTGCGGAAGGCGTGCATGATGCCCCACACCGTGCCGAACAGGCCGACGTACGGGCTGACCGAGCCGGTCGAGGCGAGGAAGGCGAGGTGGCGCTCGAGGAAGTCCATCTCGCGCTGGAAGGTGGCGCGCATCGCGCGCCGCGCGCTGTCGACCACGTCGCTCGTCTCGGCGCGCTGGCCGCGCAGCTTGGCGAACTCGCGGAAGCCCGACTCGAAGATGCGCTCGAGGCTGCCGATGGTGTGGCGGTTGTTGACCGCGCCCTGGTAGAGCGCGTTCATGTCCTTGCCGCTCCAGAACTCCTTCTCGAACTCCTCGGTCTGGCGGTGCGCGCGGCGGATGGTGAACACCTTCTGGAAGATGAACATCCACGACATGAAGGAGACCGCGAGCAGCAGCCCCAGCACCACCTTCACCACCAGGCTGGCGTGAAGGATCAGCGTCCAGATGTCGAGATCCTGGGTGATGTTCATTGCAGTGCCCGTTCGAGTTCTGCCGGCATGCGCGCCGGCTTCAAGCGGTCGCGGTCGACCAACGCGACTGTGACCTCGGCCTCGGTCAGGAGTTCGGCGCCGCGCTGCACGCGCTGCGCGAAGACCAGGCTCGCGCGCCCCATTTTAGCCACTTCGGCGCTGACGGTTAGCAGATCGTTGAGGCGCGCCGGCGCGCGGTACCGGATCGTGATCTCGAACACGAGGAACAGCACGCGCCGCTCCGCGGTGAGCCGCGCGAGGTCGATGCCCGCGGCGTTCAGGAGCTCGCTGCGCGCGCGCTCCATGAAGGACAGATACTGCGCGTGGTAGACGACTCCGCCCGCGTCCGTGTCCTGGTAATAGACGCGGACCGGGATGCTGTGGCGCTTCAAGTGTCGGAGAGCAGGTCGCGGCGCGGCGCGAGCGGGTCGGCGCCCGCGGTCGGCGCCGCCAGGCCGAAGTGCCGGTAGGCGGCGAGCGTGGCGACGCGCCCGCGCGGCGTGCGCTGCAGGTAGCCCTGCTGGATGAGGTAGGGCTCGAGCACGTCCTCGATCGTGTCGGTCTCCTCGCCGATCACGTGCGCCAGGTTGTCGAGCCCGACCGGCCCGCCGCCGAATTTCTCGATCACCGCGAGCAGCAGCTTGCGGTCCATCAGGTCGAGACCGAGGGAGTCGACGTCGAGCATCTTCAGCGCCGCTTCCGCCACCGCCTTCGACACGCGCCCGTCGCCCTTCACTTCCGCGTAGTCGCGCACGCGGCGCAGCAGGCGGTTCGCGACGCGCGGCGTGCCGCGCGAGCGGCGGGCGATTTCAGACGCCCCCTCTTCCTGAAGAAATACTTTGAGCAAATTCGAAGAGCGCTTGACGATCGCCGCGAGCTCGCTCTCGCTGTAGAACTCCAGGCGCGCGACGATGCCGAAGCGATCGCGCAGCGGGTTGGTGAGCATGCCGGCGCGCGTCGTCGCGCCGACGAGCGTGAACGGCGGCAGGTCGAGCTTGATCGAGCGCGCGCCCGGCCCCTCGCCGATCATGATGTCGATCTGGTAGTCCTCCAGCGCCGGGTAGAGGATCTCCTCCACCACCGGCGAGAGGCGATGGATCTCGTCGATGAACAACACATCCCGGGGTTCCAAATTCGTCAAGATGGCGGCGAGATCTCCCGGCCGCTCCAGCACCGGGCCCGCGGTCTGGCGCAGGTTGACGCCGAGCTCGCGCGCGATGATGTGCGCGAGGGTGGTCTTGCCGAGGCCCGGCGGGCCGAACAGCAGGACGTGATCGAGCGCCTCGTTTCTGCCTTTGGCGGCCTGGATGAAGATCTCGAGCTGGCCGCGGACCTTTTCCTGCCCGACGTATTCGGCCAGGCTGCCGGGGCGCAGCGAGCGCTCGATCTGCTCCTCTTGCGGCGAGGCCGGCCGCGCCGACGTGACCCGATCGCTCAGCCGGTCGATTTCGACGCTCAAATGCGGACGCTCAAAAGCGGAGCACCGCTCCCAGCATCGCCGTCTCGACATCGGCGCGGAAGCCGACCTCGGAGGAGCCGACGTTGTTGTAGCGCTGCCATTCGGCGCGCACGCCGATGTTCTTCGTCACGTCGAAGCGCAGGCCCACGCCGTAGGTCCAGCCGCCCTGGTTGGCGTTGGCCGGCGTGATCATCGTCGAATCCATCTGGTTGCGCGCCAGATAGAGCCCGCCCTTCACGTACGGCGCGAAGCTGCCGATCGGGTACTGCAGCAGCACGTCGCCTTCGACCAGCTTGGTCTTCACGATGGTGTAGGTGCCGGCCTTGTCGTTCTGGTCGACGACGCGGCCGAGGCTCTTGTAGCCGCCCTCGATCGCCCAGTACTGGTCGAACTCGAGGCCGATCTGCCCGCCGTAGCTCTGGTTCGAGCGATCGCAGGGCAGGCTCGGCGTAAAGCACGCGTCCTCGCTCGACTTGGTGCGGCCGGCCGAGGCGCCGATATAGAAGGTCCAGTCATCCGCGCGAGCGGCCTGCGCGGCGATGATCAGTGCGACTGCGGTCAGGATTCCGAGCGGTATTTTTCTCATAAAGGGATTTCTCATTAAAGGTCGCCCCCTCCTTGTATCCAAACACAATAACATGCGCGCGCGAAACGCGCTTTTCAGGACTTGGCGAGCGCCTTCAGCGCGGCGCGGATGCCCTCGGCGACCGAGAGCCCGGCGCCGAGGCCTTTCGTCGCGGCGAGCGCTTCCTTCTCGCTGTAGCCGAGCGCGACGAGCGCGTGCACGACGTCGCCGGCGCGCTCGCCCCCCGCGGCGAGCGCCGCCTCGCCGAGCTTGTCCTTCAGCTCGAGCAGCAGCCGCTCCGCGGTCTTCTTGCCGATGCCCGGAATGCGGGTGAGGCGCGCCTGGTCCTGCGCGGCGACGGCCTGGGCGAGATCGGCGACCGAAAGGCCGGACAGCACGGAAAGCGCGGTGCGCGGGCCGACGCCGGAGATGCGGATCAGCTGCCGGAAGGCGCTGCGCTCCTCCAGGCTGGCGAAGCCGTACAGCGAATGTGAATCTTCTTTGACAGCGAGGTGCGTATAGAGCGTCACGCTCTCGCCGGTCGAGGGCAGGCTGTAGAAGGTGCTCATCGGGACGTCGAGCTCGTAGGCCACGCCGCCGACGTCGACCAGCACCTGCGGCGGGTTCTTGGCGGCGAGCTTCCCGGTCAGCCGCCCGATCAGGCGAGCCTCCCTCTTCGCAGGCGGAATTTCTTCGTCTCGAGAAGACCCAGGCGCGCGCCGTGCGCATGACAGATGGCGCAGGCGAGCGCGTCGGCGGCGTCGGCGGCGGGATCGCCCGAGAGCGCCAGCAGGCGCTTCACCATGTGGCCGACCTGCTCCTTCGCCGCGTGGCCGTTGCCCACCACCGCCTTCTTCACCTGCAGCGCCGTGTACTCGGCGACCGGCAGCCCGGCCAGCACCGCGGCGCAGATCGCCGTGCCGCGCGCCTGGCCGAGCGCTAGCGTCGACTGCGCGTTCGAGTTGACGAACACCTTCTCCACCGCGACTTCGAGCGGCGCGTTCGCGGCGATCACGCCGTTCAGCCCCTCGAGGATCGCCTTCAGGCGCGTGGCGAGGTCGCCGGCGCCGGACTTCACGCAGCCGCTCGTCACGTAGGTGAGCCGCGCGCCCTGCGCCTCGATGATGCCGAATCCCGTGCTCTGCAGTCCCGGATCGATGCCGAGGATGCGCAAGCGCGCGCTCTCCCTCAGTCGAGCGCCGCGGTGGTGTACACGTTCTGCACGTCGTCGAGCTCTTCCAGCGCGTCGAGCAGGCTGCGCAGGCGGCCGCCCTCGCCCGCGGGCAGCGCGGCTTCCGCCGTCGGCTTCATCGTGATCTCGGCGATCTCGGCCTTGAGCCCCGCCTTCTCGAGCGCCGCCTGCACCGCCGGGAAATCGGGCGGCGCGCAGGTGAGCTCGACCGAGCCGTCGTCGTTCTTCACCACGTCGTCGGCGCCCGCGTCGAGGCCGACCTCCATCACCTTGTCCTCGCTCGTGCCGGGCGCGAAGAGGAACTGGCCGACGTGCTTGAAGAGGTAGGCGACCGAGCCGTCGGAGCCGAGGTTGCCGCCGTTCTTGGTGAAGGCATGGCGCACTTCGGCGACCGTGCGCGTGCGGTTGTCGGTCAGGCAATCGACCATCACCGCCGCGCCGCCCGGGCCGTAGCCCTCGTAGCGCGCCTCCTCGTAGCTCACGCCGTCGAGCTGGCCCGAGCCGCGCTTCACCGCGTTCTGCACGCTGTCCTTCGCCATGTTCGCGTCGCGCGCCTTGTCGATCGCGAGGCGCAGGCGCGGATTGGCGTTCGGGTCGCCGCCGCCGAGTCTCGCCGCGACCGTGATCTCCTTGATGAGGCGCGTGAACACCTTGCCCTTCTTCGCGTCGGCCGCGGCCTTCTTGTGCTTGACGTTCGCCCATCTGCTGTGACCCGCCATAGTATGATTTTACGCAAATGGCAGCGCCGCTCCTGATCGCGAAGAATGCGGGCACGTCGCTCGAGCTGCTGCCGGCGCTCGCCAACCGCCACGGCCAGCTCGGGCCGATCAGCGACGCCGAGCGGCAGGCCATCCTCCGGTCTTCCGGCTCGGAGCTCGGCCGCCAGGTGCTGCGCGGCATCCTCGGCTCGGTGCTCGGCACGACGAAGCGGCGCCGTTGAGCGCCGCGGCCTACCGCGGCTGGGGCCTCGTGTTCGCGCTGGTCGGCGTGCTGTCGTTCTCCATCCGGCCGATCCTGATCAAGCTCTCCTATGCGGCATCGCCGATCACCCCGAACACGCTGCTCTTCCTGCGCATGGCGCTCTCCGCGCCGTTCTTCTTCGCCATCGCCTGGTGGCTGCGCAAGCAGGAGCCGCGCCTCACGCGCCGCGACTGGGCGGCCGTGATCGGCCTGGGCTTCATCGGCTACTACGCCGCGAGCTTCCTCGACTTCCTCGGCCTGCAATACGTCGGCGCCGGCGTCGGGCGGCTGATCCTGTTCCTCTATCCCACCATCGTGCTCGTGCTCTCGTTCTTCTTCCTGCACAAGCATCCGACGCGGGTGCAGATCACGGCGCTGGTCGCGAGCTACGCCGGCATCGCGCTCGTCGTCTCCGACCAGATCGGGGTGAGCGGCGCCGGGCGCCTCTTTCTCCTCGGCGTGCTGCTCTGCTTCGCCTCGGGCCTGTGCTACGCCATCTACCTCGTCGCCGGCAGCCAGGTGGTGAAACGCATCGGCTCGATGCGCTTCACCGCGTACAGCACGCTGGTCGCCTCGGCTTTCGCCGTGCTGCAGTTTCTGGCGCTCGAGCCGGCGGGCGCGCTCGATCTGCCGGCCAACGTCTGGAGCTACGCCATCCTCATCGCCACCGTCGCGACCGTGCTGCCGCTCTTCCTGCAGGCCGAGGCGCTGAAGCGCATCGGCGCGAGCGACTTCGCGCTCGTCGGCGCGGCGAGCCCGGTGAGCGTCGTCACGCTCTCCGCCATCGGCCTGGGCGAGCCCTTCGGCTGGCGGCAGTTCGCCGGCGCGGCGCTCGTCATCTTCGGCGTGCTGCTCGTTTCACTCAGAAAAGGGAACTGACATGGATCTCGGCATTCGCGGCAGGACGGCGCTCGTCTGCGCGGCTTCGAAAGGACTCGGCAAGGGCTGCGCGCAGTCGCTCGCGCGCGAGGGGGTGAATCTCGTCATCACCGCGCGCGGGCGCGAGGCCCTCGAGGCGACCGCCGATGAATTGAGGAGGAATTTTCAGGTCAAAGTCACGGCCGTCGCCGGCGACATCACCACGCCGGAAGGAAGGGCCGCGGCGCTGAAAGCCTGCCCCTCCCCCGACATCCTGGTGAACAACGCCGGCGGCCCGCCGCCGGGGGATTTCAAGGACTGGGACCGCGACGCCTGGGTGAAGGCGCTCGACGCGAACATGATCACGCCGATCCTGCTGATGCGCGCAGTGGTCGATCAGATGATCGCGCGCCGCTTCGGCCGCATCGTCAACATCACCTCCGGCGCAGTGAAGGCGCCGATCCCCGAGCTCGGCCTGTCCAACGGCGCGCGCACCGGCCTGACCGGTTTCGTCGCCGGCCTCTCGCGCAAGACCGCGCGCCACAACGTGACCATCAACAACCTGCTGCCGGGCCCGTTCGAGACCGACCGGCTGCGCTCCAACCTCGCCTTCAACGCGAAGAACGCGGGCAAGACGGTCGAGGAGCTGCGCAAGGCGCGCGAGGGCGCGAATCCCGCCGGGCGCTTCGGCACGGTCGAGGAGTTCGGCGACGCCTGCGCCTATCTCTGCAGCGCGCAGGCGGGCTACATCACGGGGCAGAACCTCCTTCTCGACGGAGGCTCGTACCCCGGGACGTTCTAGCGCGAGCTAGGCCTTCAGCGTCGCGGACACGCGCGCCGGCGACATCGGCAGCTGGCGCAGCCGCTTGCCGGTGAGCTTGAACACCGCGTTGCCGATCGCCGGCGCCACCGTCGGCACGCCGAGCTCGCCCAGGCCCGTCGGCGCGTTGTCGGTGACGATGACCCGCGTGTGGATCTCCGGCACGTCGGCCATGCGCAGCACCTGGTACTGGTGGAAATTGGTCTGCTGCACGGCGCCGTTCTTGAACGTGAGCTCCTCCGACAGCGCCGACGACAGGCCGTAGACCACCGCGCTCTCAAGCTGCGCATGCGCGTTCGTCGGCTGCACGATGATGCCCGCGTCGCCCGCGATCCAGTAGTTGTGCACGTGGATCTTGCCGCTCTTGCGATCGACCGAGACCTCGGCGATGCCGGCGCTGAACGAGTCGTGGTAGTCGGAGAAGGCGATGCCGAGCGCGCGCCCCTTCGGCCGCGGCTTGGACCAGTCGGCCATCTCGGCCACCGCCTTGATCACCGCCTGCGCGCGCGGATGGTCCTTCGTCAGCTCGAGGCGCAGCGCGAGCGGATCCTTGCCCGTGGCGTGCGCGATCTCGTCGAGGAACGACTCGGCGGCGAACTTGTTGTAGCCCGCGCCGATGCCGCGCCAGGCGTGCACGCGCACGCCGCGCTGCTCGCGCACCGCGTCGGCGAGGATGTTGGGCACGCCGTAGAACGGCTCCTCCAGCCCGCGCCAGCCGATGATGTCCTTGCCGCCGGTCGCCTTGAAGCGCGGCGGCGCGGCGACCGCATCGACGTTCTCCGCCGCGAGGCGATGGTGCCAGGCGACGAGATTGCCGGCGCCGTCGAGGCCCGCCTTCATCACGTGGTAGGTCATCGGCCGCGGCCGCGCTGCGGTGAGATCGTCCTCGCGCAGCAGCATCAGCTTCACCGGCTCCTTGGTGATGTTGGCGAGCACCACCGCCTGCGCCACCGCGTCGGGCCAGATGCGCCGGCCGTAGCCGCCGCCGAGCAGGTGCTGGTTGACCTTGATCCTGTCGGGCGTGGTCTTCAGCACGCTCGAGGCGACGAACGCCGCGAGCGCGGTCGATTGGGTGCCGGTCCAGATCTCGGCCGACTGGCCGTCGGCGGCGACGCGCGCCACGCAGTTCATCGGCTCCATCTGCGCGTGGTAGCAGTGCACCGAGGAGTACTCGGCCTGCAGCGTCTTCGCGGCGCCGGCGAGCGCCTGCGGCGCGTTGCCCTTCTCGAACCACGTCATCGCCTGCGCGTTCGGGTTCCTGGCGTGGCTCGCGTACTCGGCGAGCGCCTTCTCGGAATCGAACGCGCCGTTGGGATTGCCGGCGGCGTCCCACTGCACCTTGAGCGCGAGGCGCCCCTTGCGCGTGGCGTTCACGCTATCGCCCAGCACGGCGACGCCGAACGGCAACGGCAGCACTTTCTTCACGCCGGGCACCTTCAGCGCCGCGTCGGAGTCGACCTTCGCCGCCTTGGCGCCATCGAACGGCGCCTCGAGCACCGCCGCGTAGAGCATGCCGGGCAGGCGCACGTCGATGCCGTACTTCGCCGAGCCGTCGGTCTTCGACGGCACGTCGGTGCGCTGGATGTCCTGGCGCCCGATGAGGCGGAATTGCGACGGCTTCTTCAGGTCGCCCTCGGCGATCTGCGGCGGCGTCTCCGGCACCTTCACGAACTTCACCACCTCGCCGTAGGAGATCTTCCGACCCGAAGCCTGGTGCACGACCATGCTCGGCTCGGTAGAAAGCTCGCTCACCGGCACGCTCCATTGTTGCGCGACGGACTCAAGCAGCACGCGACGCGCCTGCGCGCCGCCCATGCGCATCGAGGTCCAGTAGCCCGGCGTAGACACGCTCGCCGCGGTGAGCATCGCGCCCTGGAAGAGCGGATGGTAGTTGCCGTAGATCTTCGGGATCGGCGGCGCGTACTGGGTGGTGACTTTCGCCCAGTCGGCGTCGAGCTCCTCGGCGAGGATGACCGGCAGCGCGGTGAGCGCGCCCTGCCCCATCTCGGCCGCGGGCATCATCACGGTGACCGTGCCGTCGGTGGCGATGCTCACCCAGGCGTTGAATTTCGCCGGCGCGTCCTGCGCGATGGCGTTGGTGACCTTGCCGGCGAAGGTAAACGCAAACGTCAGCGCCCCCGCGCTCTGCAGGAAGCCGCGGCGGCTGATCTTGGTCTCGAGCAGCATGGCTACACCTCCTTCGCCGCGCGCTGGATCGCGCCGATGATGCGGTTATAGGTGCCGCAGCGGCAGATGTTGCCGTTCATGTGGCGGACGATCTGCTCCCGGCTGGGGTTCTTGTTCTTCGCGAGCAGCGCCGCGGCCTGCATGATCTGTCCCGACTGGCAGTAGCCGCATTGCGGCACCTGCGCCTCGACCCAGGCTTTCTGCAGCGGATGCTGGCCGCCGTTCGCCGCGAGGCCTTCAATCGTGGTAATTCGTTTTCCTTGAACAGAAGAAACCGTGGTGGAGCACGAGCGCACAGGATTGCCGTTGACGTGCACGGTGCAAGCGCCGCACTGCGCGATGCCGCAGCCGAACTTGGTGCCGGTGAGCCCGAGCTCCTCGCGGATCACCCACAGCAGCGGCGTGTCGGCCGGCTGCTCGGAATGGACTTCCCTGCCGTTGACGACGAAGTTGATCATCTCTCCTCCTCTGGAGCCTGAATCGTACCCTCGCGCCGTCATGTTGCGGCGCGAAAATTGCGAGGCGAGGAAAGCCGCGGGAGTAAAATCCTTCTTTCCGGAGGTTCCCATGAACGCACCGTCCAAGGCCGGTCTCCCCTCGCTTCCCCTCAAGGACCCGAAGCTCTTCCGCGAGCAGTGCTACATCGACGGCGAGTGGCTCGGCGCCGATTCGCGCAAGACCTTTGCCGTCGACAATCCCGCCACCGGCGAGACGCTCGGCGCGGTGCCCGACATGGGAACGGCGGAGACGAAGCGCGCCATCGCGGCCGCCGACCGCGCCTGGCCGGCGTGGCGCGCGAAGACCGCGAAGGAGCGCGCCGCGATCCTGCGCAAGTGGTTCGACCTGATGATGGCGAACCAGGAAGACCTCGCGCAGCTCCTCACCGCCGAGCAGGGCAAGCCGTTGACGGAAGCGCGCGGCGAGATCGCCTACGGCGCCTCGTTCATCGAGTGGTTCGCCGAGGAAGGCAAGCGCGCCTACGGCGACGTGATTCCCACGCACCAGGCGGACAAGCGCATCCTGTGCATCAAGCAGCCGATCGGCGTGTCGGCGATGATCACGCCCTGGAACTTCCCCAACGCGATGATCACGCGCAAGGTCGGCCCGGCGCTCGCCGCCGGCTGCACGGTGGTCCTCAAGCCCGCCGAGCAGACGCCCTTCTCCGCCCTCGCCATGGCCGAGCTCGCCGAGCGCGCCGGCATCCCGAAGGGCGTGCTGAACATCGTCACCGGCGACGCCGCGACGATCGGCAAGGAGCTGTGCGCCAATCCGACGGTGCGCAAGCTGTCCTTCACCGGCTCGACCGAGGTCGGCCGCATCCTGATGCGCCAGTCGGCCGACACGATCAAGAAGCTCTCGCTCGAGCTCGGCGGCAACGCACCCTTCATCGTCTTCGACGACGCCGACCTCGACGCCGCGGTCGAGGGCGCGCTCGCCTCCAAGTACCGCAACGCCGGCCAGACCTGCGTCTGCGCCAACCGCATCTACGTGCAGGACAAGGTGTACGACGCCTTCGCCGCCAAGCTCACCGAGAAGGTGAAGGGCTTCAAGGTCGGCGCCGGCACGGAGAACGGCGTCGTGATCGGGCCGCTGATCGACGAGCAGGGCATGAAGAAGGTGGAAGCGCACGTCTCCGACGCGCTCGCCAAGGGCGCCAAGGTCGTCCTGGGCGGAAAGCGCCATGAGCGCGGCGGCCGCTTCTTCCAGCCGACGGTGCTGAAGGACGTCACGCCCGACATGATCGTGTCGTTCGAGGAAACCTTCGGCCCGGTCGCGCCCCTCATCCGCTTCAAGAGCGAGGACGAGGTGATCCGCCTCGCCAACAACACCGAGTTCGGCCTGTCGGGCTACTTCTACAGCCGCGACGTCGGCCGCATCTTCCGCGTCGCCGAGAGGATGGAGACCGGCATCGTCGGCGCCAACGTCGGCATCATCTCGACCGAGGTGGCGCCGTTCGGCGGCGTGAAGCAGTCCGGCCTCGGCCGCGAGGGCGCCAAGTATGGCCTCGAGGAGTACCTCGAGGTGAAGTACATCCTCGTGGGTGGCCTCGACAAGTAAGCCCGATGCCGGGCGACGAATTCAAGGACGACTACCGCCAGGCGCTGCCGAGGGAGATCGTCCAGCAGCTGACACGGCGCGATGCCTGGCGCGCCACGGCCGCGATCTTGCATGACATCGCGGTCGCGGCCATCGCCGTCGCAGCGGCGCTCTGGTTCTGGCCGAATCCGTTCGTCATCGCAGCTGCGGTCATCGTCATCGGCACGCGCCAGCACGCGCTCTTCGTCATCGCGCATGAAGCGGCGCACTACCTGCTTTACGACAACCGCCGCCTGAACGATTTCGCCGGCCGCGCGTGCGCGATGCTGCAGGGGCTGTCGATGTGCACGTATCGCGTGATCCATCGCCTGCATCACAACAACCTGTACGGCGAGCTCGATCCCGACACCGCGCTGCACGGTGGCTACCCGCGCGGCAAATGGTATTTGCTTCGGAAGCTCGCGAAGGATCTCACCGGGTTCACGGCCTGGAAGACCTACGCCTATTTCCTCGGCGGCGCACCGGCCCTAAACACAACGACGAATGTTGCCCTGCGGCCGCTCGATGACACGTCTCCGAGGTTGAGAGAGGAAGCGCGGACGGACAGAAACCTGGTCATCGCATTCCACGTCATCCTGCTCGCGCTTTTCGCGTGGAGCGGCTACCTGATCCAGTACCTCGTGCTGTGGATCCTGCCGCTCGTCACGGTGGTGCAGGCGATCCTGCGGCTGCGCGCGATCGCCGAGCACGGCGCGACCACCGATCTTTCCTCGCCGCTCACCGCCGCGCGCACCAACCTCGGACCGGCGTGGCTGCGCTGGGCGCTCTTCCCGCACAACGTGAACTACCATGTCGAGCATCACCTCTATGCGTCGGTGCCGCAGTACAACCTGCCGGCGTTGCACGCCGAGATGGAGCGGCGCGGAATCCTCAAGGGCGCGGAAGTGGTCGCCTTCCGCATCA
>Ga0335084_10002521_pt1 | contig 17680 bp, 15 predicted proteins | sample Lox_Sample_44_FD_206721 | JGI IMG/M metagenome (GOLD analysis project Ga0335084, IMG submission 206721) | Soil microbial communities from Loxahatchee National Wildlife Refuge, Florida, United States - Lox_Sample_4.4 | ecosystem: Environmental > Terrestrial > Soil > Wetlands | place: USA...
CGCCGGCCTCGAGCACGACCTTGCCCGCGACGTCGGAATCCTCGACGACACCGTCCGTCCTCGCCACCAGCGTGTCGAGAATGATGCGGTTGGCCTCGAGCATGTCCTCGAGCTTCCCCGTGTCCTTCCACCAGCCTTCGATGATATGGGGCCGGACAACGTGCCCCTGGTCGATGAGCCACTGGATCGCGTCCGTGATCTCGAGCTCGCCGCGCGCCGAGGGCTTGATGGCCTTGACCGCCCGGAAAATCGTCGCGTCGAACATGTAGACACCGACCAGCGCCAGGTCCGACGGCGGGACCTTGGGCTTCTCGATGAGCCGCACCACCTGTCCGTCCCGGAGCTCGGCGACGCCGAACTGGGTGGGATCGGGCACGCGCGCCAGCAGGATCTGGCTCTGCGGCTTCTCGTCGCGGAAGCGGGTGACGAGCGGTTCGAGCTTCTCGCGGATCAAGTTGTCGCCGAGGTACATGCAGAACGAGTCCGAGCCCAGGAAGGACTCGGAGACGAGGACCGCGTGCGCGAGTCCCAGCGGGGCGTCCTGCTGGATGTACGTGACCGACACGCCGAACCGCGACCCATCACCGACGGCATCACGGATCTCCTGATGGGTCTCGCCCACCACGATGCCGATCTCGCGGATGCCCGAGGCCGCCAGCGCCTCGATTCCGTAGAAAAGAATGGGCTTATTGGCCACCGGGACAAGCTGCTTGGCCGAGGTAAAGGTTATGGGGCGGAGTCGGGTGCCGCGCCCACCTGAGAGGATTAATCCTTTCATTTCGCGGCCAATTATAGCAGTCTTGGCCCGGCTCCGACAGGGAGGAGGGCCTTCTTCCTTGCTCCGATAGGGAATGGTGGTAATATGAACTCATTGATTCCAAAGATGCAGCCGCCGCAAGGAGCGCTTCCATGAAGACGCTGAAGGAGATGCTGGCCGAAGCCAGGCAGGTCATCGGGGAGCAGCCGCCGGCGGAGCTCAAGAAGCGGCTCGACGCGGGCGAGCCGGTCGTGGTCATCGATGTCCGCGATCCCGACGAGTACCGCGACGGCTCGATCGAGGGCGCTGCCAACATCAGCCGCGGTTTTCTCGAGTTCCGCATCGGCGCGGCCGCGGCTGATCAGGCAACGCCCATCGTGCTGTACTGCCAGACCGGCCTGCGGTCCATGCTGGCGGCCAAGGCGCTCCACGATCTCGGTTACACGAACGTGGTCAATCTCCAGGGCGGCTTCCAGCGCTGGGCCCAGTCGGGCCTTGGCGTCGTGAAGGACGCGCCGCTCGGCAGCGAGCAGATCCAGCGATACAGCCGCCACTTCCTCCTCCCGCAGGTCGGTGAGAAGGGGCAGCGCAAGCTCCTGCGCTCGAAGGTGCTCCTGATCGGCGCGGGCGGGTTGGGTTCCCCGACGGCGCTCTATCTCGCCGCAGCGGGCGTCGGCACTCTCGGGCTCATGGACGGCGACGTCGTGGATGTGTCCAACCTCCAGCGCCAGGTCCTCCACACGACGGCCAGCGTCGGACGCCCCAAGGTCGATTCCGGCGCCGAGACCATCCAGGCGCTCAACCCCGACGTCAACGTCATCAAGCTGCCCACGCGCATCGACGTGGACAACGTGATGGACATCATCAAGGACTACGACCTCGTCGTCGACGGCTCGGACAACTTCGACACCCGCTACCTCGTCAACGACGCCTGCTGCCTCGCGGGCAAGACCAATGTCCACGGCTCGATCTTCCAGTTCGAGGGCATGGCGACGGTCTTCGCGCCGGGGCAAGGCCCTTGCTACCGCTGCCTCTATCCCACGCCGCCGCCGGCGGGACTCGTTCCCTCCTGAAGCGAGGCCGGGGTCCTGGGCGTGCTCCCAGGCGTGATCGGGCTGGTGCAGGCGACCGAGGCCATCAAGCTCCTGCTCGGCATCGGAGAGCCCCTCATCGGGCGGCTCCTGACCTACGACGCTCTCGGCATGCGCTTCCGGGAGGTCAAGCTCAGGCGCGATCCGAAGTGCCCGGTGTGCGGCGAGCACCCGAGCATCCGCGACCTCGCCATCCACCGCGAGGGCGCCGCGGCCGTCTGCGCCATCGACGACAACGGCCATCAGGCCGCGGGCATCTCTCCCACAGCCAAGGCCGGAAGCTAGCGGCTCCCCTCGTGTTGTGGGCGGCCGCCGCCGGCCGGGCCTTGGGCCTGCTCGTATTGGCCGTGCTCACCTGGCAGATCCTCGATCGCGAGCTGGATTTCATTGCCACGACCGGGCCGCTGCGCTTCATTCACGGCATCGACCTCGTCATCCACGAGGCCGGCCACGTCTTCGCGCTCTTCTTGCCGCGCTTTCTCTACGTCCTCGCCGGCTCCGCCTTCCAGGTGCTCCTGCCGGCCGTCTGCGCGTGGACCTTCCTCAGACAGCGTCAGCCCGGCTCGTTCGCCGTCGCGCTCTTCTGGACCGGCGAAAGCGTGACGGACGTCGCGATCTACATGGCCGACGCCAAGAAGCGGGCGCTGCCGCTCCTCGGCGGCGACCCTACCGGCCACGACTGGAACTATCTACTCGGGCAGCTCGGTCTGCTCAACTGGGGGCAGGCGCTCGGGCGGCTGACCTTCGGCGTCGGCTTCGTGATCATCATGATCGCGCTCGGCATCCTGGCCAACGAGACGTATCGGGCCTGGCAGCGCGCTGCCCGCGCCTGAAGCGCGGCCGGGGCGATCGCGCGCCCGGGCTTGAGGCCGCCCACGACCTGGGCAATAATCGCGACGAGCCGCTCCGGAGGAGGCCGCCTCATGGAAGAAGAGAGAAAGACCCAGTCGACCGCGCGCGAGCGCGTCACGGCCGCATACAAAGGGGGATTCGCTGATCGGGTGCCGGCCTACCCGATCGCCGGCAGCTTCGCCGGCTGTCTGGACGGCCTGTCGATCGAGGAGTACTGCACCAACCCCACCAAGGCCACCAGGGCGATGCTGAACTACTACGAGCGCTACCAGCCCGACATCATGATCGCCTTCAACGATCTCGCCAAGGAGGCCGAGGCCGTCGGGTGCCGCGTGAAGTACTCGGACTACGTCGTACCGTCGATCGACCGTCACATCCTGCAGGACGACAAGGGCAAGCTCGCGTCGCTCGAGGTCCCGGACCCCAAGCGCGACGGGCGGCTGCCGGCATTTCTCGAGCAGTGTCGGGCGCTTTCCGCCGCCGGGATCCCGAGCCCGCTCGGTTCCGTCAATGTCGGCCCCTGGACGATCGCCATGCTGATGCGGAACCCGGAGGTGATGTGCCTCGACACCATCGACGACCCGGAGTTCGTCCACGAGCTGATGCGGTTCGCGACGGAATACGCCAAGGTCGTGGGCGACGCGGTCCTCGAAACCAAGATCGGTCTCAGCTACTCGGACCCGACCGCGTCCTGCTCGCTCGTGGGACCCGAGACGTACCGGGAATTCATCAAGCCCTATCACAAGGACCTGGTGGACTACTTCAAGGCCAAGCGTGTCGGCACGACGGTGCACATCTGCGGCACCACCCACCAGATCCACGAGGACTTGATGGACGTCGGCTTCGTGGCGATCACCATAGATCTCGACCAGCAGGACGACCCGGCGCTCAAGGTGGACCAGCTCGACAAGCTCGTCACGCTGGGCAACCAGCGGGGTGTCGTGGGGATCGGCAACGTGGACGTGACCATCTTCGAGCGCGCCACCCGGGAGGAAATCGAAGCCGAGGTGCGGCGCTGCATCGACACGGTCGGGCGCCGCTCCCGCTTCGTGCTGTCCACTTCGTGCGAGCTGCCGCCGCGCGCCAACCCCGACTGCGTCCGGTGGTTCATGGAGGCCGCCCGCGAGTACGGGCGCTACGACCGGATCCTGGACCGCTGACGGGGCCCGCCGCCGTCTCTCCGACGCCGGGCGGGCATCGGCGAGGGAGATTTGGCGCGCCCGGAGGGACTCGAACCTCCGACCCTCCGCTTGGAGGATCGTATTCTCTGCTGCATCCACGGGAGGGGCACATGACCGGATCGGACGGACGCGAGATCTACCGGGTGGTATGGCCGCGCGGGACCAGGATGGTGCAGGCGACCGATGTCGCCCCGCGTCTCTCGACGCTCGAAGGCAAGACCATCGGCCAGCTCTGGGACGATCTCTTCCGCGGCGACGAGATCTTCCCGATCCTCGAAGAGGAGCTCGCGCGTCGCTTCCCGGGCGTCCGCTTCGTCCGCTACGACACCTTCGGCTCCACTCACGGTCGTGACGAGCAGCGGGTGCTCGCCGAGCTGCCCGACAAGCTCAGACGGCTGGAGGTCGACGCGGTCATCTCCGGGATGGCCTGCTGAGGCAGCTGCACGCCCGCCGTGTTGCGGGCCAGTGCGGTGGCCGAGCGGGCGGGAGTGCCGACCGCGTCGCTGGTCTGCGAGGGCTTCCGTGGCCAGGCCGCCACGACCGCGACGGGCCTCGGGCTCCCCGGATTGCCCACCGCGCTCGTGCCGGGCCACGTCGACGTGCAGAGCGCGGACGAGCTGCGCCGCAACGTGGCGACGGTGACGGTGGACGCGGTGATCCGGAGCCTCACGGAGACCCCCGAGCGCGTGGGCGGCGCCGTCGTCGAGCCCGCGCCGGCCGACATCGCCTTCGAAGGCAACCTCGACGAGGTCAATCGCTTCTTCTACGAAAACGACTGGAGCGACGGCCTGCCCATCGTGCCCCCGACTCCCGGGCGCGTCGCCGAGTTCCTGCGCTGGAGCGACCGGCCGGGCGAGACCGAGCTGGGCGTGCTCCTGCCCGACCAGCGCCGCGCCACCGTGTGGAACGTGGCGGTCAACGGGGTCATGGCCGGCTGCAGGCCCGAGTACATGCCCATCCTGGTGGCGCTGGTCGAGGCCATGGCCGATCCGCGCTACGGCGTCGAGCACAGCGGCAACACCCCGGGCGCCGAGACGCTGATCATCCTGAACGGGCCGATCATCAAGGAGCTCGGCTTCAACTACGAGCAGGGCGCGCTGCGCGACGGCATCCAGGCCAACACCACCATCGGCCGCTTCTGGCGGCTGTACCTGCGCAACGTCGCGGGCTTCCTTCATCACCGCACGGACAAGGGCACCTTCGGCAATACCTGGCGCGTGGTGCTGGCCGAAAACGAGGACGCGCTGCGTCGCATCGGCTGGACCACCATCGCGGAGGACCAGGGCGTCCAGGGCGGCAACGCGGTCACGATCTCGCGCTACACCGGCGGCGGCGTCATCGCCTCGGTGTTCGGCAATACGCCGGACCAGATGCTGCCGTATCTGGCCGATTCGATGCTGCGCAAGGTCGGCTGGGAGCTGATGTTCACGGTGGGCATGGGCGTGGGGAGCCAGCGGCCCCTGCTGCTCCTGAGCCCGATCCTCGCCGAGACGCTCGCCAGGGGCGGGCTCGACAAGGCGGCGCTCAGGCAGCGGCTCTTCGATCTCTGCCGCATCCCGGCCTGGCAGTTCGAGCGCTACATCGGCGACTGGACCAACCTGGTGCCCGGGCGCCCTTCGCTCGCCGGGCTCGTGAAGGCCGGCCTGATCCCGGACGTCTTCGCGGAGTCGGAGGACCCGGAGCGCCTGGTGCCCATCGTCTGTCTCGCCGAGGATCTGATGGTGGCGGTGAGCGGCGACCCGCTGCGCACCAACGCCTACGCCTTCGCGCACAACGGCATCCTCGGCTACCCGACGACGAAGCCGATCCGTCTGCCTGCGGAGTGGCCGCGACTGCTCCGAGAGGCGCGGGACCGCTAGCTGGACTCTCTCTGGGTGTTGCTGCCCGCCGGCCAGCGCGCTTCGGGCGAGTGGATCGACGACACGCTCCGGACCCGCGCGGAAGAAAAAGGGCTCCTCGGGCGCACGCCGCTCGCGGGCGAGTTCCCGCGCCATCGCGTGGAGCTGATCCGCGGCGCCGATCCGACCGCCGAGGTGAACCGGCTCTACCGGCTGCGCGGATGGACGGACGGGCTGCCGATCGTGCCCCCTACTCTCGGGCGCATCGACGAGATGCTCACTCGGGGTCCGCTCGACCGCCGCGCGGTCCTGGGCGAGATGGAGCCGCTCGGCGGTGTGGCCAGCGTCGAGAAGATTGCGGCCAACGCCGTGATGGCGGGCTGCCAGCCGGAGCACTTCCCGGTGGTGCTCGCGGCGGTGCAGGCCATTCTCGATCCCGAGTTCAACCTCCGCGGCGTGCAGACGACCGACGAGAACGTGGCGCCGCTGTTCATCGTCAACGGACCGGCGGCGCGACGGCTCGGTGTCAACGCAGGCTGGGGAGCGCTGGGCCCGGGCTGGACGGCCAACGCGACGATCGGGCGGGCGGTGCGCCTCGTCATGAACAACGTGGGCGGCGGGTGGCCCGGCGCGGTGTCCTTCGCGGGCCTCGGCCAGCCGGCGCGCTACAGCCTCTGTCTCGCCGAGCGCGAGGACGACACGCCGTGGCCGCCGCTCCACGTCGAGCTGGGCTACCGGCCGGACCAGAGCACGGTGACCGTCCTGCGGGCCGAGACCGTGATCAACGTGACGGGCGGGCTCGACGAGCTGGCCAGCGTGATCGGCTCGGCCGCCTCGCTCTTCGGAATCCTTCACGGCGGCAAGGCGGCCGTGATCCTCTCGCCCTTCACGGCACGCCGGCTGGCCGGAGAGGGGTGGACACGCGCCGACGTGCGCCGTGAGCTCTACACGCGCGGCCGGCTCCCTGCCGAGACGTGGCGCCGGTCGTGGATCCACGCGACCGTGCGCGCGACCGACTGGCCCGAGTGGGCGCGAGCGGCCGCGGCGAACGGCTCGATCCCGGCCGTGCGCGAGCCCGACGACCTCACGCTGATCGTGGCCGGCGCCGACCTGCCGATTCCGCAGCACGCCTATTGCCCCTCGTGGGGCCATCCACCGTGCCGGGTCACGCGCGAGATCGTGCTGCCGCCGGAGGTCCGCGGTACCATGGCCGGGCCATGACGAGCCCTGCCCCCCCGATCCGTGCAATGGCCGCCGACATCGATCCGGTCCGCTTCGAGGTCGTCCGCAACGCGCTGCTGGCGATCACCGAGGAGATGGGGGCGACGCTCCGGCGCGCCGCCTACTCGACGAACATCAAGACCCGCGGCGATTTCTCCTGCGCGTTCTTCGACCGCGACCTGCGCACGATCGCGCAGGCCTTCGCGCAGCCGTCGCATCTGGGCTCGCTCGCCCACATCGTGCCACGGGCGATCGGCGCCTACGGAGCCGCTCGCCTGGCGCCGGGCGACGGCATCCTCATCAACGACCCGTACCTGGGCGGCGTGCACCTGAACGACATCACCCTCATCACCCCCGTGTTCCACGAGGGCGTGATCATCGGCTACGTGGCAAACATCGCGCATCACGTGGACGTGGGCGGCGGCGCCCCTGGCAGCATCGGCGTGTCCAGCGAGATCTACCAGGAGGGCCTGGTCATCCCGCCGGTGCGCTTCGTGAAGAGCGGCCAGATCGACCAGGACATCTTCGCCTTGATCCGCTCGAACTTCCGCGGCACCCGCGAGATCTCCGGCGACTTCCGCGCCCAGACGGCGGCGAACCGCCTGGGGGCGCATCGAATCGAGGCGCTGGTGGCGCAGCACGGCGCCGCCACCCTGGCGCACTATCTGGAGGAGCTCCTGCGCTACACGGAGCGGCGCGCGCGCGCGGCCTTCGCGGAGTTCCCCGACGGCCGCTTCGCCGCGGACATGCTCATGGATGGCGACGGCGTCACCGACGCGCCGGTGAAGCTCGCGGCCGCCGTCACCATCGAGCAGGGCCGCCTGTCCGTCGACCTCACCGGCTGCGACGACCAGCGCAAGTCGCCCACGAACGCGACGTCGTCACAGACCTACTCGGGCGTGGTGTACGTGCTCAAGTGCCTCATCGATCCGGACATCCCGGTGAACGACGGCTTCTACCGCCTCATCGACATCCGGAGCCGGCCCGGCTCGGTCGTTCACGCGCAGCATCCGGCGGCGGTGGCCGCGGGCTGGGAGATCGCCATGCAGCTCTGCGACCTGCTCTTCAAGGCGCTGGCCCCCGCCCTGCCCGATCGCGTGGTCGCTGGCACGAAGGGCTGCGTGTGCAATATCGCGTTCGGGGGCATGGACCCGCGGAGCGGCGAGTACTTCACGTACTACGAGACCATCGCGGGCGGCTACGGGGCCACGCTCACGACCGACGGCATGGACGCGGTCCAGGCGCACTTCCAGAACACGGAGAACGCGCCGATCGAGGAGACGGAGGCCAACTATCCCGTGCGCATCCTGCGCTACGCTCTCATCGAGAACTCGGAGGGCGGCGGGCGGCACCGGGGCGGGCTTGGCGTCAGGCGCGACTACACCTTTCCCGGCCACGAGCCAAGCTTCTCCATTCTCTCCGACAAGGCGCGCTACGCGCCCTGGGGGCTCTTCGGCGGCGCCGCCGCGCGCCCGGCGAAGTACATCCTGAACCCGGAGACTTCGCTCGCGCGCGAGCTGCCCTCGAAGATCACCTTCCAGCTTGTTGCGGGCGACGTGGTCAGCGTGCAGACTCCGGGCGGGGGCGGCACCAACGCGGCGATCGAGCGCGACCCAGCGCGGGTCGCCGCCGACGTGGCCCAGGGCAAGATATCGGCGGAGCGCGCTCGTGCCGTCTACGGCGTGGTCGTGGATCCGGCCACACAGGCCCTCGACGCCGCCGCCACGCGAGCGGCGCGCGCGGAGATGAGCCGGCGATGAGAGCGCGCGCGAAGAGGCCCGGCCGCCAAACCGAGGTCACACGCGGCGAGGTCACCCAGTGACGGCGTGGCGCGTTGGCATCGACATCGGCGGCACCTTCACCGACGCCGCCCTCGTGGACGGCGAGACCGGCCAGGTGCGTGTGATCAAGGTCCTCACCACGCCGGAAGACCCCGCGAAGGGGTTCATGGCCGCCCTGGAGCGCGGGCTCGCCGAATGCGGGGCCGGGGGCCGGGACGTGGCCGCCGTGGTCCACGCCACCACCGTGGCGACCAACGCCATCATCGAGGGAAAGACGGCGCGCGTGGGCATGCTCGTGACGCGCGGCTTCCGCGACATCCTCGAGATCGGGCGGCAGATCCGCTCCCGGCTCTACGACGTGCACCTGCAGAAACCGGCGCCCCTCGTGCCCCGGCGATGGAGCCTCGAAGTGGGCGAGCGGCTCGACGCGCAGGGGCGGGTGCTGGAGCCGCTCGATGCCGGCGAGGTGCGCGCCGCGGTGCGCCGGCTGCGGGACGAGGGCGTGGAGGCGGTGGTCATCTGCTTTCTCCATTCCTATCTGAATCCCGCGCACGAGCGCGCCGCGGCGGCGATCGTGCGCGAGGAGATGCCGGAGACCTGGCTGTCGGTCTCGTCGGAGGTATGCCCGGAGTTCCGCGAGTACCTGCGCGGCAGCACCGCGGCGGTCAACGCGGCGGTGATGCCGGTCGTCTCGCGCTACGTGGACGCGCTCGAGTCGCGGCTCGCCGCCCTCGGCGTCACGGGGCCGTTCTATGTGATGCAGTCCAACGGCGGCGTGATGACGGCGGCCTCGGCCAAGGAGCGGCCCGTCTACATGGTCGAGTCGGGTCCAGCCGCGGGAGTCATCGCGGCGGGCGCCGTGGCCGCGCCATACCGCTATCCCAACGTGCTCTCGTTCGACATGGGCGGCACGACCGCGAAGGTCGGGCTGATCCAGGACGGGCGGCTGCGGCTCTCCACCGAGATGGAGGTGGGCGCGCAGGCGGTGACGCCACTCGGCGAAGGACGCGGCGGCGGCTATCCGGTTCGCACGCCGGTGATCGACCTCGTGGAGGTCGGCGCGGGCGGAGGCAGCGAGGCGTGGATCGACGCCGGAGGCGCGCTCCGCGTTGGGCCGCGCAGCGCGGGCGCCCGGCCGGGACCGGCGTGCTACGGCCTGGGCGGCGCCACTCCGACCATCACCGACGCGAACCTGGCCCTGGGACGGCTCGACCCGGCGTTCTTCCTCGGCGGCGAGATGGCGCTCGATGCCGACGCGGCCCGCCATGCCATCGCCCTGCGGGTGGCGGCGCCTCTGGGGCTCGACCCGCTCGCCGCGGCCAGCGGCATCGTCGAGATCGCCAACGCCCACATGATCGGCGCGATGCGCCTCGTCTCGGTGCAGCGCGGCTACGATCCGCGTGACTTCGTCCTTGTCGCCTTCGGAGGCGCCGGTCCCCTGCACGCCAATGCGCTGGCGCGCGAGCTCGGCATTCCCACGGTGCTGGTGCCTCCCAGCCCCGGGATCGCCTCGGCAGTGGGGATGCTGGCGACCGACATCCGCCACGAGTTCGTCGCCACGCGACGCCTGCGGCTGGACGGGCTCGCGCCCGCGGCGCTGGACGCGCTCTTCGCGGATTTCGCCGCGGAGGGCGAAGCGCGCCTCGAGCGCGACGGAGTGCCGCTCGCCGATCGGCGGATGCTGCGAAGCGCCGACCTCCGCTATCACGGCCAGTCGTTCGAGCTCCCGGTGACCGTGCCGCCCGGCCCGCCCTCAGCCGCCGACCTGCTGCGACTGCGCGACGAGTTCCACGCCATGCACGAGCGCGCCTACGGCTACGCCGCGCCCGATGATCCGGTGGAGCTCGTCAACGTGCGGCTCGCCGCGGTCGGCGTGACGCCGAAACCCCGCCGCGCGCCGCTGGCCGAGGGCGGCCCGTCCGCCGCGCCCGCCGTGAAGGGTCGTCGTGAGGTCTGGTTCGCGGAGGCGGGCGGCTTCCGTACTACCACCGTGCTCGACCGCGGGAAGCTTCTCCGGGGAAACGTCATCGACGGCCCCGCCATCATCGAGGAGCCGGACGCGAGCACCCTCGTGCACCCCTGCTGGACCGCGAGCGTGGACGAGCACGCAAACCTCGTGCTCGGCCCGTCGCCGACACTCACGCTCGTCCCAGCTCCTTCATCTGCTCGTTCTTGATCTGCCGCAACCCGCCCTGGATCGTACTCAGCAGCGCGACCCACACGACGAAGCCCAGCGCGACGTACTTGAGATAGAGCGGCAGCTCGAAGCCCATGTCCCAGATCATGTGGCCCCGACCGCGACCCCGAAGACTCGGAGGAACCGGCCGTCCGCGAGCATGGACACATCAAAGCGGCGATCCCCGCGAACCCGCCACAGGGCCGCCCCGACCAGGGCCGTCCAGAGCACGTGCCCGCCGAGGATGGACAGCAGACCGCGAGTCTGGATGACATTGAACAGCACTGCAGTGCTGTTCGCGGACAGTACTCCGAGCCGGAAGGCGTAGCCGGCCGATTCGAACACGGCGAAGCCGGCGCCGACCGCGGCCCCGAACAGGAGACCGTTGAGCGTCCAGCGGTACCGGAGCTGGTTGACGACAAGTAGCAGGGCGGCAGCCTTTCCGATCTCCTCGATGATCCCCGCCGCCGGCGGGCCGAGCGTCTCGGACAGGTTCGTCATCTGGAAGCCGAAGAGCGAGGCGATCAGCGACAGCGCGCCCCCGAGCAGCATGAGCTTGAGCACCTGATAGAGCGAGACGTTGCGCGTGACGTTGACCTCGAAGAAGAAGATCAGGAGCGTAAGGGGTCCCGCCAGGGACCCGATCATGATCAGGCCGGGAATGAGGTTGAGGTTGTGGAACTGGTTCCAGCCGACAATGAACAATCCGTACGCAACCGCGGTCAAGATGAGCGCCTTGAAGAAGAGCCAGGGCTTGGGCCAGTTGGCATCGACGGCCGCGAGGGCCGGCGTGGTCGTGCGCGTGCCGACGATGACATAGTCCTCGATGTCGTCGGCCGCTCGCCTCTTGAAGACCTCCGAGAACGTGTCCGAGATACTGAAACCCTGGACCTTCTCCAGACCGGCGACCGACGTGATGTGCTCGCTCAGGCGCTCGATCAAACCCGCGGCCGGGCCCTCCTCCGCTCCGGGCATGAGTTGCCAATAGGACCGCCCGACCCGGAGCTGCTGGCCCGGGCGGATGCGCCCCTCCGGGACGGATTGTCCGTCCACGAAGATCACCGCCTCTGCGATCGTTCGGTAGACAGGTCTGCCGTCCTTGTGACTGAGGGCCAGATGGTACCCCGCTACCTCGGCATCATCGCTGAGGACATGGCAATCCGTTGCTCGGCCGAGCCTCGTCTCACGCTCGGTCAGCGCAAGACGCTTGCCCTGGTCGGGTCCGGAGATGCACACGAGGATCGGCCCGGCGGGACCTGGCGATGGTGGTAGCGTGCTCATCTGATCTTTCCGCCCGTCGGGCGAGCTGAGCCGCAATGGCTCGCGCATTGCACACATTCACTGCGACGTGCACTCAAGAGCTTCCCCCTCAAGACGCGCGCTGCGTTGTTGTGGCGCCAATAGTACGTCATCATCGGATCGTGTAGGAGTTGGCTATGCTCCCTCGATGACCTCGCCCGGCGACTCGATCATCGGTGGGTCACCCGGCCTCCTCTAGAGGGAGGTCATGGTGACCAGCCGATGCAAGAGAGGCCATCTCATGGACAAATTCGTCAGGAAGATGATCCATACCACGAGGCCGATCAACCACTCCGCGATCACTACGGCCGCGTGACTTCTCCTGGCGACAACGCCCCCAAACCCGACCTTGGTGAAGACATACGAGCTGAATACGAGCCCTCTCCAGAAACGCCTCCTCACGCTGCCTGGATCACGGCCTGGCGCCGAAGAATCGGACGCGGCCAGGCTCGTACGCCCGGACCAATCGACCGGAATATCGGTAATCCGCAGGCGAAGCGTTCTCTGCTGTGGTTCCTCCTCGCGCAACAGGCCAATCTTTGTATAGGCACATCCAAAGCCGACAATCAGGAGAAGGGCGAGACAAACCTGGTTCCAAGGTCGGACACCGTACCCATAGGCTCCCTTCAAGAAGATGCTGTCGAGCATCCGATACCCAAGGCTTCGTTTGCTCCTCTCCAAGTCTTCCGCCAGGTAGTGCACATCGCCGGCATCCTCTAGCTGGCTGCGCGCCCGGAAATTCCTCTCAACAGCAGCCAAAAAATCGAAGAATGCCTTCGAATCGCCCTTGTCACCCGTGCTGAGCTTGGCGTCTGAGAACACCTCTCCCCAGAAGAATTTGGGGTTCCCATGGTCGAGAAGCTGGCCCCACGTCATGTGCACGACGGCCCTGGTGATGTCCAGCCCGGTAACCTCTACCTTCGTCCCCAAGTCTGCGCCAGAGAATCGAACCTCGGACTGAAAGATCACGCGCCGTAGGTCGAGCGATGCAAACGTGGTTCTCGAAAAGTCCGCTCTCCGCTGAAACACCGTGTCCGCACCAATGAAGGCCTCAGTTTTCTCTCCTGGATCGAAGCTGACACGATCAAACTTCGCATCGGCGAAATTCGCGTCCCCGGCGAATACAACGCCGTTAAACCTGGCGCGAGGGGCCGACCCCGACGCCTCCTTGTCCGGGTCGGGGAACTGCGTCGCGCGTCGGAATGTGACGGTATCGTCAAATCGAGCTCCACCCGCAAACCACGCCTCACGCTTGAAGACGGCGTCGGAGAAGTGCGCCGGCCCGCGAAAACGCGTGCCCACAAAGCGAGCGATGCCCGCGAACATGGCTCTCGCAAAGACCGCATCGCCGTTGAAGCGAGTAAACAGAAAGTTGGCGCCCTCTTGGGGCGGGTAGCTGAATGTGGACTCCAGGAAGAACGCGATCCAGTTGAATGTCGCGATTGCAAAGTCTGCCTGATTCCAGAAGTGGGCTCTCGTGAACAGCGCTCTCTCTTCGAATTGGGCGGAGCGAAAGGTCACTCGCTCTTTAAAGATGGCCTCTGTGAACGAGGCCATCTTTTGAAAGCGCGCATTCCCGAAGTTGGCATCCGCTTCGAATACGGCTCCGTCGAAGCTGGCCTCCTGTTCGAAGCGAGTGGAGTTGAAGTCAAGGGATCCGGCAAACCTTACACGCGGCGGATCCCGAAGCTGTCGCTGCTGATCCCGTGTGAGTATCGCCCCGAGGAACACTGCATCTTGAAAGCGGAGCGCGCGTTCGATGACCCGCTCCTCTTTACCAGGGGACACCGGTCGTGCCGGGAGCTCGAAAAGACGGAGGTCGCCTCGAATGGTCCGTCCGCGGCAATCAAGCGGGGAACCGGTCTCCTTCAGGGCGAGAAGGATCTCCTCGGCCTGTACGATGCCTCCGGAACTGGAGGGGCAGGACTGGGCAGCGGAGGGCGGCAACTTCCCTGAGGCCGCAGCAGGCAATGCGAAGCTGAGGAGCAACGCTGTGCTCGAGAGAGAGACGAGAGTCCGGCCATGCATCCGCATAGAGTTCCCCTCCTTTCGGACTCACGCGGCCCTATCGGATGCGCATCGTCTCATCGCGCCGCACGCACATGGGCCTTTCAGCGGCTCGCGCTACATCCCCAGGTAGGCCCGCCGCACCAGGTCGCTGTCCAGCAGCGAGCGGCTCGCGCCCTCAGCGACGATCCGGCCGGTCTGCAGCACGTAGCCGCGCTCGGCCGCGGCGAGCGCGGCGGGCACGTTCTGCTCCACCAGCAGCACCGTCAGCCCTTCCTGCCGGTGGAGAGTCTGGAGCACGTCCAGGATGGAGTCGACGATTCTCGGCATGATGCCGAGGCTCGGCTCGTCGAGCATGAGAAAGCGGGGGCGCGACATGAGCGCGCGCGCGATCGAGAGCATCTGGCCCTCGCCGCCCGAGAGCGTGCCCGCGCGCTGGGCGAAGCGTTGGCGCAGCACCGGGAAGAGACCGCAAACGCGCTCCAGCATCTCCTCGCGGCGCCTGGGATCGCGGTCGAGGAAGGTGCCGAGCCGCAGGTTCTCCGCGACGGAGAGCCGGCTGAACAGCCGCCTGCCCTCGGGCACGAGTGCGATGCCCAGGCCCACGCGATCGGGCGCATCGACGCCGTCGATGCGGCGGCCGTCGAACCAGATCTCGCCGCTCCGGGGCGGCAACAGGCCGGCGATGGTCTTGAGCAGCGTGGTCTTGCCGGCGCCGTTGGACCCGACGAGCGCCACGGCCTCGCCAGGCCGCACCTCGAGCGATACGCCCTGCAGCGCGACCACGCCCGTGGCGTACGCCACGTGAGCGTCCCGCACCGAGAGCAGCGGGCCGGCCTCGCTAGGACCGGGCACGGTAGCGGTCTCCGAGATAGGCGGTGATCACGCGCTCATCGCGCGCGACGTCCACCGGGGGCCCCTCGGTGAGCTTTTCGCCGTGATCGAGGACGATCACGCGATGCGAGAGCGGCATCACCACCTCCATCACGTGCTCCACCACGCAGATGGCCAGGCCCAGCTCGTCGTGGATGCGGCGGACCAGCTCCACGGCGGCGGCGGTCTCCATCGGAGTGAGCCCCGACATCGCTTCGTCAAGGAGCAGCAGCTGGGGCGCGGTGGCCAGCGCCCGCGTGATCTCGAGGCGCTTCTTGTCGGCCAGGGTGAGCCCCGCGGCCATCACATCCTCCTTGCCGGCGAGGCCCGTGAAGGCCAGGAGCTCGAGGGCGCGGGCCCGCGCAGGGCCCATCCGGCTCGTGCGGCGGAGCGCGCCGCAGATCACGTTCTCGAGCGCGGTCATCCGCCCGAAGCTCCGCACCACCTGCCAGGTGCGGGCGATGCCGAGTCGGCAGACGCGCTCGGGCCGCGCGCGCGAGATGTCGACGCCGTTCAGCACGATGCGGCCCCCGTCGGGATGCAGCGCGCCGCTGATGCAGTTGAAGAGCGTGGTCTTGCCGGCGCCGTTGGGCCCGATCAATCCCACGATCTCCCGGGACTCGATGGTGAGGGACACGTCGTGGTTGGCCACGAGACCGCCGAAGCGCTTGGTGCACGAGGTCACTTGGAGCAGCGGCGTCATTTGGTCAGCTCTTGGCGCGTCAGCCCTGGGCCGGCTCGGCCCGCCTGCGGCCGGCCAGCCGCCCGGCCCAGCGCGCCCACGGCAGCGAGAGCAGCCCGTTGGGCCGGCCGCCTGCGATGATCATGATGATGGCGCCGTAGATGATGAGGTCGATGCCGCGGCCGGCGAGGGGGCCGGCGCCCAGCGTGGCCGTCATCAGCTGCGAGATCGGTATCAGGATGACCGAGCCCAGGACCGGCCCCCACAGCCGCCCGAGACCTCCCACCACCGCGGCCATCATGGGCAGGATATTCCAGTTCACCTCGAGGACCTGGTCGGGGAGCACGGCGAGCGCCCAGAAGCCGTAGAGCACACCACCCGCCGCGAACACCGCCGCCATGAGGCAGCGGGCGATGACCTTGTAGAGCCGGCTGTCGATGCCGATGCCCTCGGCGCCGTCCTGATCGTCGCGCACCGCGCGGAAGTAGAAGCCCCACTTCGAGCGCTCGACGGCCCGGGCGCCCAGGAGCGTGAGCACGAAGATGAAGAGGGCCAAGTAGTAGAAGCCAAGGCCTTTGCCGCGTCCGGAAAACTCCATCGTGAGCATGCCCTGCGCCAGATGCTTCCCCGGGGCCACCGGGATGAAGAGACCGCGGCTGCCGTTGATGAGCTCCCAGGTGGCGCCGATGGGTTGGGCGATCATCCACATGGCCACCGTGGCGATGGCGAAGTAGTGACCGCGGAGCCGCGTGATCGGATAGGTCACCGCCGCGCAGATGGCGACCGAGACCACCACTGCGCCCAGCAGGCCGAGCCACGCATTCCATCCGAAGTGGATGGACAGGAGCGCCGCGGTGTAGGCGCCGGTCGCGAAGAAAATATTGGGCCCGAAGTCGAATTGCCCCGCCCAGCCGCCGATGATGTTCCAGCCGATGCCCAGCATGGCGTTAAGCAGAACGAGGAAGCCGACGGTCTCGTAGTAGATGTAGCCGCTCCGCTCGAACGGAATCGGATAGAGGAGGGCCGCGAGGGCGGCCACAACCCAGGCCACCTGCTGCGCCCGGCCGGCGCGGGCCCGCGGGCTAGAAGCGGCCAAACAGCCCCTGGGGCCGGAACAGGCCGATCAAGATGTAGGACCCGAAGACGAAGGCGTCCTTGAAGGCCGGCGGCAGGTAGGCGGCAGTGACGCTCTGGACGACGCCAACCAGGAGCGCGGCCAGCAGCGTGCCGAGAATGCTGCCGAAGCCGCCCAGGGCCACGATGGCGTAGGCCATCACGGTGAAGGAGAGACCCGCCTGCGGATAGACGGCGAAGAAGTTGGCGAGGATGACGCCCGCCACGGCGACCAGCGCGGTGCCGAGCCCCCACGCCACCGCGTACATGCGCTGGGGCCGGATGCCGACCAGCATGGCCGCATCGCGATCCTCCGAAGTCGCCTGGAGCGCCAGGCCGAAATCGGTGCGGTCGATCAGGAGATAGAGCGCAAGAAAGATGCCCAGCGCGATGAGCCCGCCCACGAGCAGCGGCACGCCGACGCGCACCCCTCCCAGCGCGAGGTTGGTGCCGCTGAGCCCGGTGAGCACGCTCTTGCCGACGAAGCGGTAGTCGCTCGTGAAGAGCGCCACCGCGCCGTTCTGGATGAAGAAGAAGAGCCCGACGGTGGCGAAGATCTGCGTGAACACTTCACCGCGCTGCACCCGCCGCATGAGCAGGCGATAGACGAGCACGCCCGCCCCGTACATGATCACGGCGAGCGGGACCATGGTGATGAGCGGGTCCCAGCCCAGCGACACGCTCATTCCCCACGCCCCGAACATCCCGAGCATCATGAACTCGCCGTGGGCGAAGTTGATCATCTCCATCAGGCCCCAGATGATGGTCAGCCCCACCGCGACCAGCGCGTAGAGCAGCCCCATCTGGAG
>Ga0335084_10002522_pt1 | contig 17680 bp, 14 predicted proteins | sample Lox_Sample_44_FD_206721 | JGI IMG/M metagenome (GOLD analysis project Ga0335084, IMG submission 206721) | Soil microbial communities from Loxahatchee National Wildlife Refuge, Florida, United States - Lox_Sample_4.4 | ecosystem: Environmental > Terrestrial > Soil > Wetlands | place: USA...
GCTCCCGGGACGGCAGGGGCGCATGCAATCATCCTCGAGTCCGAGCCCCCGGCAGGTGCCAAGCTCGCCGAGCCGCCGGCCCGGATCTATCTTCGGTTCAACAGCAAGATCGAAAAGCGTCTCAGCCACGTCACGCTCGCCGCCCCCGATGGCCGACCGGTGCCGCTTCCCGTCAAGGCCGACGGCAGCGAGAAGCCGGACCAGATCGTCCTGCCGCTCGGGGCTCTCCGCCCCGGCGCCTACGTCGTCCGCTACAAGGTTCTGGCCGTCGACGGACACATCACCGAGGGCGTCCTGCGCTTCACCGTGCTCGAGCCGAAGTAGCGACGGGTTTCCTCGATGCTCAAGGGTAGGGCGACGTCCGAGGGCACCGCGGCCTATCGCGCGAACCGGGGCGCCACGACGCCGGACGGCCACGTCCGACGGTGGCGGGGGCTCCAGCTCTCCTCGATCGGGATCGGGACCTACCTGGGCGCCGACGACGACGCCACGGATGTCCTGTACGAGGAGGCCATCGAGCAGGCGGTCCTCGCGGGGATCAACGTCGTCGATTCGTCGATCAACTATCGGCACCAGCGGAGCGAGCGCGCCGTCGGCCGGGCGCTCACCCGCCTCGTGCGCGCCCGCGGGGTGGCGCGGGAGGGCATCGTCGTCGCGACCAAGGGAGGGTTCCTGCCGTTCGACGGGCCCCCACCGCCGGGGCTGCTGAGACCCGCCGACCTCGTCGCCGGCTGCCACTGCATGACGCCGCGCTTTCTGGAGGACCAGATCGAGCGCAGCCGGGTCAACCTCGACCTCGAGACCATCGACATCTACTACCTCCACAACCCGGAAACCCAGCTGGGCGAGCTGCCGCGGCGCGAGGTGACGCGTCGGCTCCGCGCGGCCTTCGAGTTTCTCGAGAGTGCGGCGCGCGACCAGAGGATCGCGCTGTACGGCACGGCGACCTGGGCTGGGTACCGCCAGCCGCAATCGGCGCGCGATTTCCTCTCGCTGCCGGATCTCGTCGCGCTCGCCGAGGAGGTCGGAGGGCCGGAGCACCGGTTCCGCGTGGTCCAGCTGCCCTACAACCTCGCCATGACCGAGGCCTTCACGCTTGCCAACCAGCCGGGCGCTCCCGGCGAGCCCGTCCCGTTGCTCGAGTCGGCGCGCCGGCTCGACATCTACGTCATGAGCTCCGCGTCGATCTACCAGGGCCAGCTCGCGAGGAACCTGCCGGCGGTGATCGACCGTTTCCTTCCGGGCCTCGACAGCGACGCCCAGCGGGCGCTGCAGTTCGTGCGCTCCACGCCCGGCGTGGGTACGGCGCTCGTGGGCATGAAGACTCCCGCGCACGTTGCCGAGGCCGCGCGCCTGTGCGCTGTGCCGCCCGTGGCCTGGTCGCAGTTCCAGAAGCTCTTCGCGCCGGCATGATGCGCGCGCTGGGGGAAAACGCTTGAAATTCCACCGGGGCTCGGCTAGGTTGGTACCTCGCCGCCGCCGCCGCCGCATCGTCAGCCGGCCCGGCGGCGGATGGCTCAAGGCATGATCAAGAAGATCCATCACGTCGGCGTCGTGGTCGAGAGCCTGGCGCGCGCCAGCGGCTTCTGGCGGGACGCCCTGGGACTCCCGGTTGTCCGCGAGGCGGACATCGCCGACCAGGGCGTGCGCGCCGTGCTCCTGGCCGCGGGTGACAGCGAGATCGAGCTGCTCGAGCCGACGCGCGGGGACACGGGCGTGGCGCGCTTCCTCGCCAAGCACGGTGAAGGGCTGCACCACGTCTGCCTCGAGACACCGAACGTGGACGCCGACCTCGCCACCCTGAAGGCCCAGAACGTGGCGCTCATCGACCAGGCCGCACGGCAGGGGCTCGCGGGGCGCATCGTCTTCCTGAGCCCGGCCGCATGCGCCGGCGTCCTCGTCGAGCTCGCGACGCCGCAGCACGACGATGCCCTCGCGGACTCGCCCGTCCGCTTCAAGCGTCTCGTCATCGGCTGTCGCGATCCGCACGAGACCGGCAAGACCTTCCAACAGCTGTTCGGGCTACCCGAGCTCGCAGTCAACGATGGGCCGCGCTGCCTGGTCGGCTGGTCCGGCGGCGGGACGCTCATGATGGTGCCCGCGGCGGAGGTGGGGGGGACGGTCGGCATGGCGGCGCTCTCGATGGTCGCGCCTGAGATGGCGCCGCTCGTCCAGCGGCTGCAGAAGGTGGACGCCATGATGTTCTACGGGGCGAACGAGATCACGCTCAAGCCCGAATCGGCGAACAACGTCCACGTCCACATCTCCCGTTACCACTTCCCCTAGTCGGGCCCTCAGCGACACGCTCTGGCTCGTGGGTCTCTGCGCGGCCCGGGCCACCGGCTCCACCATGGCCATGGCCTACCCGGCCGTCCTCTCCGTCGTGCAGAAGGAGTGGGGGCTGTCGGCGACGGCCGCGGGCTCCATTTCCTCCGCCTACCAGATCGGCACCGCCGTCGCGCTCGTCGTGGTATCCGCGCTTGCCGACTACATGAACCCGCGCGTGGTCTTCATCGCCTCGGCAGGCCTGACAGCCGCGGTCTCGCTCTTGATCCCCGTCCTGGCCCAGGGCCAGATTTCGGCGCTGCTCCTCTTCGGTGCGGTCGCCGTGGCCGTCTCGGGCATCTACACTCCGGGCATCATGCTGCTCGCGGAGCGCTTCGAGCCCGTGCGCCGCGGGCGGGCGGTGGGCTGGTTTCTCGCCGCGTCTTCGATGGGCTACGTGATCGCGCTCGTGGTAGGCGGCATGGTCGTGGCGCGGGCAGGGTGGCGCGCGGCCCTCGGCGCGCTGGCGCTGGGGCCTGTGCTCTGCTTCGGCCTGTCGCTCGCGCTCTTCAAGGGCCAGCGCTCGCGTGCGCGGGGCGCGGGCCCGCGCCCGGGCTTCAGCCTCGACGCCGATCTCTCGGGTAACCGCCCCGCCCAGCTCATGATCGTGGGCTACGTCTTCCACTCGTGGGAGCTTCTCGGCATGTGGGCGTGGACGCCGGCCTTCGTCGCTGCGGCGCTGGCCGTTCAAGGCACGGGCGCCGAGCGCGCCGCGGGCCTCGGGGCGACGCTCTCCGCCCTCTTCCACGTCATGGGCATCGTCGCCTCGGCCGTCGGCGGGGCGCTGTCCGACCGCTGGGGCCGCACCGCCGTGATCGCGGGCATGATGCTTGTCAGCGCCGCCTGCTCCTTCACGTTCGGCTGGATGCTGGCGGCGCCGCTTCTTCTCATCGTCGCGGTCGGCAGCCTCTACGGCTTTTCCGCTCTCGGCGATTCGTCGGTATACTCGACCGGTATCACCGAGACGGTCAGGCCCGAGCGGCTGGGCTCGGCGCTCGCCGTGCGCTCGCTGCTGGGGTTCGGCGCCGGCGCCGTCGCGCCGCTCGTTTTCGGATGGGTCCTCGATCTCCACGGTGGCCGGGGCGCCTCGGTCGCCGGATGGGGCTGGGCCTTCTCCGTCCTGGGGGTGGGCGGCCTGCTCGGCCTGCTCTCGATGCTCCGGTTGCGCGCGCTGCCCGAGTCTCACAGACTCGCGGGCGGCAAGCGGTGAACCACTGAACAGGAAGCTCGCGCCGAAACGCCGCCGAGCCGCCGGAGGCGCGGGAGGGGTGAGGCGAGGGCTGAAAGGAGCGATCCATGGCCACGGTGCTTTTCATCGTCAAGGCGACCATTCCCCGGAAGAAGGAGGCCGCGTTCAACCGCTGGTACAACTACAAGCACTGCCCGCAGTTCCTGCGCTATCCGGGGGCGGTCAGCGCGCGCCGCTACAAGGCCATCATGGGCGAGGACAAGTTCCGCTACATGGCCGTCTACGAGGTCCAGGACGAGAAGACCTTCCGCGCGCTGATGAAGTCCGGCCACATGAAGGCGCTCAAGCGGGACTACGACCGGTGGTTCGGGAAGGTCTCGGAGCGGGCGCGCTTCGCGTACACGCAGGTCTGGCCATAGCGCCTCCGCGGCGAGTGCGGGGGATCGGCGCCGGGCGCAGCACCCGGCGCAGCCTCGAGAAGGGCGGCACCGGCACCGGCGGCGCGCTGAACGAGATCCTCGGCGGCTGGCCCGGCGTGAAGATCACGCCCATGTTCGGGCGCTGGGGCTATTTCGTGGGGCCCCGCCTCTTCGCCTGTTTTCCGCTTCGGGCCAAGGACAACGATCTCTGGATCCGTCTCACGGTCGAGGACCAGCGGCGGGCGGTCGATTCGGGCGTCGTCATTCCTCACCCGCGTCTCGGCGCGCAAGGGTGGGTCATCTGCCACGTCCGGGAGCTGCGGGACGCGGGGCGCGTGATGGCCTGGCTCAAGAAGAGCTACGAAAGGGCCAAGAAGATCGTCGAGCGGGAGGAACGGGAGGAGCCATGATTCTCGTCACGGGCTTCGAGCCCTTCGGAGGGCATGCGTCCAATCCTGCCGAGGAGATCGCGAAGGCCATGGACGGCCGCGTGGTCGGAGGTATGCCGGTCCGCGCCGCGATCCTGCCGGTGCACCACGTCGAAGCCGGGCGGGAAGCGCTCCGCCTCCTCGGCGAGCACGATCCTCTGGCGGTGCTGCACGTGGGGTTGGCCGCGGGCAGGGCCCGAATCGCGCTCGAGCGCGTGGCCGTGAACGTGATGGACTACGAGCTGGCCGACAACGCCGGCTACCAGGCACGCGGCGAGCCCTGCGTCCCGGGCGGCCCGGCGGCCTATCTGGCGACGCTGCCGCTGGCAGCCGTGCTCGAGGCGCTCGCCCGAGACGGTGTCCCCGCGTATCTCTCCAACACCGCCGGCACCTACGTCTGCAACCAGACGCTCTACGCGACGCTCCACGCCGTCAGCGCCGCCTCCGGCCGGGCGCGGGTCGGCTTCATGCACGTACCGCTGTCGCCCGCCATGGTTGCGGCGTCGGGGCTCGACCAGCCGAGCATGGATCCGGCGATCGGCGTGCGCGCTGCCGAGATCGCCCTGCGAGTGATCGCAGAGCACCTCGCTCCTCGTCTGTCGTAGCCCTGGTCGGTCCCGCGTGATCTTCGCGTGAGACGGGCGGGGCCTGTCGTCGGGGGCGGGGCTGCGCGGCCGGCTACGTCACCCACTCGCCCGAATCGCAGCTCTTCGAGCTGCGGGCGGGACTCGGGGGTCCCACTCCGCCGTCCGCGCAGCCCCGCCCCCGACGCCACCCGCCCGGGCGGGCCCGCGATCGGTTGGGCTCGAGATCGGGCTAGGTCTTTTCTACTGCCGACGGCGCGTGGGCGCGGAGCGGTGCCAGGCAGAGGAAGCCGAGCCCAGTCCACGCGGCTTCGCGCACGCGGCGGATCAGCGTGAAGGACAGCCCGGCGGACCCGCCCAGCCCGAGCGCGGCGAAGATCGCCACGTGTCCTGCCTCGAGGGCGCCCAGGTAGCCAGGAACCAGGAAGGCTGCGAAGCGGATGCCGCTGCTGAAGGCCTCGATGGCGGTGGCTTCGGCGAGGGAGACCGGCAGGCCGATCCAGCGGAGGATGAGCCAGGGCTCGAGCGCGCCGATGAGCCACGCCAGGAAGTGGAAGAAGATCGACAGCGCCAAGCGCCGGGGCTCGCGGCGGTAGAAGTGGGCCAGTTCGTCGTTGATCTGGGCGAGCGGCTCCAGCCGGCGCCCCGAGAGCCATCCGAGCTTCTGGAGCCATCGGGTGCTGCCACTCAATGCCCCACCCGCCTGAACGGCCACGAAGCCGCCGACGGCCAGCACCTGGACGGCGAGGAGCCACTCCATGCCGCGGACGACGAGCGAGTCGGACGGCAGTGCCGCGTGGGCGGCGACGAGCCCCACCACGACGAAGAGCGCCTGCCCGACCGTGATGGTCGTCTTGGCGACGATCACGGATGGCAGTCCCTGGGCGAGCGGCGCCCACGGCCTCACGAGCCAGGCCTTGACGGCCTCGCCGCCCATCGACGCCGTGGGAGTCGTGAGGTTGAATGCTTCGCCCGCGAGACGAGCTGCAAGGAGCGACCTCAAGGGCACCATGTCGCGGCGGAAGGCGTAACGCCACCCGAGCGTGTCGAGGAGCGTCGTCAGGCCGAAGGGGAAGACGAGGACGATCAGGAGCCGCCAGGACAGGTCCGCGAAGGCCTGGACGACCGCGCCGGCGCCGATCGTCGCGAGGAGCCACAGGAAGAGCGCGGCGCCGCAGGCGAGCAGGCCGAGGCGGACCAGCCGCATCAGGAGGCAGGCGCCTCGGCCTGCTTCGCCCTGGCTTCGATGCGGTCGATCTTCACGAGCGGGACCAGGAGCCAGGCTGCCGCGGTGAACGCCGTCGAGACCAGAACGAGCGGGGTGAAGCCGAAGGAATCGTAGAGCCGGCCTCCGATGTTCTGCGAGATCTGGCCGCCGCCGTTGTAGACGGACATCAGGAGCGCGAAAAAGGTCGCCTCGATGTGGCGCGGGCACGACTTGGCTGCCAAGTCGAGGAAGGCGAGCTGCGTGAGCATGCCGACGCAGCCGAAGACCACGTCAATGACGAGGGCGGAGACGGGGCCGCGGTACAGCAGATAGGCGAGCGTCCCGATCACGCCCGCGCCAATCGAGAAGTTGATGAGCCGCGTGAGCGGCATCCGTCGTGACAGCGGCGCGTAGATGAAGGCGCCGGCCACCCCCGACACCGCGGCGATCGCCCCCAGGTGGCCGATGAACTGCTGCGAGAAGTGGAGTGTGTCGGTCTGGTAGTAGAGCATGGCCGGGCCGAAGGACGGGCTGAAGGTCCAGAAGAAGATAAAGCCTCCCACGACCCAGATCTCTCGCTCGCGCAAGGCGTCCCGGATGGCGGCCCATGTGGTCCAGAACTCTTTCGTGCCCTCCCGCGCGGGCGCCTCGTGGACGAAGAACGCCGCCATCAGAAGCGAGACCAGCGGAAAGCAGGCGGCGAGGAAGAAGGCCGCGTGCAGGCGCCGGTATTCGGCGAGGTACCCGCCGAGCTCGCCCACGAGGATCGACGCCATCGTAATGGCGCCCCACTGGACGGATTGGAAGGCGCCGGTCAGCCCCATGGGCTTGCCGTTCTCGACCATCAGCGCGTCGACCAGCACGTCGGTGAAGGCGAGCCCGAGCGCCATCAGCGTGAAAAAGGTCGCCATCCGCCAGTACGCGTGGTCTCCCGTCAGGCCGAGAATCAGCCCGGCCGCGGCCGCCGTCGCCGACGTGAGCAGGAGGTAGCTCTTGCGGTGGTAGCCGAAGAGCGGCACGAAGTCGGACAGCAGTCCGTAGACGGGCTTGATGAGCCACGGCACCGTGGTGATGGCGAAGAACGCCGCGACCTGTCCCGCCGACAGGCCTCCGTCCTTGAGCGAGATCGTGACGGTCTGGGCCGGCAGGTACCACATGCCTTGCGCGAAGTAGACGATGCCGAAGAGTACGGCGAGACGCCTGGCGTCCGGCGTCTGGAATGGGTGCAGCGCTTTGAGCCGCGCAAGCATTTGAGCACTATACAACGTGTGCTACTCTGTTGCCTCGATGCAAGGGATTCGTCACTCGGTCTGTCCCCACGATTGCCCGTCGCAATGCGCGCTCGTCGTCACCGTGGACGATGGCCGCGTCACCGACGTCGGCGGCGACCCCTTGCACCCTTTCACGCGCGGCGTGGTGTGCGGCAAAGTCCACGACTACGCCGAGCGGGTCTATGCCCCGACGCGGGTGCTGACGCCGCTCAGGCGCGTTGGGGCCAAGGGCGAGGGGCGCTTCGAACGGATCGGCTGGGATGCCGCGATCGACCTGATCGCGAGCCGGTGGCGGAGCGTGATCGGCGAGTGGGGCGGGGAAGCCATCCTGCCCTTTTCCTACGGCGGCACGCTGGGGCTTCTGCAGTACTGGGCCGGGCACCCGCTTTTCCACGCGATCGGCGCCTCGCAGCTCGACCGCACGATCTGCGTCACGACAGCGTACGCGGGGTGGGCGGCCACGCTCGGCACGGTCGCCGGCAACGACGCCGAGCAGATGGTCGGCTCCGATCTGGTCGTGCTGTGGGGCATCAACGCGAGCCACACGCACATCAACCTCATGTCGCTCGTCAAGCAGGCGCGGAAGAGTGGCGCGTTCATCGTGTGCATCGACCCGTATCGGACCCAGACCGCCAAGGCCGCCGACCTGCATCTGCAGCCGCGCCCCGGCACCGACGGCGCCCTCGCGCTCGGCATGATGCATGTCCTCATCGAAGAAGGCATGGTGGACCACGAGTATGTTGACCGCGCCACGCTCGGTTACGGCGCGCTCGCGCAGCACGTCAAGCAGTACGGGCCGGAGCGCGTCGCCGGCATTACCGGGCTCACGCCCGAGGCGATCGTGAGCCTCGCTCGCCGCTACGGGGCGACGAGGGCGTCGTTCCTGCGCGTGGGGATCGGCCTCTCGCGTCACGAGAACGGCGGCGCGACCTGCCGCGCGATCGCGTGCCTGCCTGCGATCACGGGCGCGTACGCGCATGCTGCGGGTGGCGCGCTCCTCTCCTCCACGCGCGCCTTCGGGCTCGACCTGGCCGCGCTCGAGCGACGCGACCTCATGCCCGCCCGCCCGCCCAGGACGATCAACATGATCCGGCTGGGACACGCGCTGACCGATGCCGGCATGAGCCCGCCCGTCAAGGCGCTCTACGTCTACAACTCCAATCCGGCTTCGATCGTGCCGAACCAGGAGGCGGTGCTTCGCGGCCTGGCCCGTGAGGACCTCTTCACGGTCGTCCACGAACAGCACCTGACCGACACGACGGACTACGCCGACATCGTCCTCCCGGCCACGACGTCGATGGAGCACGTGGACCTGTACAAGTCCTTCGGCCACCTCTACCTCCAGCTGGCCGAACCGGTCATCGGGCCCTGCGGGGAGTCACGCTCCAACTGGCGCGTGGTCCGGTCGCTGGCGCGCGCCATGGGGCTCGCCGATCCGCACTTCTCCAAGAGCGAGCCCGAGCTCATCCGGGAGGTGCTGGCCTCATGCGATCCCTCGGTCGAGGGCATCACGTACGAGCGGCTGAAGGAGGAGCGGTCGGTGCGCTTGAGCGTGGGCCGGCCATACCTGCCCTTCGCCTCCGGAGCGCCGACGCCCTCGGGCAAGGTCGAGTTCGTCTCCGAGTCGATGGTTCGCGCGGGCCTGCCCTTGCTGCCGACGTACGTGCCGCTCGTCGAGGGACCAGAGAACGAGGCCGCGGTGGGGCGCTACCCGCTCCAGTGCATCGTGCCGCCCAATCGCTTCTTCCTGAACTCGTCCTTCAGCCAATCCGACATGTTGAGGCGTCGCCAGCGCGGCGCCTTCGTGCTCCTCCATCCCGAGGATGCCCGCCCGCGTGGCATCGCGGAGGGAGACGCCGTCGTGGTGCGGAGCGCCAGAGGCGAAGCGCGCTTCACCGCGACGCTCACGGACGACACCCGCCCCGGCCTCGCCGTCATCGAGGGCATCTGGTGGTCGAAGCACCAGGCGGGTGGACGCGGCGTCAATGTGATCACCGACGACCGGCTCGCGGACATGGGCGGGGGGCCGGCGCTGCACTCGAACCTGGTCCAGGTCGCGAGGCTCTAGACCGCCAACCACGGAGCACAGGAGCATTCCGATGAGCCCGACGACGCGTGTCCGCTTCGCCCCGGTGGAGGGGGCGGCCCAGCTCTTCACCCCGGACTTCTGTGAATACCTCTGCAAGCTGCATGACGACTTCACGCCGCGCGTGCACGCGCTCCGCCGCCAGCGTGACGCCGTCTTGAGACGCGCGCTCGACCATGGTTTCCTGCCCGGGCCCCAGCCCCCGTCCGCTGCCACGACCGGCGATTGGCGGGTGCCGCCCGTGCCCGAAGACCTGAGGCGCCCGGGCATCGAGATTTCGGGGCCCTGCTCGATCACGAGCATGTTCATCAACGCGCTCAATCCGGGGCCCGAAGGCGAGCGCGCCGAGGGCGACCTCGACGACGACGAGGATTCTGGCGGACACCGGCTGGTGGACACGGTGCGGGCGGCGCAGAACCGGCTGATGGCGGTCAATCGAGAGCTGGCCTACACGGATGCGGCCCGCGGCAGGGAGTACCGTATCGCGCCCGGGGAGCTGCCGTTCTTCATGCACCGCGAGCGCGGCCTTCACCTGGACGAGCACGACGTCACCGTCGATGGTCGCCCCATACCGGCAGCCATCCTCGGCACGGCGCTGACGCTCTACTACGCGGGGCGCGCGCAAGCGGGGCGTGGCCAGGGCATCTACTTCTACCTGCCCAAGGTCGAGACCGTGGAGGACGTCGCGTGGTATCGCGACATCTTCGACGCGAGCCGCCGGCATCTGCCGTCCCTCAAGGACGCGATCATCCGCGGCATCCCGCTGGTCGAGTCGCTGCCCGCCATCTACCTGATGGAGGAGATGCTCTACGCCCTCGGACCCTACGCGGCGGGTCTCAACGCCGCGCGCTGGGACCTGAAGGCCTCGATCTTCGAATTCGTCATGGCTGATCCTGCGTCGGTCTGGCCGGACCGCTTCGGTGTGGACATCAAGACCACGCCCTTCCTGGCGAATATCTTCAGGCGGCTGGTCGCGATCTGTCTCAAGAGAGGGGCGGTGCCCATCGGCGGCATGGCGACGGCCCTGCCGAGCGCCGACCCGGAGGTCAACCGGGTCGCCGGGGAGGCGATCCGCGCCGACAAGGAATGGGAGGCCCAGCAGGGCTTTATCCGCGCCTGGGTCGCGCACATTTTTCATATGAAGACGGCGAGTGATCCCTTCAAGCGCCTCATCCTCTCGGGCTGGACGCCGACCCCCGAGATGGCGAATCCGGATAACTACCCGGTCAGGATCGAAGTGCCGGCCGGGCCCGTCACGATCGACGGTACACGACGCAACGCGCGCATGGTGATCGAGTACGTCGAGGGCTGGCTCGGCGGGCGCGGCGCGAAGGGCATCGACAGCCTGGCGGGCAAGCCGGGCATTCACCCGGCGCTGATGGAAGACCTCGCCACGGGCCGCATGTCGGTGGCCCAGATCGCCCAGCGTATCCGGCACCGCGCGAAGGACTCGACCGATCCGTCGATGGTCCACGACTTCGCCATGGTCAAGCGGCTCCTGAAGGAAGAGGTCCAGGACATCCTCTACCTGTCGTCGAGCAAGGATGTGGAGACCGGGGTGCGTTACCGCAAGGCGGTCAAGATCGCTATGCGCTGGATTAAGAACTACACTGAGCTCGACTTCCGGAGCCTCGGCTCCTATACCCACGCCGACCTGGAACACATCGCAGCCGCCCCCGACGCCTTTTAGCCGCAGGCCGCCGACAAGGGCCCAGCTGCTCCGTTGGCGCCCTCGACCGCAGGCTCGTGGCAGTTCGAGCTGAGAGGCGAAGCCACGAGGCGAGGGCTGAGACCGTCCAGGCGGATCTACTCAGCCCTCGTCTCACGACGGCATACGCCGTCGTTCACCTCGAACCGCGGGGCGCCGCCTCGCATCTGGACCCTTCTCGACGCCCTGCGAGATTATGGAACTGTCTGCTAAGCGGCTGAAGAGCGGGGGACTGCTGTGGCGGCAGGGGTGGCCTGGCTCCGGGTCATGAGACGCAGAATGACCGGGAGCACGACGAGGGACGCCACGACCCCGCATGCAGAGCCCAGCGTCAGCAGGAGGCCGAGGCTGTAGATGCCTTGGTGGTGCGCGATCGTCAGGCTGCCGAACCCCACCATGGTCGTCACGCCGTTGAGCGCCACGGCCATGACCGTGCTGCGGGCCACCAGGGGACCTCCGTGGTCGCGCCCCTCGAGGTAGCGCAGGATCACGTTGAGCCCGAATTCCGCCGAGGCTCCGATGATGAGCGGGAGCCCCCAGACGTTCGCCATGTTGAACTGGATCCCGAAGACCCGCATGAGGCCGATCGTCCATGCGAGCCCCAGCACCAGCGCCAGGAGCGCCAGCAGCGTCTCCTTCAGCCGCCGGAACATCAGGTAGGACAGCAGGCCCACCACCACGAACGCGTAGATCGTGCCCTGGTAGTACGCGCGCTCCATGTGGCCGATCGCCTCGTACGTGATGATCGGCGCGCCGGTGACGTCCGGGTCGACCGATCGCAGCTCGCGCACGAAGGTTCGCGCGCCTTCTCGCTCCCAGATGTCCACCTTGGGGTGGATCTGCAGCAGGAAATCGCCGCGCTTGCCGATGAACTTGCGCCGGAGCTCGTCCGGCACGTCCGGGAGCCCGATCGGCGTCGGCTTCAGGTTGCGCTGCAGCTCGAAGAACTTCTCGGTGAAGTCGCGGTAGAGCTGGGCTTGCAGGTGGCTCAGCACGGCTTCGGCGACTTCACGGTCCGCGGACTTCAGTGCGCTGAGCAGCGCCGTCGTCCGCTTTCGGAGCTCCCGCATGTCGGCGGGCAGCGTGTCCCCGCCCTCGACCGCGAAGATGTCCAGCCGCCGCTGGAGCTCGCCAAGCGCCCGCACCAGGCGGTCGATGTCGACGGAGCTCGACCGGCCCACGCGCACCGGAGCGACCACGGGCGCGAAGGACTTGACGATGGCGATCTTCTCTCTCTGGCCGTCTGGGATGACGCGCAGGACCGAGTCTACCTCGGACACCGACGGCAGCCGTTCGAAGGCCTCCTGCTTCCGTCGCAGCTCATTGAGGGTCGTCGCCGAGGCGAGCCCGTTGAAGCCGGAGCGGCCGGTCGTGGCGAGAATGCGCTTCTCCCAGGTGACCGATTCCGTGCCCTTGGCCTGCAGGTTGAGCAGGTTGTAGTCGAACCCCACGTGCGGGAGGGCCCAGAACGAGGCCGCTGTGGCAAGCCCCGCCAACGTGAGGATCGTCCTGGGGTAGCTGGTCAACCGGTCGAGGAGAGGCACGTGTATCCGCTCGAGCGCGTGGGCGCGCGGCGCCTGATTGCGGGGTCGGTCGGCATGGTGGCTGTCGACCAGCACCAGCAGGGCGGGGAACAGCGTCATCATGCCGAGCCAGGCCATCAGGATGGCGGTGCCGGCGATGAAGCCGAGCTCCTGGATGCCCCGAAAGTCGGTCAGCATGAGGACGTAGAAGGTGGCGCCAGCGGAGAGCGCCCCGATCAGCATCCCGCGCCCTGTGCGGGCCGCCGTCAGCTCGAGCGCCTCCTTGAGGTTTCGGCCGAGGAAGATTTCTTCCTCGTAGCGGAACAGGAAGTAGATGCCGTAGTTGATGCCGATGCCGATGACGATGGAGATGAACATCACCGAGAAGATGGTCAGGTGTCCCACCGTCAGGGTGACGATCCCCATCGACCACGCGAGCGTCACCGCCAGCACCCCCAGCATCAGCAGCGGCTTGCCCACACGCCAGAAGGCCAGCATCATCACGAGGAGGGTCAACGCGAAGGCGAGGACCGTCGCCACGCTGCTGTCGTGGAAGGCCGTCGTCATTTCATCGTTGGACAGCGTCGGGCCGCCCGTCACTCCCGCCTGCACAGTGGGGAAGACCGGCCTCAGGTCGGCGATGACTCCGCGGATGATCTCGATGGCGCGGTAATCGCCCATGAAACTGCCCTTCTCGCTCTGCGGCGTCTCCACGAGCACGAAGAGCAGACTCTTGTCGTCGGAGAGAAAATAGCCCGCGTCGGCGGGTCGCTCGCCCAGGGAGAAAAGCATGCCCCACGGCGAAACGTAGGGAGTCGGCCGCTCGAGACGCCCGGCGATCTGGTCGAGCACGAGGCGCAGGAAGCGCGTATCCTCACCGCTGCCCTGGCCGATGCCGAGGTCGAACATGTTGGAGACGAAAGCCGAGGCCATCGCCGCATTCGCGCCTTCGATCAGCCTGGCCAGGCTCGGGTCGCCGGCGAAGCTCTCCATGAACTCCTGGTGGTCGAAGATCCTCTCGCGGATCTCCGCGAGCTGCTTCTCCGGCAGATAGAGGAGATGACGGCCTTCGAAGCGCTGCGGATCCACGCGGTAGGCCACGCGAGGAAATTTGAGGGGCGAGGCACGAAGCTCCTGGACGAGGCGTGCTGCGTAGTCCTTTGCCGCCTCGAAGGTGCGCGACTCGATGACGATGACGATGTCTTCGAGCTCGCCGAAGTCCCGCGCGTATTGATTGTAGCGGAGGACATAGCCGGCATTCCGCGGCAGGAGGTCGCGGCCGGAGGTCTTGAAGGTGAGCGCGTGCAGCGTGTACGCGAGGCCGCCGGCCGCCAGAACCAGGGAGAGCACCGTGGTCAGGACCGGCCGTCGGCAGGACAGCCGGACCAGCCGGCGCAGCAGGCGTCCCGTTCGCGAGGTGCGGATCATGGGCCGGTGGCCGTCCGTTCGTTCAAGTCTATCACCGGAGGCCAGCGCCGCCCGGATACCGCGATGAAGAGCGGACTATGCCCCGCCGTCGATGAAGCGCTCGAGCCGCGTGCGGGCGGTCTCGTCCGACCACTGCTCGGGCGGAGACTTCATCAGATACGCCGACGGGGCGAAGAGCGCGCCCTTGAGGCCGCGGTCCATGGCGATCTTGCAGGAGCGGATCGCATCGATGACGACCCCGGCCGAATTCGGCGAGTCCCACACCTCGAGCTTGAGTTCGACATTGATGGGCTGGTCGCCGAAGGAACGGCCTTCGAGCCGGATGTGAGCCCACTTGCGGTCGTGCAGCCACGGCACGTAGTCGCTCGGGCCGATGTGAATGTCGTCGGCGTCCATCTCGTGGGCGAGCTGGGAGCGGACCGCGTCGGTCTTGGAGATTTTCTTGGATGCGAGGCGCGCGCGCTCGAGCATGTTCAGGAAGTCGGTGTTGCCGCCGACGTTGAGTTGGCTCGTGTGGTCCATCCGCACACCGCGATCCATAAAAAGCTTGGTCAGCACCCGGTGGATGATGGTCGCACCCACCTGTGACTTGACGTCGTCGCCCACGATCGGCAGGCCGTGCTCTTCGAAGCGCCGCCGCCAGTACTCCTCGCGTGCGATGAAGACCGGTATGCAGTTGACGAACCCGCAGCCGGCGTCCAAGACCTGCTCGACGTACCACTTGGTCGCCATCTCGCTCCCGACGGGCAGGTAGTTGACCACCACGTCGGTCCGGGTCTCCCGGAGAATGCCCGCGATGTCGACCGTCGGGCCGGGCGCCTTCGTGATGATCTGGGACAGGTAGTGGCCCAGGCCGTCGTGCGTCATGCCGCGCTGGACGGGCACTCCGAGGTGGGGCACGTCAGAGAAGCGGACGGTGTTGTTGGGCTTGGCCCAGATGGCCTCGGAGAGATCCTTGCCGACCTTGTTGGCATCTACGTCGAAGGCTGCGGAGAATTCGATATCGCCCACGTGGTAGCCGGCGAGCCGGGTCCGCATGAGGCCCGGGATGAAGCCATCGTCCGGGGCGTTCTTGTAGTAGTGGACTCCCTGGACGAGCGCCGAGGCGCAATTGCCGACTCCGACGATGGCGACGCGTACCGATCCCACGTGGACCTCCCAGGTGGATGTGAATTGAATTGCATCATATTACCACAGCGTCAGGCGCCTCCGGAACCTCCAGCAGGGCTCGACCCGTCGGCCGCGGATTCAGCGGGCCGGGACTTGAAGGCCGCCAGGGCTCCGAGCCCAATCAGCGCCCACGTGATCTCGCGCAGCCGCCGAACCAGCGAGAAGGAAAGGCCGGCCGCGCCGGGGAGCCCGAAAGCGGCGAAGACGGCGACGTTCCCGCCCTCGAGCGCGCCGAGCGAGCCCGGCACCATGAAGGTTACGAACCTGACGGCACATCCCACGGCTTCGACGACGAGCGCAGCTGTGAGGCTCACCGGGATGTCCGCCAGCGTCAACACCACGTAGATCTCGAGACCGCCGACGGCCCAGCCGAGCGTGTGAAGCAGCGCGGACAGCAAGACCCGGAGGTACCGCTCCCGGTACAGGCGGGGGAGCCGCCCGTCCACCTCGCGGAGCAGCTCCCGGTGGCTCTCGGCCGTTCCCACGCCCAGCCGGTGCAGTATGCGGCCCGCCCCGGCGACGCCTCCGCGGATCTGCACCATGGTAAAGCCGCCCACCCCGACGATCTCGACCACAAGCAGGGCGGCCATCGCGATGATCATCGCCCTCGATGGCTCGAGCGCCAGGAGGGCCACGACGAGGCCCGTCGCCAGGAAAGCGGCCTGGCCCATGACCATGGTGGTCTTGTCCGCAACCACCGAGGCGAGCCCCTCCTCGAGCGGCAGCCCGTTGCGGACAAGGTAGGCCTTGAGCGGCTCGCCGCCGACCGAGGCTGTCGGCGTTAGCAGGTTGACCGCTTCTCCTGCCAGGCGCGCGGCGGCGAGCGTCGCCAAGGGCACGTGGCAGCCGGGCAGGAGCACGCGCCACCCGAGCGTGTCGGCGACGACGGCAATGCAGAAGGGGAAGAGCATCACCACAGCGAGCCGCCACGACAGCACGCGGATGGCTTCCCACACTGCGCCCGGCCCGAGATCCCACACGAGCCACGCGACGACCGCGAGGCCGACCGCGAGGAGTAGCGGCCGCAGCAGCCTGACGATCACGCGCTCCCTAGGGCGCGACGGAACCGGTCGCGGATCTCCTCGGGGGCGTATGGGATGCGCGGCGCGGGGCGCTCCTCGTCGTTGACGCGGACGAGGATGAAGCTCGGACCGTCGGCGCCGATCGCGGCGCGAAGCGCGCGTTCGACCCCGGCCGCCGAGTCGACGGACTCGGCCCGCGCATAGCCGCACGCCGCCGCCACCGCGGCGAGGCCGACGCCGCGAGACGGCGATACCTGCCCGCCCGTCGAGCCGTAGACGCCGTTGTCGAAGGCGACATGGACGAAGTTGACCGGGCGGCCACGCCCGATCGCCGGTCCACCGCCGACCATGGGCAGAATGCCGAGGTTCATGAGGAGATTGCCGTCGCCGTCGAAGACCACGGCGCGTCGCTCCGGGCGGGAGAGCGCCAGCCCCAAGCCGATGGACGAGGCGAGCCCCATGGACCCGATCATGTAGAAGTTCTCCGGCCGGTCGCGCACGGCGAAGGACTCGCGGCAGATGTAGCCATTGGCGTGGATCACGGGCTCCCGCCCCAGAACCCCGACGGCGGCGCTGAGCGCGTCGAAGCGTGACAGGGAGGAGGGCACCGCCGACGGCGGCGCGGTCGCAACGGGCGCCCGGGGCGTGCCGCGTCGTGGAACCGCCGGCGCGGGCGCGTCCGCTTCCAGCACGCGCGGCGGAAGCAGGAGGGCCACCGGCTGGCTCGAGCGCAGGGTTTCGGCGTGGGCCCAGGCGAGGTCGGCCCTCTCGCTCCCGCGCGCGAGCACCCGGTGCGGCACGCCCATGAGGTCGAGGAGGGGTCGCGTGATCTCACCCATCACGATGTGTTCGGGCGCGTCCTTGCCCTCGAAGCCCCGCCAGGTCACGAGCAGGAGCGCCGGCAGCCGGTAGAGCCGCGAGAGCGAGACGAGGGCATTCGCGCTCGTGCCGAGCCCCGAATTCTGCATGATCACGGCGGGCAGGCGGCCGCCAAGCCAGGATCCGGCCGCCACTCCAATGGCAATGTCCTCGCGGACAGCCGGGACATACGGCCGCGGGCGGTCGGACGGCCGGCGCTCGAGCGCTGCGATGACGCCTTCGGCGAGGGAGCAGGGAACGCCGGTGAAGAAATCGAAGCCCTGCGCGTCGATGAGGTCGGCGAACTCGTGGCCGGTCATGGCAGCGACTGTGGCGCCCGGGACGCCGCGCCGCGCCGGCCCGCGGTAGCCGGGAGCCGGCGCGGCGGCCGTCACCCTATTTCTGGGCCTTCTTCTGCCCGCGCTCTTCGAGGAACTCGTTCTGCTTGGTCTTCATGCGATC
>Ga0335084_10002524_pt1 | contig 17679 bp, 15 predicted proteins | sample Lox_Sample_44_FD_206721 | JGI IMG/M metagenome (GOLD analysis project Ga0335084, IMG submission 206721) | Soil microbial communities from Loxahatchee National Wildlife Refuge, Florida, United States - Lox_Sample_4.4 | ecosystem: Environmental > Terrestrial > Soil > Wetlands | place: USA...
GGTCCATTGATTTTCAACCGTGCTCGTTACTGGACCCAGCGTATCGCAAAATTTTTTATCTGGATAGCTGCGCTGTCCACCATTGGGTTAATGGTCTTGATCCTCTTTCAAATTCTAAAGGAGGGATTGCCCGTACTTCATTTTCAATTCTTTCTCGAATCTCCGAAAGAGATGGGGCGGGCAGGCGGTATTCTCTCCACGATTGTCGGAACAGCCGCATTGACCCTGGTTGCCATCGTCGTGGGTGCGCCTCTCGGGGTTGGAACGGCTGTTTTCTTGAGAGAATATACCAGAGAGAGCAAGACGAGCCGGATGATTCGTTTTGGGACGGACTGCCTGGCCGGAGTTCCTTCGATTATCTTTGGTTTATTCGGTTTTGTTTTCTTTGTCATTAAGCTTAATATGGGATGGTCCATTCTTTCTGGCGGGTTGACGTTAGCAGCCATGATCTTGCCCACCATCATCAGCACGGCTGAAGAATCGATTAAGACAATCCCACATTCTTATCGCGAGGTAAGTTATTCTTTGGGCGGGACCAAGTGGCAAACGGTTACGCGGGTGGTCCTTCCCGGCGCATTCCCCGGAATTTTTACCGGAATCTTACTGAGCGTCGGTAGGAGTATCGGAGAAACCGCCGCTGTTATTCTGACAGCGGGCTCTTCCTTAGTGATGCCTAGCTCCCTCTTCTCTCCGATCCGGACGATGTCCGTCCATTTTTATATCCTCGCCAGGGAGGGGATTTCCATGAAGATGGCTTACGGAACCGGGGCGGCGTTAATTTTGTTCGTCCTGATCATTAACATGGTGGCTCAATGGGTGATCAACCGGTATATTCGGCATCGGAGTTAAGCCCCGTTAGAAATTCCGGGGCATGGCACGCCGTCATGATGATTCTAAGATTTCATCCCGCTTTAGCGGGACGCGAGGGCCCTGCACCGTCCCGCGTTTCGGGGGATACAAGGCAGAACAGCGGGGATTATTTCTAACGGGTTAAAGGAGGGATATGCCTCAAGAAAGCAAGATCAGGATCAGAGATTTCAGTTTTTATTACGACTCCGTCGACGCTCTGCGGAATATCAATTTGAATATTCAACCCCGGGAGATATTTACCGTCTTCGGCCCGGCTCGCAGTGGGAAAACGACGCTTCTAAAGAGCCTGAATCGTCTAACGGATCTGGTCCTCGGAGCCAGACACACCGGAACGGTTCACCTGGACGAAACGGATATCTATGGTCCCAAGGTAGATCTGATCCATCTCAGAAGACGCATCGGAATCGTCTTTGATCTTCCAACCCCCCTTCCCATGTCCATCTTCGACAACATCGCCTACGGCCCTAAGCTGTGCGTCACCCATCGAAGAAATCGGTTGAAGGAGATCGTTGAAAAAGCACTTCGATCCGCCGTCCTCTGGGAGGAGGTCAAAGATCGCCTCCATACCTCGGCCCTCCGCCTCTCCGGCGGGCAACAGCAGCGGCTCTGCATTGCTCGTGTCCTGGCGTTGGAACCGGAAGTCCTGCTCCTTGACGAGCCATGTTCAGGCCTGGATCCCATTTCTACAGCCAGCATTGAGGAAACACTCTTCCAATTGAAAAAGGAATATACGATTATTCTCGTTCCCCATAACATTCAGCAGGCTTCTCGGGTGGCTGACCGGGCGGGATTCTTTTTGAATGGGGAGTTGGTTGAAGAAGGGCCGGTTTATCAAATCTTTGCGAAACCGAAAGATAAGCGAACGGAAGATTATGTCACCGGGCGTTTCGGTTAGAATTAGAATGAGGGAGGGGTGGAGGATGGCGACAGAAACTCATTTTCAAAAAGAACTGCAGGAGTTGAAAGAGAATCTTCTTAAAATGGCCGCGATCGTGGAAGAGGCCATCCGCGACGCGGTGCAATCTCTGGTCAAGAGAGATTCTGATCTTGCCCGGAAAACGTTCGAGTATGAAGATCGAATCAACAAAATGGAAAACAAAATCGACGATATGTGCTTGAAACTCCTCGCCTTAAGGCAACCGATGGCCGCAGACCTTCGCTTTATCACCTCTGCGATGAAGATCATTACGGATCTTGAGCGGATGGGAGATCAGGCGGTAAATATTTCTGAGCGCGCCATTTCGTTAAACCAGGAACCTCTGCTTAAACCCTATATCGATATCCCCCGGATCACAGAAATTGTCCAGTCGATGGTCAAGGATGTCTTAGATGCTTTTGTCAACCGAGACTCCAAATTGGCTCGATCCGTTTGTCAGCGGGACGATGTGGTCGACAGCTTAAACGACCAGGTCGTAAGAGAACTCCTTACCTATATGATGTCAGACCCAAAGACGATCACTCGGGCGGTCCACCTGATGATCATTGCCCGATGCCTTGAGAGAATCGCCGACCATGCGACGAATATCGCTGAGGACGTGATTTTCATGGTAGATGCTCTGGTCATCAAACATCACGCCGATGAAAAAAAGGAAGATGAATCCTAAATCCAAATGTCAAATCAATTCAGAAGCTCCAATTTCAAATATTTCACCTGGAACCTTGGCGTTCCTTTGGCATTTGAACTTTGACATTTGACGTTCTAACAACTGATCATGACTGCTCCGCAGAAATTTGATATCGACCTAGAAATCCTGAAGAAGCAAGTCATCATTGAAACCTACCGATCGAGGGGGCCGGGCGGTCAGAGAAAGAATAAAGTTGAAACGGCCGTCCGCCTGAAACATTTGCCTTCCGGGATCATCGTCGTCGCCACGAAACATCGGTCCCAGGCAGAAAATCGAAGACTTGCCTTTGAAAGACTCCGAGAACGGCTTCTTCGGCTCAGTCGCCCGAAACGGCCGCGAATTCCCACCTCCATTCCAGCGAGGGCCCTCGAAAGGAAGAGTGAGGAGAAAAGAATACGTTCCCAGAAAAAAAGGCTCCGACAAAAAATTGGAGAAGGGTCAAATTGGGATTGAATATTCACCGGAGGAGAGGAGGGCTAGAGGAGCATGATGGACGAAAAGGTGAAAAACGCTATCTTCAAGAAGGTGGAAACGGAGCCCTTCGCTCAAAAGTTCGGGATCAGACTTCTCGACCTCGCAGAAGGATACTCCAAGGTTGAAATGAGATTCACCCCGGACATGGAGAATTTTTTTGGGATGGCCCACGGAGGGGCCTTATTTGCGCTCATCGACGAGGCGTTTGAGACCGCCTCCAATTCTCACGGGACGGTAGCGGTGGCGTTGAATATGAGCATCACGTATACTTCTTCGCCCACGGCCGGGAGTAGACTCGTCGCCGAGGCGAGAGAATTCAGCCGTACGCAAAGGACCGCAGCCTACGACATTAAGCTGTCCGATGACCAAAACCAGTTAATCGCGTCGTGTCAGGCCCTGGTTTATCGAAAGGATGTCCGATTGCCCTTTCTGGAGGGGTAGCAACGGACCTCGAATGCTTTTATTTCTCCGTTGTGATATAATACGCGCGAACGTTCCAAAACAAACCTTTTTTGAGCTGGTGTCATTTTCTAAGATGAGACTGACGATATTCTCAAGACTTCTCGCGGGACACCTGATGATCTTCGCCTTGGCGATCGGAATGAGCGTCTATGCGATCGTCCAGATCGGTCGGATCAATGAAGTGACACGATCTGTCTTATCGGTCAATAATCGCATGAGTGACGATGCCGAAAGACTTTCAGATCTCCTTTTTTCGCAGGTAAGGTACGAAAAAAAGTTTATCATCTCCAAAGACGAGGTATTTTACAATCAATTCCTTCGACTCAAGGGTGACTTCGATCGATATCTCGGGGAAATGGTCCTCGTCGCGGATACGGTAGAAGCTAGGACGATTCTAAGGACCGTTCAGGAGTCCTATCAGAAATATCAATCGCTGTTCCAAGGAGAATTGAAATCTCTGAGGACGGGCAATGGCCACGTTTCTCCGGGGTTCCACCGGGAAGAGGAGGCTACAACGCAGTCGATTATCGACGAGCTTGAAAGATTAAAGGCTTTAACCGCCCAAAATACCACCGATAAGATTAAAGGTTTACACAAGATCGGAACGGAATTGCGCAAAATAGCGGCGATGATGACGGGGGCCTTCTTAATCCTTGGGATCGTTGTCTCCCTGTTCATCAATCGAAGCATTACCCGCCCCCTTTCGGACCTCGAAAAAAAGACCAAAGATATCGGAAAAGGAAACTTCAAAGAGGATCTCCATATTCCTTCTCCTCCGGAATTGGCGGAGTTGGCGGGCGCCTTCAATCTGATGTGCAGCAAGCTGAATGAATTGGACAAGATGAAGTCCGATTTTTTTTCCTCTATGGCCCACGAACTCCGTAACCCCCTCTCGACCATAAAGATGGGGACGGTCCTCTTAAGGGAGGGTGTGGAAGGACCGCTGACGGAGGGGCAGCGGGGACTCGTGAAAGTACTCGAGAAGGAGACGCATCGCTTGATCGATCTTGTCAACTCCTTATTGGACCTTTCCAAAATGGAAGCGGGAATGATGCCCTTTCGGCTTGAACCCAAAAATATCGTTCCTCTGATCGATCAAACTGTCGAGGAGATGGGGCCCCTGGTTAAAGCTAAGAATATCACCGTTGAGGTATCCATCACGGAGGAGTTACCCATCATCAAGATCGACAGTGAGAGAGTGCTTCAAGCGTTGAGAAATATTGTCGGAAACGCCGTTAAGTTCACCCCTGAGAAAGGTCGGGTGAAAATTTCTGCTCGCCAGACCGACCATGGGGTGGAGGTTTCTGTGGCCGATACAGGCCCGGGTATCCCGGCGGGAAGTCTGATCACGATTTTTGAGAAGTTTCAACAGGCGAAGGTCGAGGGGGCTCGTCCGGCCAACGGAACAGGCCTAGGCTTGGCGATCGCCAAGCAAATCATAACTCATCATGGTGGCAAGATATGGGCAGAGAGCGAATTCGGGCATGGCAGTACGTTCATTTTTCTGTTGCCGGCTTGATCTTTCTTGCACTCTTCAACTGCGCCACGATTCAGGCGCGCCAGAAGGATAAGGAACTTCAGGCTTATCTCCTGCGCGGTCAAAAACTTCTGGCTCAAAGGAATTACGACGCGGCCATCGAGGCGTACGAGAAGGTTCTTTCTCTTTCTCCGGATAAACCGCCGGAAGACGAAGCCCTTTTCAATATGGGATTGGCTTATGCTCATTTCGGGAATCCGAAAAAAGACTACAGGAAATCCGTCGATCTCTTTTTGAGAGTTTTGAACGATTACCCCCAAAGCCCTCTGGCGGTACAAGCCAAGATCTGGGTGGGCGTATTGTTGGAGAGTGCGGAATCGGTTAAAAGGGTCGAAAAATTGAAAGAGACGAACAAGGATCTTGAGAAAGCCATTCGGACCGCTCTTGAGTCGGCAAAGACAAAACCACCGGAAGAGAAAGGGGAGGATTCCGGACCAGCCCGAGAGCATCTTCTTCGAAGCCAGAAACTGGTTGCCCAGGGAAATTATGAAGGCGCGATCAGTGAGAACAAAAAAATTCTGTCTCTGCCTAATTCTCGATCTCCAAAAGATGAAGCGCTCTTTAATTTAGGGCTGATTTACGCCCATTTCGGAAATCCTCAGCAGGACCTGGACAAATCCGTGGAGTTTTTCAAGACGGTGATAAAAAACAACTCCAAGAGTCCTCTGGCGGAGCAGGCAAAGATCTGGACAGAGATTCTCCAGGAGTATAAACAACTGAGACTTCTTGTCCAAAGATTAAAGCAGGTCGATATTGAAATCGAGGAAATGAAGAGAAAGAAAGCACTCGAGCACGATTGATGATGTCCATTCACTGGTTAGACGCGTTCGGATTCGTTTGATCGAAATTCTATCGCGCGGGTTTTCAACCTCGGACCTCGTTTACGTCCCCAGGGTCTCCGTCTGAAAATGAGAGCCTCCTTTATTTTTCTTACGTAACGAAGCGTATCTGCAGCGGGGCACAGACCAGGAACGATCTCAGTCATCTCCTTGCGATAAGGCCAGAAGTTTCTCCGTATTGAGATGGTAGATTTTCTCTCTTTCGCCGTCGCTGATCGGCGCCTCATCGATGAACTGGACGGCTTCCTTCATTGATTCAAATGGATAATCCGCCGCAAATAAAATCCTCTCACCCCCCAGAACTGAGCTGACGAATTGGAGCGCAGGGAGCCAGCACATCCCGCTGGTCGTCACGAAGAAATTATTTTTGAAGTAATGACTGGGTTTCTTCTTAGCAGGGAGAGACCTCTTTCCCTCCTTTTCCCAATGGTTATCCAGCCGCCACAGCCAGAACGGAATGGCTTCTCCTAAATGACCGAGGATGACTTTCACCTCCGGATATCGATCAAAGACACCGCTGCATATCAGCCGCAAGGCATGCAGGCTCGCTTCAGCCGCGAATCCCCACATGGCATTTGCCAGGGCCGGATAGGTCAAGTAGGGTTTGATCATATCAGGCGAAGGTTGCTTTGGGTGAAGATAAATGGGAACCCCGAGTTTCTCTGCCTTCTCGAAGATGATCCAGAACTTCGGATCATCGAGATATTCCCCCCGGATATGAGAATTCACCACCGCTCCTTTGAGCCCAAGATCTCTTACCGCCCGTTCGAGTTCATTCGCTGCAGAAGGCGGATCCTGGGGGGCAATAGCTGCAAAAGCGGAAAATCGTTCAGGATACCTTCTGACAGCTTGAGCGACTTCGTCATTGATTTGCTTCGCAAGGGTTGTTCCGCTTGACGAATCCAGGAGCTCGACCCCCGGGATGGAGATTGAAAGTACCTGCATATCAATCCCGCTGTCATCCATTTCTCTCAGCCTGCCCTCTCCGAGATCAACAATCCGACGAACCAGGTTGAGATCATTATGGACAAAATAATGGGATGGTGCCCAGTACATCCGATCGACTTTGTTGTGCTGATCATCTTCGACGGCCTCTAGCCTTGGCCATTCCTTTCTTGTCCGCAGGTGCGCTAAAAGAGAACCTGTAAGAAAGTGTTCCTCGACGGCGATTCTTTTCATCGGGTTTCCTCCGCCATCCCTTACTTGGCCAACGTCTTCTTTATTTCCTGGACCATCTTTGAAGCCGGCAGGCCCTTTGCGTCAGTCTCTTTCGCCCATTCCTCTTCAATGGGTTTTGAAATCTCTACCCATCGATTTCTCTCCGCAGGGGAGAATTCAATTAATTCAATATTGGATTTCTTAGCCATCGAGGCAGCGTACCCGCGAGTCCCTGCCCATGCCTTTGCCTGTATCTCTTCTGCCCAGGGACTCATCTCATCGATTATTTTTTGTATGTCAGGGGACAGAGAACTCCACGTCTTCTGATTCATCACCGTTAAAAAAGACCCGCCTCCCGCGTTGAGCATGGTGACATACTTAACGACTTCGTTCAGTTTGAAGGTCACCATCGCTTCCAAGGGGATCACTTGACCATCGGTCACCCTCTTTTCAAGGTTTGTGTACATATCGGGCGCAGAAACCTGGACAGGGGAAGCTCCCACGGTTTGCAACAGCCTCATCAAGATTCTCCCACCTGGATATCCTGCCATCAGACCTTTGGCGTCCTCGACGTTTCTAACGGGCTTCGTACTCATGATGACGTTGGCGCCCGTACGGCCAGTCCAGAGGACCTTCACCTCTTTGAAGTTGATCGGCGTTAGATATTTTTCGTAGAGGGTACGACGGATCAGGGCGCCTGTGGGATCTTCAAATCCAACAGGAATCAAGAAGGGAAGATGGAAAATTTCATCGAGGGGGAATTGTCCGATCACAAAGGACGGAACGACCCAGGAGATATCGACGGTGCGCCTCAAAACCAGATCATAGGCTTCTCCTGCCTTGCCCAATTGTTCGGAAGGGAAAATTTTTACCTTCACCCGTCCGTTTGTGCGCTTTTCGAGCTCTTCTGCCCAAGGCACAAAGACACCTTTGTGTTGCGGAGAACCGGGAGGAGTGGAGTGGGATAGTTTAAGGACGATCGGTTGAGCTGGCGTCGGAGCCGCTGCAAGTGCCTGCTTCGGCACCAATGGAACCCATCCGCTGATGACCAGCCCGCTGACAAATACGCTTAACACCAAGAAGGATATCAATTTATTCATCTGAAGGAACCTCCTTTCATCACTGTCCAGACACTCAAAATCCGACAAGAGTAACCTCTAGCGCCCCTCCTCCCGCTGGAACTGTGGCCTAAGGGCGGGACAGGCAGTCAGGGTTTGAACTGCGTCCTAAAGCTAAGGAAGCTGAGTGCCTGTTCATCCGTATCGTGCTACCCCCAGCTGGAAACCCTTGCCAGGACATGCTCGGCCGAAACGAATATCGCCTTCTCCGGGCAGTCTTTTTCGCAGGTATAGCAGGTCATACAGTCTTCAAGGTACTTTATGAACGCTCGACTACCGCATGCCATACAGCGCCGTTCTTCCTGCTCGGCTCTATCCTTATCAAACCCGATTTTGATTTCATCGAAGTTGCACTTTCTCTGGCCAACGGGGAGCGAAGAAACGGCCTGCCTCGGCCTTTTTTCAACTCCTTCCCGCGGGGACTTTTTCACGATTTTCACTTCCATCTCTCTTCCTGCCTTCAGGTCCTTCCCCCCGAGGTAACGGTCAATCGATACCGCGGCTTTTTTGCCTGAAGCGATCGCTTCCACCACGGATCCGGGTCCCGTCACGGCAACTCCGGCGGCGAAGATCCCGGAGAGGCTCGTCTCAAGCGTCACCGGATCAACCACGATATGATTGTTGTTTGTCTTCATCTCCCCGGGCAGAACAGAAAGGTCCGTGCTTTCGCCAATGGCAAAAATCACCGTGTCCGCTTCGATGAATCGGGTGGTCGTCTCCTCAAAACTCGGGTTAAACTTTCCTGTGTCATCGAACACAGATAAGCAACGGACAAGCTCGACTCCTTCCACCTTCTTTCTGTCACCGACCACTCTCTTCGGTCCCCAGGAGACGCTAATGTCTACACCCTCGTCCGTGGCTGTCTTGATGGCTTCTTCGTGTGCAGGCATTTCTTCTCGGCGCTCGAGGCAGACGACCCGGACGTCTTTTGCACCCACACGGAGCGCCGTGAGAGCCGCATCAATCGCTACGTTGCCTCCGCCGATCACGACGACATTGTCCTTCACCTCGACTTTTCGCCTACGCTTAGCATCTCTGAGAAAGTCCAGGCCCCACAGGACATCAGGAAGTTGAGCCCCATCGATCTCTATTTTTCTGCTTTCCTGAGCTCCGATGGCAACTAGGATCGCGTCATATTCGTTCTTTCGAAGCCCGTTTAGGGTCAGGTCTTTGCCGAAGGTAACACCGGTCCTGAAGTCAACCCCCATCCCCTTAATATAATCAATCTGGGCATCGAGAATATTTTCCGGTAAACGATATTCCGGTATGGCTGTTCTCAACATTCCCCCGAGTAGCGGCTGACCTTCGAAGACCGTGACCGGATATCCCATTTTCACCAGATCATAAGCCGCAGCCAAGCCGGCAGGGCCGGAACCAATAATCGCTGCTTTTCTAGAATAGATCCGTAGGGCCGGCTTTGCTTTTTCTTGAAGCCAGTAATCGGCAACATAACGCTCCAGCGCATTAATGTTCACGGCCTCATCCACCTCTTTGCGAGCACACTCTTTTTCGCAGGGATGAAAACAGACATGGCCTGTAACGGCGGGAAGGGGCAAGACTTCTCGGATGAGGTTCATCGCTTCCTCAAGCCTTCCTTCCGTGAGGTAATAGATATAGCCCCGCATATTCACCCCTGCCGGGCAGGCGGACCGACACGGCGTGATTTCCTCTTTCTCGATCGGGAACGGATTCAGCCGAAGAACATCCATGGAGCAACTATTAAGGCAAACTCCGCATCCAACGCATTTAGAATCATCAATTTGCTTAATCGCCATAACCACAACCTTTCATTTCATCTAGGCAGGTTTATGAGAATAGAACATGGACCCAGTCTGCGAGACTCCCGAGGGGAACCTCAACTCATATCGTTCCTCGTAGGGTTTTGATAAATCCGGCCACCATTCTTTGGGTATGGGCAATTTGAAGGCTTTCATTTCACCTTGCTCTTGTTTCAACACCGTCCAGGCCAACCAGTCTGGGTCAACCCGATTGGGAAAGTCCTCTCTGTAGTGGGAGCCGCGGCTTTCTGTTCTGAAGAGCGACGCCCTCAGCACCATTTCAGCATTGAGGGTCATGTTTCGAGCCTCGTGGACCATCCTCAGTTCATGGGCATCCCGTGCCTTCATTTTCGGTACAAGATGGCCTCCCAAAAATTCGACCATCGTCAGCGCGGCCTGTAACCGCTGACCGTGCTTAATTTGCATAATGTAGTATGGCACCATTATATTCTGGAGTGTTTGCGCCACGAAACCGGGGCTGAAGCCACCGCTTCGAAGGAGAGGCTCATAAATCCCCTCTTTTAACGCCCTAACTTCTCTTTCGTCGACTTCCGTTTGTTTCACTTTCAACGCGAATTCTGCCGCCTGTCGGCCCGCTCGGTGTCCGGTTACCGATGCCCCCGTGAGACCGTATCCCATCGGAGCGTAACAGCTCCCGCACATCCTGGTCCCGGCACAGTCACCCGCTGCGTAAAGTCCGGGCAGGACTGACTCGCACTTCGTGTTTATGACCACACCTCCCTGCGAGGGCTGATTCCCGACCCAGGAACCGAATTCTATTTCAATCTTCCCAGCTTTGTTCACATCGAAACCGACGCGTGCAGCCAGCCAGCTCAGACCATTGGCTTCGATCGCCTTCGCGGCTCGTTCTCTCTCGTCCAAAGTCGCAGACTCAAAATCGACGAAGATCGGCCCGCGACCTGCGTGTACTTCAAAAAGCGAAGAGATCATCCGCCGCGATTCGGTGTCATATTTTGGAGCATACGTTGAGATGAAGAGCTTTCCATCGGCGTTCACATAACGATTGAAACCACCGATGACTCCGATTCGTGCCGAAGAAAAATCCTTGAGCGTGCCACCGTCTTTTCCGCCGAACTCTTTGCCGACGATCTCCGCTCCGGCTCGGTAGCTCATCGCATCCCCGTCCGCCGTCCAGTAGGCATCCGTCCATCCAGGCACCTTGAAGGCACCGCTTCCTGTAGCCACGACGGTCGCTTTGGCCTTGAAGGTGTAGAAGTCACTATTTCTTGTATCGAAACCGACAGCCCCCGACACCCTGCCATCCTGTTTCAACAGGTCTGTGATCATGATCCTGTCCAGGATCCTCGCACCGCGCTCCAAAACCTTTTCTCTGAGCATGGGCATAAACGAATTCTTTACTAAGGGCATCGCATGGGACCCCGGGGCCGGAGATCTGCCTTTCTCCGAGGCAAAAGGGATACCCCAGGCCACAAGGTCGCAGTACCTTGCATACGATTCCTTAAGGATGATTTCTACCCATTCGCGATGATTCAGATATTCCCCAATACCGGTGACGAAGTTCATCCAGGTATCGAGCTCGTGTCCCCATTCGGGATGAAAGACGGCAAGCCAGGAAGCCCCCATGGCAGCCCCGCCGGATTTTCCCGCATAAGCCTTTTCCACAACGGTCACGCCCACTCCGGACTCGCTCGCCTTGATCGCGGCGACCACCCCGCCGAGCCCACCACCGATCACCAGGACATCGGTTTCAACCACCCTCTCTGTTGCCATGCCCCTCTCCTGTATCTGATATATCGTTACATGATGAACGTTGTCATTCTTTACTGTTCATAGTTCATCAGTCATGGTTCATTGTTGACTCGCCCACAACCCTCCGCAACCAGCCAATCCAGCCCACCAGCCCGGACGGTGAATACAACACGACCGGGATTAACAGAATACCAAAAATAATCAGGTGTGCTTCTCCTAATGTTTGCACGAATATTTCGGAAAGGACGATCAGAAAGATGCTTCCAATAATCGGCCCGATCAGTGTGCCGGACCCCCCGATGACCACTGCCATGAGGGGCTCGAAAGTCCAGATCGGTTCAAAGACGGCTGAAATATGGTGAAAATAGAAACGGTTAAAGGAATAAACCCCGCCTGCCAACCCGGCTAAAAACGCACTAATAAGCAAAGCGATGAACTTGGTCTTGAAGGTATTGATTCCCGTCACCTGAGCGGCTTCTTCATCATCCCGAACACACACCATCGCCAGCCCGAATTTGGATCTGACCAACCCATAAGCGGAGACTATCGTCAGAACCGCTATTCCGAACCCTAAATAGTAGCGGGGGAAGACGTTGAAATTAGAAGCATAACTCCCGGGTAAACTTAGCGAACTCGGAAAGACATTTCCCACGACGATTCTTAATGCCTCCGCGAGCGCGATGGTGCCGATAGCGAAATAGGCCCCTCTCAAATGCAAGGTGGGTAGACCGATCACTCCGGCAAGAAGGGCTGCGGATAGACCGCCGATCGTTATGGCTAAATAAATCGGGATTCCTGACTTCCAGAGCAAATGCGTCAACAGGACCCCGCAGCCAAAATAGGCCGCAAAGCCAAGATTAATTTGACCGGTATAGCCTCCCAGGAGATTCCAGCTCTGCGAAAGGATGACGTAAACGAACAGTAAAATGAGAATATTCATCGTGCTGCTCCCTAAATCGACGATCAGGGGGAGCACGATAAAACATGCCGCGATCAGCGCAAGGGTTAGAATTAATCTTGAGTCAAACCTCATCCGTAAGTGAGTCTCCTTTTCCTGAATAAGCCTTGAGGTTTGAAGATCAAAATTACAATGAAGATCACCAGGGCCACCACCTGACGATAGGGCGCCCCCACGATAAACACGCCGACCGCCTCCAAAAGGCCGAGGATTAAACCCGCAGGAACGATGGCATGAATATTCCCTTCGCCGGCAAGAATCATGACAACAAAAGCAACCAACAGCCATCTCAAACCGCTATTTGGACTGATGGAGTAGCTTGAGACGATGATGACCCCTGCGATTCCGGCCAGGGCGATCGCAATCCCACTCGAAATCAAATAGGTTCGGTGAACGTTGATCCCGCACAAACTGGCCGCTTCTGCATCCTGGGTCGCTGCTCGGACATGTTTACCGAACTGAGTCCGACCAAGGACGAGATAGAGGACCACCGCAATCACAATGGCTACGGCAAATCCACAGAGCCCGGTGATGCTGAGCTTGGTTCCGAAGAACTCCATCGATCTTCCGGTGAAAGGGGCAACGATACTACGGACATCCGGTTTCCAGAAAATGGTCATCAAATTATCCACCACGTAGATGATACCGAACGTAATAAGCATCGAACTATTCAAACGGCTGCCGACGTTCGGCAACTTCAACAATGGCGAAAGGGTCACTCTGTAAACCACCAGACCGATGACGAACATGACAACAATCACCAGGGGAATGGAGAGGTAGGGGTTCAACCCGTAGTGTGTAAAAAGCCAATAGCTGACATATCCGCCCAGGACGATGAACGTCCCGTGAGCGACGTTGAGGAATTTCATGACCCCCATCAGCAAACCGAGTCCCAGGGTAATCAGACCGTACATGGCTCCTACCAAGATCCCATATGCAATCGTCTGAGTGAACATCTTCGTCCGCTACCCCACTTTTTTCCTCAGGTTAACCCCCAGGTATGCTTCCATGAGGCGGCCATCGCTTTGCAGCACCTTGGTTTCCCCTTCCGCAACAATACGCCCATGTTCAATAATGTATCCACGGTCGGCAACGGACAGTGCGATGCCGACATCTTGTTCAACCAGGGCAATCGGTAACTTTTTCTTTCTGTTCACATCCTGGATCGCCTGGAGAATTCGTTCCACGACGATGGGACTCAACCCAAGGGACATCTCATCGATCAGGAGAAGCTTTGGCTGGGCCATCAGCGCCCTGCCGATGGCTAACATCTGCTGCTCGCCTCCGCTGAGCGTGCCGGCAAGCTGTTTGGACCGTTCCTTGAGAATCGGAAATAATTCGTGAATCCAGTTGACGGTGGCACACCTGAGCCTGCTCGCTGCTTTGGTCGAGGCACCCACCTCAAGATTTTCAAGGACAGTCATCTCGGGGAAAAGCCTTCTCCCCTCTGGCACCATACTAATCCCCAGGTCCACAATTTTGTGCGCCGGTAATCGGTCAAGACGAATGCCTTCGAAGACAATGTTTCCGTCCTTCGGTTTGACCAATCCCGCGATCGTCTTCATGATCGTGCTTTTGCCCGCGCCATTGGAGCCGATGAAGGTGACAATTTCTCCCCCATGAATCGCAAGAGAGATATTCCACAGCGCCTGAATATCGCCATAAAAGACGTTGATGTTGCTCGCCTCTAACATAGCGCTCTTTTCCCCAAGTATGCCTTGATCACCTGTTCGTCGCCCACGACCTGCTCCGGGGAACCGTCGGCAATCTTGACACCCACGGCCAGCACGACCACCCGATCTGAAATTCCCATGATGACCTTCATGACATGTTCCACAACGATCAGGCTGATTCCGGAGCCTCTTATTCCTTTGACCAGATCAATCGCCTCGTCGATCTCTGCGGTATTCAGCCCGGCAAACATTTCATCTAAGAGTAATAGCTTGGGTCTGGTGGCAAGAGCACGGGCAATCTCCAATCGTTTGCGGTCGACCAGACCAAGACGGGCGGCAGGATGAAGACGTTTATTTGACAAACCGGTCAGTTCCAGAATCTGCTCTGCTTCGGAACGAGCCTGCTGGATGTGACTGGCCGGCATACTTCCGTAAGCTCGACCCGCCATGACATTCTCGAGAGCGGTCAGCCTGTTAAACGTCCTGACCAGTTGAAATGTTCTGGCAATTCCTCTCCGGCATATTTGATAAGGAGCCAGCCGGGTGATCTCTTCATCGCTGAACCTGATTTTTCCCGAGTCTGGCTTCATCATCCCCGTCACCAGATTAAAGACAGTCGTTTTCCCGGCTCCATTCGGTCCGATGAGTCCTACGATTTCTTGCGGGTTCAGTGAGAAAGTCAGCTCTTTGACGGCCAGTAACCCACCAAACGATTTCGTGACATGATCAAATTCAAACAGTGCCATCTTTTTTTTGCGCTTCCCGAATGGATCCGTTCTCGTATCCCTTTCGGGATGTCGCCGCTGTGGAGTGGATAAAAGGACACGCTCTGGCGCGGATGCCCGGAGCCAGAGCATGCCGTGACCTTACCCCTTTTGAAATAATGTCCCCTTGAATTGCTGATGGGGTTTACGGACGGGGATAAATAAACGATTTTGTTTTCATCTTATCTGGCCAGATCAGTTCTGTTTTGCCATTTTGCCATTGGGTCACCACCGGGATGGCATCCTGACGCTTGCCGTTCGCCTGGAACTTGACAGGTCCGGTGACCGTCATGATATCCGTTGCCGCAATCGCATCTCTTACCTTGTCTCTCTTCAGCGTGCCAGCTTTCTCTATGGCAGCGGCGATGACCTGAATGGAAGCAACTCCGGGTCCGATGGCATAATTCGCGTCTTCTCCGGTCTGCGCTTTCATTTTGTCGTTGAGCTCTTTCACCCCGGGGAAATTGATGCTGGGGACCCAGTCCGGGGATCCGATTGTGTAATTTACGAGATCTCCCATCTTCGCCCAGGATTGGTCATCGGTTGCTCTGTTAAAGACAATGGCCTTGGGTTTGTAACCTAGCTCATTCATTTGTTTGAGCATGGTGATCGCATCCGGTGGCACCGGTGCCCCGAGAAATACTTCGGCGCCCGCATTTTTCGCCTGCATAATCAGCTGGCTCATGTCCGGAGAAAGCATTGGATATTTTCCTTCAGATACAATCCACATCCCCCGGGCGGCAGCTTCTTTCTTGACGAAACTGCATAATTCCGTGACAAATTCGGTTTGTTCCACGGCCAGGGCAATTTTGGCGGGTTTCTTATCCTTCGGAAGGTTATCCAGCACACTCACAAAACCCTTCGCGCTGTCGCTGTTCAACTTGCCAACGGTAAAATAATTTTTGAAACCTCTTTCAAATACTGAATCTAAGGCGACAAGCATTGTGACCGCAGGCAATTTATTCTTCTCGAAAATATCAGCGGTGGCATTAATCAGCGTTGTTCCGACAACGGCGATTGCATTGTACCGCGAATTCAGAGCTTCTGCCCTGCCAATCGCCTTCTCTGGGTTTGTTTCCATATCCTGAAACACCAGTTCCAGGGGGATTTTCTTGCCGTATTCCTTCACATAAACTCCACCTTTCGCATTAATCATGTCTGCCCCGAGTTGATACCCGTGTTTGGAAGGCTGTCCTGTCAAAGCATCCGGGCCCGTCATGGATACAAGGGCGCCGATGATAATGCTCTTGGGAGCCTCCGCTGCATGAGAACTAATTACCGTCAACGTAACCATCAGCATCATTGCGAAGATAATCACACCAGCTTTTTTCATTTGACACCTCCTTCGAATAGTTGACCATTCCTTTTGCTCCCCTCTCCGAACCCCCATGATGAAGGAGGGCGATGGCGGAGATCGATACCTGCAATGAGCTCGAACACCTACCAGCCGACCGGTCAGCGCATTCACACTTTTCCTCCCCTCCCTTTTCAGCTGAAAAGCCTTGAGAATTGGACTACCTCTTGATGAGTCTGGTATTTGCGAATGAACCGGGAAGCGGCGCAAAATAATGTGATTGCTTCCCGTCCCCTCCGGCGATAACGATAAGAAGCTGCTCCGGCTTGAGTGTTAAGGGTATGAGACTGTCATCGGTAACCGGGCCAAGCATTTCAGTTAGTTTTTCCCGTCCGCATGCCGATGGCCACACGGATAACGGAATACGGGTTTTCTCCCAAAAGGCCTTCCGAAAATCGTCCTTGCTCCACTTCGTTGAAGCAATCAAATGAGCATGCTCCGGCCCTAAAGCAATGATGGGGTTTTGTCCCATCACCTGAGGGACAGAAGGACCTCCCATGTTCTGTAACGGGTTGACGATGTGGCCCCACCACCGCATGTGTTCTTCCGCAGAGGCGCTCCAGTGATCCATATTCTCCGCCGGGGGATAGCTGGCCATAACCGTGACCGCGCTGTCGGAAAGCTTAAGGCCTCTCTCTACATGCAACGGCTCCCACCCCCCCGGCAATGCATGCTCATTCTCTCCGAAGACCCAACAAACATAGTCCGATGGAGACGCGAGCGTCGATCTGTCGAACATGGGCGGTCTGGAACCGCCCACCGTGTAAGCAATCAGGTTGATTGCATACCCGATCGACCCATTGGCATGATACCCTTTCCCCGCTGCTCCCTGCTCGCAGCCTATGCCGATTTCCTTCACAACAGGACCGTTTACAATAACAATCAACTGCGACGTTCCTGTGCCGGATAGAGCCAATCGCCAGTTTGTCTCCGGGGTCAAGAATCCCTCCAGAGCAGCGATCAGAACCGGCATATATTCCGGACGACAACCTGCCATGGCCGCATACGCCGCGGCCAGCTCAACGGTGAGTATGCCCATGCGCGGTGGAACTTCCCCCAGAACTTCTCCTGGCTCTCGTCCTGTGCCTGTCAACATCTCGTGGATGCCTTCAGGGGTCGGTGGAAGAATAGGCAGGCCAAGGGACCATCCCCTTTCTATAAAATGGCGATTGATATCTTCAACCGTTCCCGAGAACTCCAAGACCTCCGCAGGAGAGGATGCCCTTTTGACCGCCGCGCCGCCGGAAGACTGCCAAGCAGTTGCGGCACTGAGAATCTTATCAAAAGCATCCTCAGCTTTCTCTCTAATTTTAGAGGATGCCAGCATTCCTATCGGGG